>MKWU01000976.1_pt1 | contig 52543 bp, 45 predicted proteins | sample 809101 | NCBI WGS metagenome assembly MKWU01 (sample SAMN05860141, study PRJNA318959) | sponge metagenome | host: Aplysina aerophoba | place: Slovenia: Piran, Adriatic Sea, Gulf of Piran | collected 2013-05-07 | reverse complement strand
CTGAGCAGGTCATCGATTTCTACGGGATTTGTCGTGAACAAAGCTTGTCTCCGGAAATAGCCGTCGCTCTGGCTTAGCCTTTAGTTGAGCATTATAGCCACGTGCGGTTTTCCTGTGTCTACCGGCTTTACTCGGATCGGGGACCGGTCGTGTGTCCCTGCCACTGGCCGGCGGCGAGGGCGGCGCAGGTGGTTGCTGCTCTGTGGTCTCGTCGTGATGTTCGTCAGTCTGAGGCGTCGTCCGAGTAGGTGAGCCAGAAGATCTGCTCATTGAGCCAAGACCGGAAGTCGGGCTTCTCGAGGTACGCCTTGAGCAGCTCGGTGTTGGTCCTGAACATGGACGTGATCAGCCGGCGGAGCGCTGCATCGTGTTCAATGCGGGCGTTCTGCGGGTCTGAGTTCCGGCGGGCGTTCCTGTAGGCGGTGTCGGCTGCGACCTGCTCGGGCAGGGTGAGAATCAGCTCGGCCACCTTGTCGGCGTCGGTGAAGTCCGTGCCGTAGGTGTCGTTGAACGTGGCGACGATGCGGGACAGTGGTTCCAGTTCGGGTTCGGACCTACCGGTGCCTCCTCCGCCCGTGGGTACTGGGGAAATTTCAGCGTCTTCGTCGTCGAGTGACAACCGCTGCGTTGCCTGTTTCTCCGTGCGGTAGCTGTCCATGTTGACGGTTTCTAGGATGCCTTTGGACAGGTCTGGGTCCTCGGGTGCCGGCAGTTTCGGGATGAGGAAGGTGAGGAATATGGAGAGTTTTTCCCACTCTGGGTTCGCGTATGGCAGCACCTGCGACAGGAAAGCGTAGAGCCTGGCGAACGCTTTCGCGGAGCCTTTGAACGCGACCTGTCCGTCCTCGCTGAGAGCTAGGTAGGGTTCGACGCACGCGTCGGCGATGGGATCGAGTTCTCCCCTGTCTTTGCCGTTTAGGTAACCCTCGGCGAGTTCGTCCACCTGCTGGGACGTGTACACCTGCGGATTGTCCAGCTTTGCCTTGAGGTCGTGGAGATTGTTGGGGTCGGTTTCCTCGGAAAGAATGGTGGTCCGGTAGTAATCCTCAAAAGCTTCGCGGATGACGTCGGAGCTGTTCACGAAATCGAGGACGAAGGTGTCGGTCTTGTTCGGGCGGGCTCGGTTGAGGCGTGACAGCGTCTGTACTGCCTTGATGCCGGCAAGGGTCTTGTCCACGTACATGGTGTGGAGCAGTGGTTCGTCGTAGCCGGTCTGGAACTTGTCGGCGCAGATGAGGATTCGGAAGGGGTCCTCCTGGATTTTGTCGGGGATCTGGCGGGATGGGAAACCGTTTAGGGAAGCTTCAGAGACGGTTTCGCCTTGATGTTTTCGTTCTCCCGAGAAGGCGATGATGGACCGGTAGGTGTAGGCGTTCTCCTTGATATAGGCGCTGATGGCACGATGGTAGTCGATGGCGCGGGCGACGCCGTCCGTGACCACCATGGCGCGGGCCTGGCCGTCGATCTTGCGTGGTCGGAACACCGCCTCGTGGAAATGGTCTACGATGATTTCGGCTTTTCTGCGGACGGCGTACTCGTGTCCTTCAACGTAGCGTCGGAGCCTACGCTGGGCGCGTTTGGAGTCGAACTCGGGGTCGTCGTCGATTGCCTTGACGAGGTTGAAGTAGCTGTTGACGGTGGTGTGGTTGCCGAGTACGTCGAGGATGAAGCCTTCTTGGATAGCCTGCTTCATAGAGTACGTGTGGAACGGCAGGTGCTTGACGGTGCCGTCTGGTTGGGGCGAGGCATCTCCGAACAGTTCAAGGGTCTTGTTCTTGGGTGTGGCCGTGAAGGCGAAGTAGCTGGCGTTGTTCAACAGGCGGCGGTTTTCGACGATTCTGTTGATTTGGTCTTGGACGGTGTCGTCGTCATCATCGTCTTGTTCGCCTAGGGACACGTTGATGGCGGCGGAGGTGCGGCCGCCTTGGCTGGAGTGTGCCTCGTCGATAATGATTGCGAAGTTCCGTCCGCGATGTTCGCTAGTGATGGCGTCGATGATGAAGGGAAACTTCTGGACCGTGGAAATGATGATCTTCTTCCCTTCGGTGATGAGTTGCTGCAGTTGCTTGGCGTCTTCGGCGTGTCCCAGGGTGGAGGCTACTTGGGTGAACTGGCGGATATTCTCGTGGATCTGGTTGTCCAGGACCCGGCGGTCGGTGACGATGAGGATGGAGTCGAACACGGACTTTCCGTTGTTGGCCAGCTCGATGAGCTGTCTCGACAGCCACGCGATGGAGTGCGACTTGCCGCTTCCGGCCGAGTGCTGGATCAGGTAGCGCTTCCCTGCGCCGTTGTTGGCGGCATCCTCGAGGAGTTCGCGCACGACTTGGAGCTGGTGGTAGCGGGGCCAAATCTGCGTGTCGCCCACCTTCTGGGCGTAGTTCTCGATGATGTTGGTGAGGCCGGCCGGCGTCAGGATCTCTTCCCACATGTAGTCGGTCTTGAGTCCGTTGGGATTGACTGGGTTACCGGCGCCGCTGTCGTCGTTTCCCTTGTTGAACGGCAGGAAGACGGAGGCCTTCCCGGCGAGCTTGGTGCAGAACATGACCTCCTGCTCGTCGACGGCGAAGTGGACGGCGCACCGGCCTACGTGGAACAAGTCCTCGCGGGCGCTGCGGGTTTGGCGGTACTGCTGGACGGCGTCGTCGACGGTCTGCTTGGTGAGGTTGTTCTTCAGCTCGAAGGTGGCGATGGGCAGGCCGTTGATGAATAGCACCAGGTCGAGGGCGCGTTGCCTCTCGTCGTTGCTGTACCGGAGCTGGCGTGTCACTGAGAACCGGTTCAGGGCGTATCGTGCCTCTGCGGCCGTGTTGCCAGGCGTTGGGGTGACGTAGAACAGGAAGACGTGGTGCTGGTGGTGGTCGATGCCTAGGCGAAGCACGTCGATGACGCCACGGTTACGGATTTCGCGCTTCAGGCGAGCCAGGAACTGGCGGCGCGTTGGGTTGTCGTCGTCGAGGGCGAGCGCTGCTGCGACATCCGGCTGGGTGGCGTGCAGGAAGGCGGACAGATGGACGAGGTCCACGCAGTTGCCGCGGTCGTAGTGCGTTGGATCACCTTGGACCCAGGTGGGCTGGTTGTCGGGGTCTGACTCTGGCCGTTCGGCGGTGAGGATTCGAACGATGCGTGCTTCGAGACCGCGTTCGGTGGTGTCGGTAGTTGCCATGGGGGCACCTGCATCTGCTTTGAATGACGCTGGAATTGTACAGGTGCTAATTGGGCAGTTCTACCTTGGTGTCGCGGACGTTGATCTGGCCGGTTACGACGTCGGCAATCAGGCGGGTGCGGTACTCCTCCACCAACTCGATCTGTCGGCGGGCGCGGGTGATAGCGGTGTCAATGCCACCACCGGCATTGTCCAGGTACTCGACGATGGAGGTTTGTTCTGCGTGAGGCGGTAATGCAATGGGAACGCTTTTGAGTATTCCTGTATTTAGGTTTGCCATAGTTGTTCCTACTGAGAAAGCAGACAGGTATTCACCCACCCAAAGTGCCTGTAATGTCTGGATGGGCTTTGTCCCATAATAGCAATTTTGGGACGCATTTTGGGACAAGCCGGTTCATTTTGGGACAGCGTACCCTATTTTGGGACAAGGGACCTCATTCTGGGACAGGCCCCCGTTGGACGAAATCGGCCTCAGCGATTTGTTCGCTGAGGCCGGTGTGCAACGAGGACTGAGAATTTCAAGGCTGCTGAATAGCGACAGTCCCGCCTGGAAATCCAGTGACGATGAGCCGCAAACCATTCAGAAAACTCATACCGAGCAAAGGCTCGCTCGGTATCTCGTAAATCGTTACCCGCTTCTCGATCCCTTCGACGCAAGCGAATCCGTCAAATGTCTTGAATGCCTTGCTAGTGCCATCCGCGAGCACGAGGTCTTCTACTCCGGCAGGGTTCAGTTGCAATGACGTGATCACTGACCGCGGTAAAGCCAAACCACCTGTAAACCCGGTATCAACGATGGCCTCTCTCGTTACATGAATGACATTGCCTTGAGTATTCGGTCGTTTGGAAATGCGCACCTGAACCACTGGGCGACGTCTGGGTGCATTAATTCTCAAATTCGTCGTCAAGGCTGAGCCCTCCGCCGACCGCGTGCGGAGCGTTGTAGCCGATACGTTCTTTCCAAGTGAACGCATTGGGGCAGCGGAGCCTCAGCCGGGAATCTGCCACCGAATCATCGACGTCGACCTCGTAGAGGCCGCTAGGAACGTCAATGACTACAAAGCTGCCCTTGTTCGCTTGGCCAGCCTCTTTGAGCTCGGGCAATACCGAGTTGCGATACAAGGACTTGCCTCGCTCGATGTGATCCCTGTACTCTTCTTCAATGGTAGTTGAATTGGCCACGACGCTATCGCTGGCTACCATAACGTTTTCTCCTCGTTAGGCCAGATTTGTAACAAAAACCCGGCGGCCACTCGAAAACCGACGAGTGACGACCAGGCTTCAATTACGTTGCCCAAGCGTAATTGAAGCCTGGTGGGTTTGTCAACGATTGTTGACGCTCCGTCTACGCCCGAGTACCATTGCGGCGCTGTCCAAGTCGCCTTTGCGGCGTGTCTAGCGGGGCATACAGGCCCCCTCACAGCATGGAGGAAGATTGACCTATGAACACCAGGTTCTCCATTCATCGCAAGTACGTGCTTGCTGCCGCGGCGGCGATCGTCTTGTTGGGAGCGGCGCTGACAGCAAGCAATCTGTTCGCCGCCAATGAACGACAAAATCGAGATATCCGTCCGTCGAGCAGGTATCTGCCAAGCGAGCACATGACCAATCCCGAGACCGGCCCGGGACTGACCGCGGAGTACCGCGCCCTGGTAGCGCAGGACACCGCCAAGCAAGATGGACCCGTCGCTGTCCCGGAGCAAGTTGCGCCGGGAACGGACATCTCCGAGGCCCTGGTCCGGTGGCTGGACGAGCAGCCGGAGAAGATGGGCTTCGTTACCCGGGAAGACGCCCTGACTACCGACGCGGACACCATGGACTGGCTGCTGTACCAGGCGGTGCACAAGGATGTGCTGACCCAGGAAGAAGCCGACGCGGTGCAGGCGTGGCACGACCGGCGCCCCACCATCGAAGAAGCGCCCGAACTGCTTCAGTACCAGCCGACGTACCTGGAGCCGCCCGGCGACGATAACAGCGTCAGTGAACTGCTCCGGGGAACAGAAGCCCGCTAATCCAGCAGCCCTCACCCCCCCCCGGAGTGCGTGATGACCAACTCCCTACGTTCGTTGACCCTTCCCCTTTTTGCCATCGTACTGATTGCCCTGGTGGGCGTTGTGGTCGCCACTGCTCCGCCGGTCGGGGCGCAGGGTGGCGCCGCTCCCGTCACAAACATCACAGTGTGCAGCGGGCCGGAGCCCGGTGAAGTCATCATTTCCTGGGACTCTGTTTCCCAGGCGACGTACTACCGTATCGGGTACGTCAACATGGTGAAGGACTACCCCCGGGCCAAGGCCAGCACCACCGGCGAGTGGATCGAGGCCTTCATTTATGTTGACGTGAACGCGCGGAACATTCCGGTAACTGGCGGGCGCGGTCAGTACACCCTGCGCCGACTTGTTCAGGGCGACAATCACGCCTTTACCGTGCTGACCAGCAACAACGTGGTCAACACTGCAGAGGCCATCAGCGGCGCATACTCTTGGCCGCAGCCGGCGAACCGTCGCTGGGCATTTCACACGATCACGAACCCGGACCCGGCCTGCTCCGCCGCAGCTCCTGCCGCCGACACGCCGCTCTCCAACGCGGAACTGGCTCGCCGTGTACGACCTGCCATGGCGAAAATTCTTGCCACTCCCTCCGATGGCAGAACTTATTCCGGCACCGGCTTTGTGGTCCGTTCGGACGGCCTGATGGTGACCAACCGGCACGTGGTGGACGATGCCAGCACTGTGGACGTCCACATGACGGCTGCGGACGGGAACAGGTTAACGCTCACCGGGCAGGTGCTGGGCCGAGGCATCCTGGCCGATTTGGCGGTGATACGACTTCCGGCCGGGCGCACCTATCCCACGCTGCCGCTGGGCAATTCGGCTGGTGTGGCCCAGGGCGACGAGATAACCGCGTGGGGCTATCCATCGAGCAGTTTCTTAGGTGATGATCCTACGCTGACCCGCGGCATCATCTCCTCGGCCAACCGGATTTTCAACGACACCAGGTATATCCAGACCGACGCCGCTATTGCCGGTGGCAGCAGCGGAGGCCCGGTGGTGGACCGTTTTGGCCGGGTCGTCGGGGTCAACACCGCCAGCCTGGTGCGGGTCAACGATGACGGCACCAGGACCCCAATTCCCGGCATCTACCTGGCCATCGCGAGCAACGAAGTGAGCCAACGGTTGAGCACGATGGCAGTCGGCGGGCCTGCCCAAGCTAACTACCGCAATCTGCGGCACGACTACGGCTACAGCATGACCGTTCTCAAAGGCTGGTACATAGATGACGAGCTGCCGCATTACAGTGACTTTTGGCCATATGGCCAAAGGAGCATTGCGTACATCCGTCGATATGAATTCACAGAGCCGAGCGGTGTCAGGAGTGCGGACCTTGACTTGCTGGCCAACTACCGGTGGGATCGCCAATTGACCGGGTGGGCGGACGACTGGGTTCTGTTCGAGAAGATTTCCAAGCGGAAGGTAACCATGAACGGCCAGGAGTTTTACCGGCTGGAGTATCGCAGACAGGGTGGTCCCGGAAACTGCGTTTCACATCGTGTTGAGCTGGTCAGCGTCTCCTCTTCCTACCCCGGCAAACCAATTGGCTTCGTAACCGGAGCGGGCGTTTGCGAGCTCCACTTGTCCACGCACAGTGGAGAGCGTGACACCATGCTCAACAGCTTCCGACCGTAGGCCGGCAGTGCGAGGCCATCGGCCAAGTTCATGGCGTGGAGCTTTCGTCGTCCGATAACATCAGGGTCGTGCGCGCCGGGTCCTGCCGAAAAAGTTCCAGCAGCCGCTGCGCGTGATAGACGGCGTAATAGCCCGGAGACGCCGACGTTTTGGTGTGGACCCAGAATCGGTCCGGGCCCTGCGCTTGGGTGCGTTTTGCCATAGGACGTCCGTCCGAGTGTACCGGGTCCACGTTCACCAAATACCCCAAACCTCGGGACATGGGAACCGGAACGCGTTCCGGGGTGAGGATACCCCGTTCGTTGAGCCACTGTACCGTGAGGACCAGGATATCCTCCCACTCGCCTATGCGGAGCTCCCGTCCATCGGGGTACCGTATGGCCTGAGGTATTGCCGGCATGGCGCCCCGAATGGGCGGCATCGGATATTGCGAGAGCGGCACCTCGCCGCTGATGGTGGTAGCCGCCAGGCGCAACGACGGAGGAGGCACCACCTCACTCACGTCCAGACCGTGCCTTTTGGCGTACTCGGAATCGCTGATGCGCCACCCGCCCCAATGGCCGCGCCTGTTCTGATGATGGGCGGGTTCCACCCGGTCGGCCAGGTACAGACGATAGAGCAGCCCGGTGATGGCGATATGGCCATAGCCCTGGCGATTGGGAGAAGGCATGTCCTCCGGGCCCCATCCGATGCGCCCGGCCAGGTACGCGCTGCTCACGTACCCCCGGGGTCGTGACTCCTCCAGCGCGATCAGGATGGCCTCCATCAGCCGGGAGGTTGCCCTGCGGCCGATGGCCTGGGGATCGGGTCGATTTATTGGACGGTTTCTCAAAAAGCCACCAAATTCAGTAATGCTTCGGTAATGTTACGGATGATAAGTTGGCCGTGCAAGTCCCCCAAGCACACCGGAAATGGAGGTTTATCCGGGTGTATTTACTGCAAATCGTTGTAATCCCGGTTGTTTGCCGGTATTGGCCAGCCGCCATCGCCCTGCGTTCGCGGGGATTTAATCCCTACCCCGGAAATTCGGCGCCGGCGCAACGAGACAACATCCATGAACCAGACGCCAGCCACCAAGGTGGCCTCACCATAAGGAGGTGTGAGCCAAGCAACCTGTAGAAAGCCGCCCCACGCTCATCCTGAGCTTGTCGAATGGACCGCCCGCGGGCAACCAATCAGCTCCCTTGGATTCCGGCTCAAGGCCGGAATGACGGTGCAAATACCGTCTTTCCTGCGAAAGCAGGAACCCAGGATGGAGAACAGGCCCCGGAAACCACGGGCCGAGGGCGCAACCCGAAACTCAACGTACCCAGAGGACAATCTCGAAAGGGAGATATTGTCAAATGAGTAGAAAAACGAGAAAGCTGATATGGTCAGCTCCCTTGGTGGCGGTGCTAGCCGTCGCCGGCGCACTGGCCATCTTTGCGGCCCTGGGGCCGGGAACCGCTCTGGCCCACGACCCGCCCGGCGCGGTGACGGATCTTACCCTCAAGGTGGAAAGCCAGACGGAAATCAAGCTGTCCTGGAAGGCCCCCACCACCGGCGGCGCGGTTGACAGTTACCGGATTGACAAGTCCGAGAACGCCCTGAGCTGGACGCTCCTCACCGACAGCGCCCCCGGCAACATGCAGACCTACTCAGACACCACGGTGGAACAGGGCGAACTCCGGTACTACCGGGTCTTTGCCGTCAACTCCGCGGGCACCGGGCCCGTGTCTGAATTCGAGGGAGCACAGACCTCCGGCGCAGTCGGGCCGGGGCCGGTTACCGGGCTGCAGGCCGCTCCCGCCTCCGGGAACGACGGACGGACGCAAATCGTCCTCAACTGGAACGCTCCCGCCAAGACCGGCGGCTCTCCCATCGAGAGGTACCACATCTATTACGAAGTGCCCACCGATGATGATAGTTTGCAATTCACGGAGCGTGGCGAGGATGCAACGGGAATTGCTCCTACTGGCAGTAACAGGATCGTTGCCACCGAGGACGCCAGCAACACTTTCTTGTTCAAGAAAGTGGACGATGGTGATGACGACGGCGATGACCCCGACGACCTGATGCCGAACACAACCTATCGGTTCCGGGTGTATGCGGTCAATGAGGCAGGAAACGTCTCGGCTACCGCTCCTGACACCCGCGGCACGACCACCAAAAAGGTAGGTAATCCGACTGCGCCGACCGGTCTCACCGCAGTTGCATCGGCCACCGAAGCAGTCCAGCTGTACTGGTACCACCCGGCGGACAATGGCGGGGCGACTATCACTGAGTTCCGCGTCCACCAGAAGTCGGGCAGTGAATCCTGGCCTGACGCTGACGCCATTGGTACCGACGATCGAGTCACGGCGGTTGAAGCTCCGACGGATACGACGGGTACCAATCCCGAAATTAACCACACTGTTGTCGGTCTCACCAACGACACGACTTATCAATTCCGGGTGTACGCCGCCCAGGGGGCATTAGCGGTTTCTCCCATAAGCGGGAGGTCCAAAACCGTGTCGGCTACCCCGGTAGCTGAGGCGGTTGTACCCGATGCCCCCACCGAAGCAGATGACAACCTTGACGGCGACCGGGACGCCAAAGGTGTGGTGACGTTGACTTGGGACCGCCCCACCACCCCCCCCGAGGGTGAGGATACTATCCTGAGCTACCGGATCGACGTATCCGACGACGGTTACAGGTGGGACAAACTCATCGAATCCACAAGCTTCACCAAGGGAAAGTACAATTACAAGGACCCGAAGCGCGGCGACGGCGTCCAGCGGTACTACCGTTTGTTTGCGCGCAACCGCCACGGCTTTAGCAGCGCATCCGCGACCCTAACTGTTCCCGTAACTGAGGCAGCCGCCCCGGGTTTGGTGCGGAACTTAACCGCAACGGCCGACGCCGTGGACCCCACGAAGATTCACCTCACGTGGGATGCTCCTTCCACTGACGGAGGCGCCGACCTGGTGGGGTACTGCATTGACTATGCGGTAACCAACCCTGAGCCGGTCCAAGCGCTAATGGAGGCCCCAACTAACGCTGTGCCGTGCGCGAACGCCAAGCCGAATAATGATCCTAATGGAGACGATAATAACGATGACGCCACTGGCGGCCGGGTAAAGATTGAGGTCAAGGTTCCGGAAACCGGCAACCCCAACCCTCCGACCAGCTACACCGTTGAGAAGTTGCAGGCGCAAGACACCGTGGAATTCCGCGTCATCGCTAACAACCTGAGCGTTTCCAACATGCGGATGTACGGCGACATCGACACAGCTGACACGGTAGCCGCGACTACTGTCAAGGCGGCCCGTCCCAACCCGCCGGAGGACCTGTCGGCCGAGCCGGCGCGGGCATCCAACCTGCCCGGCACCTCCAATACTGGCGTGAACCTGAGCTGGAACGCGCCGATGGAACCCGGAATGGGCGTGGAGATTGACGGTTACCACATCCAAGTATCCACCGACGGCGGCACGACCTGGACGGACGTGGAGGCCGACACGGGCGATGTGCTCACGTACACCACCCACGACAGCGAGCCGAAAGCCGGCGAGTTGCGGATGTATCGCGTGGCGGCCATCGACGACCAGGCAACCACCGATGAGAGCGAATGGTCCAACGTGGCCTACTACCCGCACGCGCTGGCGCAGCCCGGCAAGCCCACCCTGACGGCCATGAAGGACGCCGACATGCCCGGCACCAAGGTCAAGCTGACCTGGACCGCGCCGGACATGAACGCCGACCTGGTCACCGGCTACATCATCGAACGCCGCCACGCCGGCGACATGATGGGTGACATCCCGTCCGACGGCTACAACGACGGCGTCATGGGCAGATCGCACGCCTTCATGGACTACAAGGAATGGTGGGAGACGCTGAACTGCAAGGGAATGCTGGCAGTGGCCGGCAGCAGCGCCAGCGACACGGCTACGCAGGGTGAATCTGCGCAGGACACCGCCGACCGCGACATGTACTGCAAGCACTTCGACAATACCGCGCCCACCAGCATGGACTTCCCTGCTGACAAGGAGATTTCCGAAGCAACCGCCATGAAGGTCAAGGACCTGTTCATGAAGCGTTACGTCACCGACGACACGGGCAAGACCATGACCATGTTCACCGGCATGATGTACACCGACATGAACCTCATGGCGAACACGAAGTACACCTACCGCATCCGCGCCACTCACGGCACGAAGGCGGGCCCGTGGTCCGACACCGCCATGGCGACAACCGACTCCGGCGTCACCGCGCTTACCGTGCCCACCAACATGGGGGTTTGCGTCGGGGGCGATCCCGGCTGTCCCGATATTGGCTCCGGTCAGATTGAGATTACTTGGACTGACGGCATGAACGCCGACCGGCACGTCGTAATCCTCTTTGACTCCAATTGGGACACCAGGGCTGATTGGGTCGCCGGAAATCAGACCGACGGGACGACGACGTTCAGCAACGTGCCGAGCGGCACGTACACCGCTGTGGTGGTAGCCGTCGAGAACGGTCCCACCGGGAACGCCGCCAAGATCCAGTACGTCGTTGCCGCGGTGACTGTGAACTAGCTCCGTGGGTTGAAAGTGAGTTCCGGGGACACGGCGACGCCGCCCGGAACACCTTTCCCATACGACATGACCCATAAAGACAATCTCACAAGGAGATTCAGTCAAATGAGTAACAAAACGAGAAAGCGCTTCATGCCTGTTGCGCTGGTCATGGCGGTCGCGGCCATGGGCGTGGTGGCATTGGCCATAGCGCTGGCCGGCGTCCCTCGGGATGTCCAGGCGCATGGCGACAGCGCCGGCGATTGCAGCACCGACGCCGGTCGGGCAATCCACGACATTCTTTCCCCCAACGACCCATGCCCGGTCGAGTTGGCGAATCTGGAAACGCCGAACGTAACGGTTGCGGCGGATAGAGACCGCCAGCTGACGGTATCCTGGGGCATGGTGCAAGGAGCCGGGGGCTACCGGGTAGCCTGGAGCCAGGCTGGCGGCGCCAAGATGACGCATGAGCTGGGGGCTAGCGCCACGAGCTACACGATCACCGGTCTGGTTCCCGCCACCACCTACAACATTGAGGTCGTTGCGTTGGGCGTTTCCGGCACGAGCAATGACTCCGCGGCGGCGATGGCGTCGGGCACCACTCGCCCGGTGGCATATGACCTGCTGTTGAGCCACGGAGAGGGTGACGACATCACCTGCGCGGACCGGTCGGCTTCTCGCTCGCAGTGCTCGAACAGCACCTCAACGTTCACAGACGGTGATTTCACCGAAGTACAGGCAACGCTGGGCAATGGCCTGGACCTGATTGACCAGGCGACCGTTCGCGTTGCCGACAAGAGGGTCAAGTTGCACGCCGAAGTCAACACCGACTCCCCGGCGGAAACCACCACAGTGACGATCCGGATTCAGAACGCAGATGGAACTGCTGATCTCGACGTTGACCCCGGCATCACTTATAGAACCGCCGGTTTGAACGCTCCCGGTGTGCGCAGCATTGAAGACGGTACGCTGGACATCCAGATCCGCGACGCGGCCAGTCGCGTCTTCGACGTGTACGTGACCTGTCAGGGCACGTCCAAGGAGCGCAAGGGCAGGTTGGACCTCGAAGTGCGCAACCAAGACCAGACCCTGGTAGCCCAGGCCACCATCGTGTGCGAGTTGCCAATTGCGCCTCCGACCGCCCAGGAAAGGGTGTCGGCCTGCTACACCATCAGTGCCATGCCCGACCAGGGTGATGATCCTGACACCGACACGGTGGAAGGCGAGGACATCGAGCTGTTCCCCACCGACAAGTCGGTGCAGTTCACGGTATCGGCCTTCGAGAAGACTTACAAGACCACCACTGTGGGCAGCGTAACTACGATTGAAGATCCGGAGGACTGCCCGGACTGGGAGCCGTCTTCGGTCTTCATCCGTCTGGTTGACCAGCCGGCCGCCGAGCCCATGGTTGACGACGATGACGGCTTCGTCGACGAAAACGGCCTCATCAACGACCATGGACAGGTCGTGGGTGTTTCCAGCGGCGGCGAGCTGATGCTGGACATCAAAGACACCGCGCCGGCCCCGGCAGAGTCCGGAGACCCTGACATCAACGTCGTCCGGGGAACCTTCCGCGTTTTCACTCCGGCAGACGTTGCGGTAGGCGACAAGTACTACGTGGAGCTATACGACAGCCTGCAATCCGAACGCATCAGGCACCAGAACGCCTTGACCGGAGCGGAACAGGACTACGAGCGTGTGGTCTACGTATCCTCCGACAACCCCATGCCACTGGGCAAGCCAAGCATGGTGACTGCCACGGCCAGCGGCAGCGATGTCACGGTCGAGTGGAGGGACGGCGCGAACGCCGTGAACCACATGGTGATCCTCTTCGCCTACCCCAGTTTTGAGCTCGGCGAAGATCACATTGCGACCAATCAAACCGACGGAACCACGACGTTCAGTAACGTACCGGCTGGCGATTACGTCGCCGTTGTTGTGGCCATCAAGTCACGCTCGGAGTACGAGTACAGCCACATGTCGGTTTCAGTGGGCCAGTAACCTGGTCGAGACCGCGAGCTTCCGCCTGCGTTAACTCGGGTGCAAGTTCACGCAAATCGGTTTGAACAATAACGACGATCTCACAAGGAGATTCAGTCAAATGAGTAACAAAACGAGAAAGCACATCTGGCCGATGCCGCTGGTGATGTCAATAGCCATCATCGGCGTGTTGGCCGCGTTCCTTGTGCTGGCATCCAACCCTGGGGAAACCCAGGCCCATGGTGAGTTCGTGGAGGGGACGCCTCACTGCCCGAGCCTATCCGATGAGATAGCGCACGACATCGGCGGGAGCGCATTCGACCACACCTGTACCGAAGGGCCTGCGACGAACACCGCCCCCGCGGTTGGCGCTGCCATCCCTGGCCAGTCAATCTCGACAGGCGGAACGGGAACGGTCCAGAGCACCATTACCGACGCGGACGCGGACGACACGCTGGCCTGGTCGGTGGCGTCAAGTGACGATACCGTCGCTACCGCCAACGTGGACAACATGGGTATGGTAACCGTCACCGCTGTCGCTCCCGGCACGGCCACCATCACGGTGACTGCCACCGACCCGGACGACGAGTCCGCCTCGCAGACCTTCATGGTCACGGTGACCGACCCTGGGCCGCCGAGCGCTACCGGCGCGATGTTCACCTCCAGCAGCACCAGCGCCAGCGCCACTGTGGAGCTGAAGCTGACCACCACGCTGACGGGCGACGTATCGCCGGGCGGCGCGTTCGTGCTGTACCTGGAGGACGACTACCAGGCGCCCGACGCCATATCCGCGAGGGACGTTTATTTCGTCGTCACACCTGCGGACCCTAATGACGATGAAAGCGCTGACCGGACGGGCAACGGCGCTCGCGTGTATGCCACGCAGAACCCTGAGGTCGATACCGACGACCATTTCACGGCCGATAAGGACGACATCGACATCCGCGTGTCGGTGCCCGACCTGTGCACATCCGACACTCAGGTCTGTCAGGGACAGAACGGCCCGAAGAGCGGCGACACCGTCACCATGGTGATACAGAAGAGCGCCGGCATCAGGAACCCGTCGGAAGCGGGAACCCACAGCGTGGGTCTGTCCGTCGTGGGCTCGGCTGAAAGCATCGGCGCCCCTATGTACAGCACTTACCGGGCTTACGAGAAGGACAGCGATCTGGCGACGAGTGCCCAAAAGAGCAATCTTGAAGTTGTGCTGGGCATGCACGACAGTCTGGACGATGACGTAGAAGCGTCGGACATAGGCTTCAAAACGCTGGCCAAGATCGGCATCTCCGACCCGGACAACGACCGCGGCTACGAGATGACGGTCACCGGCTCCGGTTTCAACAACGGGACCTCCGCCGCCGTGTACGTGTTGGCTGACCGCAATGCCACCGAGACGCCGGCGTGTCGGACGATCATTGAAAAGGGCACCGAGGTCGGTGCAGCCCTGGTCGACACCGACGACAAGGTTTCTGTCACCTTCGAGGTCACGGCCCCCACCTTCCAGTCCGGAAACGTCAACTACATCTGCATGGTTGACGGCGAGGGTCGCATGTCCGACACCGACGTCGAGGACTTCAACCTGCAACCCTCCATCAAAGTGGTTCCCAATAGCGTTGCTTCCGGCGACACCGTGAACGTGTTCGCCAGGGACTTCCCTTACACCTCCGCTGGAGACAATGGCTTCAAACGTATCCGGATTGCCAACCAGGTGATCTCTGTCACCAGCAGCAGTTCCATCCGGCCGGACGGTTCCGGAGAGGCGACCTTCAAGGTCCCCGGCGGATTGGAAGGGATCCTGCGCATTGACGCCATGTGGGGCGCCAAAGAGGACGATAAGAAGATCACCATCACGGGCGGCCAGCTGAGCGTCAGCAAGACCGAAGCGCTACCCAACGAGACGCTCACCATCACGGGCAACGGCTTCGGCAGGCAGACCTGCATCCCGGCCTCTAGCATCACGCTGGACAACGTGCCCGTCATCGTGGACGAGGAATCAACCACGGTCAGTTGCGACCCCGACCGGAATGACGCAACCAACAACAGCGTGCCCGGCGTGGGAGTTTCCAACTCCGGCCAGTTCGTGGCCACCATCATTCTGTGGCAGGCTGAAGGCACCGACAACCCCACACTGATCCCCGGCGTTCACGAGCTGAGCGTTACGGACAACACGGGCTTTGGCTCCGACGTTGACATCACCATCCCTGAGCCAACCGTCAAGGTTGGTCCGGACGTGGCCGGCCCCCGGGACTACATCACCATCATTGGTGAGAACTGGCCCGTGGACAACCCGGAAAATCCGGAATCGGTTGCTGTCACGATCGAAGTGGCGGACACTACCCGCGCCCGCACCTACACGCTGTTCGCTGACGCGGCCGGACGCGTTACCCAGGAGCACCGCGTCCATCGCAACGTGGCCATCCCCAGCACCGTTCAGGTGAAGATGTCCTACGGCGTGGTGGCCGAGATCGGTTCCTTCTCGGTTCCGGCTTCCACCATCGAGGTGACCCCCGGTGAAGCGCAGCCCGGCGACACCATCACCCTGACCGCTGGCAACATGCCGGTCTACTCCGAGGTCGACTACATCGAAATCGGCGGCACCCGCTCCAACGACCCCGGCGTCAACACCGACCGCGACGGAAACGTCACCGTCGAGGACGTGCTGATCCCCGGTCTGGACCCGGGCCTGTACAGCGTTGTCATCAACGTCAAGGGCACCATCGCCATTGGCGAGATCAACGTCCTGGCCGAGTCCTCGGCCGCCGGCGCTCCGTCCGAGCTCCCCGGAGCCGTGGAGAACCTGGGTGACAGCCTGGTTGCCATCTTCCACTTCGACGACGTGGGCAAGACCTGGTCGTTCCACGACCCGCGCCCCGAGTTCGCCGAGCTCAACACCCTGACCGAAATGGTCAACGGTGAGGCCTACTGGATCCTGGTCAACGAGAGCGTGGATGAAGCGATCCTGAACAACAAGGTCCGCAGTCTCACCTGCCGTGGCGACGACTGCTGGAACCTGGAGGTCTGGTAGGCCGTCGTCCCCGCAGGGGATCGACAGTCAACCGACTGAATGAGTGTCCAGTAAAGCGCCCCTGCCTCCGTGGCTCACGCTGCGGGGGCGGGGGGACCACCACAAGCAGGAGCAAATGAGATGAAGAGAATTGGAGCGATGGCGGCGGTGGCGTTGATTGCCCTGCTGATCGCATTGCCGCTGGGCCTCGTTGCGGCTCAGGGAGATGCGCCGCGGGCCAACGTGCCCCCCGCCTTCATATTCGGCAACGCGATGGCCGACGGCCTTCCCGTGCCCGAGGGGACCATGATCGTCGCCATGGCTGGCGACGAGAAGATCGGTTCCGCCATGGCCATGCAGGGCGGAGGCTTCGAGCTGCAGCTCATGCAGCCCATGGAGATGGACTCGATGGTCTCCTTCATGATCGGCGAGCGTACTGCGGACTTCGAGTACGCCTGGACGAGCGGCGACCGCATGGTCATGGACCTGGCCGCCGACCTGGCCGCTCAGGACGGTTCCGAGGGGCCTCCGGGTCCCGCCGGCGCGGCTGGCCCTCCGGGTGTCCCCGGACCCTCGGGCGCTGACGGCGCTAACGGCCGCGATGGCCGTGACGGAGTCGCGGGCGCAGAAGGGCCTCCGGGTCCGCAGGGCGAGCAGGGCATCGCCGGGCCTCCGGGCGGCCCGGGTCCGCAGGGTCCCGCCGGTGAGATCGGCCCGTCCGGTTCCGCCGGTTCCATGGGCATCATCGCGCTGGTCGTGGCCATCGTGGCCGTGGTCATCGGGATCGCAGCCATCGTCATGGGACGGCGCACCGCGTAGTCTCTGGATAAACGCGCCGGACCAGGATCGCCCGCGTGGCGGTTCACGGTCCGAAAGGAGCCCCCGTCGGCAACGGCGGGGGCTCCTTTTTCAAGCAGAGGGCAGCGCAGGGATGTCAGGCAAATAAGGCAACGCTTTGGGAAATCGTTCTCGGAAGTACGCTTCAGCCCGCGTCGGCAACCAGACCTCGTTAAAGTATTTGCGAAACTCGGGCAGGTACTCAATTGGGTACAGACGGGCCTGAACCGGCATCCGTGTTTCATCGGCAAATTCATGCTCATAGGTGGGGAACTGCTTCGGTTCAATCCCCTTTTGTCGGAGGAAGCCTGAAAACATGAGCCCTGTGGAAATGTCGGGCATTATGTTGTCAGGAGGGATGACGCCGTGATCTTCCAGCGTCGCAAACAGGCTCAAGTAGATTTCGTTCAGCATGGAGAAGTAAGTGTGCGGGATCTTGGAGCGATTCTTCAGGAACCGCTGAACGTGAGCCGGCATATAGGGCTGTGTCTTGCCCTGCATCCAGTCAAAAACCCACTTGCTTACCTGCACCTCAAAAGACGGTGAAAGCCATTGCCCCAGGCTGATGGCCACTTGCGGATGAACCCAGGTCCCTTGCTCTACCGCGTCCCCACGCCCTCTGATTCCCTGTACTAAATTAGATATGGGAATTCCCATATCTAATGCGAGTTCTTCCAGAAAGGCTTTTGTCCGTGCCAGCCGATAGTAATCTGCAAACAACTTTCCCGCTCGTTGGCACAGGCGGGTGGCGTTGATGTAGCCGTCGGTCGGACGTTGCGGAACGACGCCTCCATCGATGGCGTGCTCGATCAACAGACGCGGTTCTGCCATCTTGAACGGTATTGGCGTGTTGTTGGGTCTTTCAATCATCGTCGTCCTCCGAGTGTCACAATCCCTGGCCAATTGACCGGCCCAGATCGGTTCGGCAACCATTGTAGCCGCTACCTTCGCTGTCCGAACCCTGGTCTGGCGTTATTCGGACCTTGAACGCTCGGTTGGGCGAGACGAAGTTCCTGGCCATCTGCGACCGGGGCGAACACAAAAAGCCAGTGTGCGCCGGGCGTTGCCGATTGTGTTTGCAAGCAGTATCCACGCTTGCATTTCTGCGGAGCAGGGGTAGTTATTGCAAAGAATTGCAAACCCGGAAGCTTGCAAACCCGGAAGCTTGCAGGAGCCCAGATTTGCAATATTGTGTCCCCTTGGGTAGAATACATAAAGCGAGGCGGCAGCGCTCCACAGTCTAGCCGGACAGGACGCTACCGCCTTCAAAAGCGACGACCCGTTGTGGTCGTCAACCGCAACCCGTTACGCGGTTTCCCCGGGGGGATACCCGTGCCTGTATGCGATGTAGACATTGTAATTCATTTCTCCCGGACAGGTCAAATAGGAGACGTCACCATGACCGATGAAAATGTTTGTGCGGTGCGGCAGCGACGAGATGACCTGCGGCAGCTGAGGCGCCGATACCTGGAGGCACTGCGGTGTATAGACCGCGATCTGGAAACACTGGAAGCTGCGCTCCAGTTGGCGGAGAACCCGTCTGATTACGATGCACCCCAGGTTCTGCCGCTCGACCGAGGTGCATCGGAACCGCAGGCTCCGGCGCTCTTGGCATTCGCGTCTATGCACATGCGGCCGCGCACGCATGTGGACCTCCTGACCGAGATGGCACGGGCGCACCCAGAGCGCACGGTGCATCTCACGACGGCCGCGAAGCGGATCATCGCGGATGGTCTCAGTAGAGCGACCCGACCAGCTCACGTGAGCGCCACGCTGCATTCTCAGCTGATGAAAGACCCGCGGTGGGCGAAGGTCGGTCGAGGCCAATTCCAGCTGGCTACTGAGCAGGCCAGCGTGTCGCGTTCGGAGATGATGAGAGATAGCGAGGCGACGGTCCGACCAGCGACATACCCACAAACCAGGGGCGGACGGGCATAGCCGCGAGTCCCGGACACCAGTGGATAGAAGACCCAGGTTTGCGAGGCAGCATCATGACTGTACCCCAGGACAACCAGTCCATTGATACAATCGACGCCTTAGAGCGGACCCTGGAGGAGATGCAGCATCGGCTGGTCGCTGCTAGGTCGAGATGCGCCGAGCTGGAATCGGGGTGTCAACACCTGGTCTCGGCCATCACTACCCTGAAAAACGAGGCGTACGAGGGTGATGCTGGAGAGGTGATTGCGCCTGTGGACCTGCAAGGGTGTGTCGAGCAGCCAGAGATGTACCGGTCGGCACCTGAATCCACTCATTCCGACGACACGCCGGCCACAGTTGACCTGAGTCGATGTATGAATCTTCGGGAGCGGCTTGAGCGGATTGCCATCGCCAATAACGGGTTGCTGGGTATCGGTCATGCAGCGGCTGTGATATTGGCCGCGGGTGCGAGCAGGTCAACACCGAGAAATCTACGCAACGACATCACCAAATGCGTGAATCAGTATCCTCGAGATTGGGAACACGTTTGGACCGCTGTCTACAGATACAAGCGGTTCATCACTCAGGACGACGAGGGCCCATGAACGCCGCCGGGATCGAAGATCGAACCCCCGGCCGGTTTGTGGTACAATAGTTCTAACGAGAACGGCGCCGCGGGGGGCGGACAACCTCCCGCGACGCCTGGCCATCCGGAGAGTGTTGGTCCCCAGTGGCTGCGTCAGAGTCTAGACCATCAACGGTCTGCTATCAACCGGCAAGACCCATCGCCCAGCGAGCGGGATGGGCCCGGTTGCGCCTGCCGTCTCTCCGGCACACCCATTCACCCAGTCTGTCGCTCTGTGGGCGTGAGGCGGCGTGAACTGGGCAAGAACTTGGAGGGACATACGCACATGGTTACCGGCACACTTCCCTTCCCTACTGTGGCGCCCTGGCCGGGCCCAGATGATGGCGACGAAGGTAGGCAGACACGAGGCCTCGCCATAGCCGCCACCCACCGCATTGATAAAATTCGGGCGGGATACCGTGTACCATCCCAGAGCAGCGGCGGCCACTACACGGTGGTGGACAACGGCGGCGAATTGCTCTGCTCATGCCCGGATTTTGAACAGCGGTCAAGTCCGTGCAAGCATGTCTATGCGGTCCAATATCGAAACTGTCGAGAGAACGCTGACGGCGCTGTCAGCGACGATACGCAGGTCCTGCCTGCAAAGGAGCCAGACCAGCCCGCACTGTGGCGCTTGGATGCTCCGCTGAGGCAACCCACTAATCGCGCTGCTCCGCAATCAATAGCGCCAGCGCGTGGACAGATTTCTCCAGCCACTGCCGGCAAGTCGCGGCCCACCTACGGCCAGAACTGGCCGGCCTACAACCCCGCCCAACGAAATCAGAAAAGCCACTTCCGGCACCTGCTCAAGTCCTTGTCAGTTCTGGCGGAAGGCCGGGCCCACCCAAAGGGGCGTAAGCCCTATCTGTGGTCGGACCAAATTTTCAGCCTCGTCTACAAGGTCTACATTGGGAAAAGCTGGCGCGTCTATGACACCGACCTGCGTGAAGCCCAACACAACGGGTTCATCCAGGAGACCGCCAGTACAAGCTCTTTGGCCCGGTTCATGGGTGATCCGAGCCTGACGCCAATTCTCCACGATCTGCTGCTGTGCAGCGCCATGCCGATGCAGCCGTTTGAAAAGGAATTCGCCATCGACGCCACCGGTTTCAGCTCCGATCGTTTCGCCAGGTGGTTCGCTGAAAAATGGGGTGGGGTCAAAGAGGTCGTGGAGCGCGATTGGGTGAAGCTCCACCTGGTCTGTGGAGCGACCACGAAAATCATCACCAGCGCCGAGGTGTCGGACCATCGCCACCACGACATCCGCTATTTCGAGCAGCTCATGGTGGAGACGGCTGAGCATTTCGACGTGAAGACGATTGCAGCGGACAAAGCGTACTCAAGCCGCAAAAATTACACGGTCGTGGAGGGCCTCGGAGGCGTGCTGTTATCGCCGTTCAAGAGCAATGCCGTGCAGCCAAGGTTGACTGACCAATCGGAGTGGGCCGTGATGTACCACTGGTTCATGACCGACTACGAAGGGTGGGCCAACTACTACCACCGCCGTAGCATCGTGGAAGCCGCAATCGGCGCCCTGAAGAAACTGTTTGGCGATAGGGTGGACTCCCGCAATCCGGTGGCCCAGGCCAACGAGCTACTATGCCGACTGATCGCGTACAACATCATCGTACTGATCCACGCAGTGTACGAACGGGGCCTGGAGGTGCGTTTCCAATCAATGTCGTGACCCGCAACGACATTCAAGACATGAAAACAGGCAGGGAGCGCGCTGCTCCCTGCCTGTTTTCATGTCTCCATTAGCCGCGGTCTGCCCTCGATTTCTCGACTGCCATGGGTGACGTGCGTCATCTCCCGTTAGTTCCCGTCGTCCTCGTCTGGTACCATTTTGGGACAGCGGACTCCATTTTGGGACAAGCCATTGCATTTTGGGACAGACCGTTGCATTTTGGGACAAAAACCCGTTTTAGGACAAAGCCGTCTGGATGAGGAACTCTGGTTCTATACCACGATATGAGATTCGGATCCCAATGCTTCCAGTCCCACATAGCCAGTTCGTTTCACGATCTCTAACGAGCGCACATCTGCCAAGTTCACCCCGTCGGGAGAATACCAAGTCGTGCAGACCCAATCTGTAACTTGACAACCCTTCTGCAACAGCTTCTGAGACAGTAGTTTTTGGGTCCGCAAATATTTCCCCAGATCTCATATGAACAGGATTGATAACCGGAGTCCCACCTTCGATGTAATCTGACTGGTGCAACATGCTGCCAAATGGACCAGTACGAAACGAGATGGCTATTTGACCCAGCCGCCGTACTTCCCAATGTTCCGGCACTTCGCCGAGCCAGTCCACGCCGGATGGCTTGAGGGGGACGTTGGGGTCAAGCCCATGGGTTACAGCCTGTTGGATGACTGCTTGGCGTTGCTCTTCCAGCAGGGCGATGAGCCTCTCTTTGGCGCCGATGTAGCGGTTGATGAGCTCGTCGGTGTGGTCGAGGTAGCGGACGATGGCAGCTTGCTCTTCCGGTGGAGGGAGCGGAACGGTGGCTGAGAGGATGTCATCGTGCGTCAAGCCGTACCGTGTTATTCCTCGCGCTGCGACTTGAAACTGTCGAGCGACCGATGGAGTTTGCAGGGCTCGAGCAAGGTAAGCTCCGTCAATCGCTGTAGATGGCCGCAGGATGGCCAAGTGGTATCCGCACACTAAGTTGCTGGGAGCCTCTACCACAAGAGCCGGCACCGCAATGTCGTTCCACGCTTCCGAGTCTTTGGTGATAATCACGTCATTTGGCTTGAGTTGGAAACGGTCTGCCTCGGCGGGAGACACCGTCGCGTTCATGTACGGCAAGTTTCCGTGGAGGCGGTCGTTGTAGTACACGTCCACATAGTTGCACAGACGGACAGGGATCTCGTCATCGTTAGTGTGCTTGTCCACATTGCTAACGCGCATTTCGGCGATGGAGCGTAGGCGTCGGACCTCCCAGTGAGAAGGAAGGCCGTCCTGCCAGAGTTTGTCGGGCCCAAATTCTGACGGGGGTACTCTCAGATTGGTTGTGGCTGTGATCATGATTGATCCGTTCCGGCTCGGGCGGAATTGCCAAGGCAGTTTTATGGTGGCGGTGGGTTACCCGCTGTACTCTTGCAGGGTCCACATGACGGAGTCGTCTTTGTTGCAATCGCAATCTTCGATGTGGTCGCAGTCCGGCCAGTACGTCGCGTGGGTCATGAGGCCGTCTTGATGGTCTTCACGGATCCGGATAGTACCGAATTCTTCGGGTTCGGAGTTTTCAGCGATCCATTGGCGGGTAACGCGCTGCGGTAGCCCGTAGTTGTCGTCTGGCCCGAGTTCGGGGCTCATCCCGAGCACGCTGAACTGGGGAACTTCTCCGCAGTTGCGGCAAGCGGCGGTGGGTGGCGGCATTCCCATGGCCATCATTTGGAACAGGGAAGGATGGCCTTCTGCTTCGCAGTTGTCGGAGACGTGGCAAAGCATGAAGTGGTCAATGGCGTCTTGTGGTTTGCAAGGGCAGGTGGATACCTTCCCCCTGCACATGCAGCAACGGTCTTCGCTGTTGAAGAGGTAGGGGTATGGACACGTTCCCGATTGTGAATTTGCTACCTGCGTCCCGCCGTTGTTGCGAGGTGGTGAGTTGCTCCCAAACGTCCCACTTGCTGGGTTGTGGCGGTTTCTCCTGCTGGCGCGTCTGGATTTCTTGCTCATGTATGGGTGATCTCCTGGATTATCGGGATACGGAGTGGATTTGCTGATGGCCATTTGCAGAGATTATCTCAGCTAACAGACCCTCGCTTTCGTTTTCCAGAGCGATGATGTCGGTGACGATCTCGTCCAGTGACCGCATAGGCTGCGGCTTGTAGAAGTGGCGGTTGAAGCTTATTTCGTAGCCGGTCTTCACGGTGGAAGGTGTGTACCAGGCGTCTTCAGCGTAGGGCAGCACCTCACGCCGCAGGAAGGCGTCGATGCCACCGTCCTCGAGGAGTGGCACCTGCTCTGTGTCCCGTAGGTCTGGGTCCGGTTCGTACTCGACGACCACATGCTTGCCCTTGATGGTGGCTAGGAACAGGCCGTATAACGGGTCCGGCGTGGTGCCAGCGGCGAGGACCCGCTTGATGACGGGTGAGGCTGTCGGGTCGCGCTGGCCTTCTTTGCGGAGTTTCGAGATCTCGGATGTCTTGTAGAATCTCTCCGGTTGCGTGCCGGCGATGCGTAACGGGCGGTCGACGGTGACCTTCCAGTAGCCGAAGGCGGCGTTGGGGAAGATCTTCGATTGCTCAGTTTCATCAAAGTCCATAAACGCTTGGGTGATGCGGTCGATGTCGTCCTCGGCGAGTTCGCAGTTCTTCTGGCCCATGTTCCGTCGCAGGGGCGTGAACCATTTGCTGGCGTCAATGAGTTGGACGTATCCCTGTCGGTGGGCTGCCTTGCGGTTGGTGAGGACCCACACGTAGGTGGCGATGCCGGTGTTGTAGAACATGTTGAGCGGCAGAGCCACGATGGCTTCCAGCCAGTCGTTCTCGATGATCCAGCGGCGGATGTTGCTCTCGCCTTGGCCGGCGTCGCCGGTGAACAGGGAGCTGCCGTTGTGGACCTCGGCGATGCGGCTTCCCATCGGCGTGTCGTGCTTCATCTTGCTGACCATGTTGGCTAGGAACAGCATCTGGCCGTCGTTCACCCTGGTGCGCAGCGAGTACTCGGGGTTGTTGCCATGCTGGATGACGAACCTGGGGTCGTTGAAATCATTACTGCCGCCCATGCGGTCGAGGTCGGTTTTCCAGCTTTTGCCGTATGGCGGGTTGCTGAGCATGAAGTCGAACGTGTGGGAGCCGAAGGCGTCGTTCGACAGGGTGGAGTGCTGCGGTCCGCCCACGATGTTGGAGTCGGCGCCCTTCTCGTCTTTGAGCAAGAGGTCTGCTTTGCATATGGCGTAAGTCTCGGAGTTGATCTCTTGGCCGTACAGGTGGGTGGCGACTACCTGTTCTCGCATGGTCGCGATGTCGTGGAGGGTCTTTTCCGCGACAGTGAGCATGCCGCCGGTGCCGATGGCGCCGTCGTACAGTAGGTAGGTGCCGGACTGGATCTGGTCCGCCACGGGCTGGAATACGAGCTGGGCCATGAGTTCCACGGCGTCGCGTGGTGTCCAGTGCTCGCCGGCTTCCTCGTTGTTGTCTTCGTTGAACCGGCGTAACAGGTCCTCGAAGATGCTGCCCATGGCGTGGTTGTCCAAGCCAGGTAGTCTGACGGTGCCGTCGTCGTTCATGACTGGATAGGGGCTGAGGTTGATGTCTTGGGAAAGGAACCTGCTGATGAGTGCGCCGAGGGAGTCGCTCTCGGTTAACGTGTCCAGCTGGTTGCGGAAACGGAACCTGTCGATGATGTCCTGAACGTTGGGTGAGTAGCCATCGAGATACGCCTCGAAGTCGGCGCGTAGCGACTGTTGCGTGGCTCGGGCAGCCAAGTCGCGCATGGTGAACGGCGACGTGTTGTAGAAAGCGTGCTCGGATGCCAGCTGGAGGACGTCGTCTTGGTCAGTGATGCCGGCGTCGTCGAGGAACTGCTTGTCCTCAAGGACTTTCTGCTTGGTGGGTTCGAGCACGGCGTCAAGGCGCCGCAGGACGGTCATGGGCAGGATGACATCGCGGTATTTGCCGCGTACGTAGAGGTCTCGAAGGACGTCATCGGAGATGGACCAGATGAAGTTCGAGATGCGGATGAGCTGGGTGTCCTGCATGCGTATCTCCGGTGTGGTGATGGGCTGGATTGTAGCAGGCTGGTGCTAGTGATGTTGATCGCGGGTTGTAGTGCCCGAATTCCTGATTCCTGCGCTGGAGCCACGGAGAGGCCCTCTGGCCCCGCCGGTGGACATTTCCCTGTCCGTGGCTCGCAGGGGTGCCAGGGGCCGCGTGGTGCAGGAATTCGGGTCATTCGTTGCTGTGACGCGGGTGGCTGTGATCGATGCGGCTGCGGGATCTCGCTGCGCTGTCGTGATGCTCGCGGACGTGTCCGAATTCCTGCGCTGGAGCCTCTGTGGGGGCCTCCGGGGTCGCTGGGGCAGAATTCCTTCGGGCCTCGCGGCGGCCTCTCCGTGGCTCTGGTGGCTATCTCACCGCCGGTCCGGCTGCTGGTGGCTTCACGAAGTGGGTGGCCCTGTTAGCAGTGGGTTCCTGAGCTTGTCCGGATCGTGGTCGATGGTGATGGCGGGAACGTCGAGGGCGTGGGCGGCTGTGGTCTCGCGGATGTGCTGGATTCTCGGGTTGCAGTCTCTCGGGTGTGATCTCACCTTCGCGGCTGTGGAGGCCATCACCGAGCTTAGCTGCACGATTTGGGAGCGTTCCGTCACTGCATTGGTATTTGCTTGGTGGCGCGTTTCAGGTCTGTCGAGGTTCCCGGGACGGTCGATTTTCGGCTGGAAATTCACTGGTACGTATTGCGTCGTGGTGCCGTTCGGCATTACACTCGAGCGCGCAGTTATGGGTGCTGGCTGTTGACTTGTCCGGTCGATCTCATTTCTGTTCCAATTGTCGTATGGCTCTAACGACAGGCCAGCTCCGCGGCAGTTGGTTCCGCTTCGTCCAATCAGACGCTGTGACGAAGGGACGAGGAACCCCGCCAGGTAATCTGGCGGGGTCTTTCGCGTTTGTGGCGTCTGACCTTTCGGAAGTGGTTGGTTTTTCCTTTTCGGGTTACAATGACGGAAGTCAGTCGACTGGTCTGATGTCGACGTGTATCGGAGTTGTGCGATGTCGTTTCCACAATCGCCGGCGCCCACTGACGGCTCTTGCCGTCAGGGTGGAGAGCGGGCCGGCCTTGATTCCCCTACTTCCATCGATCCAGTGGATCACGGCGCGTACGTTGGTTCGAGTCGTGGGCACTCCCAGGCATCGCCGTTCGGCGACACCCGCCAAGGAACGGGATCTATCTGTGCCTCGGATTGTTTCGGACCATGGTGTTGCTTGGAGGAATGTGACTGCGAGTGTCACGACCCGGAAACCGTTTTTTCGGGAAAAACCCCCCATGGGGAGCCGAGTAGGGCAGTGCCCCTTGGGTTTAATTCCCGAAAAAATGAGGATGAGCAGTCTGAATCGGGGACAGACGAGTTCATCCCTGGCAGTTGCATGGCCTCGCCGGAGCCTGAGAGTGCACAAGAATTCAGTAACGGGATGGCCTCGCATGCGGTGCTCGAACATCCGCTTGCCCCCGAATCGAGACCGGACGCCGACGGTTCGGAGTCAGAGTCGGGTCCGAAGCAGGAGTGGCCGGACTGCAAGTTTCGCGGTCGGCGAGTGATCATTACTTACACGCCGAAAGGCGATCCAGTGACGGTGCCGCTGACGTGCGAAGGTATGAGCAAGAAAGAATGGTGCGAACCCTGTGTCGCTCACCGGCACCTGATGCTGGTGGCACGCTACAGGGCACAGTCCGGACACGAATCGCCGCGTACCAGCGTGGTGGTGACGTTACCTGAAAAGGACGACATCGAGAAGTGGGTCGAGTGCGTAGTGGGCGTTGCGCGGCGCACGGACGGCCGTGATGTGGCCTACGCTCGTCCGTTGTACGAGACCAAGAGAGGCGACTATCGCGTGATGGTCGTTTTTGACCAGTTGTTGAGTGACCGTGCTCACGAGTTGATGCACCGCAAGCTTCGACGCTGGCCGACGATGCAGGTTCGTCAGCGGGTGGTCACCGGCGACGATTTCTCGGCATTCCTGCGTAAGCTGCGCCGCGAAGGTGGGGCCAATACGACCAGCTGGTCGCAAAATTGGGCGAAGCTGCAAGAGGCGCCTCGGTATCTGACGGCGGGTGGCAGCATCAGTGTGCCGGAACAGCCCGTTCTCTGGGTGGAGGCGCCGCTCTACTATCACGAGTGGCGTAAGGATGGTGAACCAGGGTCGTTGGCAGCCTGCCAGCTTTGGGTTAGTGACCATGTTTCGGAGTTGCCCGACGAGAGTAGGCTGGTTGAGTGGGGCAGAGGGCCGCGGTATAAGGCGAAGGCAGCCCTCCGGAGGTGGGTAGCTGAGACCAGGTACTCCGGTAACTGGAAGTATCTGCTGCACGCGGCGGAAGCTTATACGGGGATGAGAGCCATGAGAGATTGCTACCGTCCGCTGCTGGAAGGCTGGAAGCCTGAGCCGGGCTGGTTTGATGCGCCGCTTGAGGACGATCCTGTTGACGATGGGATGTGGGATGATGCCTTTTAGGCTGTTGAGCCTGGCGGGTGGGATCTTGGGTGACGCCGTTGTGACAGACGTGGTTGTCGTGGAATGCGACGTCTGTGACTGGTCGATGGAGAGGATTCACAGCAAGAGTTGCGGGTCTTTGCGGTGCTAGTGGACGTCGCCCTGGGAGTGGAACAGTCCGCGCTGGTGTCGATTAGGAGGATGGTACGGCTTGACGTACGCGGTCAGCATTCGTCGTGGCCCTCGATGTCGGTGTAGCCTTCGAAGACTACCGAACTGAATCGGAATATCAGGTTGCCTTGCTCGATGTGTTCCTCGACGCTGTGCTTGATGCGCGTGGTCTTGCCATGGACGTCTCCGCATTGCTCGGTTAGCGTGTCCATGTACATGAAGCCTCTCACGTCCATGCTGCTGGAATCTTCGACGAAGTTCGGCATCTGGCCGCAGTTGGAGCACGGGCTAGCGCCCTTCTGCGTTCCGGAGATGATGGCCCAAGCTTGACGTGGGTGGCCGACTGCGGAGCATTCGTCGAGTGATTCCCGCGTGATCTGCTGCTTGGCTATCTGTCTGAACAAGGTGATGGAAGGATCTTCGTCGGGCTCGGCCGTGAACTCGAAGCCGTCCGGTAGGTGCAACGCGTTGTGGTCACCGTCCTCGGCGGCCAGCTTCCGGCTGTTGCCAGAATCGTTGGTGGTGTAGATGGGATGCTCGGTGGTGCCCAGGGGCATGGGCGGCGCGTCGGGCTCGCTGTCGCAGAGGATGGCCTGCATGGTGGTCCAGCGGCAATTGAAGGGCGCGGGCGGCGGTGGAGCGTCTGGGTTCGATGCCCAGAACTTCAGGGCGCGTACGGCGCTGTTCGCGGAGCGGTAGCAACCCGTGACCTTCGTGAAGACCAGGCCGCCGTCGGCGCGGATCAGGCAGGGGTTGCAGGTGCCAGCGCCGTGGCACTCGCAGGCGGTGGCGTCCTCGACGCTGCCCGACCAGTGTACGGTTCTTGGTGCGCAGAGGATGGCGGCGGCGTGGACGCGGCGCCCGTCGTCGAGCTGGCCGGCGTGCCAGCCTGAATCGCCGTCTTCGGCGAACATCTCGATGTGGATAAGTTCAAGGTCAGCCATGGTGGCTCTCCTGTCGTCGGGTTGCGGTTGCCGTGGTGAGGCTTTCTACAATGTTGCCAGCGCGGCCAGTGTCGGCCGGAAACGGCTCCCGGGCGCGTTCTGCGGCCTTGGTAGTGGAATTGCTGCACAGGCGCGAAAGCGGTGCCCTGTGGCGCTGCGGAGAAAGTGGTGAGGTGTGACGAAAACCGGCCGCCCTGACGTCAGGGCGGCCGGCGTCGCCGTTGGGTTTCGGCGATGCAACTGCGGACATGGTAATTGGCCACGTTTATTGGAGGCGGGGTTGTGGCAGTGTGCTCCCGGGCAGGCGTACCTTTCTTGGGTGTCTCCGTCGATATGATTTCGACAATCAACGATGTGGCTTGGGCGGCGTACCGCCGGAGTTTGCGCGGGAGCGATTGACATGTCGAGCAGGATCTTTAGGACGTGGCTGGCCTTGGCGATGGCGGTGCTGACCGTTACGGGCACGCTGGCGTGCTCCAGCATCAGCAGTGCTGAGCACGAACAGGCTTTAGTGGCGCAGGCCGCCGCCGCCCAGGCGCAAATCGACACCATCACCCAGGATCACGGCAAGCAGGTTGCTGAGCTTACGTCTGAGCTGGATGAGGCGCGCGAAGAAGTCGCTGGGCTGGAGACGGAGGCAGCTGCGCTGAGGGCGGCTGGGGATGCCCAGCTGGAGAATGTCGAGCGCCTTGAAGTCCTGCTGTCTCAAGAGTTAGAAGCGGCGCAAGAGTCGCGTGAGGTGGCGGTTGATGCAGCACGGAGAGAAACTAGATGGACGTGGGATCCTGGAATGTTGACAGACGGGGGCGAGATTTTTTCCGTCGTCGGCTGGGCTTTCAGTCTTGAGGAAGTATCACCGCTTCAAATAGGTCTTTATGCAGAGTGCATCCAAGACGAAAGCAACTACCTTTACCTGTGGGATGATGTCATCTGGGAGGATGAGACAGAGTACATAGCTCGGGTGGGTCTTGACGGAGGACGACCGCGCAATGAAACAGTCTGGGGGTTCGGCGGTGCCTTTGGTGCCTTCGCAGACCTAGATGGCAAAGACCTGTGGGAATTGGAACGCATCCACGTGGAGTTAACCTACGGAGATGATCCGTCCTCGGTGACGTTTGACACGGCCCAGTTGCGACGTATGTTCCCCACCGAAGCCGATTTCTGCAACGGAGAAAAACCGGTGGGATACTGATGCGTCATGACCACCATGGCGGTGCCGCTGGTGGGAAAGTGGTGAGGTGTGTCGAAGGCCGGCCGCCCTGACGACGGTGGCCGGCGATGCCGTCGGTCGTCGACTGGAGTGGTACGGTGCCAGTGCTTGGATCTGCGCGGGTAGCCGTTGATCCATTGTCAAACTTCGCCAGCGCGCCCCAGTTTCGGCGGGAAACAGCCCCTGGGCGCATTCTGCGGCCTTGGTAGTGGAATTCTGCACAGACGCGAAAACGGCGCCTTGTGGCGCCGTTGTGGTGCAGGCGGCGGGCCGAAAATGCAACGGCCGCCTCGTGGTCGGGGAGGCGTGCCTCGAGTGCAAGCTTGTACGCGGTGGTCCATCCGTCGGGTCGGGAAAAGCCGTATTGTTCGATGGAATCCTCGCGAATGGAGTGGTGGGAATAGTGGTTCCGGTCGCTGATGAAACCGGTTCCGAACCAGTCTCCATTTGTGTTTCCGTTGTGCAACCGCCGCCCCGTCCTGGCCCAGGACGGGGCGGCGGCCGGAAGTGGCCGCGACGACAGGCGGATGTTGCGCCCGTTGGAGCTTTGGGGGTGTCCTGAAAATGAAAAAGGGACAGCCCCTCACTTCGGCGGGAAAGGTGGCCCGCGCTCCTGGCGTTGCGGCCGGAGATGGTAATCGTGTGAGCTGGCGGCGTGGCCGGAACAGGGTTTCGGCTTTGCTCAGCGTGTCTGGTGCCAGCATGGATCCAGAGGAGCGGCGATGGCGATTTGGCTCGCTATGGGCACAGCCGGTGGAACGTGACTGGCAAACGCCGTGGGCATGCCCCAGTTCTTGCGCTGGGGCGACGGAGAGGCCCTCTGGACCCGCCGGTGGACAATTTTCTCTGTCCGTAACCTGCAGGGGCTCCAGGGGCCGCGTGGCGCGAGATTCGGCGTATGTCATGCCGCGACGCGGGCGGCAGGGGTGCCGTGGCCTCGGGTGTCTCGCTGCGCGATTACGCGAGCAGCATGAACGTTGAAAGCGGCATGGCGACGACGCGTGGGTCGTCGATGGGCGGCGCGTCCTCTTGAGTGATGAGCAGCCCGAACGGAGCGCGATTGGTTGGCTCGTCGATGAACGACCTGACGGCTCGTGTGTCGCGCACTGGGTCGATGCCGCGTTGGTATTTGACCCGCACGGGGTTTTGCTGGTCGCCGACCCTGAACACGAAGTCCAGACCAGGTTCTCGGGGTGGCGTCGGCACACGGTCGGTTTCGAGGTTTCGGATGACGGAAGCGGTGGTGCCGAGTACGCTCTGGGCCATGTGTCCTGCCACCGTCGTGAGTTCTGGGTTGGCGTCCAGCGCGTCGGGCGTGAGGGGAACCTGTTCCTGTAACCAGCTGGCGCGCAGCGCGTGATCTGCCAGGCAGAGTTTGATGGTGTCCCGTGGGCGATTGAGGTTCAGCACTGGCCACGGCAAGAGCCGTACCAGCGAGGTGTCAGCCAGAGCCTGCAGGTAGTGGGCGACCTCTTCAGGTTCGGCGTCTTTGTCGGACGAAAGGCTGGCTTCTTGGGCAAGTTCGCTGACGGACGTCTTCCGCCCAGCGTGACGACAGGCGATTTCAAACGTCATCTCTATCAGCGCAGCGTCGCGGTCCTGGCTGTGTGTTCCAGTCAGCAGGTCGTGCTGCAACACCGGCTTGATGACGTCCTCGTTGAGGTGATGGGCGAGGGTCGTCCAATCGGTGGGTGGTTGCCTCGGGTCATGGGCAACTGGGTAGCCGCCGCGTTCCGAGAAGAGGCGGAAGGCCTGGTCCCGAGCCACTGCATTTTTCCGTCCGTGTTCGGCCAGGTCTTGCCAGAACTCCAGTCGGCGCAATTGCCCAAAGCGTACTTCGTGCGGGAAGTGTTCGAGGGGTGCCATGTCTCTAAATTCGGCGATTTCGGTGAGTGACAGAGTTCCGGCCTCGACGGTCGAAAGGCGGCCTGCCATCTGGTGACCGCCGCGCTCGATGCGAAGTGCGGAGCTGCTGGTGGCCACGACTTTGACGGCGGTATGGTCGACCAGGAATTTGAGCTGTTCGTTCCAATTGTGGATGCGCTGCACCTCGTCGAAGAACAGGTAGGCGGGCTGTCCCTGGTGTGCCAGGGTGTTAAAGGTGCTGGGCGTGATGTTGCGCCCGATCCAGGACGTGATGCGCAGGATGGGGTTCTCCATCTCGTCGGTGCCGTCCATCTCCTCGAACTGGACTCGGATGATGTGGTGTGGCGGTACGCCCTTGGCCAGCAGGTCGCGGATGATCTGGAGCTGCATAGTGGTTTTACCCACCCCGAGGGGGCCGGTCACGGCGACGATTGGCGTGAAGCCTGACTCCAGGCGTTGGCGGACCTGGCCGACAAGATGCCGGCGGGTGGTGGGCACCGGTGGAGCAGGTTCGCCCCACCACCACGGGTTCGATTGGTGTAGGCTTTCCACCAACTCGGTCGGAAGGGGTAGTGGCGTGTAAGGTGGTAAGAGCGTGTTCACGGTGAAACCCGTTTCGCTTGCTGCCCACGATTTCATGGGCAGCGCATGATTGGAGCAACAGGGTTGATCTTGTAGAGTCCACGCTATTATCGCGTTTCCCGGTGCCGAGATTCAATTCTGGGATGCCGTGTGGCTGGTGGCGCTGCTCGGCATGGGTGGTCTTCCTTCGCGTGGTGGCGAGAACCCGCGCAGGAGCTACGGAGAGGCCCTTGCACTGCTCGGCGGGCATTTCCTCGGTCGGTGGCGTTGGCGGTGCCCAGGGGCCGCGTGGTGCGGTAATGCGGTCATCCCCTGCCGCGATGCGGGTGGCTGTGGTCGCCTTGGCCTCGGGATCTTGCGGCGTGTCGTGACGCTCACGGACGTGCCCTCATTCCTACGCTGGAGCCACGGAGGAGCCCTCCGGCGGTGCTGGTGAACATTTCCCTGTCCGTGATCTGCAGGGGCTTCAGGGGGCGCGACGCTGGCGGCTGTGGTCGCTGTGGCTGCGGGATCTCGCTGCGCTGCCGTGGTGCTTATGGACGTGCCAGTATTCCTGCGTTTGGGCGACGGAGAGGCCCTCTGGTGTCGCTGGGGCAGGATTTCCCCTTCGGGATTCGCGAGGCTCTCTCCGTGGCCCTGCGAGCGATTTTCCCGCCAGTCGATGCTTGCGGAGGCTGCGGCATGCTGCGCTGTATCGTTGCTGTCGGCGCGGGTTTGCCGCTGCACTCCGTGGTTGGTCGGCAGGTGGCTGAATTCTCGCGCCTGAGCCTCTGTGGGGGCCTCGGGCGCTGCTGGGGCAGGAATTCTCCTTCGGGACTTGCGCGCGGCTCTCCGTGGTTCTGCGAGCCATTTTCCGGCTTTGCCTTGTCGGGTGCCGCCGGACTTGCTTGCTCCTGGTCGACCTGCCTGGGCTCCTGCTTTTTGCGTTCTCGCGCGAACCAAAATTTTTGCCGGGCAGCCGCTTTTTTTATTTCGCGCGCAGCCAAAATCATGCTGCGAACTCCGCCATTTTTGTCGTGGATGCGGCTAATTTTGCTGGGTGCGGTGCGTATTTACCCTGTTATGGGATGTCACCCCTCCCGAGGTCTGGTGTGGCGGCATGGGGTCGGTCATTGGGTGGTTTTGCGGGCCTTGCGGAGCTTCGCCAAGTCGCGTTGTACGGTCCGCTCTGATACTCAGAATACCTCTGCTATTTCTGGCACGGTGTAGCCGAGTTGGACCATCAATTCGATTTCTGCATTGGACTGGTTCGGCGAGGCGGCCTTTGGTTGGGAACTGGACGACGTAGAAGTCCTCCTGTTGTGGTGGAGCAGCTGTTCATCGCTTGCGTTCTATTTGTTCAGTTGGCAAACACAGCGATTCCGGCACTACCAATGCTTGCCGCGCTGCCAGTGGCAACTTGGCTCGTGGTTTCGGAGCACCCCGCGTTTCGGCCTCTGCTACGGCTCCTTCTTGTATTGGGGTTGCTGATGTTGCTAGCTGCTTCCCTGGTCATGCTGGCGAGCATCTGGGTTGATGCACTGTCCCAATACAATCGCGTAGTGCAAACTTTTGGCGGCATTGGAGGCACCGTGGCCATCGTTAGCTGGTTAGGAAGCGTTTTTGCTCCACCCCTGAGCCGAGCTGAGTTCGAGCAGGCCATGGCGAAGCAGACCGAGGCAATAGCGGCTCTAACCGATGCCGTGAATTCGAACAACGAGGCTGTGATTGTTCAGCTGTCCGAGCTCAACCAACAAGTGTCAACCCTGCCTGAAAGAATCGCCGCTTTGATAAATGAGCGCGATGCGCGCGTGGTTACTCACGTTCAACCGGACGATGTCGAGGATTAATCCCCGGTGGTTGACGGTCATCGTTGCTTTGCTAACCGTGCGTAGGTGGCCCAGTTTCGGCCGGAAGCGGCTCCGGGTGCGTTTTGGTGGCCCTGGTAGTGGAATTGTGCTGCACAGACGCGAAAACGGCTCCCTGCCGCGCTGCGGTGAAAGTGTTGAGGTGTGACGAACACCGGCCGCCCTGACGCCACGGCGGCCGGCGTCGCTCGTCTACCGCGGCGAGTTGTAGTCGGTTTCAGCCCATCGTCGGCGAGATGGCGGAGCAGTTCTGACCGGCTGCGGGCGACAATGTTGACCTCATTGAATTGTCGGCGATGCCTGCAGAGACCATGCACCACCCCGAAGGACGCGTGGTTATCGGCGTCGGTACTGGTAGCGGAATGTCAACCGGTACGATTGCCTTTGTGTCTTGTTTGCGCCATATTACGGAGATTGAGTCCGCCGACGCCAACGGCGGGGTTCGGCATAACAGGCCATCTGACCAGGAGGATAGCGCAATGGCCAGCCACGGCACCGAAAAAGAAAAACTCGTTGAAGCCGTCATTTACATCAGCCACCGGTCAATGGACGACCCCAATTTCAGCACAGGAAAATTGACCAAAATGCTTTACATGGCTGATTGTCACTCGTACCACGAATACGGGAGCCCAATCACAGGGGCGATCTACGTCCACTTCCCCAATGGACCCCACCCAGACCGTTGGCACGAGACCCGACGGGTGATGGAGGACGACGGAGCCGTAACCGTCGTGTACGACGAGACGGCCCAGGGTTATCACCATTACTTCATGGTGCCGGCTCGGGAGCCGAACTTGGAGTTGCTTGGCTCCGACGACGTGAAGATCCTCGACCACCAGATTTCGTTCTTCTCTGGGTTCAATGAGGCTGCGATGGAAAATTTTTGTCGCCAGGAGTCGGGCTGGCTGTCCACGGAGGATGGCGAACCCATCAGTTGGGAGCAAACGGGGGTGTTTGCCCGGCCGGCAACTCTTCGGTCTGTGGCGGTGGGTTCTGGGATTCGTGTGCAATGACCTTGGGTCGCGGCGGTCCCTACGGGGTCGTTCGCAGTCGGAACTTCGAGAATCAGTGGAACGATGCGATGAGAAGCGGCCGCATTCCCTCAGGTCGCGACTCTTCGTTGGAGCACATTTGCTCGAGCGTGCTGGCCAGATCTCCTCGGATTGGTGCCACAAGGCGGGGCAAGCCGAGCAACTACCGAACGGTGCTGATTCCCAGGCTCACTTACCGGATACCAGAGATAGTAGGATTGTTCAAGTAGGGGAAATCGGGAGCCATCGCTGACGGATTCCGTAATCCCCCAATGCGAGCAGTCTTATCAGCCTCAGCCGGTATATCCGGCTACGTCGCCGTCAGGCGAGCAATAGCACTCCGGGATCTTCATCCAGTCCCGGACTCCCGAGCCATCGGGATGAGAACTGCAAGGCCCAAGGACGAGCGAGCCGAAAGGCAAGCGCCGAAAGCCCGGACGTTCCAAGAACGTCCAACACCTGACGCAGACTTTGGCGAGGATGCCTCACACCCAAAGGAGTTGACCTTACGGTCATGACCTACACCAACTACCAACCCACCCCAGTCTTCAGTTCCGGCGAGCTGCGAAGCGGCCCGTTTTTGCTGGCAGCTAGGGAGGGAGCGGTTCGTCGGTGAGCGTGACGAGGTAGCAAGAAGTTTGTCGGTAGCCACTGAGCGGCGGCGCCATGACGAGGACACGTTCGCCGGGAACGCCGCGCACGTAGATCTTGGTGCCGGTGAGTTCGTACTCGCCTGGGTCGGAGTCTGGCCCTGGACGGTGGGTAACCTTCAGGTTCTCCCCGTAGCGGCCAATGAGTGACCGTTGCGTGTTAGGGGCAGGTTCGTGCCATTCTTCGAATGGGACGGTGGAATGCAGGTATTCGATGGCGAAGGATTCGTATTCGCCGCGGTTGTGGCATTTGACCGCCTCGGAGAATCGCCCTTCGGTTGGGATGCGGATCACGTAGAAATCCTCCGGTTGCGGTAGAGCAATCGTGGCCGCGTACTTGCGCTGGGGCGCCGGCGCCGGAGGTCGCGCCTCCATGGTGGCGACGGCTGCTTCGAGCGTCCAGGCGTAGCCGTCGGGCGGTGGCGTTGTGGGCGTCGGCGGTGGGGTCATGGGCATGGTGCTGGAGCAGCCGACAAGGACGGCCATGGCGACGGCCAGGAGGGCGGCGAGGCCGCCGGATGCGGCGAATTTGCGTGCGATGATCACTTTGCTGGCTCCTCAGTAGGGCTGGTATTTTTCGTTCCGCCGCGTGGCCTTGACGACGCAGCCGGCGACCAGCAGAAGCAGGGCGGCGACTACCGTCAGGGTGACGGCGGTGCTGAAGTAGGAGAAGCACCGCATGTTGATGCTGGTGAAGTACCCGCCGGACGTGCACAGCGTCGTCCTTGCAATCAGGAGCAGGAACGTCGTGGGGAGCATTCCGAGACGTGCCCCAGTTTCGGCCGGACACGGCCCCCGAGCGGGTTTTCGTGGCCTCGAGGCGGATTGGTGCTACCGGCGTGAAAACGGCGCCCTGTGGTGGCGTTCGGGTGAAGGCGGTAGGCCGACAACGAAACTGGCCGCCCCGTGGTCGGGGGCAGCCTGCGTCGTCGTGATCAGTGCGCTACGTTGGTCCGTACGGAGTTGTGTTGCCTTGTTACACGCCTTCGGCTGGTCCATTCAGCAGACGCAGCATCCGGTCCATGGCCGTTTGGGGAAGCTCCGACTTCATGGGGCAGAGCCGGCATGGTTCGTCGTCGCCCCAGTCCTCGTCGGTCCAGTCATCCGGCGCGTTGGGTGGCGCGCAGATGTACTCTGTCTTCCCGGTGGTGAGTTGCCGACGGAAGATGCACTCGTCGTGCTCGTTTGGGCGCGTGAACCGTGGCTCTGCGTCGATTGACTCGCTGGACAGGATTCCCGCCGCGATGCGGTCGGCGTCGGCGGCAAGTTCGATGTTGTCGTCCATCTTGACATAGTCGGACAGGTACAGGATTTCCGACATGGTGTCGTTGGCCGCCAGGGCCGCGTAGGCGATGCCGCGGTGGCTAATGGAACCCGTGTCGAGACTGCGGGCCATTTCGGCCAGGTGCCCGATGGCGTGCCGGCAGTGCGCAACAGGGCTCTCGGGCGGTGGCATTGGACCCAGCTGGTCCATATTGGGTTCGCGGCGTCTGCCAGTGGATATTTCGAGGATGGTGTCGATGGCGTGTTCCAGGTTGGTGCTGCAGGTGGGCGTGCCCAGTTTCTGCACGGCGGGGCAGTTGAGGCAGGGAGCCTGGCGGTCATAGTCGCCGTTGGCGCAGTGGAACCAGGAGACGTTCTGGCTGGTATCTCGGGTGCAGTCGAATCCCGACGGGTGGTCGTTGACGGTGGACACGTCGTGGACCACGTCGCCCAGCTTGAAGTGAAATTCGGCTGCCCTGAACCAGTCGGCGAGCGCCATCGTGACGCGATGGTTGGCTTCTGCGAGTTTCTCGTCGATCAGGTCGGCGTTGAGTTCTCCGACCTCGTCCCGGTTGTCGTGGTTGGCGAGGGTATGGATGACGGCGTTGGCCGCAATGTGGGAGTAGGCCACGGTGGTGGCGCCGAAGTACCAGAAGGTTTCGTTGTCGCGGTTGAGCATCGCGTGTTGCGCGTCTTTGGTGATGGACTCGGCGAATCCTTCGCTGGGATCCGGTGCTCCCATCATGGTGTAGGGCACCATCCAGAGATGCTTGACGGCTTCGATGGCGTGGTGAGTGGCGCGGTCAGACGTTGTTTGAATGGTCATTCTTTTCTCCTTGCATGGGGTTGGTGAATGAGTGGTTGGTGGATTGCGCTCGGTGCGTAGTTGACGTTCTTCTGATCTGTGCCGTGTCGGGGTGGATACGTCAAACGGGCATGGGGGTGTGCGGCGACAGTCGCATCGCGGCGAGATCGGCGCGCCGGCGTTCTTCTATTTCCGGCCGTTCGTTCCGTTGCTCCGTCGTCTGCTGAACCAACCGGCGGTACGATGCGATGTCGTCGAAGTCACGGCTGCCGCGCACCAGCAGCGCCTGCTCGATGGCGCGCTTGACTTGGTTGTTGCCGCTGCGCACGCCGCCCAATTCCCAGGGACGCCGTGGATTGGCCAGCGAGAGGCGGATGCGGTGTTGTTTCATCAGCTTGTTGTAAGCGTCGGGCGGTTCGCCGTTCTTGATTGCGCCGTTGGTGTAGTCGGTGCGCAGTACCTTGGGGGCGACACCAAGGCGCGCCAACGCCCGTTGCAGGCACGGCGCCACCGCTTGGGAGATTTCTTCTTCGACCACCTCGACGTGGCTCCAGCCCGAGTGGGACAGGCGGAAGTTGTAAAGCCGGTGAGGGAAAGGTTCGCCCTGCACGGTGACGAGCAGTTCCGTGCCGTCGGTGAACGCGACTTGGGCTTCCCCGCCGGGCGGGTGCTCCTGTGGGAACACCATGCCCGGCGGTTTGGCGTGTCGTTTGGCGCTGCGTGGTCGGGCTGGTCGTGGAGCGTAGCCGTTTGCGCTGCGCCAGCGCTTGACCTGCCGGCCCAGCGTGGTGAGGAGATTCGTTCGCTTTTCCGTCGCGAACTGCTGCGGGTGTCGTTGCATGAGGGTGTCGAGGATGCCGGCGTTGGTGAGCTTGCCGTCGGGGTCGTGGCGCAGGATCTCCGGTATTTCGGATTCCCACAGTTGGTCGAAGGGGCTGGCCGGGCCGGGTTTTCCATTGGGCATTTTGCTTTTTACTCCTGTGGTGGGTTTTCGGAATTGGGGTGACCGGTCCGGAGGCAATGCCACGGAGCGCGCCGGGGTTCCGGCCACGGTTTTCAGGTTCGTTCGTGGTCTGGCTCTCGAACGCCCGTTGGGACTGGCCGCCGACCACGTAGGACAGCCGGAGCGGGACGTCCATGGTCACTCGTTTCGTGCCGTTGTTCACGAAACGAGGCAGGCATATGAAGCCTGCCTCGTTTGGCCTTGGTTGGTTGACGTGCGCGGTCCGCGACGACAAACCCCTGTGCTATGCGGGTCTCGGTGGCGGTTGGCTCAGGTAGTTGCCACCATGGGGGCTGCCGTCCTGGGGTACCGGAGGTGCGGATCCGAAAGGGTCAAAGATCTCCGGACGTTCCGCCGCGGTGCCGGCCATGGGGCCGTGTAGGTGGCGACGGTCGTGTCAGGAGAGCGTCATCAGGGCGTTGTGGGTTTTGACCGGATGGACTGCCGGCATCAGTCCGGACGGCTGTGGCGCCTGAAATTCGGGGTATCTGGTACGGGAACTACCTTGGCCGTCGCATCGTTGGTGGTGGCTGGCATCGCCGTCAAGTTGTCAACGGTCGTCGCTTTGCCAACGGCCCTTAGGATGCCCAGTTTCGGCCGGAGACGGCCCCCGGGCGCGTTTCCGAGGCCTCGAGGCGAATTGGTGTTTCACCGATGCGAAAAACGCGCCACAGGGCGCCGCTGCGGTGAAAGCGGATAGGTGTAACGAGACCGGGCGCCTTGATCAACGGTGCGGCCGGCGTAGTCTCCGGCACGCTGGGGGAGGTCACGGCGATTACGCCGGTGGCCTGGTCTGCGGGGAAACCGTCGGTGGGGCGGAGCGTCGTTGCCCGCATTGTGGGTGCCACGCACGCCGGAGCATCCGGATTGCCCGGAGTGTCTCGGGGCGATTTGCGGCCAGCGCAACGGGCATCACCACGTTTGCCTGCGCTGCAAGGAGCACGCTCCGCATCGGCATGACTGCGCGGCCGTCAGGTATGTTTCCTGTCGCGGCTTCGTCGATGACCCGTGCAGGTACTACGCCAGACGGTATTATCCGCAGGGCAGTATTCCGTCGCGGCGTCCATCGCTGCGGGACCGGAAGGTTGGGGTAGCCGGAGCGCGTTGACAGAGGTTGCACGGAGGTTCAGTCATGATCATCAATATGCTGGAGAAGCGCCATCTGCTGTCGGGCGGCATCCTGTGCCTGGTGGCGGGACCCATCTTGTTGACGCTCCATTATTCGCGAGGGTCCGTCCCGCTGGGAGCGGGGTGCGCGGTCTTCGGGCTGGGCATGGTGCTCTGCGCTCTGGCGGTCCTGTGGGGGCGCGGCAAGGATGAGGCCGATGTAGGCGAGGAAACCGGAACGGGAGGTGCCCGATGACTACCAACGGGGCAGAGAAGATGAACGACGTCACGGACGCCGAACTTGGGCGGCTGATTGCCGACCACGAGGCGGTCCACGGTCGGGTGGCCGAGCTGCGGGCCGAACTGACGCGCATCGGCGCCCTGTGGACGCAGGTGGGTGGCGTCCTCGCCGAGCATCCGGAGAACCTGCGTCAGTCGGCGGCGGCGGCGGTCGTCCTGAGCGCCGCCGACTCCGTGGCGGAAGCCGACTTGCGGGTTTCTACCATCGTCGAGATGGCGGCCGAGCTGCGTGATGCGATGGTTCGAGAGCACGAGCTGGCGGAGGGGCTCATCGAGGCCGGCAAGCGCTACGTGGTCGACGGGCTTCGCAGCCGGCGCGAGCCGCCGGCCGAGCGTGACCTGTTTAGCCGCATGCGGTAGCGGCTGGGCGCGGTGATGCTCGAAACCTCCGACATTACTCACGCCTCCGTCGCGACGGCATGCGGCGGCTACGGTGGTCAGGTGGGTCGATACCTGTGTCGAGCGGTTCTGCCGGCAGTGCGGTCACCATCCTCCGCTGGACCAGCGGTTCGTCGCGGCCTGTGCCGTCCGTAAAGATGGTCGGCACTCAAAGCGGAGAAACGGGAACTGGCGCAGCGGCTCCGTGAGGTCGACGAGGCACAGCGCGCGATAGATTTCTACATGGCGGCCCACACCGGAGTTTTTGATGGCGCAACGGTCGATGCCCAGAGGTTGGTTCAGGTTCCGGGTGGAAAGGCGCCGGAGAGCGCGGAGCAGGATGCTGGCTGGCCGAAGCCATCGGCATAGATTGCGGTACCGCCGGAAGGCGGCTGATCCGTCGCCGGCTGCGGCAGCCTGAAGCCGCACTGCCGCTTCAGTTCTCCGTCGGACGGGTCAGGAGGAACTGCTGGCTGAGTCACACGAGGGGTGCGCTCGGTCAGGGACATCTACAGGTCGATGACGCCGTGGGTGTGGGCGTCCCTGCTCCCTATCGGCAGGGGCATCCTGTAGTTGACGACGGCGGAACCCGCTGTTACCAGAGCCTCTTCGACGAGCAGTTCCAAGAGGTGCCTGGTGGTGGTGGCGTTGATCTCCCGCAGGTAGGTGTCGGCGCTGCGGACGTAGGAGGCCACGCGGGTTTCGTCGGCAACGTACTGCCGGAAGTCCGGTGCCGACTCAGCCGGTTGAACCCGTGCCTGTGGAGTATGCCGGCTTTGGTCCGTCGCCTGTGACCGGTCGGGCGTTTCCGAATGGACGGTTGTGCGTTGCTCCGCATCGGGGGCGGGCTTCGTGTTGCCGTGGTCCAGAATGGGTGAATCACTGTTGGCGGCGTCCTGCTTGACCTGGTTGATCACGTCGCTGAGCAGGTCGTCGGTGATGACGTTGGCGATCAGGTTCTCAAGCACCAGCGCGTCCAGGCGTCGGGTATCAACCTCGGGGGTGTCGCAGGGAATGTCAGGGAACTCGGCCGAGCTGGGGCAGGCGTACCGGCTGGGCCGGGTGGTGTCGGTACCCAGCATGGTCATAGGAGCGCTGCATTCCCGGCATTTCGCCAACCCGAGCAGCAGGGGCGGGGTGATTTGCGTTTCTGATTTGTTGCTGGTCATCTGCTCACCTCACTGGGGGGTTGTCGTGGCTCGTTGCCGCGCGGGTTTGTCGCAGCGCCACGGGCGTCGCGTTTGGCGATGGCGTCGCGTTCCTGCGGGTCGACGACTGAGTCCGGCATGGCGGCGACGATGGAGGCGGCCAGCTCCAGGCGGCGTTGGGCGTTCTGGTCGTGCCGGTCGTCGTCGATGGGGTGTTGCCGGTAGGCGGCGTGTTCTTCGCGTGCCCGCCGGTTCAGGGCGCCGGCAGCGGTGGCGAGGATGGCGTCGCGTCGTGCCGTCAGCTCGGGTGCATCCAGGCGCAGGGCGACGGCCAAGATGCGGCCGTGGTGCAGCAGCAGGGTACTGTAGCTCTGGTCCAGCAGGTGGAAATCGGCGGAGCCGGGATCCGGTTTTCCGGCGAAGTGGGGTGGCTGGGTGTGCCAGTGGGAGCTTTTCTGCAGCGTCGTGATCAGCGACTGCGCCATTTCCTGTTGCCGTTCGGCGTCGATTGTCTCGGAGGCCGGTCGGACGATGATCATCTGCAGGTGGTCTGTCATCGGGTAGATGGCGTGGACGGCCTTGGCCTGGCTGAGGGTCGAGTTTGCGACTTCGGATATTGCGGCCAGGTTTTCCGGTGATAACTTGGGGTTGCCGGGCGTGTTGTGGTGCAGCTGCTGCGGGATGATGTCGTGGGCGCAGGCGGCGGCGGAGTGGCGTTTCCAAGCATCGCCGTGGGATGCCTTCAGTGCCTGCAGGGTGCGTAGGGCGGGGTGTTCGACTGGCGTGGCCTGCAGCGTCAGGGCGCAGTTGGCCAGCTGGTTGGCTTGGCTGAGCGCTGCGTGCGGCGCTGTTTGCTGACGCATGACGCCGTGCTGGTCACAGATGCTGCGTACTTCCTCGAAGTCTACTGGTAGGGCTGCCGTGTAGGCGGACGCCTCGGCGACGGCGGTGGTCAGGGCGCTCCGTAGCAGTTGGCGCAGCCGTTCCTGGTTGATGGCGTGTGGCCGGTAGGTGCGGGCGATGCCGGCGGCCAGGCTGAGGAACGCCCGTCGTTCGCGGGCTTCGGCCATGGCCATCTCGTCGGGCTGGGGAGCGGGGTGCTTGGCCAACAGGGCGCCGACGGCGGCGGCGAACATGGCCACGGTGGGCGGCGAGAGGTTGCCGTGCTCGTCGGCGCCCTGTTGGCAGAGCTCGGTGAGCGCTTGGTGGCACTGTTCCCAGTTGGCTGTGGCGGCAGTGATGGCCTCCAGGTAGTGCGTGGTCCAGTGCTGGCCGGATCTGAGCGGCTGTTGGCTGGGTAGTCCGGGAGTTGCTGCGTGGCGGCAGTAGGCGGCGGGCTTCATGGGCTTGTGTACGGAGTTGCCCAGGTGCCGCCGTGCCGAGAGCGTCAGCGAGTCGATGTGGTACCGGTAGGCCTCCGCTTCCTCGACCATCTGCCGGTAGTGGTCCTCGATGCGGATGATGGATTCGGTCATTGCGTTGCCTCAAGCGTCGGGTGTTGTGGTTTCAATCCTCATCCGGACTGAGGGCCGGGTGAAAGTCCGTCTCGGACGGGTTCCGTTTTTCTCCTACTGATGAGGCTGCGGGCGCGAGAAACGGACGGCTCGGATTTTCCTCGGAATGAGCCGACCCCAGGCGCGCGTTGCCACGCCGGCGCGGGTGGGCCACCAGGCGTTGGAGCATCGCCAGTCTCCTCGGTGCAGGGGCGGCGGTCTCCACGGCTTGCGTCTCTTTGCTGGACGCCGCTGTGCATGCGCAGTGAGGGAGCGCCTTGGTTATTCAGCACCCATTCAGCCCAACGTCAGGGCCCTTCGGCCCATTCTTCCTCGGGCATTAGTCCGAGCAGTTCTCCCAATTGCGTCATGACCTGACCGCTGTCCTGGTACATCGCTTCGTCCAACGAACGGGTCAGGCGGGGTGGCCAGTGGCCCTTGCCGCTATCGAAGACTGCCGCCATTGCCTGGGCTTGCAGCACCGGATTCTCCGGCATACGGCTATCGGTCTTGTCGTGCTCAAGGTGGATGATGGTGCCGTGACGGTAGTCCCTGTCGAAGCAGGCCCGCAGTTCCTCCTCGATCTCGAGCAGCAGCGCTCGTCCCCTGATGATCTTGCCCAGCAGGAAGATGGCGGGAACCTCCGCCGGGTTTGGAGCGGCGCCGGCGGCGAAGGCGGCGTGGGAGATGTCGATTTCGGCTTGTTCCATGGCGTCTTCGGGGGTGGCCCACAGGGTGTCCAGTTCGCGTTCAGCGGTTGGGTCAAGCACTTCGGATTCCATCCAGCGTGCGGCCTCGTCCCTGGCCGTGGCCCGCCAACCCACGATGCCCTGGTGGTTCTGTTCCCAGGTGACGTGCGCCAACAGTCTGCCGCGCTGATCCACGAGATGCTTGCGGCTGGGTTGTCCGGGCGGGTCGGTCCATTCCCACTTCGAAATGTTGGTGGCGTTGGGACCGTATTGAAAAGGGTTCCAATGGTCGGGCATTGCTATCTCCTCATGGGTTGGAGCCGCCGGCAGGCGGACTGGCGGCTTCTTCACAGGAGGCGCGGCGTAGTCCTCTGAGTGGCTTTGTGCTGGAAATTGCCCGACGATTGCTGTGGAGCCTCCGAGGGCGCTGGACGCGGGGATGGGCGGTGTTGCATGGTCGATGCTGCTGAGCAGGTTTGCTTGCTATTTCGGCAGGTGGAACTTGCAGTGCTCCGCGTTCTCGAGGGCGTCGAGTGGGCACTGCCAGCCGTCGGCGTTCCGGTAGCGGCACCGGATGCGGGGTTTGTCCAAGACTGCGGGCATTTGTCTGCTCCCTCCTGACGTGGGGTGTCCAACCTGATTCTACCCGCCGTAGCGCGCCGCGCTTTTTGACTTATGCGTCCGGTCCGGGCGCCCTGACGGTCCTCGACCAATTTTGCGTGGTCATCGTTCACTGGATGCGTAGCCCAATGAAGGCGTCGCCGCAAGCGCGGCCGGCCTCGCGTCGGAGCCCGGGCGGGGCAGTCCCCAGCAACAAGCATCAGAAAGACGTAGAGGTGTGAACGTCGCGCCATGGAAGCGTGGATGCTGTATTTGGCAGCCAACGGGCGAGCGCCGAGGGTCAGGAAATGGCGGCACCCGCCAAGGCTGGAAGCGAATAATTCCCTATGGGGAGCGGTGTCCGCCGTGATTTGGCACGGTAGCTTGATCATGCCAGTGGCGACCTTGTTCGCTTCCGTCCTCCTGGTCTTAACATACCAGTGGGCAACTTCCGGCGACATAACCGCTTTCAAAGTAGGAGTCGCCACCGCCTCTGGAGGCCTGACCATGACCATTTTGGGGGTATTGATGTCTCGGCTCCAAGATCGTGGCGCAGAGCGGCGGCACCGCGAGATCACTGAGATGCTGAAAGCCATTGCTGAGCGACAGGAAAAAACGTCGTCGCAAATCGTGGGTGCGCTCAACGCTTTGGCTGAACGGTTGGAGGCAGCCTTAGCACGAGATGACGATGGACCGCCGCAGGACGAAGAAAACGTGCCGTGATAACCTCGACACCTACGTCAATAACGCCGATTTTGACGTGCTCGTTGGAGGTGTCCATCCCGCTTACTTTGGCCATTTGCCAGCCATCGGCACCGCGGGCCGCGATGGCCGCACTGGTGACCATAGGCTGGGGCTGGTGCGGGACGTGGTGAACCGGCGGCGCCGCCATTGACGGCATGAGCTGGGGAGGCAATCGCTTGACTGCCGTAGGATGGCCCAATTCTTGGCGGAAACGCCTCCGGGAGCGCTTCCGTTGCCTTGAGGCGGAATTGTTCTTCGGATGTGAGAAACGGCGCCCTGTGGTGCCGTTGGGGGAAAAGCGTGGGCTGGAAACGAAACCGGTGGTCTCGTAGTCGGTGGCCTCCCCGTTGGGGGTGGCCGCTGGTGTGCCCGTCTGGCGGTCACCGTGGTGGTGCATGCTTACTGGTTGGTGGTGCCAGTATCCATCCTACGGGCTCGGCTGCGGGTGGCGCGTTTGAAGTTCCGGTTGAAACTCTGTTCCTGTCGTCTTCTCGCGCTGTCGAAACGCTTGGCCAAGCTGGCGATGCGCTTCAACTCCTGCGGGGCGCTGCCGGCGAGAACGTCGGGGTTTGATCTCCCTGCGTGCCGTATGGCGCGTTTCGACGCCCGCCGTCCGTCGGGCAGATTGACGGGTCTGCCCTGTTGCAGTACTTGATTGAGTATCTTGCGGGCTTGGCGTTTTTTCATGGTCCGGTCGTTCCGATTGCAGTCTGGCCGTTGGTCGGCACGGCTGTCAGCCAACGCCCGCTGCTGAGGCGGTGCGGCGTTGGTGCCGCCTTTGCCCGTTCGACGCCAAGGCTGAGAACCCCATTGTCTTGGATCATTGCCGTATTGCCACTCGTCTATTGGGTCTCGGCTCCATCGGTATCATCTTCCAGCGGGTACCACCATATTGCCCCTTCGTCGATCAGGCCCTGTATGTTGTTGTCGTTCCGCGCGCTGGCGACGGCGGCATGGGCCGGCTGTCCCGTGAATCGGGTGATGTACTCTGCGTTGCGCCGGGCCCGGTCGGTGTCGCGCCGGTCCGCGGTGTGCGATATCTCGACGGCGATGAATTGATGGTTCCCTGGCTCGTCGGAAACTTCGAGCACCAGGTCGGCGCGGGTGAAACTGATCAGGTCGTTCTGGAGCAGCTGCTGAGTGGCGAGGTGCTGCGTCATCTGAACCAGGTCGGAGTTGCTGAGGACGCGGGTCAGGGTGAAACCCATTGCCATTGCGATGGTGCCTGCTTCGTCAGCGACCTGGCTCTCCGAGAACCGGTTCTTGAAGTGGGAGATGTCGCGTTCCATGCGGTCGAAGCGCGAATCGACCCGCTGGTTGAACTGATCTTGCTGGGCGATGAACCCGTCGACCCGCTGGTTGAACTGATCTTGCTGGGCGATGAACCCGTCGACCTGCTGGTTGAACTGTTCTTGCTGGGTGATGAACCCATCGACCCGCTGGTTGAACTGCCGCTGTTCCTCGTTGAATTGTTCCTGTTTGGCGATGAAGTCGTCGACGCGCGCGGCGAACGTGGCAAAACGTTCCGGCAGCGTGATCAGTTCGTCGGTGAGTATGAGCCGGCGTGCCTGTTCGTAGAATTCAGGATCTTCCCTGAGCAGGCGCAGCAGGTCTTCGGAGGTGTTGATGGTCGTCATGGCGGATCCTCGGCTGTCTTATCTTACTATGTGGTGGCTGGGGGTGCGAACTGCGCTTTTCTTTGGTCTGCCGGACGCCGACGGCAGCGTGGTGTCAGATGTTACCTGATAGGTCTGGGGGTCGGTGGCGTACCGGAGGACGCACTCCGCGCTGACGGCGGGCGGCTTGACGCCAGGCATCTCCTGCCGGACATGCTCCGCCAGTTGGCTTTCCACGGGTTCCTGGAGTTCCGCCGCGGTCTCATTCGACACGGCGTCTTGCATGATCTGCCGGATCAGGATGCGGTTGGCGCTCGCGGCGTCGATGTAGGTGTCGCACCCGTTGGGGCAGCGGTAGCTGTGGTTTGGCGGCGGTGATGTCCGCATGCTTTGCCGCACCTGGCGCAGTGCATCAGGCCGTCCAGCGGCAGCGGTTGTGTCTGCATTTTTTGTTTCATCTGCCCGGTGTTCGGGTGAGCTGCTGAAATGGGTCGCCGTGGCCATCAGCAGGGCTACCCGGACGCGGTGGTCCGGCTCCGACCACTGTTGCCGGTGGTATTGGTCAGTCCCCGTTTCTTCCGCGGCTGAGAACATTCTGAACTCCTGATGCTGAAGGGGCGATGCAGCCTTCCAGCTGCATCGCCCCTATTGCGTGATGGCCAGCAATCAGCCGTTTCGAAGCCCGTCGGTCAAGCCGGAACCGATGCCGTCATTCGATGACCGTTACGGAGAAGGTGTAATCCCTCTGTTCCGTGGAGTCGGCGTTTGAGAAGTGGAGCGTAGCCGACATGGCGCCGGCGCCGACCCCCTCGACCTTCAGGGGGTCGCAGTGGTCGTTGCTGTCGCATTCGACCCACGGCCAGGCCACGTCCTGGTCAAAGCCGCCGACCGTGGAGTAGAACCAGCCGTCGCCCAGCTCATCGTAGATGCCAGCCAACGAAATGGTCCTGATCTCTCCGACCTTCAGGTCCGTTACGTCTCCGAACGGAGTAGGCGTTGAGGAGTTGTCCTTCGGCGGAGGATCCGGCTCGGGTTCGGGTTCGGGCTCCGGCGCCGCAACAACTGTCACGGTGAAGGAGTCCTGCACCTCATTGTAGTCAGGGTCCCTGGCAGTCAGGGTCACCTTTCCAGCTCCCGGGCTGTGCCCGTACACCATCACGTTGCCAGACGAGATCCAAACGCTCAGGTTGTTGCTGGATTCAACGAAGATATCCAGGTCATCCCCATCAGGGTCCCTGAACACACCCGACAACAATACGGCCTGCTCATCTCCTTCTTCAAGGCTCGATACGTCGCCAACGGGCGAATCCACTACTGGCGCGGCCTTCACGGTTACCGCGAAGGTGTCAGACACCGTTGCGCTGCCATCAGAGGCTGTCACCGTGATTGTAGCCTTGCCACGAGACTGAGCAGACACCACGAGCATGGACTGATCAGACGATACGGACACCGTGGCCTTGCTCGTGCTGGAAGACTGCGCCGTGATGGTCAGATCATCACCATCTGGATCAGAGAACCTATGGCCAATGTGAACATTCTCCGTGACACTCTCGTTGATATAGGTCAGGTCGGGTATGCTTCCATTGAGCCTGGGCGCCTGGTTGGCCTTCTGCGGCTGTGCAGGCGGCACGGGCTGGGCCTGTTGCGGAGCCGCCACAACCGTCACTTCAAAGCCAGTGCGGGCCTCATTGCCGTCCGGGTCGGTCGCATACACTCCGATGGTTGCGCTTCCAGGGGCAACGGCCGTCACGGTGAGGCTGCCGGAGTTCTGCGTCACCGTCGCTGCGTAGATGTACGACGAGACCGCTTCTATGGTCAGGGTGTCACCGTCCGCATCGCGGAACACCCCCGCCAGCGGCACCAGCTTCGTCGAGCCCTCCTCGAGGTTCGATATGTCGCCGATGGGCGATGCCAACACCGGCGCCGTCTTGACGGTCACCGTGAAAGTGTCGGAGACCGCTCCCCCGTAACCGTCGCTGGCCGTGACCGTGATGGTGGCAGACCCTCCGGAGATGGCCGCTACGGTGAGGATGTCTCCACTGAGAGAGGCCTGCACCTTAGCCGTATCAGACGACCGGACCGAAATCGTTAGACGGTCGTCATCATCATTGTCGTTGAACATGCCCGCTAACGACACCACCTGCTTGCCACTCTCCCTGACGAAGTGCATGTCGGCTATAGACGCTCCGGTGATGGTCGGCGCCTGGTTGATGTTGCGGCGATGCTGGTCCGCCGTCAGGGCGGTCACGTTGAACGCCGCCTCGTCGCGGTTGCCGTCGCTGTCCTCCACGCGGACCGTGATGGTGGCTGAACCTGACCCCGTTCCAGTGATGGTCAAACGCTGGCCATCGACCGATGCCTGAACCGCGGCGCCGTTCGACGACCCAGCCGTTACGGTCAGTGTGTCCTGGTCGGCATCGGACACCGAAAGGGGCACATCCCTCGTCTCGCCGACGATCAGGGCCTCCACGTCGGCCGGGTCGACCAGCGTGGGAGCTGCCTTCACCGTTACGACGAAGGAGGTCTTGACCGCGGCTCGGTCGGCGTCCTCCGCCATGACGGTAACCGGAGTTGTGCCTCGCGCCACCGCCGTCACCGTGAGCGTGGACTGGTTCGCGGACAACGCCACCGTGGCCACCGCTTCGTTCGAAGTTGCCGTGATGGTCAAGGCGTCTCCGTCGGGGTCAGCGAACACATCACGCAGGGAGACCGTGTGCGTAGCCTCCTCGTTGGTCAGGATGACTTTCTTCGGCCTGGCTTTGACTGTTGGCCGCGAGTTGCAGTCGACAACGTCGTTGCTCGAATTTCGGCAGATCACAATCGGACTGCCGCCGTCAGCACCATCGTAGCCGTAATCGCGGATGGAGAGCTTGGCTCTGCCCAGCTGGGTTCCATCCGGCGCGACCACCCAGATCGTGAAGGACTCGTGCATCTCCGCGCCACCACGTTCTCGCACGGTCTCGTCGTGTCCGTCCTCATGGACCTGTATGCGCACGGAGCCCTTGATCTGATCGGCCGGAATGAAGATTTTATCATCGAGCAGCTCAGCATCGGCACTCGTAGCTTCGGGAATATCACCGGTCATGTGAACGGCATACGTCACGCCGCCTTCCGGCGCCGGCTGGTGCAGCTCCACGTTGGCCGTGACTACAATGTCGTCCTCATCGACCACGGCGTGGCCCAGGCCTTCCCCGCCGCCCCAAGACAGGCTGACCCGAATGTGGGCGCCCTCGTAGAGAGCCCGCACCCGCATGACGTTCCGGTAGGCGTTGCCCGTGTCTCGGGCGCAGTCCAGACGCACGTAGGCGTCCTGGTGATCAGGGTTGTAATGCCGGTTGCCGTTCTCATCGGGGAACGCCCATTCCGCGCATTTCCCGAGGTCGTATACGGACAGATGATACTCGGCGAGGTCGATGCGGCCGTTGTCGTTCTGGTCATAGACCCAGATGTCGTAGTGATCGACCACCGTGACGGTGAAGGTATCCGAGGCGACACCGCCGTAGCCGTCGCTGGCCGTGACCGTGATGGTCGCTCGTCCTGGCTCGAAGGCATAGACGACGAGCGAGCCGCCGGACTCCACCGCGTAGGCCACGTCGGAGTCCGTCGTGTCAATCCGCAGGTGCAGGTGGTGGTTGTCCTCGTCGGTGAACATCCCGTCGAGTGGAACGGATCTCGTCACGTCTGGCTCGGTGACGTTGCCCTGGGCATCCCAGACCTTCACCTTCGCATCGAGCACCATGTCGCCGGTCGGCTGGGCCAGCTCCGGCGCGTGGTTCACATTCGAGTAGTACGTGGTCTCCGACCAGCCGCCCCAACCGGAGGCCGTCCTTGAACGGACCCGCAGACGGTAGGACCGCCCGTGCTGCAGCTGGTACTGGTCGAGGTCAAACTCGGCCCAGCGCTGGTTGCCCGTCACGACTTCGGCTGGCTCCCAGTCGATGACGAAGTGTTCATCCCCCGATTTGTCCACCACCACTAGGTCAAACGGTGCGAACTGCCATTCGCTGCCCGTGATGGGCTCGTCGAACACCGGCGCCGCGTCCCAGGTGATGTAGAAGCCATCAGCGTTTAGTCCGGCAATCGGGAAATCTCGACCGAACCCCAGGGTAGGACTGCCCATCGCCGGCACGCCGGGCGCCGTCGCCCTGGTCTCCGCGTTCGCGGCCTGTATGCCTGCTCCGGTCCCCACGACCGGTCGCACGCAGACGCGCAGGGGATCGTTCTGCTCGTGGTGCTCCAGCTCGGCTTCTACGGATGTACCCGTGACGAGCTTGTTGTCCAGCACGTGGTTCATCAGGCCTATCCGGCCGTTGCGGTACTTCTCCGCGTTGTAGTCCGGGTTCAGGTCGGTGTGGCAATCGTAGCGATCATCCCGCACCGCTGAGACCGACACGTAGTACGCCGTATAACCGGGATCTCCGGATGGCTTCTCCCACGACACGAACACCGACCGCTGATAGTCGTAGTCGCTGCCGCTCTGCTGGCCGTTGTCGACCTGCAGGTTCGCCACACCGGGCCATGCGGTCGGCGTAGCCGTCGCTGCGCTGGACCAGCCAGATACCGCGTTGGCGGGGTCCTCGGGGTCTCGCACCCGAACCCGGACTTCGTAGCTCGCCGCAGCGTTCAGGTTGCGAACTTCGAAGTGTCCGCCGACGTCGTTGCGGCGCACCCTCCAGTGGATCTTGGGGCTGGCCGTGTAGTCCCAGGCCGCCCAATCCGACGTTCCCTTGATCCGCCACTGGGCCTCCAGCAACGGCATGGCATCGCCCGCCGCGGTGGAGTAGGTTCCACCGGCGGGGAGCGTCAACGCGGTTTCGTCCGTGTAGGTCAGGGTTCCGGCATCTACGATCAGACAGCCGGTGTCGCAGGAGCGCAGAGCGACGGTAGGCGCTGCCGGAGTCGCCGGCGTCACCTGATTTTCCTGTTCCTGCCCCTGCGCGACTCCGCCGGTTAGCAGTACCGCCAAAACCGCCAGGGCCGCCAGGGCCAGCAGGAACGCCGGACGGACGGAGATATGGCGGCGTCTGCCGCAGGTCGCGGCGCCGCTTGGCGACACCGCCATTTCTGTGTTTTGTTCCATGATTCAACCTCCTAGGGTGTGTTGACAAATTCAGCATAGACCCCGGAAATCAGGTTTTCAACCGATTGGACGGAAGTATTGGAAGGTGTTTGCAGGCAAACACCTTCTTTCACATATCCTCGTCTCTCAGGTCGAA
>MKWU01000975.1_pt1 | contig 52544 bp, 52 predicted proteins | sample 809101 | NCBI WGS metagenome assembly MKWU01 (sample SAMN05860141, study PRJNA318959) | sponge metagenome | host: Aplysina aerophoba | place: Slovenia: Piran, Adriatic Sea, Gulf of Piran | collected 2013-05-07 | reverse complement strand
GCCGACACGTGCCGGTCGTCCTCGCACCGGAGCAGGTTCTCCAGCAGGATCTTGAGGGAGAACGGCAGCCGGTCCACCGGCAGGGATGTCGCCTTCGCCAGGGCGTCGAGGCGGTGGATCCGGTAGCAGCTGCCCCCGACTTCGAGCGTGGAGGCGGTGTGAAACGTGTCGATGCTCTGTGATGCCATGTGAGGCTCCTTGATATGGATTTTCGGTTTCAGGCGGCCCGGAGGGACGCGGGCGGATGGATGCCGCGGGGCCTTGAAACCCTTCTTTCTAGCGCAACCGGTGCGGCTTGCCAAATCGGCGGAAGCGGACGGTGTAACGGCAACTACAAGATGCCCCATAGAGTCGGCGTTGATGCGGGAAAAGGATTACTTGGATAAAATTAGTTGGCAAAAATATCTCGCGTGTGGAAAAAGGAATACCCGTAAGGCATAGTCGCCAGAGGCGCGTGGGGTGTGACGCGCAAACTGCGAAACGTGCAACAACAGTCGAGGTGAAACATGACCATGAAGAGCACAGTAGCCATACTCCTTACCGCCCTCGCCGTCGCGGCATGTTCGACCACCAGGGAAGTCGCGGCACCGGTCGATCCCTTGGCGGGCGTCAACGAGATGGTCGCCACGAACAACGGGATTGTGGCCTCAAGACTACACCCGACCGGAGGACTTGCCATGTCCTTTGGGTGTAGCGCTGAGGCGTGTGTAACGACCGGAGGCTTCATCGTTACTCCAACGGGCGTCTCGCGGCAGTTGTTTCAGGATGGTTTTGAGCAAGAGCGCGAAATCGGCGGCGTCCAGTTGGTCGAGAGCATTCACGAGGACGGCGACTGGAGACTCTATGGCGGGTGGCTCGACAACGCGGCGGCATTCGTGCAGCGGCTCCGGCCACTTGGCGCGACCGGAGGATCGGACTGGTTCGTGGGGCTTGCTTTCGGCGCGCTTTCCGAAGACCCGCTTCCGGTTGAGGGAACCGCCAGTTGGCGGGGCGCGATGGTGGGCGTACATACCAACTCCCAAGACCGCTATGCGGGCGATGCCAATCTCGTCGCCACGTTCGGGGCCCTGCCGTCCATGGGCGTTTCCTTCACCCGTATCGCCAACGTGGAGACCGGTGCCGCGCGCGAGGACATATCCTTCGACCAGGTCACGCTGTTTCCTGAGACGTCCAAATTCGTCGAATTGCAGCCTGGAGACGGTCCGTTTCAGGAAGCCCCGATCTATATTAACGGCAGATTTTATGGCCCGAATCACCAGGAAGCTGCCGGCGTTTTCGGCTACAACGAACTGATCGGGGCGTTCGGAGCCAGGAAGCAGGAGTAGCCGCTATCTGGCTTCGCGGGGCACCGTCAACATTGATTCAGACTGCTTGGTCCCGGTGCAGCCGCGCGATGGCCTCGGCGTCGTAGCCGAGCTCTTCGAGGATCGAGTCGGTGGCGTCGCCCAGATCCGGGATGGGGTCGTAGCGGGGCGGGCTGCCGGACAGGTTCAGGGGGCTGCCGATGACCGGCACCTTGCCCACGGGGGAGTCCACCTCCCGGATCATGCGCCGGGCGGCGGCCTGGGGATGGGCCAGCACCTGGGCGATGCCCCGGACTTTGCCGTTGGGCAGCTCCGCCGCCTGCAGGCGTTCGAGCCAGGTCTCGTGGCCGTGCTCCAGGAAGAGCTGCTCGATGGTTTCCTCCAGCGCGCCGCGGTTTTCCCTGCGCGCCTCCACCGTGGCGAAGCGGGGGTCTTCCATCAGCGCGGGGCTTTCCATCACCTTGAGGCAGAAGACCTCCCAGTCCTTGGGCGTGGCCACGGCTAGGTTCACGTACTCGCCGTCGCCCGTCATGTAGGGGCCGTAGGGGGTCACGTAGTGGTGCCGCATGCCCACCCGGTCGGGCTCCTCTCCCCGGTGCCAGTAGTGGTGCGGAAAGTAGCCCAGCCAGGAGAGGATGCTCTCGAACATGGAGATGTCGATGACCTGCCCCTCGCCGGTCTTCTCCCGCTGGAACAACGCCAGGACGATGCCCAGGGCGGCGTACATGCCGGAGGCGATGTCGGACACGGACACGCCGGCCCGGGCGGGCTTGTCGGGGTAGCCCGTGGTGGCGATGATGCCGGCCTCGCCCTGGATCAGCAGGTCGTAGGCCTTGACGTCCCGGTAGGGGCCGTCCTGGCCGTAGCCGGATAGGGAGCAGTAGATGAGCCGCGGGTTGATCTCGTGGAGGGTTTCCCAACCCAGCCCCACGCGCTCGGCCACGCCGGGGGCGTAGTTTTCGAAGAAAACGTCGGTGGTCTGCGCGAGCTTGTGGAGGACCTCCAGGCCCTCCGGCTTCTTGACGTCCACCGTGAGGCTTCGCTTGTTGCGGTTGAGCCACACGTAGCCCGATGACAGCCCCTTGACGGCGGTGTCCCAGTGGCGGATCAGGTCGCCCACGCCGGGGCGCTCGATCTTGATGACCTCGGCCCCCATCTCTCCCAGCAGGCCGGTGCCGAAGGGCCCGGCGAGGACCTGCTCGAAGGCCATGACCCGTACGCCGCTGAGCGCGAGGCCGCCGTTGGTGTCGGATGAGCTCACTCGTACGCTCCTTGCGCTGCCGCCCTCCGTCTGCCCCCACCCGCCCGTGCGGCAGAATGCCGACAGGGGGCGACCGCCGGTCGCCCCTACATGCCTATCCGTTTCCAGTCCACTAGTCGCCGTCGACGATCTCCGGGAAGATGTCCCGCCGGGGAGCGAACTCCTTGCGCCAGACCATCACGCTGCGGGCGTAGTCGATGACCACCTTGCCCTCCTGCTGGACGCCCCGGGTGCGCACCTTGACGATGCCCCACTGGGGCTTGGACCGGGAGTCGCGCTTCTCCAGCACCTCGGACTCGGAGTACAGCGTGTCGCCGGCGAACAGCGGGTTGGGCAGCCGGATCTGGTCCCAGCCCAGGGCGAAGCCGTTCTCGCTCACGTCCGCTACCCCCATGCCCGCCACGATGGCCAGGGTGAGGGCGCTGTTGATCAGGCACTTCCCGAACTCGGTGCGCTTGCCGTACTCGTTGTTGAAGTGGATCTGGTTGGTGTTGTTGGTGAGCAGCGTGAACCAGATGTTGTCGTTCTCCGTGACCGTGCGCCCGACCCGGCACCGGTACACGTCGCCGACGTTGAAGTCCTCGAAATAACGTCCTTCCCAGCCCTGTACGACCGCCATGGGAAATCTCCTTCAGCCTTTGTTCCGTTTGCCCCTCTCCACCCCTGGGTTCCCGCTTCCGCGGGAATGACGATTAGGGGTGGCTGTGCCATTTCTTGTTGGAGCGCGGTCTTGGACACAGCCTGCTCCTCGGGAATGACGCACCGGAGTGTCGGCACGCTTGCGGCAGGGTAGCACAGCTCACACTCAAGAGTGAAAACCCGGCCTCGGGTCACCGCGCCTTGAACACGATGTCACCGAACCAGGCCACCGCGGACTCGCCCGTGTTGTCGGTATCGGTCATCACCGCCACGCCCGAGATGCGCGGCGGGTCGCCGCCGAAGGCCCTGCGGTAGTCCTCCACGAGATTGCGCGACTCCGTCACCCACTCGCCGGACTTGCCGTTGCCGCTCTGCAGCACGAACATCCGGACGCGGCCGGTGTAGGGGTTGGGGACAACGGTTCCCACCGGACTCTTGCTCTCCCAGATGTAGTTCATCGCCCCCAAGGGGGGATATTCCCCGTGGGCGAACCGGATGGCTTCGTACTTGGCGCGCTCGAAGAACCCCACCTTGCTGCTGTCGTACCTGAACGTGATGTACAGCCGGGCCGGGTAGTCGTCGCCGTCCTTGCGGGTGACGTCGCCCTTCTTCAGGACGTTCTCGACCTTCCAGCGCCACTCCACCACCGGATATTGCATCGGGTCGATGTCCACCTTGCGCACCAGTCCCGAAGCCGACGCCCGGCTCACCGCCTTGACCGCCACCGTCCCGTTGTCCTCCACGAGTGCGTATTCCGTGTGCTTCTCGATCTTGTCGAAGGTGAGCGGCTCCCAACCGTCCGGGAAGGCTCCGCCGGCCTTCGCGGCCGAGAATTTCCCCACATCCAGCGTCCCCAGGGGCTTCGCCTGGAGGGCGACCGTGATCGCCAGCCCGAGACTCACGCCGACCAAAACAAACGTAGAGCGAAAGAACCCAGGCAGGCTCAACCGACCTCGATGTGTTGTCATATCGAAAACCTACAGGAGAGAAACGCGCCTCAGCGCGCCCTTCCGCCAGCCAGGAATTCGTCCACGGTGAGCCCGGCGGACCGAAGGAGGCTTCTGAGGGTGCCTTTGGCAACTTCCTTGTTCACGACCTCTTGGCCGCTCAAGGGGCGCAAGGCGGGAGTCAAACCGCAATCTCTATCTGTCGCGTCTCAATCGTCAGTGGAAGGCCCTTCTCTGCTCGAACCTCCAGACAGAGCGCGATAGCTTCCTTGATGTTCTCCAGGGCTTGGCGCTTTGTCTCTCCCTGGCTGACGCAGCCTGGTATGGCGGGGCATTCCACCACCCATACCCCGTCTTCGTCCCGGTCAACTGTTACGTTGAATTTCACTCTTCCCTCCAAGACTTCAGAGTCAGGGCCATCAACCCGTGTTCTTTGCGATATTGAAGACCGATTTGAAGCTTGCCACGAGCCGTGGAGTGCTTCAACAAGTCGCCAGCATAGCAAACGTCTTGAAACAATCTGGCGACGCAGGCGCAAATTGGCATTCAAGGCCTCCTCTTTGTATAGTACCCGCACCCATGATGGATTTCACCCTTACCGAGGATCAAGTGCAGCTCCGGGAGGAGATCCGCAAGGTCTGCCAGGACTTTTCCGACCCCTATTGGCGGGACGTGGACGCGAAGGGCGAGTATCCGGAGGCGTTCGTCGGCAAGCTCACGGAGCTGGGCTGGCTGGCTGCGCTGATCCCGGAGGAGTACGGCGGCATCGGACTCGGCATCACCGAGGCGAGCATCATCCTGGAGGAGATCAACCGCTGGGGCGGCAACTCCACCGCGTGCCACGCGCAGATGTACACCATGGGTACGGTGCTGCGGCACGGCAGCGAGGAGCAGAAGGGGCGCTATCTGCCCGGCGTGGCCAGCGGCAAGCTGCGGCTCCAGGCGTTCGGGGTCACCGAGCCCGACTCCGGCTCCGAGACCACGCGCATCCGCACCACCGCCGTGCGCAAGGGCGACCGCTACGTGATCAACGGGCAGAAGATCTTCATCTCGCGGGTGCTGCAGTCGGACCTGATGCTGCTGCTGGCGCGCACCACGCCCTACGACGAGTTGACGGACAAGACCCGTGGGCTGTCGGCGTTTCTGGTGGACATCCGGGAGGCGGGCGATGCGCTGGAAGTGAAGCCTCTGGACATGATGATCAACCATCATACCAACGCGCTCTTCTTCTCCGACATGGAGGTGCCGGCGGAGAACCTCATCGGCGAGGAGGGCATGGGCTTCCGCTACATCATCGACGGCTGGAACGCGGAGCGGGTGCTCATCGCCGCCGAAGCGGTGGGGGACGGGCGCTGGTTCGTGGAGCGGGCGTCACGCTACGCGGGCGAGCGCAAGGTGTTCGGCCGGCCCATCGGCGCCAACCAGGGGATCCAGTTCCCCATCGCCCAGGCCTACGCGCACATCGAGGCGGCGGACCTGGTGCGCTGGCACGCGGCATCGAAGTTCGACCGCGGCGAGCGCTGCGGCGCCGAGGCCAACATGGCCAAGCTGCTGGCCTCCGAGGCCGCGTGGGAAGCGGCCAACGCCTGCATCACCACCCACGGCGGCTACGGCCTGTCGGTGGACTACGACGTGGAGCGCAAGTTCCGTGAGACCCGGCTCCTGACCATCGCGCCGGTGAGCAACAACCTGGTGCTGGCCTACCTGGGGCAGCACGTGCTCGGCATGCCGCGGTCGTATTGAGCTCACCTTGAGGTAGATCACCATGGATTTGCAACGTTCCTGGATGTTCGTGCCGGGGCACCGGCAGCGGATGATCGACAAGGCCCTGGGACTGGACGCGGACGCGCTCATGCTGGACATCGAGGACGGCGTGGCGCCGGCGGAGAAGGACGAGGCCCGGCGTCTCATCGGCGAGGCCCTGGGGCGCGAGCGGAGCCCGGGGCAGCCGTTGCGCTACGTGCGCATCAACGCCATCGGCCACCAGCGCATGGCGGACGACCTCGAGGCGGTGCTGCGCCCGGGCCTGGACGGGCTGGTGCTGCCCAAGGTGGAGTCGCCCGAAGAGATCGCCGCCGTGGAGTCGCTGGTGGCGGCGCACGAGGCGTCCACGGGCACGACGGTGAAGATGCTGGTGGCCATCGAGAGCCCCAGGGGACTCCTGGCGGCGCCGGCCATCGCGGGTTGCTCTCCGCGCGTCGTCGGGCTCATGTTCGGGGCGGAGGACTTCGGCCGCGAACTGGGGCTCCCCACCTCGCGGGAAGGCGAGGCGCAGGAACTTATCTACGCGCGCTCCGCGATGGTGGTGGCGGCGGCCTCGGCCCACGTCCAGGCGGTGGACGGAGTCTGGGTGGACCTCCAGGACCCCGCCGGCCTCGCGCGGTTCGCCTTGCAGTCGCGACGCCTGGGCTTCACCGGCATGTCGTCCATCCATCCGGCCCAGATCGCGCCCATCAACGCCGCCTTCAGCCCCGGCCCCGAGGAAATCGACTACGCCCGCAAGGTCATCGAGGCCTACGAGGAGGCCGCCGCCCGCGGCGACGGTTCGGTGGCCTTCGGCGGCCAGCTCCTCGACCGCCCGATCATCGAGCGGGCGCGCCGGACGCTGGAGATGGCCGAGGCCCTGGGCGGCGCATGACGGAGACGGCGCCGTGCGCAGGCCGCCAGATCGAGGTCCGGGTTCAGGACCCGGCTTCGAGCGGCTGAATACAAGGACACCAGTTCATGCCCAAGGTAGAGAACACCGAGAACCTCCGCTGCCTCACCGCCACCAATCCCGGCTACATGACGCTTCGGGGGACGAACCAGTACCTGCTGGGGCGCGAGGAAATCACGGTCATCGACGTGGCCCTGGGTTCGGACGAGAACATCGACGGGCTGCTGGCCGAGGTGGAGGCGCTGGGGGGGAGCCGCATCACCCGCATTCTGCTGACCCACATCCACATGGACCACTGCGGCGGCGCGCTGGCGCTCAAGGAGCGCACGGGCGCGGAGGTGGGAATTTCACGGGTGCGCGCGGGCCACCTGGGCGGCGAGGACTTCACCTACGACGAGGGTGACCGCATCGCCTATGACGGCGGGGAGCTGGAGGTGGTGTTCACCCCGGGGCACGAGGCCGGGCACTGCTGTTTCTACGAGCGCGAAAAGAAGATCCTCTTCTCTGGAGACCACATCCTGGGCAAGGGCACCACGGTGGTGCCGGCCGGGGAAGGGAACATGGCCCACTACATGGCCTCCCTGGAGAAGCTCCTGTCGCTGGACATCGACCTGCTGCTGCCGGGCCACGGCCCGTTCGTCACCGAGCCAATGGCCAAGATCCGGGAGTACATCGACCATCGCCTGATGCGCGAGGAGCAGATCCTCCAGGGCCTGCGCGACGGGCGCCATTCCATCGGCGACCTGGTGGCGGTGATCTACGTCGACTATCCGGCGGCTCTCATACGCGTGGCGCACTCTTCCGTGGAGGCCCACCTGTTGAAGCTCGTGGCGGACGAACGGGTGCATCAGGAAGGCGACCGGTACTTCCTGGCGGTCGGTGGACGGGCCTGATTGGCGGTCGATGCGGGTGCATCGGCAAGGGGATGCGGTATCTCCCGAGAACCTCTCCTGATATCTTATCATGCCCCTGGACCTTACCGAGACCGGCGATGATGACGCCGGACGCTTGTGGTTGCGTGGAGGCTTTCCGGGAGCCTGGCTGGCACCGGGCGAACGGGCCAGCTTCACGTGGCGGCGCGACTTCATCCGTACCTACCTGGAGCGCGACATCCCGTTTTTCGACGCCCGCCTGCCGGCCGAGACCTTGCGCCGGTTGTGGACCATGCTGGCCCACGCACAAGGCGCACCCTTCAATGCCGCGCGGCTGGCCTCAGCCCTCTCCCTTCACGTACGGACTCTGCAACGCTACATGGACCTCCTGGTGGACCTGCTGCTGGTCCGGCGCCTGCCACCCTGGTCCGGCAACGTGGGCAAGCGCCTCGTCCGGGCGCCCCGCCTCTACCTGCGCGACAGCGGAGTCGCTCACGCCCTGCTGGGGCTGCGTACCCTCGAAGATGTGCTCGCGCACCCGGTGGCGGGCGGCAGTTGGGAAGGCTTTGCGATCGAGAACCTGCTGGCGGTCGCGCCGTCTTGGGCGCAGCCGTTCTACTACCGCACTCAGGCCGGCGCCGAAGTGGACTTGGTGCTGGAGTTCGACCCCGGCCGCCGCTGGGCCATCGAGATCAAACGGTCCGTCAGCGCCCCCACACCCTCCAGGGGGTTCCACATCGCCTGCACGGACATCGGTGCCGCCCGGCAAATCGTGGTATATGGCGGCGCGCGGCGCTTTCTCCAGGCTGGCGGGACTGAAACCATCCCCCTGGGTGGCTTGATGGACGAATTGACCTCCGAGGCAGGGGAGGCGGCTTGACGTTGCGTCTTGACCGCTTCGATCACCGGCGTCACTGCCCCGCCACCGGCGGCCACACCTCCACGAGCACCACGGGCAGTCCTTCCCGAGACAGGCGGGCACCGTATTCTCTGGCTTCGTCCTCACCGCTGAAGGTTCCGAGGCGGACCCGGTAGTAGCCTTCGTGGGGCTCTATCACTACAGGCCTGTCGTGTCGGCTCTCGAGGCGGGCCTTCAGTTCACGGGCCTTTTCCAGGTCCGAGAAGGCCCCCACCTGCAAGGTGTAGTCGAGCCGCTCGGGGATGGCCGTCAGGTCGTGCCCGCCCGTGTCCACGACCTCCACCCGCACCGGCGCGGTGCCCGGCCGGATCATGTCCACCGCGCGGGCGGCGGCGTAGGAAAGGTCGATCACCCGGTTCTTGACGAACGGGCCGCGGTCGTTGATCAGCACGGTCACGGACTTGCCGTTGGTGAGATTGGTGACGTGAACGCTGGAGCCCAGCGGCAGGGTCTGGTGCGCGGCGGTCATGCCGTGCTGGTCGTAGACGGTACCGCTTGTGGTCTTCTTCCCGTGGAAGCCGGGGCCGTACCACGAGGCGATGCCCTCCTGCGAGAGCGGAACCGCGGGAGGGGTGGGGACGCGCGGCGTGTCCGGCGGCACCGATGGAGCGGGCCGTGACACGTCGGGCTGCGACGAATCCGCTTTCGTGGGATCGGGCTTCGACGGCGCGCACGCGGAAAGCGCCACGAGGGTTGCGATGGCCCAGAGCCAAACGCGGCCGCGCGGGCGCCAGAGGAGTGGGGAAACCATCGCTTCCCGATTATACCGGAATGTCGGTGTCATGGAAGCGGCGCACCGGGACACCCCTCGTCCGGCTCGTTTACGGGCCGGTGTCAGTTGTGGTAACTTTTCATTCGCCGACACGTTCGCCGCGCGCGTTCCCGTGTTTGGGTCAACGGGTCGGCAAGCATTCCGGCAACCCCGACCTGGCGGTCGGTGCCGGCTGATCCTGTTGGAGGAGAGCGTCGCGCCATGTCCGGACATTCGAAATGGAGCACCATCAAGCACAAGAAGGCGGCCAAGGACGCCAAGCGAGGCAAGCTGTTCACCAAGTTCATCAAGGAGATCACGGCGGCGGCGCGCATGGGCGGCGGGGATATCGCGGCCAACCCGCGCCTGCGCACGGCGGTGCAGACCGCCCGTGACAACAGCATGCCCAACGACAACATCGAGCGCGCCATCAAGAAGGGCACGGGCGAGCTCGAAGGAGTGTCCTACGAGGAGATCAGCTACGAGGGTTACGGCCCGGGCGGCGCCGCCTTCCTGGTGCAGGTGCTGACGGACAACCGCAAGCGTACGGTGTCCGACATCCGGCACCTCTTCAGCAAGCACGGCGGCAGCCTCGGCGAGACCGGCTGCGTGGCATGGATGTTCGACAGCAAAGGGCTCATCGTCGTCTCCAAGGACGCGGTGGACGAGGAGGAGTTGATCGGTCTGACGCTCGAGGCCGGCGCCGAGGATGTCGCCGAGAGCGATGATGTCTTCGAGATCGTCACCGCGCCGGAGGACTTCAACGCGGTCCGGGAAAGCCTCGACAACGCCAAGGTCGCCGTGGTCTCGGCCGAAGTCACCATGATCCCCAAGAACACCACGACCCTCGGTGAGAAGGAGGCCGAGCGCACCCTCAGCCTCACGGAGGAGCTTGAGGACCACGACGACGTCCAGAGCGTCGCGGCGAACTTCGACATACCGGACGAGATGCTCGAGAAGGCCGGTTGATGCCGGCGGGATCGGAGAAGTTCCTATCGAAACGATCCTGGGCATAGACCCCGGAACCATCAAGACCGGCTGGGGCGTCATCCGCGTCGACGGAAGCCGGCTCCGGCACGTCGCCCATGGCACGGTAAGAGCCGCCGCGACCTTGTCGCAGGACCGTCGCCTCCACCGCATCTTCACGGAGTTGATCCGCGTCGTCCGAGAACACCAGCCTACTCAAGTCAGCCTGGAGAAGGTCTTTCTCGCGCGCAACGTTCAGAGTGCGCTGAAACTCGGCCAGGTGCGCGGCGTGGCGCTGCTGGCCGCCGCGGAGGGTGACGTGCCGGTCGCGGAGTACAACTCGGTCCAGGTGAAGAAGGCGGTGACAGGCTACGGGCACGCGAGCAAGGCACAGATACAGCAGATGGTCACCGTCCTCCTCGAACTCGCCGCGGAACCGCAGGAGGACGCCGCCGACGCGCTGGCGGCGGCCATATGCCACGGCCATCTGCGCGCGTTCCACACCAGTGCCGTCGCGACGTCGGGCCGGAGCGGGAGAAGCTCCCGCGGGCTGCGCTGGCCGGTCGAGGCTCTCCCCGGCGGCAAGCAGTGAGGAACATCCGACCCATCGCCGCATCATTCCGAGTCTTATCGTGATCGCCAAGGTTCGCGGCACATTGGACCAGAAGGCGCCCGGCGAGGTCATCGTCGACGTCAACGGCGTCGGCTATCAGCTCTTCACGGCGCTGAGCGTGTTCTACCGGCTGCCGGAAGTGGGAGAGCCGGTGAGCCTGTTCGTGTACACCCACGTCCGGGAAGACGCCATCCAGTTGTTCGGTTTCTTCGATCCGGCGGAGAAGCAAGCGTTCACGCTGCTCACCGGGGTGTCGGGCATCGGCCCGCGGCTGGCGCTCAACATCCTGTCCGGCCTTGCCGCGGGTGAGTTGCTGGCCGCACTGCGGGACGGCGACGTCGCCCGCCTGGTGTCGATTCCCGGGATCGGCAAACGCATGGCCGATCGCATGATCGTGGAGCTGCGTGATAAAATAGCAGGGTTGCCGGAAAGCGCCGCGGAGTCGACGGCGGTGGACCCGGGAATCCGTGGCGACGCGGTGTCGGCGCTCGTGAATCTGGGTTACCGCCGCGCCGATGCGGACCGGGTGGTGCGGCGGTTGCTGGACAAGGGTGCCGCCGATCTGGAGACCGTGCTCAAGGAAGCCCTGCGCCAGCTCAGCCTCTAGCACACTAGCGTATCGGTGCTCGTCGAACCGCGTTCATGGAAAACAGGACCATCTCGCCCACGGGCACGGAAGACGACGTCGTCTACGACTCGAGCCTGCGTCCGCGGCGCTTCAGCGAATACGTCGGTCAGGACAAGGTCAAGGCCAACCTCGCCATCGCCATCACCGCCGCCAAGCAGCGCGGTGACGTCCTCGACCACCTGCTCTTCCACGGCCCTCCCGGGCTCGGCAAGACCTCGCTGGCGCACCTCATCTCGCACGAGATGGGGGTAGACATCCGTCCTACCTCGGGTCCGGTGATCGAGCGCCCCGGGGACCTGGCCGCTCTGCTGACGAACCTGGATGCCGGCGACATCCTGTTCATCGACGAGATCCATCGCCTCAACCACGTGGTGGAGGAGGTGCTCTACCCGGCCATGGAAGACTTCCAGGTGGACGTGATGATCGGGCAGGGTCCCGGCGCCAAGTCCATCAAGCTCGATCTGAAGCGCTTCACCCTCATCGGCGCCACCACCCGTTCCGGCCTCTTGACGCCGGCCTTGCGCAACCGGTTCGGCGCGGTGTTCCGCCTCGACTTCTACGAGCCGGAGGTACTGACCAAGCTGTTGGCCCGCTCGGCGTCGCTGCTGGGCGTGGGCGGCGACGACGCGGGTTTCATGGAAATCGCGCGCCGCTCCCGCGGCACGCCGCGCATCGCCAACCGGCTGCTGCGCCGGGTGCGGGACTACGCGGAGGTCCACGGCGAGGGCAGGGTCACCCGGCCGGTGGCGTGCCGGGCGCTGGAGATGCTGGAGGTGGACGAGCAGGGGTGCGACAAGATGGACACGCTGATCCTCGTCACCATCATCGACAAGTTCGACGGCGGTCCGGTGGGCCTGGACACCCTCGCCGCCGCCACCGGCGAGGAGCGCGGCACCGTCGAGGACGCCTACGAACCCTACCTCATCCAGGCCGGTTTCCTGGAGCGGCGTCCCCAGGGCCGAGTGGCCACGCCGATGGCCTACCGGCACCTGGGACGGTCGCAGTCGGCGTCGCGCGTGGACCGGGAGAAGCGCCAGAAGCGTTTGCTGTAGGCGGCGCGCGAGGCGCTTGTGCTCATTTCCTTTGTGCTTTGCCGGTGGAAACGTTAGTGTGATGCCGTGCATTCGTATTCCGTGCCTGGTGTGACGCAACGCACCAGGGCAGCGGGTATGGCCACTCCAATGAGCAGCACAGCCAAGGCCGACGAAGAACGGGCGCAGGCGCTGCAATCCGCGGAACGCAGACGGCGCCGGCGCGAGGGGTGGTTGATCCTCATCGCCGCCCTGTTGATCCTGCTGTTCGCGTTCTTCGAGGACATCCTTCCGGACGTTTCCGCGGACTACACCCTCGTCAGCAATATCGCGTTCTTCCTGCTGGTCAACCTCAACATCATCCTGCTGGTGTTGCTGGTGTTCCTGGTGGTGCGGAACCTCCTGAAGCTGGTGCTGGACCGGCGCCGGCGCATCCTGGGCTCCCGCCTCCAGGCCCGCCTGGTGTTCGCGTTCATCGGTCTGTCGCTGGTGCCCACCGTGTTCCTGTTCCTGACCGCCGGAAGCCTGGTGACGCGATCGGTGGACAAATGGTTCGACGCCCAGGTGGTCAACGCCCTCAGGGGCTCCCTCGACATCAGCTCCACCTACTACCAGAACTCGGCCGACAACGCGCTTTTCTTCGCGCGCGAGCTAAGCCACCGCATCGGCGACGCGAAACTCTTCGAGCCGCAAGGCCTCGACGGGTTGAAGCGTCTGGTGGAGGAGAAGCAGCGAGAATACAACCTCGGCACGGTGGAGGTCTACAAGCCCGACGGGACCGCGCTGGTGAAGGCGTTCAACGACCAGGTCCCCACCGGAGTGACGGTCCGGCCCCGGGCGGATTTTCTCGACAGCGCGTTGCGCGGCCTCGAGGTGACCCGGAGCGAGACGTTGGGCGACGGCGACGTGCTGCGCGGCGCGGTGCCGGTCTACGGCGAGGGCCGGCGCATCATCGGAGCGGTGGTGGCGGACTTCTTCGTGCCCGTGAGCGTCAGCAAGAAGGCGCGGGCGATCTCCCGATCGTACGAAGAGTACAAGCACATGGCCATCCTCAACGAGCCGGTGAAGAACGCGTACATGCTGACGCTGCTGCTCATCACGCTGGTCATGATCTTCGCGGCTTCGTGGTTCGGCTTTGCGCTGGCCAAGGGGATCACGGTACCGATCCAGCAGTTGGCGGAGGGCACGCACGAAGTCGCCCACGGCAACCTGGACTACCGCATCGAGAGCGGCGGCGACGACGAGATCGGCACCCTGGTGGCCTCGTTCAACCAGATGACCGAGGACCTCAAGCACACCCACTCCGAGCTGGAGCAGCGCCGGCAATACATGGAGACGCTGCTCGCCAACATCACCGCCGGGGTGATCTCGGTGGACCGGTCCGGGAAGGTGACCATCGTCAACAAGGCCGCGGAGCAGATCCTGGACCTGCGCGCCGCGGACATCCTGCACCGGCGCTACGAGGAGGCGCTGGGAGCACCGGAGCTGCAGCCCCTGCTCGACGTCATCGAGCAGGTAAAGGACGGCGTCGCGGTGGAGTGCGGGGTGCGTGTCGGCGGTGCCGAGCGGGCGCGGATGCTCATGACCGTGGCCGCCGATCTGCGCGACGACGAGGGCCGCACGCTCGGGGTGATGGTGTTCATGGAAGACCTCACCGAGATCCAGAGCGTGCAGCGGGTGGAAGCGTGGCGCGAGGTGGCGCGGCGCATCGCCCACGAGATCAAGAACCCGCTGACGCCGATCCAGCTCTCGGCACAGCGCCTGCGCAAGCGTTACGAGAACGTCCTGGACGGAGACGGCGCGGTGCTCGACAAGTGCACGTCCACCATCATCCGGCAGGTGGAGGAGCTCAAGACCCTGGTGAACGAGTTCTCGAACTTTGCGCGGCTGCCCACCGCGAAGCTTGGCCCCGACGATTTGAACGACGTGGTGCGGGAAGCGCTGTTCCTTTTCAAGGAGGGTCACCGGGAGGTCGAGTTCGATTTCTCGGAGCAGGATACCATTCCGTTGGTGGAGCTGGACCGCGAGCAGATCAAGCGCGCCTTGTTCAACCTGCTGGACAACGCGGTGGCGTCCCTCAAAGGCGGCGGACGCGTCGAGATCGCCACGCGCTTCGACGAAGCCTTCGGCATGGTGCGGCTGGAGGTGGCGGACGAGGGCGAGGGCATCGCCCGTGAGGAACGGGGGCGGATCTTCGAGCCGTACTATTCGACCAAGGAGGACGGCACGGGCCTGGGCCTTTCGATCGTCGGCACCATCGTCGCCGACCACCGGGGATACATCCGCGTGCGCCAGAACCAGCCCCGCGGCACGCGCTTCATCATCGAGTTGCCGGCGGCCGCGCAGGTCGAGCCGCTCGACATCCGCGCGAGCGAGGCGTCCTGACGCGGGAGCGCGGAAGGCGGGAACACCACACCAGTGGAGGATTCACAAACGATGCAGGCAGCGCAACGAACCGTGCTGGTGGTGGACGACGAGGACGTCATCCGCGAAACCGTGCGGGAGATACTCGCCGACGAGGGCTACCGCGTGATCGCGGCAACCGAGGGCTCCGAGGTCCTGCACCTGGTGGCGCAGGAGGCCCCGGACGTGATTCTGCTGGACATCTGGATGCCCGAGATGGACGGTATCGTGCTGCTCAAGCAGATCAAGAGCGTGCACCCGGACGCGCGCGTCATCATGATATCCGGCCACGGGAGCATCCACACCGCGGTGACCGCCACCAAGCTCGGCGCCTTCGACTTCATCGAGAAGCCGCTCTCCCTGGACGGGCTGCTGGCCACCATCAAGCGCGCCTGCGGCGATGCGCGGCGGGAGGGTCCGGTGGCGGAGCAGCAGTTGCGGCTGCGCTGGGCCGCGGGAGCGTCGTCCGGGGCTGGTTCCGCGAACGGCGGCGCGCCCCAGAAGACCCTCAAGAAGAGCGTCGTGGCATGCGGCCTGGGGCTGCATTCGGGCGTCAACACCGGCGTCATCCTGCACCCGTTGCCGGAGAACAGCGGCATTCACTTCGGGGGCATCTCCGGCGACGCCACGGTCCCCGCCCACCTGGACTTCGTGCGCTCCACCGATTTCGCCACGTCGTTGCGCCGCGGCGCCGTGGTGGTGGGCACCGTGGAGCACTTGATGGCGGCCCTTTACGCCTACGGCATCACCAACCTGTTGATCAAGATGTACGGCGAGATCCCCATCATGGACGGCTCGGCCATCGAGTTCTGCCGCCTGATCGAGGAGGCCGGGGTGGAGGAGCAGGAGGCGGCGTGCCCCGAGATCGTCATCGATCGGACCCTGAGCGTGACCGGAGACGGGCCGGAGGAGATCCTCATCGAACCGGCCGACGTCTTCACGGTGGACTACCGCCTGCGGTATCCGAGTCCCGTGGGGGCTCAGGAATACGTCTACGTCCACGGCGGAGCGGCGTCGTTCCGGGATGAGATCGCCCCGGCGCGGACCTTCGGCTTCTTGCGCGATTTCGAGAAGCTCGAACGGATGGGCTTGATCAAGGGGGGCCGCCTCGGGAACTGCATTCTCATCGACGACGAGCGCGTGATCAACACCTCCCTGCGCTTCGACGATGAATTCGTGCGTCACAAGATACTGGATATCGTCGGCGACTTCTCGCTCATGGGCCGTCCCATTCGCGGCCGCGTGCGCGCGCGGATGACGGGTCACGCGGACAATGTCGCGCTCTTGCGGCGCGTCGCGGAAACCTACGGCCTCCCCGGGTTCGAGACCGGCGCCGGCGCCCACGCCGCGGCGGAGCCGGCGCGCTGACTCTTCCCGGAACAGGGGGTCCTCGGACAGGAGCCTAGTTCCCGGTAAGCCCGAGCAGGCGCGCGTAGGCGTCGGGCAGGGGCGTCAGCCTGCGTTCACGGCCGAGGCACGCGTGCTTCGTCCAGCCGGACGCCAGCGCGGTGCGGTCTCCCTCCAGGCCGATGCGATAATGGAACCTCACCGCCACGGGGCTGAGCGATTCGATGGTGGTCTCGATCCACAGCAGGTTGTCGTAGAGGGCCGGTTTGCGGTAACGGCACTGGACTTCCGTCACCGGGAAAAAGATCCCGTCGCGTTCCGCCTGGTCGTAGGGAATGCCCGCCTGGCGCATGAACTCGGTCCTGCCGATTTCGAACCAGCGGAGATAGTTGGCGTAATAGGCGACACCCATCTGGTCGGTGTCGCCGTAGATTACCCGGTAGGTGGTGATGTTCTTCACGAGGCGCGTCGTCTCGGAAGGGCGGCCTGTACGCCGGATGGGAGACGGGAGGCGCCGGTCAGGCGCCGGCCTGGCCCCCCGGAGGGTTGTTCTGGTTGCGGTCCCAGCGATCGATGCTGGGAACCTGAACGTCCATGGAGCCGTCGCCCCGGATCACGCGGAAAGTGATGACGTCGCCGGCCTGTTTCTTCCACACCTCCCGGTAGAGCTGGGGCCGGGTCTGTACCTCCTGCCGCTCCACGGCCAGGACGATGTCGCCCTGCTTGAGCCCCGCTTTCTCCGCGGGTCCGGACGGGGTGACTCCGGTGATGAGCACGTGACCGCCCATGGCCTGTGAGTAGAGCCCGAGCCAGGGCCGCGCGGGGCGACTGCGCACCCGGCCCAGGTTTCGCAGCTCGTCCGCGTCCCGAAGGTAGTACTCCACCGGGATGGCCATGGTGAATTTTCCGATGTCGTTGAGGTTCAGCGAGACGACTCCCAGCAACCGTCCGCGGGAGTCCGCCAGGGTGCCGCCGCCGAAGCCCGGATTGAAGGCGCTCACACGGATGGACTTCTCCAGCATGTACTCCCACTGTCCGTCGTAGCCTTCCAGCGACGTCACGTTGCCGTCGCTGACGCGCCGGTTGTGCTGTCCGCTACTGGCGATCATGAAGGCCGGCTGCCCCACGGTCAGGGTCTCCGCCGGGCGCAGGAAGGGCAGGTCGTGGGCGTCGATCTTGACCAGGGCGATGCCGCTGTCGAAGTCCTGGGCCATGAGCTGCCCGGGGTATTGCTTCCCGTCCGCGAGCGTCACGGTGATGGAGTCGGCGCCGTTGACGACGTAGTTGACCGTGAGAATGACGCCGTCGGCGTCGACGATCGTCCCCGAGCCCATGCGCTCGGTGCCAAGGTTCCGCGCGGAAGGATGCTGTGCCGGCACCGTGGTGTTGAGGTCTGCCGTGGCGAGCAACACCGCGTGCACGAGTCCGAGACGGGCGTTCACGCGTCGCCTCCGACGCAGTTGCGCCAGCGGGCGCGGCCTCGACGCCCGGCGTTCCGGAGATGCGGGGAAAATCTCACGGACTCATGCGTTAGCAGAAACGATTCACGTACACAAGGCGCGCCCGTGCAGGGGCTCCGGAGATTGACAGGCTTGATGCCTGCCAGCTATGAAGATCGTTTGACTGGAGCCGCCTTGAAGATCCCTCTTAGCCGAATCGAGACCGTACCCAGGGAGACCCGCTTCACCGAACCCCTCGACATCGTTGGGGAAGAAGCCTGGGCCACGGTCCGCTTCCCGTCGCCGGTCCAGGTCGACGTCACCTACTATCGGTCGGGACGGGAAATATTCTTCCACGGGAGCCTCAAGGGAGCGGCGCGAGCCGAGTGCGGCCGCTGCCTGGAGGATTGCGGCTTCATTATTGAAAAATCCTTCGACTTCGTATTGACCCCGGACCCCCTTCCGACTAATAAGAACATGGAGCTTACGGCGGACGAAATGGGCTTGAGCTTCTACACCGGGGAGGACATCGACCTCTCGCCCTTCGTCCGTGAGCAGACGTTGCTCGCCCTGCCCCTCCGGCCCCTGTGCAGTGACAATTGCCGCGGCCTGTGCCCCGACTGCGGCGCCGAGTTGAACCGGACCACGTGCGGGTGCACGTCGCCGGGGGATCTCCGCATGGCCGTTTTTCGCAACCTCCGGCCGGACCGGCCGTAGCGCCGGCACGCCGGCAAACACAGGATGAAGACATGCCCGTACCCAAGAGAAGAACCTCCAACAGCAAGCGCAACAAGCGCCGCGCCCATGACGCCATCGCGGTCCCGCAGTGGGTCACTTGCTCCCGCTGCGGCGCGGCGATGCTGAGGCACCGGGTCTGCGCGGCCTGCGGCTACTACAAGGCGCGGCCGGTCACGACCGGCGAAGACACCTAGGGTGCTCTCGAGTGCGCCTGTCCCCTGTGCGTGATGCGGCGGATTATCGTTGACGCGATGGGCGGTGACCACGGCCCGAGTGTCGTCGTGGACGGAGCTCTGGAGGCGGCGGAGGAGTATGGGGTGGAGGTGACCCTGGTCAGCCAGGGGCACGCCGTGGAGTCCGAGCTGTCGAGCCGCAAGTACGACCCGGCGGCCGTACGCGTGCTGTCCGCGGCGACGTTCATCGGCATGCAAGACTCGCCCAGCCGCGCCCTGAAACAGAAGGATTCCACCATGAGGGCCGCCTTCGACCGGCTGAAGGCCGGGGAAGGGGACGCGGTGGTAAGCGCGGGGAATTCCGGGGCCATGTTGGCCATCGGCATGTTCGTACTGGGGCGGTTGCCCGGCGTGGACCGGCCGGCGATCCTGGCGGTGAGCCCGTCCCTGTCCGGCGGCACCGTGCTGGTGGACGGGGGTGCCAACACCGACTGCAAGCCCCGGCAACTCGTGCAGTTCGCGCATATGGGAGCCATTTACTCGGAGAAGATTCTCGGCATCGCCCGCCCGCGGGTCGGTGTCCTGAGCAACGGCGAGGAGGAAAGCAAGGGCAATGACCTCACGCGCGAGGCGCTTGGCGAGTTGCGGGGTTCGGACCTGAACTTCGTGGGTTACGTGGAGGGCCGGGACATCACGAACGGCCGGGTCGAGGTCGTGGTCTGTGACGGCTTCACCGGCAACGTCGCGCTGAAGACCATGGAGGGTCTCGGACAGTTCGTTTCCACGGTGCTCAAGGAAGCGTTCCGCAGCAGCCTGTCGAGCCGCCTGGGGTACCTGTTGAGCCGAGGCGCCATAAGACGCGCCTACGACCGTCTCGACTACGCGCACTACGGCGGCGCGCCGCTGATCGGCTTGAACGGCATCGCCATCGTCGCGCACGGGGGCTCGTCCGCGAAGGCCATCAAGAACGCCGTGCGGGTCGCGGCCGAGGCCGTCTCGCAGGACGTCAACAGAGAGATCGTGAGCGCGCTTGGTTGAGAACGGTGAAGGAGCAGACTCGAACCGCTTTCGTCTTTCCCGGGCAGGGTTCCCAGTACGTGGGCATGGGCCAAGCCTTGTGCGACCGGTTCCCCGAGGCCGCGGCCGTCTTTGAAGAGGCGGAGGATGCCTTGGGTTTCGGCTTGCGGGAGCTCTGCTTCCACGGTCCCGAGGCCGACCTCAACCGAACGGAAAACACGCAACCCGCGATCCTGACAGTGTCCGTGGCGGCGCTGCGGGTGCTGGAAGGCCAGTGCGGTCTCAAGCCCGCCTGGGTGGCGGGGCACAGCCTCGGAGAGTACAGCGCCCTGGTGTGCGCGGGCGCGCTCGGGCTGGCGGACGCGGCGCGGGTGGTGCGGGAGCGGGGCCGTCTGATGCAGCAGGCCGTACCCGAGGGCGAGGGCGGCATGGCCGCCATTCTCGGGCTGGAGGCCGCCGCCGTGGAGGGGATCTGCGCCGAGGCGGCGGACGGCGAGGTGGTGGCCCCGGCCAACCTGAACGGCGGCGGGCAGGTGGTGGTGTCCGGCGCGTGCGCGGCCGTGCGACGGGCCGCCCAACTGGCACGCGAACGGGGCGCGCGCAAGGTGGTGGAGCTGGCGGTGAGCGCGCCGTTCCACTGCGCGTTGATGAAACCCGCGGCCGAGGGTTTGCGCGAGGTGCTGGAGGCCGTGGCGGTGCGTCCCTTGTCGGTGGGAGTCGTCACCAACGTCGAGGCGGCGGTGAACGCGGACCCGGCGCGGGTGAAACCCCTGCTGGTGGAGCAGGTGGTGGCGCCGGTTCGCTGGGACGAGTCGGTGCGCGCGCTGGTGGAGCTTGGTTGCGAGCGCGCCGTGGAAATCGGTCCCGGCAGGGTCCTCTCGGGACTCATCCGACGCATCGACCGGGGCGTGCACAACCTCCACGTGGAAGCGCCCGAGGACGTGGACAAGCTCGTGACGGAGCTGGGGGCCTGACGGGCATGGCGGCGGCACCGTTGGCGGACAGAGTCGCGCTGGTCACGGGCGGGAGCAGGGGCATCGGACGGGCGGTGGTCCTGTGCCTGGCCGGGCTGGGCGCCCGGGTCATCATCAACTACCGGGAGAACCACGCGGCGGCCGAGGAGGTGCTGGAAGCAGTTCTGAGCGACAACGGTCGCGCCGAGTTGGCACCCTTCGACGTGGGACGGGCGGACGAGGTGGAGGCGGCCGTCAAGGGGATCATTGACGGGCATGAAAAACTTGATATTTTAATCAACAATGCGGGTGTGACCGGCGACGGTTTGTTGCTGCGCCAATCGTCCCCGGACTGGGATCGGATCATCGACGTCAATCTGAGAGGCCTGTTCCACTGCACCAAGGCGGCCGCGAGGAGGATGATCCGGCAACGGTACGGACGGATCGTGAACCTGACCTCGGTGGCCGGGCAAATGGGAAACGTTGGCCAGTCGGTTTATGCTGCTTCCAAGGCGGGCATCGAGGGGTTCACCAAGTCCATGGCCCGGGAACTCGCGCCGCGCGGCATTACCGTCAACGCGGTGGCACCGGGCTTCATCGAAACGGAGATGACGGCCAGCCTGAACGAGGAAACCCGCGGCCGTTATCTCGAGGCGATTCCCCTGGGACGGTTCGGCGGCGGCGACGACGTTGCGCGAACCGTGGCTTTTCTGGCGGGACCTGGGGGCGAGTACATCACCGGGCAGACCATCGCGGTCAACGGCGGCCTGTATATGTGACTTTGGTGATTTTGCCACCGGCGGAGAGCGCGGGACACCCGTCATCGCGAATACGAGCACGGATACGAAGAGGAGGGTACAAGATGGCGACAGAGGTCGAGGCGAGGGTCAAGGAGATCATCTGTGAGCAACTGGGAGTGAGCGACGGAGAAGTCAGTCCCGAAGCCTCGTTCATCGAGGATCTGGGGGCCGATTCTCTGGACATCGTCGAGCTGGTCATGGCGTTGGAGGAAGAGTACGAGATGGAGATCTCGGACGAGGACGCCGAAAAGATCAAGACCGTGCAAGACGTCATCGACTACATCGTGAGCCACCGATAGCGTCCGGGACGTGCGTTCGCCGCGCGGTCTCATCCGCCCGGCGGGAACGTGCCACGCCTATGAAAGGGCATGGGTGACCCTTTGGTCGCGCCATGCCGCTCAACGACGAGGAACAGAGAGTGATCTCAGCCAGCCTGGAACAAGTCGATCCCGAGGTGTTTCAAGCGATCGCCGACGAGAGCGAGCGCCTCGAGTCCAACCTGGAGTTGATCGCGTCCGAGAATGTGGTGAGCGAGGCCGTGCTCGAGGCCCAGGGCTCGCTCATGACCAACAAGTACGCGGAGGGCTATCCGGGGCGGCGCTACTACGGTGGCTGCGAGTACGTGGACGTGGTGGAGCGTCTGGCGGTGGAGCGGGCCAGGGAGCTGTTCGGCGCGGAGCACGTCAATGTCCAGCCGCACTCGGGTTCCCAGGCGAACATGGCCGTCTACTTCGCCGTGCTGAACCCCGGTGACACCTACCTCGGGATGAACCTTTCCCACGGTGGGCACCTGTCCATGGGGAGTCCCGTGAACTTCTCCGGGCGGCTTTACAACGTGGTGCCCTACGGCGTCTCGGAGGAAACCGAGACCATCGACTACGACGCGTTGGCGGATCTGGCCCGCGAGCAGCGCCCGCGCCTCATCGTGGCGGGCGCGAGCGCGTATCCGCGCACCATCGACTACCCCAGGTTCCGCGAGATCGCGGACGAGGTGGGAGCGCTGCTGATGGTGGACATGGCGCACATCGCCGGACTGGTCGCCGCCGGCTGCCACCCGAGCCCGGTGCCCCACGCGGACTTCGTCACCACCACCACGCACAAGACCCTGCGGGGGCCGCGCGGGGGCATGATCCTCTGTCGCGAGGAACACGCCAAGACGCTCAACAGCCGGGTGTTTCCGGGCATGCAGGGAGGCCCCCTCATGCACGTCATCGCGGCCAAGGCGGTAGGTTTGAAGGAAGCCGCGACCCCGGAGTTCGCCGACTACCAGCGGCAGATCGTCGCCAACGCCAAGGCCCTGGCCGGCGCGCTGATGGAACGCGGCTTTCGCCTGGTTTCCGGCGGCACCGAGAACCACCTGATGCTGATGGACCTGCGGGACTCCGAACTCACGGGCAAGCTCGCGCAGGACACTCTGGAGCAGGCGGGAATCACCGCCAACCGCAACACCGTACCCTTCGACAACCGCTCGCCGTTCGTCACCAGCGGCGTGCGCATCGGCACCCCGGCCGTCACCACACGCGGCATGAAGGAGCCGGAAATGCGGCTCGTCGCCGAGCTGATCCAGCGCGCCCTCTCCCACGTCGGAGATGACGCCGGACTCGCCGCCGTCGCCGCCGACGTGCGGGCACTGTGCGAGCGCTTTCCCGTGTACCGCGGAAAGACGGCGGTTCCATGAAATGCCCCTTTTGCCGCCAGTCCAACAGCCACGTCATCGACTCCCGGCTGGGGAAGGACGGCGAGATGATCCGGCGGCGGCGGGAGTGCATGGTGTGCTCGCGCCGCTTCACCACCTACGAGCGCGTGGAAGAGGCCATGCCCATGGTGGTGAAGAAAGACGGACGCCGGGAAGCCTTCGACCGACTCAAGATCATCAACGGACTCAAGCGCGCCTGTCAGAAGCGTCCCGTCAGCATGGACGCCATCGAGGCCATGGCCGACAGCATCGAGCGCGGCCTCCAGGAACGCGGCGAAAAGGAGGTCCCCGGCTCCATCATCGGCGAGGCCGCCATGCGCGAGCTGCACGATACCGATGCGGTGGCCTACGTCCGTTTCGCCTCGGTCTACCGTTCCTTCAAGGACCTCAACGAGTTCATGGCCGAGTTGGAGGACCTCCTCAACCAGCGGAGCAACCGCGCCACGCCCAAGCCGCCGCGCAAGGCGGGAACTCCGCGCAAGGTGCGGCGGAAGTCCGCCGGTGCCGGCAACCCTCCGACCTCCGCTCCCTCCGGCAGCGAATCGGCATGAGACGCGCTTCAAGGCGAGCGACGGCCGCGCACGCGCGGGCAACCGTACTCCCTGGCCGATCGAAGCTCCGTCCGCCGGTCCTCGGGCGCGCCCTCGGGCAGGTGTGAGCATGGAACCGTGGCCGTTGGTTTCCCCGACTCAGCCATGAACGTTTCCGCGCACAGTGATGAGCGTTACATGGGCGCGGCCCTCCGGCTGGCGCGCCGGGCGGCGGGCCGGACCAGCCCGAATCCCATGGTGGGCGCGGTGGTGGTGCGTGACGGGCGTGTCGTGGGGCGCGGCCATCATGCCCGGGCCGGCGCGGACCACGCGGAGGTGGCCGCCCTTCGCGACGCCGGAGCGGCGGCGCGCGGCGCCACGCTCTACGTCAACCTGGAGCCCTGCAGCCACTTCGGACGTACGCCCCCATGCGCCCGCGCCGTCATCGAGGCAGGTGTCGCACGGGTGGTGGCGGGCATGATCGACGCCAACCCCGCGGTGGCGGGCCGTGGCGTGCAGGCTCTGCGCGATGCCGGTATCCGCGTGGATGCGCCGGTGCGGGAAGAGGAATGCCGCCGGCTCAACGAGGCCTTCGTCAAGCACGTCACCCGTGGGCTGCCCTTCGTCACCCTCAAGCTGGCGGCCTCCCTGGACGGCCGCATCGCCACCGCCACCGGAGACTCCCGCTGGGTCACCGGACCGGCCGCGCGCCGCTACGTGCACCGCCTGCGCAACGAGCTGGATGCCGTATTGGTGGGCTCCGGCACCGTGCTCGCCGACGACCCCCAGCTCACCTGCCGCCTGCCGGGCGGACGCGACCCGTTGCGCGTCGTGCTGGACCGGCGCCTGCGCACGCCCCTCACCGCCAAGCTGGTCACCCAGCCGCACCCCGAGAGGACCGTGCTGGTCACCGGCAACGACGCCCCCGCGGACCACGGCAAGCGCCTGCAAGACCTCGGGGTCCAGGTGTGGCGCTTCCCCGTGAGCCGCGGCCGCATCTCCTTCCGGCGCGTGCTGCGGAAGCTCGCCCGCGCGGACGTCCTCAGCGTCCTGGTGGAAGGCGGCGCCGTGACCGCGGCCCGCGCCATTTCCGAAAAGGCCGTGGACAAGGTCCTGTGCTTCTACGCCCCCAAGTTCATCGGCGCCGAGGGCCTCCCCATGGTGGGCGACCTCGGCATCGAGCGCATGCGCCAAAGCCCGCGGCTGGAAGCCCCGACGGTCCGGAGGCTGGGCGAGGATATCCTGGTGTCGGCGTACCTGTGAGGCAACTTCCTGCGATGCTCTTGTTCCAAGGTCGTGACTGTCGCTCTAGTGACACCACTACTGGTATTGAATGGGCATTTGCAGTCGATTTGAACGGTTGTTATATCACTTGGACTGAACGTTTGGAGTAACTAATGCCTGATTTCGAGCAAGGGTTCCGCGACGCTGAACGTGCTTCCGCGATGATGTTGGACGCGGTAGCGGAGCTGACAAAGCTGGCTAGGCAATTGCAGAAGGCGGCCCGGGAAGGTTCCATCGTCGGTATGAAGAGGGTTCAGGAGAGACTTGATGGCGCGTTGGCGTCCGTGAGCCAATCGACGTCCAATGCCACGCAATCCTGGCCATTCACGGATATCGACGAAGAGCAGTATCTCGGGGACAGTTACGTAGGGGAGTTGCGCCGTGTCGCTTCCGAGCGCGGGCTGACGATTCACGAACGGGAAGGTCGCTTGGTCTCTCATCCTTCCATCTTGCGTGTCATTCCCAGTGACCGGGCGGTTCGTGTCGACAAGAAGAAGGTTTCCACCATCCGCCCATCTTACTTGGTCGGTCTACTGCTAGGGAACCAGAAGAAGGCCGGCCGCTTCGAGTCGGCCCGGTTTCTTGAATCGCTTTACAGTGTCTACGTGGAGATTGTGCGCGACGTGTCCGCGGATTTGGCTGGTAGTGGAGGCTTCGGGACAGTCGTGCCGCTCGACCGCATCTACCGACTGTTCACATCCCTACCCGGCAGCAGTCGAGACTATGACCGTACCGACTTCGCACGAGACGTTTACCTCCTCGATTTGAATGGTCCCCGATCGACACGTAAGGGCGCCTCCGTTTCTTTTCCATCCTCCACGGGTGCGCGCAGTGCCAAGGGCTTGTTTACGTTCGTGGGTCCTGACGGCAACGATGTGGCGTATTACGGGATACGATTTTCCGGAGGCGGCTGATGTCGACAACCTTACCGTTACAGGAGTGGATGCGGTTCATTGACGATGAGTATTTGTCGTCCGGATTCATCAGGGACGGTGGTGCGGCGGTGAAGTTCGCAGTAACTCCCGAGCTATTGAAGTCGGCGCTCCAAGACACCGTGAGGCAGCGCTGCGACGAGGACGGCTTTGTCGTTGCCAGTCTGAACGCTGCAGAGTTGCGAGCGCACATGCCCCAGGACATTTTCTTCGGGCTGGCCCGTCAAGTCGATTGGCGACTTCTGGCCCGTCGTTTCATCCTTTGTTCGGCGGCGGAGAAGTCCTACTCCGTCGACGGTCTGGATGTCAACGCCTCCGACAATATCTTCGATGCTATTGCCGACGCTAACGCTCTGGAGAAGCGGCTGATCATACAGAACCTGAGGCCGATCATTCAGGACAAAGTCTTCAGGAACCCGAACATGGCCCGAGACTTCCGTGTGGCCATGTGCCACCTTTGCGAAAACGAGGATGTTCTGGAAAGCGGCTCCTACAACGCTCAGCCCATCCTCGATTGGTTGAGGGGAGACAACACTCGCGTCAGCAGCGTTCGTCCTTTCGCCATCTACAGCGGCATCAACCGAACGACGGCGCGATACTTCATCCAGTCCACGCTCTATTGGATCCAGTTTTCCGGCTGCGCAGGGACGGTGGTGTTGCTGGATAACTCACGGGTGACGCTGGCGCGCAACCCGAAGGACGGCCGCCGCTATTACAGTCGGGCCATGACCCTGGACCACTACGAATTGCTGCGCGAGTTTGTCGACGACAGCGATCGCTTGCCTGGGATGCTCCTATTCGTTTTGACCAACGACGAGTTTCTCGACGAAAGTCCAGCCTCCAGAGGCTACGGCGTATATCCGGCTCTACGCACCAGGATCATGAATGACGTGCGTGACCGAAATCTTGTCAATCCTGTGGCGTCTCTGGTCCGACTGTCGTGAGAAGCCCGTCAGTGATTGGGCTTCCGGGTCAGCGCTAGTCGCACATCCCGTGGTTCATCATCACTGAATGGAGGAGGAAACGGTGCCCACTGAACAGTCCGTGACAACCTGCCGGCGTGCTCTTGAAGCGCTCCGCAACGGCGTGCCAAACAGGGATGCCGTGAGCCTTCTCGGCTGCAACCAGCCAGAGGCGGAACGCCAGTTCGACGAACAGCTCACCAAGGCTGCCGATGGGGAGGCCCCGCCCGAGGATGCTCTCGGGATGCTCGTGTCGGGTGACTTCGGTGCGGGCAAGTCGCATCTTCTTACCTACCTGGAACAACTGGCCCTGTCCCGTGGTTTTGTCTGCAGCAGGGTCGCCGTCAGCAAGGAAACGCCACTCTACGACCTTGGCAAGGTGTACAAATCCGCCGTGGAGAACGGCCGGCTCCCCAAGCGTCGCGGCCGCTTAATCGAGGAGTTGGGACAGTCCCTGAATTTCAACTCTGCCGCCTACGCCCGTCTCTATGAGTGGACGAACCGAGCCGCAGAGGCCGGTATCTTCAATCGCATGTTTCCGGCAAGCCTCATGGTCTATGAGAGGCTGAATGGCGACCTTGATCTCCACTGGGACATCGAGCGGTTTTGGGCGGGCGAGAAAATCAAGATCTCGCGCGTGAAGGACGGCCTACGCCAGATCGGCCAATATCGGAATTATTCCTTTGGCGCACCTAAGGCAGCGGAGCTGCCGTCGCAGTGGCTGCGGTTTGCAACCCAACTGATCAAGGGCGCTGGCTACAAGGGTTGGGTCGTGCTGCTAGACGAGATCGAGTTGATCGGTTCCTACTCGCTGTTGCAACGGGGCCGGGCGTACGCGGAGTTGGCCCGGTGGATTGGCAAAGCGGTCGGAGAGAAGAATCCCGGGTTGGTCGTTGTGGGGACGGTGTCAGGGGACTTTGCCACCGCCGTCATTAGCACGGACGGCAAGAAGGATCGTGATTATGTAGGTCCGAAGATGGCATCCAGCCGGTACATGGAACTTGCTCCGCGCGCCGAGACCGGTATGCGGCTCCTGGAACAGGCGTGCCAAAAAGAACTGGGACGACCTGCCGAAGCTGACATGCACGACACGCTGGAGAAGCTTCGTCAAATTTATTCTACTGCCTACGAATGGGATGCTCCCCCGTTGGCAGCGAAGACCGCCGGCGATAGCCATCGTAACCGGATGCGTTACAGAGTAAGGGCAGCAATCAATGAGTGGGACCTGCGGCGGCTTTACCCTGGTGCAAAGCCTGAGATCGAGGGTGAAGAGTATCGCTTGGCGTACACGGAGGACCGAGACCTGGAACGCGGCTCTGAGGACGAGAGCACGGATTCCCTGTGATCGCGCCTGGAACTGAACCGTGTCTATCGCCGACGTAACCGAGACCCTAGGATCGGGGGTAGTAGCGTGGCTACGGTTCGTCAAGGACGAAGACGGCAACGGTATCCGAGCCGGACTGTTCCAAACGACGCCCAACGGCGCGCCTGTCAGTTTTCGTTTTACCCGGGCCAGGATGGGACGGCAGTCGGTCAACTCGGAGGTGATGTCACGGCTGAGCGACACTTTGTTCGGTGGCATGGAGCCTTGCCCTGTGCTGGTGCTCACCTTGGCGGCGGAGACGCCACGGGACGGAGTGATCCCCCATGAACCTTCCAGTGGCTCTTCAGTCTACCGCGTCGTGACGACGGCGGGCCTCAAAGAGAATCGTGAGGGGCGCCCCGGCGAGGTGCTGCGAACCACAAGGGTAGCTGTCGATGGGCAATCCGAGCACCTCGACGATGAGACAGTCTCACATCAACTCTTGAACCAAGTTCTATGTGGTGCCGATCCGACCGAGCCGTTCGAGCGCACCCGCCGCGGCCTGGATGAAGCGTTCGCGGATCCACATGTGCAGGCCCTGACCGCAACGTCGGGCCTTGTTGTCGTAGTCAGTCTGACGTCGTTGCAGGTCGCAGCCGAATCTTCCGAATCTCCCGGATCTCCGGGATACCGGGTTCCGGCGGAGAATGACGAAGAGGGCAACGCGATCCCACGAGATGGTTTGACGCTGGCGGAACGCCTCTGGGCGGTACTGGCAGCCCCCACAAGTGTACCTCGGGAATCTGAGGACCACTCATTGAGTTGGCCCGGCGAGTTGATGCCGTTTCAGAAGGACGGCGTGCGTGCGTTGTTGGAGAATGAGCGTTTGCTTCTGGCTGACGACATGGGCTTGGGGAAGACCGTCCAGGCCATCGCCGCCTTACGGATTCTTCAGATGCAGGGCGAGGTCAAAACGTGTCTCGTGGCCGCACCAGCCAGTCTTCTGGACCAGTGGAGGCGCGAGTTGGCGAAATGGGCTCCAGATCTCTCCGCCATCATTGTCCGTGGCGTCCCCAACGATCGCGACTGGCAGTGGAACGCCGACGTGGACGTTACTTTGATCAGCTACGACACGTTACGGGCGGACTTCAGCAGGGGACCGGAGTTGCCGTTGCGCGGACAAACCTGGGATTTGGTTGTTGCCGACGAGGCCCAGCGCATCAAGAACCGGAACGATACCAGTCGTGCCCTCAAGGGTTTGCGGCGGCGGCGTTCGTGGGCGCTAACGGGTACGCCTATCGAAAATCATGAAGAGGAGTTGGCCTCGATCCTGGAGTTTGTGGACCATGATGACGGCGGCTTGGTGAGCAGCTACTATCCGGGCGTGAGATTGCAGGCGCGGCATAGGGAGTTGCAGGTTCGCCGGAAGAAGGCCGATGTCCTGGCCGATCTCCCGCCAAAGCAGACGACCAAGGTGACAATTGACTTGAACCCGAGGCAGCGTGAGAGCTACGACAAGGCGGAGAAGGAAGGAATCGTGTATCTCAAGTCCCTGGGGACCGAGGTCGGCGTCGAGCACGTCCTTCAGCTCATCACGCGTTTGAAGCAGATCTGCAACGCAGATCCCAAGACGGGTGAGTCCAGCAAGCTCGCCGACATCCGAGAACGCTTGCTACAATTGTCGGCACAAGGGCACAAGGCGTTGGTGTTTTCCCAGTACACCAGCGAAGTGTTTGGGGTGACGGCTGCCGCACAATACCTGAGCGAATTTGGGCCGCTGTCCTTTACTGGCGCCATGAACGCAGAGGAAAGGGAGGCCGTCGTCCAGCGGTTCAAGGCGAACAGCGAGCACCGGGCGTTGGTGCTGTCCCTACGAGCCGGCGGCCTGGGGCTCAATCTGCAAGAAGCGTCCTATGTATTTCACCTCGATCGGTGGTGGAACCCGGCAGTGGAGCGCCAAGCAGAGGATCGCAGCCATCGTATGGGCCAACCTGTCAAGGTAAATGTGATCAAATATTCCAGCACCGGCACCATCGAACAACGCATTGACGAGATCCTGGAAAGAAAGCAAAAGCTGTTCGATGAACTGGTGGATGATGTGTCGTTGGATTTGTCTGCCCAGATGACGCGCGAAGAACTCTTCGGCCTGTTCGCGTTGGAAGCGACGGTCGCTTCACCCGGCCGCCGGTGAAGATCGCGCCACACCAGGCGTCGTGCCGTACCCCCTCATACGGCCTCAAGGTTCCAGCGGGTTCAGTGTGTTCACCCCTTCGAGGCTGGCGGCTTCGCATAGGCGAGTATCCGCGCAGACGAATGTCAGCGGACCAGGCACATCGTTCCGGACCACCAAACATCCCGCGAGCTGAAGCGCGTCGTAGGCCCTGAGCGGATGACGGTCGAGCAAGCGCGCCGCCTCCTCCATCACCGCCGACGTGCAGGGTTGAACGAGAAATGTCCCCGTCGCGTCTTCCTCGATCTGTTTGAGGACGCGGTCCGCGTCCGCACTCGGGACGTCGCCCTGACGTTGGCGGCGACGGATTGCGGACCTTGACTCAATCAAGGTGATGTCCAGGATGACCCCCTGTACGGCATCACGATCCGCCGTCAGGGCCACGACTCGGGCGCTTCCCTCCTCCTCGATGTAGAGTTTGACCAGCGCGCTGGTATCGAGATAGACGCTTGCCATGAGACCGGGTCAGCGTCTGTCCTCAATCACGGTATCGGAAATCGAGCCGCCCCGGATTCGGATTGGCGTGAATCTATTCGCCTGCCTTTGGGCTTCCGGTTGAAACAGGGGATGCCTTCGATTGGTCCGTATCGCAGTCACCGGATGGTGCGGCTGATTGGGGTTCGGGACTTGGCTGGTGAGGATCATGCGCTGGTCCGTCGCATAACGCAGCAGGGAATGGAGCGTGCCCGGATCACGCGTCCATTCGTGTCCGCTCGCGGGAAGTACTTGATCGCGAAACCACTTCAGACCAACGAAAGGGCGGGTGCCTTCAACTCTCCTGAGTTCGTCAAGAAATTGTTTCAATGGCTCGCCTAGTTCGGAAGGACCGGAGAATTCCTCGAAGTCTGGAATGCCAGCCGCGGTTTGGCTGTCGCCGTGCTCGATCTTCCCGACCGGAATGAAGCGGATCACCACCTCGCAACGGTCCGGGTCAAAGTAGCTGGCTGCTGCGTCGTCCCGGACTTTTCTGCCGCCATTCAGGTTGCGAATGCTGACTTGCGGATCATGATCTCCGACTGGGAGGTGTCTTAATCCTTCTAGTGACGGCGGCAGTGTTGCCGTAGTCAAGTTTGCGAGACCCTCCTCTATTTCTCGCTGTATATGGGCGATCTTCATCTAGCAATCTCCTTATAATGATTTAGATATTATCTCTAAAATATCGTGATTTTAAAGTAGGGTCAACACCCTCCGATCGGGTCTCGACGAAGGAAACCGGTTGTCGGAAAGGCTTGGGTTGGACTCAGACTCTACATCAGTCGCCTCAACTCGACCACAGGCGTGGATTCTGGTAAGCGTGTGGGACGGAGAAGCAAATCGACGACTCCGGACCCCACTAACGACCATGTTTACGGGACTCATCGAAGACGTTGGGAAAATCTCTCGCTGGCGCGCCGAGCCCGAAGGCGGCGCACTCACCTTCGAGAGCGCGCTGCCGGGGCGGGAGATCGCGCTGGGGGACAGCATCGCGGTGAACGGCTGCTGCCTGACGGTGGTCAAGAAAGCGGCCCGGCGGCTTACGGTGGACGTTTCTCCCGAAACGCTGAAGCGCACGAACCTGTCGGACCTCGCCGAGGGCGGCCGCGTCAACCTGGAACGGCCGCTGCAGCTCAACGACCGGCTCGGCGGGCACATGGTCACGGGACACGTCGATGCCGTGGGACAGATCACCCGCGTGGAGCCGAGTGGCGACTTCACCTCCTTCCGCTTCAGCGTCCCCGCGGCGGTCGGACGTCTGCTGGTGCCCAAAGGCTCCATCGCCGTGGACGGCATCAGCCTGACCGTGAACGAATGCACGTCGCGATCCTTCTCGGTGGCGATCATACCCTTCACGCTGGCGCATACGAATTTGCAGGACCGTGGTGTTGGTGATAGAGTCAACCTCGAAGCCGACATCATCGGCAAGTACGTTCAACAATTCGTGAAGGCCTATCGCACTCCGCCGCGCGCGCCGGAGAACCGGTGACGTGAACGGCGGCGTGAAACCCCCCATGTCTCTGACTCCCATCGAAGAAATTTCGGAAGAACTCCGTCAGGGTCGTCCGGTGCTGCTCGTCGACGAGCCGAGCGACGACGGCGTGGGCTTCGTTTGCATGCCCGCCGAAAAGGTGACCCCCGAGTCCGTCAACTTCATGCTGCGCCATGCACGGGGCGTTCTCTACCTGGCGCTGCACCCCTCGTACATGGTGCGGCTGGGTTTCCGGGCCGAGGAGCCCGCCAACCTGGTGCCGGGTCATGCCCCGGTAGGCGCTCCGGTGGGCGCCAACTCCGTTCTGGGTCTCGAGGTGTCCGCCGCCGGCAGGGCCCATACCATCCACGCATGCGTTCGCCCCGACGCGGGCTCCCGCGACTTCGTGATGCCGGGCAACGTGTTGCCGGTGCAGGCCGGCGAAGGCGGCGTGCTGGCGCGTGCTGGCGCGGCCGAGGCCTCGGTGGACCTGGCAACACTGTGCGGCCTGCAACCGGCGGCGGCGTTCTGCCAAGTGCTGAGCGAGGACGGGGCCGTCGCCGTCGGGCCTCGACTCCGTGAGTTCGCGCACGCGCATGACCTGCGCATGGTTTCCATCGTGGATCTCATCGCGCACCGCCTGCGCCGGGAAGCGACCATACGAAGGGTCTGGGAAGAAGACTTCCCGAGCATCCACGGCAGGTCCTTCAAGGCGATTCTCTACCGCACGAACCTCGATCCCTTCGAGCACATGGCCCTGGTCAAGGGGGACGTCAGCGGGTGCGACAACGTCCTCGTCCGGGTGCATTCCGAGTGCCTGACCGGCGACGTGTTCTCGTCGGAGCGCTGCGACTGCGGCGACCAGTTGCGCGCGGCCCTCCGCCTCATCGACCAGGAGGAGAGCGGTGCCATCGTGTACATGCACCAGGAAGGGCGCGGCATCGGCCTGACCAACAAGATCAAGGCGTACGCGCTGCAGGACCAGGGGCGCGACACCGCCGAAGCGAACCTGGAGCTGGGCTTCGACGTGGACCTGCGGGACTACGGGGTGGCGGCGGAGATCCTTCGCAATCTCGGCATCCAATGCATGCGCCTGTTGACCAACAACCCGCGCAAGATCGTCAGCCTGGAGGGTTATGGCTTGTCGGTGAGCGAACGCGTGCCCCTGGAAATCCAGCCCAACGACGGCAACGCGCGCTATCTGCGGACCAAGCGCGACAAGCTCGGACACCTCCTCACCCACATCGAGGGGGAATGAACACAGTGTCCCGAGAGGGCCGGCCATGCGAGTGATCGAAGGAAAACTGGACGCCACGGGGATGCGCTTCGGCATCATCGCCAGCCGCTTCAACAGTTTCATTACCGAGCGGCTTCTTCAGGGCGCCGTGGACGGCTTGAGGCGGCACGGCGCCGACGTGGACGGGAACGTCGATGTCGCATGGGTCCCGGGTGCCTTCGAGATCTCGTTCTGCGCTCACACGATGGCGGCCAGCGGCAGGTACGACGCGCTGATCTGCGTCGGCGCGGTCATCCGCGGCGACACCCCCCACTTCGACTACATCTGCGGGGAAGCCTCCCGCGGCGTGGGCAACGCCATGAACCAGCACGGCGTTCCCATTGCCTTCGGCCTGCTCACCACCAACACGGTGGAGCAGGCGGTGGACCGCGCCGGCGCGAAGATGGGCAACAAGGGGTTCGAGGCCGCGGTGACGGCCATCGAGATGGCGAGCCTGGGCAAGCAGCTCGCCTGACCCCGCGCAACGATTCCCCCGTCGATGGCAGGCATTCGCCGCAAGGCTAGGGAGCTGGCGTTGCAGGTGCTCTACCAGATGGAGATCACCGGCGAACCGGCCCCCACCGGTCCGGAAAGCTTCTGGGGCCACTTCCCGTCGCGCCCCGAGGCGCGGGATTTCGCGCAGCGCCTGATCGCCGGCACCTCGGCGCGCCGCGACGAGATCGACGTCCTCATCGGGAACGCCCTCGAGCACTGGAAGCTTGAGCGCATGTCGAAGGTGGATCTGATCATCCTGCGGCTCGCCACCTACGAGCTGCTCTTCTGTCCGGACATCCCGCTGAACGTGAGCATCGACGAAGCCATCGAGATCGGCAACCGCTACGGGTCGGACGATTCCCCCGCCTTCATCAACGGAGTGCTCGACCAGGTAGCCCATGCCAACGGGCTCAAGGAGATCGAGACCAAGGAGAGCGAGCGGCCGGAACCATGATCGAGAAGTACGACTTCTGGAAGATCGAAGAGAAGTGGCAGAGCGAGTGGGAGCGCGAGGACAGCTTCCGGGTGGGCGAAGACTCGCCCCTCCCCAAGTACTACCTGCTGGAGATGTTCCCCTACCCGTCGGGGCGCATCCACATGGGACACGTGCGCAACTACTCCATCGGCGACGTCATCGCGCGCTACAAGCGCATGCGCGGTTTCAACGTGCTCCATCCCATGGGATGGGACGCCTTCGGCCTGCCCGCGGAGAACGCGGCCATCGCCAACAAGGTGCATCCGGCCCGCTGGACCGTGGACAACATCGACTACATGCGCTCCCAGCTCAAGAAGATGGGCTTCAGCTACGACTGGACCCGGGAGCTGGCCACGTGCGACGCCGACTACTACCGTTGGGAGCAGTTGTTCTTTCTGGAGATGCTCAAGCGCGGTCTCGCCTACAAGCGCAGCTCGGCGGTCAACTGGTGCACCGGCTGCGAGACGGTTCTGGCCAACGAGCAGGTGGTGGACGGCGTCTGCTGGCGCTGCGAGCAGGAAGTGGTCATGCGCGAGCTGCCGCAGTGGTTCTTCCGCATCACCGACTACGCCGATGAACTGCTGGCGGCGTGCGACGATCTCGCGGGCGGGTGGCCCGACAAGGTCCTCACCATGCAGCGCAACTGGATCGGAAAGTCCATCGGCGCCGAGATCCGCTTCCCGCTGGTGGACCGGGAGAGCGACCTCACCGTCTTCACCACCCGTCAGGACACCATCTACGGCGCCACCTTCGTCTCACTGGCGGCGGAGCATCCGCTGGCCCTGGAACTCGCCGAGGGGACGCCGCAGCAACAGGCGGTCCAGGAGTTCGCCGGACACGTGAAGCGCATGAGCCATTCCCGGCGCGACGACGCGGAAATGGAGAAGGAGGGCGTTTTCACCGGCTCGTACTGCGTCAACCCGTTCACCGAGGAAAAGATCCCCATCTACGTGGCCAACTTCGTGCTGATGGAGTACGGCACGGGCGCGGTCATGGCGGTGCCGGCCCACGACCAGCGGGACTTCGAGTTCGCCCGGAAGTACGACCTTCCGGTGCGCCCGGTCATCCATCCGGCCGGGGCCACCCTGGCGGCCGAGGACATGACCGAGGCCTTCGTGGCCGACGGCGTGATGGCCGACAGCGGCCCCTTCAGCGGCTCGGGCAGCGCCGAGGGCCGCGCCCGCATCGCCGCCTACCTTGAGGAGAAAGGCTGGGGCAAGGGCACCGTCCGCTATCGGCTGCGCGATTGGGGCATCTCCCGCCAGCGTTACTGGGGCGCGCCCATCCCGGTGGTCTATTGCGACCGCTGCGGCATGGTGCCGGTACCGGCGGACGAGTTGCCGGTGCGGCTCCCCACCAACGTGGAGTTCACGGGGGCCGGGGGCTCGCCGCTGGCGAACCTCCCGGAGTTCCACGAGGCCGCCTGCCCCACGTGCAAGGGGACGGCCCGCCGAGAGACCGATACCATGGACACGTTCGTGGAATCGTCGTGGTACTTCGCGCGCTACGCCTGCCCCGACGAGGACCGGCAACCGCTGGACCGGGAGCGGGCCAACTACTGGATGGCCGTGGACCAGTACGTCGGCGGCGTCGAGCACGCGGTGCTGCATCTGCTGTACGCGCGTTTTTTCACCCGCGTCCTGCGGGACATGGGCTGGCTCGCCGTGGACGAGCCCTTCAGCAACCTGTTGACCCAGGGCATGGTCATCAAGGACGGCGCCAAGATGTCCAAGTCCAAGAACAACGTGGTGGACCCGGACGAGCTGATCCAGCGCTACGGCGCGGATACCGCGCGTCTGTTCACGCTGTTCGCGGCCCCGCCCGAGAAGGACCTGGACTGGAGCGACCAGGGCGTCGAGGGAGCGCACCGCTTCCTGAACCGGGTGTGGCGCTTCGCCATGCGCCACGGCGAGCGCCTGGCGGACGTCGCGGCCGATGCCGGCGCCGAGCCGGCGGCCGAAGGGCTCAAGGAACTGCGCCGGCGCATCCACTGGACCATCAAGAAGGTCACCGACGACGTCGAGCGATTCCACTTCAACACGGCCATCGCGGCCGTGATGGAGCTTCACAACGCCGTAAACGCGTTGAGCGAGGAAGAGCTTCGATCGGACGGCAATGCCGCGCTGGCGAAGGCCGCGCTGGAGACCGAGGTCGTGCTCATGGCGCCGTTCGTGCCGCACGTGGCAAGCGAGTTGTGGCAGCGCCTGGGACACCGCGAGTCCCTGGCGGACGTGGCTTGGCCCGAACACTCCGAGGCCGCCCTCGTGCAGGAGACCCGGCTCATCGTCGTCCAGGTGAACGGCAAGCTGCGCGGCAAGATCTCCGTGCCGGCCGACGCCGCCGGGGAGGACGTCGAGTCGGCCGCGCTGGCGGACCCGAAGGTGGCGGGCTTCCTGGACGGCCGCCCCATCAAGCGGGTCATCCAGGTGCCCGGGCGCCTGGTCAACATCGTGATCGGGGGCTGAGAGCTTGCCCGGCCGGCGCGCCTTGCGGTTGGCGTTGGCGCTGGCGGCGGCGCTCCTGGCGAGCGCCTGCGGCTACAGTTTCGTGGGTTCCGGCTCGGGATTGCCGGAGGGTGTCCGAACCGTATACCTCGATCGTTTCCTCAACAAGACCCGCGTCACCGGGCTGGAGCACGGGGTGGGGCTGGCGTTGCGGCGGGAGCTCGCCGGCGCGGAGCGGCCGCGGGTGGTGGACCGATTCGAGGATGCGGATGCGGTCCTTTCGGGAGTGATCCGGCACTACGGTACCCGGAACCTGTCGGTGGACGGAGCGGACCGGGTGCTGCAGTCGGAAGCTCGACTCGACGCCGAGGTCACCCTGCGGCGGCGGGCGTCGCGGGAAGTCTTGTGGCCGCGGCAGGTGGTGCGGTTGCGGGAAGTCTACGCGGGCGCCCGCGGGGCGGTGGTCCCCGGTTCCGGCGAATTTCTGCGCGACGCACTGGATGCCGCCGACGTCGGCCGTATGAGCGACGCCGTGATCGCGGAGAGTTCTCGAATGGCTGCGAGGGAACGGTTGCTGCTGCGGCTGGCTCGTGTCATCCGGCAGCGGATGGCGGAGGGGTTCTGACGGGTGCCTTGACGGCGGTCTACGAGGAAGCGGCCTGATGCGCCGCCCGCGCCAGCCGCGCCATCGTGCGCGAGGCCGTGTTGCGCTTGAGCACGCCCTTGAGCACGGCCTTGTCGAGCAGCCCGTTCACTTCCTTGATCTTCTCCGCGATGGCAGCGGGGTCCTTGCTCCCGATCGCCACCCGGGTCTTCTTGACCAAGGTGCGGACCCGGGAGCGAAACGCCTGGTTGCGCATATGGCGTTGCACGCTTTGCTTGTGCCGTTTGATGGCCGACTTGTGGTTCGCCAAGATGTACCTCCTAGAGTTTGTCTGTGTAGCACCGCATGAGTGAGGAGTCAACGGCGAGAGAGCTGGGCCGGGTCGCGAAAGCCACGGGGATCGTGGGCTCGATGACCCTGTTGAGCCGTTTCTCCGGCCTTGCCAGGGATATCGTCATCGGCTACCTGCTGGGGGCGCGGAGTTCCGCCGACGCATTCTTCGTCGCCTTCCGGATTCCCAACCTGTTGCGGCGGTTGACCGCCGAGGGCGCCTTGTCCGCCGGCTTCGTGCCGGTCCTGTCCCAGATCCTCGCCAACCAGGGGCGCCGGGAAGCGATCGAGGCGAGCCGCGTGCTCATGACCTTCGCCGTGCTCGTCCTCCTGGTGGTGACCGCCGCCGGCGTGCTCTTGCCGGGGCCGTTGACCTGGCTGTTCGCACCGGGTTTCTCCGCCGCGCCCGAGAAGTTCTCCCTCACGGTCCGGCTGGTCCGCATCATGTTCCCCAGCATCTTCTTCCTGAGCCTCGTGGCGCTGTGCATGGGGTACCTGAACACGTTCCGCCACTTCATGGCGCCGGCGCTGGCGCCGGTGCTGCAGAACCTGTCCATCATCGCCGCGGCCTTTCTGCTGATCCCGCTGCTGTCGCAGCCGGTCATGAGCCTGGCCTACGGAGTCCTGCTGGGCGGGGCCGCGCAACTCGCGTTGCAGCTTCCTTTCCTGCGACGGCACGGCTTCTCCTGGATGCCCAGCACGAACTTCCGCAGCCCCGCGCTCTCCAGGTTTCTGTGGCTCATGGGTCCGGCCGTCATCGGCGCCGCCGTCTATCAGTTGAACGTGCTGGTCAGCACCATCCTGGCCTCGTTGCTGGAGCCTGGAAGCGTTTCCTATCTCTACTATGCTGACCGTTTGCTGCAGTTCCCGCTGGGGGTGTTCGCCGTGGCCCTCGGCACGGCCGCGCTGCCGAGCTTCTCCTCGCTGGCGGCGCGTCAGGACGTGGATGGGCTGCGCACGACCCTGGGCTACTCGCTACGGATGGTGAACTTCATCTCGCTGCCGTCCGCCCTGGGGTTGATGGTCGTCGCGGTGCCCGCGTTCTCCCTCCTGTTCCAACGGGGCGCGTTCGGCCCCGCCGACGTCGCCGCCAGCGCTCGCGCGCTGATTTTCCTGGCACTGGGCCTGTGGGCCATCTCCGCCACGCGCGTTCTCGTGCCGATCTTCCACGCCATGCAGGATACGAGAACGCCGATGCGGGTGGCGCTCTGCACCTTCGTGTTGAACTTCCTTCTGAGTCTGGCCTTGATGGGACCGGTGGGAACGGCCGGGGCAGGCAACGCGTTCGCCGGGGCGGTGGCGGGCCTCGGCGGGAGTATCGGGGTGCTGAGTCTGTCCTACGCCGGGCTCGCGTTGGCCAACTCGCTGTCGGCGACGTTCCAGTTCGCGGTGCTCTTGTGGCTCATGACGCGGCGCCTCGGGAGCTTCGCCTGGAGAGACTACGGGTCGTCCCTTTGGCGCAATTTCGCCGCCGCCACCGTTATGGCGGGCTCCCTGGCTCTGGTGGCGGGACGGGTTCCGTGGGGATCGGCGACGTTGTTCGCGCAGATTCCCATCTTCGTGGGGCTGCTTGCGGGTGGAGTCGTGCTTTACGCTGCGGCCGCCAATCTCTTGCGCAGTCCGGACTGGCCGCTCGCTCGGAAGATGGGAATCTCCTTGCTCGAGAGACTCCCGATCCTCCACGCGAGGAAGTGAGGTGACGTGGGGTTGTAAGCGTGTCCGCTTACTTCGTCATGGACTTTTCGAACGCGGCCTCTGCCTTGGCGGCGGCGCGCTCGGCGCGTTCCGCGGCGGCTTCGGCCCGAGCGGCGGCCTCGCCGGCCTTCGCCGCGGCGGCTTCAGCCTGCTTGGCAGCGGCCGAGGCCTTGTCGGCGGCGGCATTCGCGCCCGAGCCCGCGGTCTCCGCCGCCTTGGTGGCGTTCTCCACCGCCTGGACGTTTACCTTGTAATCCGGATGCTCGTGTTCGGGAATACAACCGGTGCCGAGCAGTGCGACAGCGGCCAATGCGACGGCGGATTTTCCGACCAAACTGGCGAATTTCGTTGAAACCTTCACAGGTGCCTCCTTCTGGAACGTCAATTATATGGCGTCGCGTTAAGGGTGACGTCGATTGCGCGCAATCTTAGCTTGTATCCTCGGAAAACTCAACAGTTTGTTCTCAATAATGGCGCGTATGCCTCAACAAAGACCGATATTGCCTTTTTCGTCGCGTGGCGTCCGGGGATCTGATAACAGAAAGGAGGCCCGGACTCGAAGTCCCGCGCACGGAGGGAGTCCGGCGCGCCGGCCGTTGGAACGCCCCGCACATGACCGACGATCCGATCCTACCCACGTTCGTCCACCAGTTGGAGCGGACACGCTCGTGTCTGGCATGGTCGCTGGCCGCGGTGTTCGTTCCGTTCGTTGTGGGCTTCCTGCTCGCGCCGCAACTCTTCGAGATCCTGGTGGAGCCCCTCAAGAGCCGGCTTGAACCAGGGCAGAGCCTCATCGGTACCGGCGTGGCGGAGGTCTTCTTCGTCGAGATCAAGGTGGCGTTCCTGGCCGGCGTGCTTGCCGGAAGCCCGATCATCTTCCTCCAGTCGTGGCGCCTGCTGGCGCCGGTGTTCGGTGCCGAAGGCAAGAACGGCTACATGGCGGGCTTCGTCGGCGCGACCACCGTTTTTTTTCTTTCCGGCGCGCTTTTTTGCTACGAGACCGTCCTGCCGGTGGCGTTTCTGTATTTTCTCGACCAATACGGGTCGCTGCAGGTGAACCCGGAGATCCGCGTCTCCGAGTATTTCTCCTTCTTCTTCCGCATCGTCGTGGCCTTCGGCGTGACCTTCCAACTGCCGGTGTTCTCGTTCTTCATGGCGCGCGCCGGGATCTGGAACCACCGCTTCCTGTGGCACCATTTCCGCTACGCCGTCTTGGTGATGTTCGTCCTCGCGGCGGTGTTGACGCCGCCGGACGTGGTTTCGCAGGTGCTCCTGGCGGGGCCGCTCATCGGCCTCTACCTCCTGAGCATCGGCGTGGCGTATCTATTCGGGCGCAAGTTGTAACGACCGCAAGGCGGCGGCCGCACCGGGATCACGTCAGTTCGCGTAGTCCGGTTCTTCCCGGTCGAGAATGCGTTTCAGGGCGGCGAAGTGGTGCACGGCCGCCACATTCTCGCCTTCCCCTCGTTGGCGTCGCAGCAGGTCCATGGCCTCGCCCGTGATGCGTTGGAGCGGGTGTCCTCCCGTTTCCGCCAGCACCTGCACCTTGCAGGCGCGTTCCAGGAAGTAGAGCCGGTCGAAAGCCTCCGCGACGGTCCTGCCGGCGGTGATCACGCCGTGATTGGCCATGAAGAGCACGTTCTTGTCGCCCATCACCCGCGCGATGCGGTTCCCTTCCGTGCGGTCGAGCACCAGAGCGTTGTAGTCTTCGAGGTAAGCGACGTCGTCGTCGAACCGGCTGCTCACCTGGTGCACCATCTCCAGGCGTCCGCCTTGGCGGCAGGCGATGGCGCTGGCATAGGGCATGTGGGTGTGCAGCAGGCAACGGAACCCCCGCGGGTTGGCCTGGTGCAGTGGCGCGTGGATGTGCAACGCGGTGGGCTCCACCTCGTGTTCGCCTTCGAGGCGGTTGCCCTCGAAATCCACCAGCAGGAGGTTGCCGGCCGTCACTTCCGTCCAGTGCAGCGGATAGGGGTTCAGCAGCATCAGCGCGTCCTGGCCGGGCAGGAGCAGGCTGAAGTGGTTGTCGATGGCCTCGTGAAAGCCGTACCGCACCGCCAGCCGGTAGGCGGCCGCGAGATCCACCCGCGCCTGACGCGCCGCCTCCCGGTCGTACCACCGTGTTTCTTCGGGCTTCGCCATGTGTGCCTCCTTGCCGCCGGCCCTTGATCCATGTGTTGACGCAGGGCCGTGGAGGTGATTTGTAACAAATCGGCCGCACGGCGCAAAGGCATCCGAGTCCAATGCACACACTCGAACAACTCTACAGCAACTCGCTCGCGCTCCTCACGGACCTCTACCAGCTCACCATGGCGTACGCCTACTGGAAGTCCGGGACCGATACGAAAGAAGCGGTGTTCCATCTTTCGTTCCGCGAGAACCCCTACCAGGGAGGGTTTGCCGTGGGTTGCGGACTTGGGCACGTGGTCGGGGTGCTCAGCCGTTTCGGCTTCGATGCCAGCGATCTCGAATATCTGTCGGGGTTGCGCGGCAACGACGGCGAGCGCATGTTCGAGGACGCCTTCCTCGACTATCTGCGGGATGCGCGCTTCGCCTGCGACGTGGACGCGGTGCCGGAGGGAACGGTGGTGTTCCCGCACGAGCCGCTGGTGCGGGTGCGCGGCCCCATCCTTCAATGCCAGATCCTGGAGACGGTGCTGCTCAACATCATCTGCTTCCAGACCCTCATCGCCACCAAGGCGGCGCGGGTGTGCCAGTCGGCCCGGGGGGAGCCCGTGCTGGAGTTCGGGCTCAGGCGCGCCCAGGGTTTCGACGGCGCCCTGGCGGCGAGCCGGGCGGCGTACGTGGGCGGTTGTGCCGGGACCTCCAACGCCCTGGCCGGCAAGCTCTTCGACATTCCCGTCAAGGGCACCCACGCGCACAGTTGGGTGCTGTCCTTCAACGACGAGATGGAGGCCTTCGACACGTACGCCGACGCCATGCCCAACAACTGCCTTCTGCTGGTGGACACGTTCGACAGTCTGAACGGGGTGCGCAAGGCGGTGGAGGTGGGGCGCAGGCTGCGGGAGCGCGGCCACAAGATGGTCGGCATCCGGCTGGACTCGGGCGATCTGGCGTTTCTGAGCATCGAGGCGCGCCGTATTCTGGACGAGGCCGGCTTCCCCGAAGCCGTCATCGTCGGCAGCAACGACCTGGACGAGCACCTGATCGCATCTCTCAAGGAGGAGGGCGCGCGCATCAACGTGTGGGGCGTCGGCACACGGCTCGCCACCGCCTTCGACCAACCCGCTCTGGGCGGCGTCTACAAGCTGTCCTGCGTCCGTTCCGCGGGCAACGGCAACGAGTGGGTCAACAAGGTGAAGCTCTCGGAACAGGCCGTCAAGGTGTCGACGCCCGGCATCCTCCAGACACGGCGTTTTCGCCAGGGCGACCGGTACCTGGCGGATGTCATCTACGACGAGAACCTGAGTATCGCCGACGGCTGCACCATCGTCGATCCCATGAACATGACCCGCCGGAAACACATCGCTTCCGGCACCGAGCACCACGACCTGCTGGTGCCGGTGTTCCGTGGCGGCGAGCTGTTGTACGAGGTCCCCTCGGTGCACGCGGCCAGGGAGCGCACGCAGGCCGAGCTCTCGGCGTTCCACAACAGCATCAAGCGCCGGGTCAATCCGCACGAATATCCCGTCGGGCTGGAGGCGCACCTCCACGAGATGAAGACGCGGCTCGTGCTCCAGGCCCGCGGCGACAACGGAGTGACGGGCCGGTGACGGCAGGCGCGACGCCGTTCCAGGGATTCTCATGAAGACGCTGCAACAGCTTCGCGGCCTGCCCGCGCAAGTCGGCCGGGAACGCCTCCGGTTCCTGGGTTTCATCACCCTGGCGCACCTCGCCATCCACTGGTTCATGCAGCTCATCACCATGCTCCTTCCCACCCTCAAGGCGGGCATGGGGCTCAACGACGTTCAGGTGGGCGGCCTGTCCTCCATGCGCATGTTCGGCCAGGCCGCCCTGGACGTTCCGTCCGGAATCATGGCCGACACATGGGTGCGCCGGCGCGGGCTCATCGTGACCTCCTCGCTGGTGTGCATGGGACTCTGTTACTGGGTGTTGGGGGCGTTGCCCGGGTATGGCTGGGCGCTGTTCGCCGTGGCGCTCCTCGCCACCGGGACCACCCTGTTCCATCCCGCGTCGGTGGCCTCGCTGTCGAACCGGTTCCCGGAGAGCCGGGGCACGGCCGTGGCGCTCTACGGCATGGGCGCCACGCTGGGCAACACCGTCACCTACGTGACCGTGGGCTTCCTGCTGGCCAGCTTCTCATGGCAGGCCCTGGCGGAGAGCCAACTCCTGGTGGCGCTGGCGTGCGCCGGCCTGGTGTGGCTGTACGCCGCGCGCATGTTCGAGGGCGACGAGGTTCCGACCAAGAAACCCAAGCCGTTTCAGGAGCTCAAGGCGCTGGCGCGGAACCGGGCGATCCTGGTGGTGACGCTGGTACGAAGCTTCAATCAGATGGCGCGGCAGGTGACCATCACCTTCCTGCCCATCTACATCGTCGAGCACTTGGGCCTGTCCAACCCCGAACTGGGAATCTATATGACGCCCATGGCCGTGTCGGGCCTGATCGCCCAGCCCATCATGGGAGTTCTGTCGGACCGGCTGGGCCGCAAGGTGGTTCTGGCACCTTCGTTGGTGGCGCTTGCCTTCACTTACTTCCTGCTGCGATGGGCGCCCCCGGGCCTGGCGCTTGGGGCCGTCGTCTTCGCCATGGGGTTTCTCTTCTACACGGTGGCCAACGTGACCACGACGGTCGCGCTCGACGTGGCGGACAAGGAGAGTCAGGCATCTTCCTTCGGCTTGGTGTCCCTGGGCACGCACATCCTGGTGGTTCCGGCGCCCACGCTGGCGGGATATCTCAGCGAGCGTTTCGGCATCATGGCAGCGTTCTTCTTTCCCGGCGTGTGCCTGTTGGTGGGCGCGTGCCTGGTCATTCCCTTGAGGCTGCGCAGGGACTGAAACGACAGTGTCCTGCGCGACGTCACTCCCGCCCCCCCCGTTCGTCATTCACCCCCCTGGTTCGTCACTTCCCGCCCCCCCCCCCCCCCCGGTCCGGCATCCCCCCCCCTGGTTCGTCATTCCCGCCCCCTGGTTCGTCATTCCCGCGAAAGCGGGAATCCATGGGTGGGGGCATGGCGCCCCCTTTGCCCGGCCCCACCCCGCCTGGATTCCCGCTTTCGCGGGAATGACGAACCAGGGGTCGGGAATGACGAACCGGGGGCCGGCAACGACCGCTTACGCGACACCGGACTTGTAACCTGCTGGTTCATGTGACTAAGTTTCTCACGTCAGTGACGGGTAGCCCAGATCCTACTGGAGGTTTGCCATGAGCGAGATTACCGTTGTCGATGCCGACGGCCACCTGATCGAGTCCATACCGGAGATGGCAGAGTACATGGTGGCGGATGCCAAGGAGTACGCGCTGCATCCGCCGCGGAACCGAGCGGGCGTGTTTCCGTCCATCGACGGGATGCACTACCCCGAGACCGAGGAGATGACCGCGGAGAGCCGCGTCCACCCGGTGCGGGCCAGCGACGAGCGCGCGGGCTCGGGCGAGGACATCTTCGAGTTCGTCAAGAAGGCGGAGATCACCGACTCGGTTCTCTACGCTACCGAGGGGCTGTCCCTGGGTTTCATCCAGCAGCCCAGCTACGCGGTCAAGGTGTGCCGCGGTTACAACGACTATGTGACGGAACGCTACCGCGGCATCAGCAAGCGACTCCATCCCATCGCGCTGCTGCCCATGCAGGATCCCAAGGCCGCGGCCGCGGAACTGCGCCGGTGCGTGAAGGAGCTGGGGCTGCTGGGCGGCATGCTTCCCTCCACCGGCCTGGGGCTGCATCTCGGCCACGAGTTCTACGCGCCCGTCTACGAAGAGGCGGCGGAGCTGGGCTGCGCGCTGGGAATTCACGGCGGCTCCAACCGCGGCGTGGGCCTGGATTCGTTCAGCAGCCGGCTGGGCTCCCGGCTGTTGCATCACCCGGTGCCGCTGATGATCGCGCTGGTGTCGTTCATCTACCATGGCTGGTTCGACCGCTACCCGACCCTCAAGGTGGCGTTCCTGGAGGGCGGGTGCGCTTGGCTCACCTGCATCGCCGACCGCATGGAGCGGGACGCGGAGCTGGAAGGACTGTCGTGCAAGCCGCTGCCCGAGTATGTCGCCAGCGGGCAGATCCTCATCGGCTGCGAGGGCAACGACGCGAGCCTGCCGTACTTGGCTCGGCGCGTGGGCATCGAGCCTTTCGCCTACTCCTCGGACTATCCCCACGAGGTGGACCTGCCCGCGGCCCGGAAGATGATCGAGGAGACGCGCGGCCACGCGGCGCTGTCGGAAGGGGACAAGGTCGCCGTCCTTGGGGACAACGCGCGCCGCTTCTACGGCCTCCACTGAGGCTCCGCCCTTCGCCCGCGGCCGGGGCGTGATCGTTCATCTTGCCCGCGTCACCAAGCGCTTCGGCGAGCGGGTGGCGGTGGACGAGCTGACCCTGAACGTGCCCCGGGGGGTCTGCTTCGGCCTGCTGGGCCCCAACGGGGCGGGCAAGACCACGACGCTCCGGATGATCTACGGCGTCACCCGGCCCACAAGCGGGGAGGTGCGCGTCTTCGGCATGGACGTGGCGCGGTACGTGCGCGCGGTGCGGCGGCGGCTGGGCGTGACGCTCCAGCAGAACGTCCTCATCGAGACCATCTCGCCGCGCGCCAACCTCACCGTGTTCGGCCGCTACCACCTCATGGACGGGGCGGACCTGGAGCGGCGGGTGGAAGAGCTTCTCGACTTCCTGGAGTTGCGCTCCCACGCGGACGTGCCGGTGGACAAGCTGTCCGGCGGCTATCAGCGCCGGCTGGCCGTGGCCCTGTCGCTGATGAACCGCCCGGAGCTGCTGATCCTCGACGAGCCCACCACCGGCCTCGACCCGGCGGTGCGGCTGGCCCTGTGGACGCGGGTGCGCGAGCTGCGCCAGCGCGGCACCACCGTGCTCCTGACCACCCATTACATGGACGAGGCCCAGCGGCTGTGCGACGTCGTTGCCATCATGTCCGCCGGCGACGTCATCGCCCAAGGGGCCCCGGAAGCGCTCATCGAGCGCTACCTGGCGCGCGAGACCGTGGAGCTCGACGCCACCCCCGAGGAGGAGCACACTCTCCTGCGCGGCCTCGATGAGAGCCCGCCGCGCTACCGCGCGGGCAACCGCACCATGCTCTACACGGAGGCCGCCGGCCCGTTGCTGGAGCGGATCCGCCGGCGCGCGGGGTTCGAGGACCGGGCGATGGTGGCGCGGCCCACGAACCTGGAGGACGTCTTCCTCTCCCTCACCGGCACGCGCCTCGAGGACGACGGGTGAACCTCTCCTGGCGGCACGCCCTGTCGGTGTGGCGGCGCAACGCCACCATGTACCGCCGGACCTGGAGATGGAACATCCTGCCGAACTTCTTCGAGCCGGTGCTCTACCTCGTCTCCCTCGGGGTGGGCCTGGGCGCCTACATCACCACCATGGGCGGCACTTCCTACATCCAGTTCCTCGCTCCGGGGCTCGTGTGCGTGGCCGCCATGAACGGCGCGAGCTTCGAGGTCACCTACAACATCTTCGTGCGCATGAACATCGAGAAGGCCTACGACGCCATGCTCACCACCCCGATCCAGCCCGTGGACGTGGTGGCCGGCGAGCTGCTCTGGGCCATGACCCGTTCGTGCGTGTACGGCCTGTGCTTCGTCATCGTGGTGACCGTGGCCGGCCTCGCGCCGCTGCCCCAGGCTCTCTGGGTGCTGGCGGTGATCCCGCTCACGGGCTTCCTCTTCTCGGCCATCGGGCTGGCCTTCACCCTGCGCATCGCCACCATCGAGCTCTACAGCTTCTACTTCACCCTGTTCCTGACGCCGCTGTTCCTCTTCTCGTCGGTCTTCTTCCCCCTGGAAGAACGCCTGTCGGCGTCCTGGCTCTGGGTCGCCGAGTGCCTGCCGCTGCTCCACCCGGTACGGCTCGCCCGCGCCGCCTTCCACGGCCAGCCGTCCGCCACGCTCATCTGGGACGTGGTCTACATCCTGGGCCTGTCCACCGCGCTGGTGGCGTACGCCACGCGTCTGATGCAGCGCAAGCTGACCCAGTGACGATGTAGCCGCGCCCCCCCGAATCGTCATTCCCGCGGAAGCGGGAATCCAGGGGTGGCGAGGCGGGGAAACGCAGATGTAGTGCCCACCACCGCCCCTGGATTCCCGCTTCCGCGGGAATGACGATTCGGGGGTTTGGTGCCAATTCTTGCCCGGTCGACGTTTTGACACAGCCTGTTTCGCGGGGTTGACGACGCGAGGTGGCTCTGTCTCGTGAGTTTTGACACAGTCTGTTCCGCGGGAATGACGTATTCGAAATGATGGAGGTTCCCGGCGGCGCGGCCGGCTCATGCGTCGCCGGCGCCGCGGTACAGCGATGACTGTTTGTAGCGTCCGATGAAGAAGCGGGCGAGGACGCCGACGGCGGCGGTGGCGGGTATCGAGAGCAGCATGCCGACGAAACCGAAGAGGGCGCCGCCGGCGAGCAGGCCGAAGATCAGCCACAGGGGATGGACGGCGATGCGGCTGCCCATGACTCGTGGGGTCAGCACGTAGTCGGCCAGGACCTGACCCGCGAGAAAGATGCCCAGGACCACGGCGATGCGGATCCATTCCGGCCAGAACTGCAGCAGGGCGACCCCCATCGATGATACCAGTCCGAAGAGCGTTCCCACGTAGGGGATGAAGGAGAGGGCGCCCGTGGCCAGTCCGATGGTGAGTCCGTAGTCGAGGCCCGCGAGCGAGAGTGCGACGCCGTAGAAGGCGGCGAGCGCGGCGCAGACGATGACCGACCCGTGGACGAACCCTTTGAGCACCACGTCGATGTCGCGCATGATGCCGCGCACCGGGTCGGCATGGTCCCGGGGCAGCCAGTCGTCCACGGTTTGCACGATGCCGGGCCATTGCCGCAGCACGTAGAAGGTGGTGAGGGGGGTGATGGTCAGGAGGGTAGCGACGTTGACGACCGCGGCGCCGCCCCCGAGAACGCCCTTGAGCAGGGCGAGCCCCAGGGCGGCCATGCGCTGCAGGTTCCCGGCCATGGTCTGGTGCAGGCCCTCGGGCTGGTCGGCGCCGATGGCGTTGAGCGCCCGGGAAAGGAGCGGGCCGACGGCGTCGACGAGGCGCGCGACGAGGCCCGGAAGCCGCTGGAGCAGGTCCGCGGCCTGCCCGGCCACCGGCGGGATCAGCAGCAGCAACAGCACCAGGCCGGCGCCGAAAAAGCCGGCGCCGATGAGCACGGTGGCCGCCGTGCGGGAGCACCCCCGCCGTTCCAGCGCGGTGGCGGCCGGGTCCAGGGCGTAGGCCAGGGCGATGCCCAGAACGAAGGGGAACAGGATGGCACTCAGGAGCCAGACCAGCAGCAGCGTGATGGCCAGCACCAGGAGCCAGAACAGGCCTTGTGAGCGAGCGTTCATGAACTAACCCCGCGTCCCGTATGTTACCGTCGCCATCGGCGGCTGTCCATGTCGACGCACTACCGGACACCACACTAGTGTTGCGTTTGGGAAATACGTTGACGAATCTGCTTGTCATTTTTGCCGTCGGCTGCGTTACTCTTCCTCGCGTGGTGCCCGCCACTGCTCGTCATCGCGCCTTGCCGACGACAAAAATTCCTGCGCATATTCGTCAACGGATTTCCCAAACGCAACACTAGAGCCCGCCCGTTTGCACGATGAAATCGACGATCTCCGCCAGCCCGGTTTGCTTGCGCAGGTTCGAGAACACGAAGGGGCGGTCGCCACGCATCTTGCGGGCGTCGCGGTCCATGATGTCCAGGCTCGCGCCCACCAGTGGGGCCAAGTCGATCTTGTTGATGATGAGCAGGTCCGAGCGGGTGATGCCGGGGCCGCCCTTGCGCGGGATCTTGTCGCCGGCGGAAACGTCGATGACGTACAGCGTCAGATCCGCCAGTTCCGGGCTGAAGGTGGCGGCGAGGTTGTCGCCTCCGGATTCGATCAGGATGAGGTCGAGGCCCTCGAACCTTTCGTTCAGCTCCCGGACCGCGCCCAGGTTGATGGAGGCATCTTCGCGGATGGCCGTGTGCGGACAGCCGCCGGTCTCCACGCCGACGATGCGTTCCTCCGGCAGGGCGCCGGCGCGGACCAGGAAGCGGGCGTCCTCCTGCGTGTAGATGTCGTTGGTCACCGCGGCGATCTGGTAACGGTCCCGCATGGCCTTGCACAACGCGTTCATGAGGGCGGTCTTGCCCGACCCCACCGGGCCGCCAATGCCCACCCGCAGGGGTCCGTGCGTACCGGCGGTCATGAGCGGAACAGCCTTGTGTGTTGCGTTTCGTGTTTCATGGAACTCCAGTCCACCATGGGAGTCATGGTCCCCATGTCCTCCAGGCTTGTCGCCAGGGAGCGTTGCGCAGCCTCCAGCACCACGGGTTCGAGCCGCACCAGCACCGTCTGGCCGTCGCTCTGGCCCAACGGGATCAGCCTCATTCCGGCGGAAACCAGGTTCGCCGCGAAGGCCTGGATATACGTCTGTAGCGCCGGTTCGAGCGGAATGCCATGGGCGCCGCAGGCCCATCCCACGGCGACGCAATAGGATGCGGGACACGACGGCTCGGTGAGCGGAGCGAGGCCGGCCGCGTCCCAGGCCTTCGCCACGGCGCTCACGAAAGCCTCCCCCTGGGCGCCGCTCTCCAGCGCCAGCTCACGGGTGCCGCGGGACGCCGCGGCGATTTCCGCCACTTCCCGCAGCCGCGCCCGGTCCGTGTCGCGGGCGGCGTGCCAGGCGTTGCGGAAGAGCACCGCGTCCACTTGGCAACTGCCGTGGAGCAGGATCCCGCGGATCCATTCCTTGAGCCCGGCCCCGTCCAGGACCCGTTCCGCTTCCACCGCGTACTCCAGGCCGTGGCTGTAGGCAAAGGAACCCACCGGGAAGGCCGGTGACAGCCAACTCATGAGCCGGTACAGGTCGCTACTTCGGATGGATTCCCGCATGGTTCGTATGCTCCCGCGAAACATATGCGCCGGCCTCCGGATCGAAGGGCGCCTCGATGATGCGCACCTGTCCGCCCAGGACCACGACCAGTTCGGTGATTACGTGGTCGTTGCGGATGCAAAGCCGGCCGTTCTCGATCTGCGTGGGCACGTGCCGGTTCCCCAGGTGCCAGGCGATGCGCGTAAGTCTCCCCGGGCTATCGCAGGTAATCTCGGCGAGGACCTCGTCGGCCGCGCGGACCAGGACCCAGCCGCCGCTCTCCAACTGGAGGCCGTCGCCGTCGTGCATCACGGCCGCCTCTCGCAGGTCCAGCATCACCCAACCGCCGCCGTCGGTCTTGAGCCGTGTCCGGCGCCGGTGCCGCCCGTCGTACGGAAGGGTCACCGTGGCGCGTGCCGAGTGTCTCGGCCACTGTCCCGCCGGGCGCGTTATGATGGCTCGTTCCATGATCACGGGTGTCCGCCGGCGCGTCAGAAGAGAAAATACCGCTGCGCCATGGGCACGGTCCGCGCCGGTTCGCACGTCAGCAGCTCGCCGTCGGCGCGCACCTCGTAGGTTTCGGGGTCCACCTCCATGCGTGGGGTGGCGCCGTTGTGGATCAGGTTCTCCTTGCCGAGGTCTCGTGTCCGCTTCACCGGAAGGAGCGGCCTCCGGAGTTGCAGCGCGCCGGCGAGATCGGCGTCGAGCGCCGCGGCGCTCACGAAGGTGACGGTGTTCTCGCGCCGCGAGCCGCCGAAGGCGCCGAACATCGGCCGGTAGTGCACCGGCTGCGGGGTCGGGATGGAGGCGTTGGGGTCGCCCATGGGCGCGGCGACGATGGCGCCGCCCTTGAGGATGACGTCCGGCTTGACGCCGAAGAAGGCCGGCGACCACAGCACCAGGTCGGCGAGCTTTCCCGGTTCCACTGATCCGACGTATTCCGATATGCCGTGGGTGATGGCCGGGTTGATGGTGTACTTGGCCAGGTAACGCTTCACCCGGACATTGTCGTTGTCCGCCGTTTCCGCCGGGAGCCGGCCGCGCTGGCGCTTCATCTTGTCCGCGGTCTGCCACGTGCGGATGATGACCTCGCCCACGCGGCCCATGGCCTGGCTGTCGGAGGCCATCATGCTGAACGCGCCCAGGTCGTGCAGGATGTCCTCGGCCGCCATGGTCTCCTTGCGGATGCGGCTCTCCGCGAAGGCCACGTCCTCGGCGATGGCCGGGTCCAGGTGATGGCAGCACATGAGCATGTCCAGGTGCTCGTCCACGGTGTTAACGGTGAAGGGCCGCGTCGGGTTGGTGGAGGAGGGCAGCACGTGGGAAATGCCGCAGAGTTTGATGATGTCGGGCGCATGGCCGCCGCCGGCGCCCTCGGTGTGGAATGTGTGGATGGTGCGGCCCTTGAACGCCCGCAGGGTGTCCTCCACGAAGCCCGACTCGTTCAGCGTGTCGGTGTGGATGAGCACCTGCACGTCGTAGGCGTCGCCCACGGACAGGCAGGTGTCGATGGCGGCCGGCGTGGTGCCCCAGTCCTCGTGCAGCTTCAGGCCGCAGGCTCCCGCCCGGACCTGTTCCTCCAGGGCCGCGGGCCGGCTGGCGTTGCCCTTGCCGAAGAAGCCCAGGTTCACCGGGAACGCCTCCGCCGCCTGGAGCATGCGGCCCAGGTGCCAGGGTCCCGGCGTGCAGGTGGTGGCGTTGGTCCCCGCCGCCGGTCCCGTGCCGCCGCCGAGCATGGTGGTGACGCCGCTGTAGAGGGCATGTTCCACTTGTTGGGGACAGATGAAGTGGATGTGGACGTCGAGCCCGCCCGCGGTGACGATCTTGCCCTCGCCGGCGATGACCTCGGTGCCCGGCCCGATGATGTTGTCCACCGCCGGTTGCGTGTCC
>MKWU01000974.1_pt1 | contig 52545 bp, 45 predicted proteins | sample 809101 | NCBI WGS metagenome assembly MKWU01 (sample SAMN05860141, study PRJNA318959) | sponge metagenome | host: Aplysina aerophoba | place: Slovenia: Piran, Adriatic Sea, Gulf of Piran | collected 2013-05-07 | reverse complement strand
CGGCGTTCACTTCGCGTTCCGGCCCGCATGGTCGCTGAACTGCCCAAGGCAGTCCTTTGACACCGAGTGCTTCAATCCATGTCGCTGCCTCCACGAACCGCCCGGCTGCTACTAGCTGGAGCGATAGTTACTAGGCGGGATTCGCACCCGCTAGAAGAAAGCGCCTTTACACGGCGCACGCTCGACCGAACGCTTACGATCCGAGGCTGGTTCGCAAGAGTTGGAATCCCATCACTTGCCGATGCGTTGCGATAACTGGCCGATAGGGAACAAAGGTCGCTGAGCGGTCGGACCCTGGGCGTCGAGCTGGTCTGTGGTCGTCTGTGTTGGTGCGAATTAGGGGTTACGGTGTTGATCCCATGTGTCAGCCGACGATTTCGACATCTCGGATCGCCGCCGGCCAGATGGTCGAGTCAGATTCGTAAGGCCATTCCCAGCCATGGCACAAGGAGTTGATCTCATCACCCGAGCTTTTACATCGGCATGCGCATGGATTGAGCCCTTTCACCGAGTGTGGTGGCGGCGTTGAGTGCCTGCAGCAGGGCAGTGACAACGAGTTGGTCCAGGGCCGTGAGTTCGATTCGGTGTTGCATTCTCCCCATCCTTTAGGCTGGCGGTATTGGGCCAAAAAAAGATCAGGGCGAAGACATACTACGTAGGTCGGGCCAATACTAATGTCATGTCGAGCCTGACAGGATCGCCGAAACCAGGTCGCGGGTGACGGAGCCTTCCTGCCGCCATGCCACGTAGAGGTGCGTCGGCGAACTCGTGAGCCTCGGCGAGAGCCTGTAAGCTTGAAAGTGGCCGAAAGTTTGGAGGTCACCGTGCGCACCCTGGACCCAGTCAGCGGATTGCGGCGCATCGTCCGTCAACAAGCGGGCGGATGACATGCCGAAGTCCCGCAAGCAGCGAAACCGCGCTGCTTGCGGGACCGGTTCCATCATGGCGGCCGTTGCCAGGATAGCTTGAGCGTCCGTTGAGGATCACGTCGAGTTCCTTGTGCGAAAACATGTTTGTCAGGTGTGTTGCAAGATCCTAAGCGATCAGCCATGTAGTGACACCGCAGTCGTCGGTGAGCAACCTCCGCACTATGGAATACACCGGGCCTAGGTAGCCTCCATTTGCAACCTAGCAGCGGTAGAGGGCTTGGCACCGTACAAGGAAGTGGCACTACATTGAAATGAAACAGAAATGGCTAGAAACAAGATTATATTTATTGCATTTGCAATTGAAGACGAATGGGCAAGAGATTTTCTAAAGGGACAATCTTTAAACACGCTTTCGCCGTTCGAATACACGGATATGTCAGTGAAGCAGGCTTACGACAGAGATTGGAAGGAACGAGTTCGCACGCGAATTCGGCGATCAAATGGTGTAATCGTCACTGTTAGCAAGTATTCTCTTTCGTCTTCGGGACAAAAGTGGGAAATTCAATGCGCGAAGGAAGAAAGAAAACGAATGCTCGGAATCCGTGTGAACGAAGATGGTCGTACAAACATCGTTGGGGTAAATACCAAGGTATGGACGTGGTCTAACATCACGACATTCATTGATTCACTGTGATTGCACGATGGCGAGTAAGTAGGAATGAGAAGAGCTCTCGTCGTCGGTATCGACCACTATGCAGCGATTTCCCCGTTGAACGGTTGCGTGAATGATGCCTACGCCGTGAAGGCGATGCTGGACCGAAACTCCGACGGTTCCGTCAATTTCGGCTGCAGGCTGATGACTGGAACGGGGACAGGAAACCTGATTACAAGGACAGCACTGAAGGAAGCGGTGCGGGAGCTCTTTGCTGGAGATGGCGAGGTGGCCATGTTCTATTTTGCTGGACACGGCTTCATTGAAACGACGGGCGGATACCTTTGCGCGGGAGATTGTCGAACAGGGGACGACGGTTTGTCGCTCGCAGAGGTGATCACCTTGGCCAACAAATCCTACATTCTGAATCGCGTCATCGTGCTGGACAGTTGCCACAGTGGTATTGCGGGAACACACCCGACACACGACCGTTTGGCGGAACTGGCAGATGGAGTGACCATTCTCTCAGCATCGACGGCGGAGCAGTATGCGAGTGAGGCGAACGGTTCGGGCGCCTTTACCGGCCTATTTGTCGACGCATTGGAGGGGGCGGCTGCAAATCTCGTGGGGGATGTGACACCCGGTGGCGCCTATGCCCACGTGGATCAATCTCTCGGTCCCTGGTCGCAGCGACCGGTGTTCAAGACGAACGTGAAGAGTTTTGTGTCACTGCGAAAAGTCGCTCCACCCTTGGACTTAGCAGATCTCCGGAGAATTGCTGATTTCTTTCCGGTGCCGGGCTATGAATATCAATTGGATCCGACATATGAGCCGGAACGTCAGGCAGCGTCCGATCCGGACATTTCGCCGCCAGACCCTGACAAGAATGCAATATTCGCGATCCTGCAGAGATATAATCGGGTCAATCTAGTGGTGCCAAATGGAGTGCCCCATATGTGGCATGCCGCCATGCAGAGTAAGTCCGTTCGACTCACGGCGCTGGGGGAACACTATCGGAGGTTGGCTGAACAAGGCGTTCTTTAGGCAGATAAACGGAATGTCACTATAGGGTCCGCGTGGCGGCAAGGGCGCATCTTTCGGAGGCAGCGCGAATGAGTGCCCACAAACGACATGCGGGAGAATTCCATAGGTCGCTGAAGGCGGCGTTGGCGAGGACAAGACGCTGAGTGAGCGAGGACACCCTGCTAAAGGGAGTGCTGAGGGGATGGGGAAAGAGTGCCGCAGGTCTACTCGACGGCAGTGCCGAGGGCGTGTTCAAAACTGTGCTCGGGGAGCCGGAAGCGTCAGGCGTGGGAGGATTCGGTGAGTTTGGCCAGCGACCAAGGAGCCATTCGGAAGCCACCGGTTAGGGAAGCGGTCGACGATATGCTAGACCTTTCTTCGCGCCGACCCGATGAGCAGCGGGTCAACGCGTTTCTCAGTTTTTCAACTGATGATCATCGCTCGGCTTCGGCAATTGATCAAGAGATGTACGCGGCGTTCGTTAACCTAGAGTTGCTCGGACAGCCGTTGACTAACGCATATGACAAAGATTGGCAGAGGCGGTGCAACGAGAAGTTGCAGGACTGCGATTTTCTTATTTGCCTGATCGGAGAAACAACGTACAGGAGTGCCGCGGTGGCGTGGGAGGTTGGCCGAGCCATTGAGCTTGCGAAGCCAGTTCTCCCAGTTGTGCTTCATGCGTGCACAGAACATCTTATGCCGATCTTGCGGCATAATTCAATTATTCCGTATTCTACAGGCATGTGTTCGACACATTCGAATGTTTGCTTGCGAATATCTGAGCTTACGAAATGACTCGAGAGAACGAAGAGAATCTGGAACGAAGGCTTTTCCCTTTGGGAAAGCCAACTGAGCCGATATCGAATGATTCGATTGTGTTTGAGCAATACAAGATGTTTGTCGATACGTCTGAATGGCTTGTGGCGCGCCGGCAAACGGAGAATCGCTTCTATTTCTCCGTCAATGCCTTAACAATGTCGGCAATGGGTGTAGGGATTAGTCTAGTTGACGGTGATGAAAGCAGAATTGGCCTTATTGCCTTCGGTATTTTTGTGCTTTCAATTGTAGGTATATTGCTTTGCGTTGCGTGGGGTAGATTGGTGAACTCGTTTGTGCAGCTCAACAAAGGAAAGTTCAGAGTTATACATGAAATAGAGAAGATACTGCCGATCGCGCTTTTTGAGGCAGAGTGGTATGTGCTGGGTGAAGGCAAGGATCCCGATAAGTACAAATCGTCCACGAATGTCGAAAAGGTGGTGCCCCAGATTTTCATGGCATTATATGTTCTAATTGCCGCATGTTCCCTTGTGCCTGGGTTGATTTGGTTGTCGCGGACGTATTTCTGAATGTCAGATGAGTGAATGACCGTAGAAAGCCGCTGGGCAGATCGAGCTAGTAGATGGGGATAATGTTCCGAATGTTCGGGTAAGCAGAAAGGAAGAGAAGTCAGTCGGCTGGTGAGTAGCCTATATTCCGAATTCGAAGGAGGTTGCGACAACCTTCATGAAAGTCTTGCGAGAAGTCGACAAATTGCAATGAAGACAGGGGCCAGGACAATTCATCGTGAGCACATTTTTGATACAGTAATGGAATAATGCGTCCCTTAAAGCGATCCTGTTGGAGCGAAAAAATCAATTCGCATTTGACCCATGTGGACAGAACTGCGTCAGGTGAAAGAACCAGAACAAACCAGTCGCAGCGGGTCAACGCTTTCCCATTTTCATCATGCCACATCTTTGCACCGACTATGTTGGTGTCGCTAAACCAAAACGGGACTCCATGTAGACGCAGAACATCATCCAATCGTCGACGAATGGACGGTTCGCGCTCGAATGTGAGAGAAAGACTTCGTTGGGCATGGGGCGAGAGTGACTGGAGACGAAACTAGGAGTGGCTGCGAATTGCCGATGCAATTCGTTCGACTTCAGCATCTCCACCGCCTGTTTCGTCCAAGTAAAACCAAGGGAGGCGACGAACGATCCACGGGATTTCATGTTCGGGGATTTGAGACCTGTCGCCGAAGAAAACCGGGATCAGGCGATGGCTGTATCTTTTGGAGCCGAGCGCAAACTCCATCTCGCGCATTACGTGCTTTGATTGAACAGCTTGTGGTGTCAACAGGACGACCATTGCTTGGGATTGATCGAGTGCACGAGCAACTCCGGCAGCCCAGTTATCGCTAGGCAATAGCTGGACATCGGGGTCCAAGACGTCCAGCCCGCGAGTGCTCAACGCCGAGGCGACCTTGGCTGCCGAGGGGGCGTCGGCATGGGAATGGCTCAGAAATACTTGCGTGAAGCGCGATAAACTCCTGCTAGCCTTGTTACCGTGCCCTACAACACAATAGCAAGAAGAATACGAAAGCGACGATCGATGGTTACGCATGGATTTCGTGTATCGGGGAGAATGAGCAATCTATTCCGGCGGGGTCTGTCGGACGATCTGTTCGAGGATCTCATGGACGGGCCCGTGCGCAACATTGTTCCGAGCCTGCGTGCAAGTGTAGCATGACGTCCGCCTAGGAGCCAACACAATGAACATGTATTTCCGCGGGCGTTCCAAGGCCCGGATCGTCGGACGCAGCCGCTTTCCTCACAGACTGGAGATCCACCCGAAGTATGTAGTGGGGGATTGAATCGTCGAATTCGGCGGACGGCGGAGCGGGAGCCACCTGATCTTCGACGTCAACGCCAGCTTCGCGGACACCTATGCAGCGGAACTGTCCGCGCAATACTTGAAGGCCGGCAAGCACGTCGGGCAAGAGAAGAACGTGGAACTGCGCCTGCTTCAACGAAACGATGACGCGGCCGACTTATGCTGCTTCGATCGGCAGGTCCAGTTGCCCGGAACGCGGCGCACGTTCGACATCGTCGCCTTGATCTCGAAGGGCGCCCCACTTTGGTTGCGGTAGAGATGAAATGCTCCCCCGACAATCGGATACAGGAGGTTCCCGGGCAGCTTCACCTTCGGTGTTGCGTTCGAGGGCATGCATCGATCAACGACAATTCCGCCCGAATTGTCAACACGTTGCGTTCGATGGATGCGCCCCGCGGGGGCGCATCCGTCCACCCTCCCGGAGAGCTGGTTTTAGGCCTGTTGACAAGGGCATTTCCGGCAACGGACATGTGGGGTCGTACGGGGTCCAAGTGTGCCCTTGGATGGCTTGAGCAATGACACTTTCAGCTTGATCCTCGATCAATTTCATCATCGCTTCAGCATGCCGGACCTTGCATGCATGGCCTTTGCCACCTGCGCCCGGAGCCAGGTCGCCTAACACGTGATGACATGGTCCAGCAGCATGAGCGGCTTCGGACCGCTGCGTGAAAGCGTCTGACCACGACCATGGACGCCCAGGACAAGGTAGCTTCTGCTAAAGGCTTGACCGAAGCCCTACTCGAAACGCTTCTGGTGGATATAGCCTGGGCGTCGTTCCAGGCACCCCAGTTCTGGTCGATGCAGCGTGTTTCTTGCAAGGGCGCCCAGGCACGATTCACGACGCAGTGCGGGAGGAGTGCGCCGTGCTGCCGTTTTTCGACGAGACGTTCGACGAGTGGCGAACGCGGTTGTTTCTGCCGAAGCTTGAAGCCGGTCATGCCCCTCTCCTTGGTCTTCGCGGCATGGGTGCACGGAGTGCATTGACGTTTCGTGATGCCTCCCTGTATGACCGGGCTCCAGTCAGTTTAAGTCAGGAAATTACGGGAATGAGCGATACGCTGTTCAAGCAAGTCAACTACGACCTCGACTCACTCGTGAAGTTCATCGAGCTTGGCCAGATTGGCTTGCCCGACATACAGCGTCCCTTTGTATGGCCCAACAAGAAGGTGCGTGACCTGTTCGACTCCATGTACAGGGGCTATCCGGTGGGGTACTTGCTCTTGTGGCAGAACGGCTTTGGCAGCGAGACGAAACAGATAGGTACAGACCACAAGCAGAAGGTTCCCGACCTGCTCATCGTCGATGGGCAGCAGCGCCTGACTTCGCTTTTTGCCGTGACCAAGGGCATCGACATTTTGCGCCCGACGGGCAAGTCGGAGGCGATCCAGATTGCCTTCAACCCGCTGCAGGACCAGTTCGAGGTGGCTGATGCCGCGGTACGCCGAGACAGGGCGTTCATTCCCAGCATTTCCGTCCTTTGGGCCTCTGATGCGAGCCTGTTCGAAATTGTCGGGAAATACTTGCGGAGCCTTCGAGAATCCCGGGAGGTGACGTCGGAGCAGCAACAGCAGGTGGAAAGATCCATTACCCGCCTGTTCAATCTGCTCAAGTTCCCTTTCACCGCACTCGAACTCTCCAAGGATCTTGATGAAGAGCAAGTGGCCGAAGTGTTCGTCCGGATCAACAGCGCCGGGAAGCCCCTGAACCAGGCAGACTTCATCTTGACCCTGATGTCCGTCTTCTGGGACGAAGGTCGAAAGGAACTTGAGAGCTTCTGCTTGAATGCCTGCCAACCCTCGACTGGTACGCCTTCCCCTTTCAACCACTTCATACGGCCTGAGCCGGACCAACTGCTTCGCGTAAGCATCGCGCTCGGCTTCAAACGCGCACGTCTCCAGTACGTCTATTCCATTCTGCGGGGGAAGGACTTGGAGACCGGGGAGTTCAGCGATGCGCGACGTGAGCAACAGTTCGGAATCTTGAAAGACGCCCAGGCGAAAGTACTCGACCTTTCGGCCTGGCACGATTTCTTCAGTGCCCTTAGAACCGCCGGCTATCTCGGTGGGCGAATGATCACCTCTAACAACAACCTGCTGTTTTCGTATGCGTTTTTCCTGATCGGTCGGACCGAGTACGCGGTGCCCGCCAAGGATCTGCGAAAGGTCATCGCGCGCTGGTTCTTCATGTGCAGCCTGACCGGACGCTACACGGGATCTCCGGAGTCCGATCTGGAGTTCGATCTAGCTCGCCTGCGCGACGTGAGGGATGCCGCCGGATTCGTGCGTGCGCTGGATCAGGTCTGTGATGCGGCGCTAACGAGAGATTTTTGGTCGATCACGTTGCCGAACGACCTGGCTACATCGTCTCCGCGGAGTCCTTCCCTGTTCGCGCATTACGCCGCGCTTGTGCTTGACGAGGCGCGGGCACTCTTCTCCGACCAGAAGGTGGAGACCCTGCTTGATCCTTCAGTTCACTCCACTCGTTCCGCGGCGGAACGTCATCATCTGTTCCCCAAGGAATTCTTGAAGGGCATGGGGGTTACCGACCAGCGCGAGACCAATCAGATCGCGAACTACGCTCTCCTCGAGTGGGGTGACAACAACAGGATCGGCGCAGCGGGCCCGGCTGAGTATGTGCCCTCGATGTTGGGGTCGCTCAAGCCGGAGGAGGCCGTACGCCAGTATCGGTGGCACGCCTTGCCTGATGGCTGGGAAAACATGGACTACAAAGCGTTTCTGGCGGCTCGGCGCGAGCGGATTGCCCGTTTCGTTGCCGAAACGTACGGCAGCCTCAGGGAGGAAAGCGGCCCAGAGGCACCTGACAGCATGGACATTGGGAAGCTCATTGCGGACGGCGAAGGGGTGCACGTAGAGTTCAAGTCCAGTCTCAGGGTCAATCTGCACACAGGAGAAAGGGATCCAAGGATGGAGCTGGCCTGCCTCAAGACGATTGCGGGATTTCTCAATGCGCGGGGTGGAACCCTGATTGTCGGTTTGTCGGACGATGGCGAGACGGTGGGTGCCAAGGTCGACGGGTTTCCAAACGAAGACAAGATGCACCTGCATTTAGTGAATCTTCTCAAGGATCGCATAGGCGCGCAGCACTCGATGTACATCCATCCGAGATTCGAGGATCGTGACGAGGCACGGGTACTCGTAATTGAGTGCTGGCCTTCCAGTTCGCCTGCCTACGTGAAGGACGGTGGCAGCGAGCGCTTCTACACGAGAACCGGTGCCGCGACGACCGAGCTCAGTGCCAGTCAGATACAGCAATACGTCGCGCAGAGGTTCTGAAATGCATGAGTTGAAACGCATGCGCGCAACCCTGGCCGAGCGGCGGCGAGTACAGAAACACTGCCTCGACCCGCTCCTTTCCTCGGTGAGAGAGCGGAATCCGACTCCTCCCCTTTGGGGCACTCAAGCCCGTCCGTGAGCACAAGCGCCCATCCGACTCCTTGACGCCCGCGGACAACGTGCAACGCACGCAGCCGGCCTGCAGGCCATGGGCTTTCAAGAATGGAGTATTTGGATCCCGCAGCCTCAGCCTTGGCAACAGGAAACGACTGCGTTTGTTCGGTTCTCGCATTGCGACAGATTTCAGCCAGTTTCGGGTGCCGCGCGTGGGGCAGATTTGAATTCCCTGTCTGGAGGAATGACCGGCTGCGTGGCCTGATCGCCCCTGTCACCGCGGTGACAGGAGACCTGTGCTTGAATGGTGGTCCCTGAATTGCGAACGAGGACCCGAAGCCCATGAAGAGAACGGCCGTGAATCCCTAACCGTGGTCGCTGAACTTTGACAACAATTGAGCCGAATTGCTCGTTGGAGCAAACCGGCACCTGATCTGCGCAGGCCAGACCTCCGTTGACGCTGACGGGAACCCGCAGCACCCGGGGGACATGCGCAATCAGGTCGCGCTTGCCCTGGACAATCTGGAAGCCGTCCTGAACGCCGCCGGCATGGGTCTTGCCAACGTTATCCGGCTCAACGTCTACACCACCGACGTGGACGAAGCCGTGAGTCACTTCGATGTTCTGGGTTCACGATTCGGGCACGCCGAGGTTGTTCCTCCGATGACCCTTCTCGGCGTTGCCCGCACGCCCTGCCTCCGCTGATGTTAGAGCTGGAGGCCACGGCTGCTGGCTGACCACGAGGGCAGGTCCCGGAACGCTCCAGTGCCTCTCCTTGCATTCCACCAAGCATCCCGGGAGACGCCGAACGGCTCAATGATCGGAATCATCGGGCCTGGCCCAATCAGAAATACAACAAACGGCTGCACCGCAAGTCCTGGTCCACCGAGCCGTCGCCCTAGCGTGCGCGCCACCAGACACTGACGCGAACCCGCGAGCCGTCCTTGCCAGGATTCGGAACGTTGTTCCCGAAAACCCGTTCGGCCGGGTGCCGGCGTGGCCCGGATTCCGCTCGCTCGAGGCGGACAACCGATACATTGTTCCGATTTTGCGTCTCCCAGGCCGGCGCCTGCGGATCCTAGCACGCCTGACCGGGCACGAGCGGCGCCAGGGAGCCCGTTTCGCATCCTGACTCCGGCCGTTTTCGTCGCTGGTCCGAGGATGCGAACCGGCTTTCGCAATCAATCGTCCCCTCGCCCCCGCGTTCCGGGCGGACGGCGCGGGAAGACCAATGCCTCGACGCCGCGTACCGTCATCGCGCACCCGGTATTCCGGATCCAGCGCAATTCGGCGCCCGCCTTTGACAGGTCCGGGGACGGCGACCGGGACGACGCGACGGTGGTTGTCGAGCCGGGCGAGGACGCGATCCGAGATCTGCGCCGGAAGCATCCCGGACGGGAGTTCGGCCCGCTCCGGGTCCGTCTGGTCCGATACGAGGCCGGCGGCAGCGAATACTGCCTCGCCACCGCACTTGCCGACGCCGACCGCTACGGCGCGCCCGATCTCTCGGACCTGTACCACGGGCGCTGGTCGATCGAGGAGCTCTGCAAAATCTCGAAGACCTTCATCGGGGTGGACGAATACCACGCCCGGAGCGAGCGCGGCGTCCGGCAGGAGACCTACGTCCACTTCGCCCTGATCGCGGCGACGCGCTCGCTCGAGAAGGAGGGCGACGACCTGCTGGCGCAAATGCGCAAGAAGGGAAAGCCGCGCCGGACCGTGAATTTCAAGAGTGCGCTCGCCCTGGCGGCGGCGAATCTGGAGGAGCTTCTGCTGGCCGGAGCCGCGTTCGCGGCGGAAGCCGGCTGCGCCCGGGCCGCTCGCACCCCCGCGTATCGAAAAATCCGGCGAGCAAATGGACGCGGAGGCGCGCAAAAAAACCAAAATCCCAATGGCCGGCGCGGCGCAGTCCGCCTGACGACCGGCCCGCCGGAGAATCGACGAACCCGGCGCCGAAGCACGGCGCCGACGCGCCGGATTCCGACAATTCCCCCCTTGTAGGCCGCGGACGTCGGCCGCCGAAGCGGAATCCCGCAACCGGATGCCGGCCGTCGACGGAAATCGCGCTCGGCGGGGCTGAAACTTCAAAAAAATCTGACAAAAAGCCAGAATCGACCTAATGCGCGAATTCCAAACTGAAATTCGAACGGTCAATTCACTAGGACAATGCCATTGGTTGTTCGGGGGCGGGAAGATCACCTTCGTGCTCGATATGTTCCATGCCCTCGAATACGCCGGCGATGCGGTGAAGGCGATTTTCCGGACAAGGCGGAGCAGGACCGGCGGTTCGAAGAGATCAAGGCGGACCTCGAGGCGCGCCGGGCCGCCAAGGTGATCCGGGAGCTCGAGCCCTTCCGCGGCGGGTGCAAGCAAGTGGTGGCGTGTTGCCGCTACTATCGGAACAACATCGAACGGATGCGCTACAACCAATACCGCGACCAGGGCATGCAGATTGGATCGGGGGTCGTGGAAAGTGGCTTCAAGCGGTACGGTCTCCGGCTGAAGCGTCCCGGCACCCGCTGGTCGAAGTCAGGCACCAACGCAATGCTGGCGCTCAAAAGCTGCGTCATAAACTTCAGGCTGCCCGACTTCCTCGACTGGCACGCGAGGCAGGCCATCGTTGCCTGACAACAAATTGGGCTACACCCCTGCGATACCAATAATTTGCCCCGCTATGTTGCTTATGCTAGATTTCGTCGCAAAACCCGCGCAGCGACTCGCGCAAGACCGATTCCGATGGATTTCGCTGGCGCGGATTTAGCAATGCCGGGCGATTATCAGAAGAGCGGCGGAGCGTTTGCCTTTTCTGAGGATTAGAAAATATTCGGAGCAATTCGCTGCTGAGGAATCAAGGGGCACACTTCATGCCGCAAATCTTCCGAGCTGAGAACTGCCTTGAGTTTCTAAACTGAATTTGGAGGAAAAAATGAAGAGACTATTTGCTGCCTTGGCGATTTCGACGGTCGCTGCGGCTGGATACGCGCAGTCCGGCGAGCTTTCGCTGGCGTATTTCATGGGTCCGAAGCATCCGATGAACGCGGGCGTATTCACGCCGTTCGCCGAAAAGCTGGCGGAAGCTTCCGGCGGCAAGATGACGGTTCAGCAGTATCCCGGCGGAGCTCTGAACTCGGTTCCGCCCAAGCAGTATTCAATTTTGCTCGACGGCGTCGCCGATATCGTCTTCGCATTGCCCGGCTATACGGGCGATCTATTTCCGAAAACGAACCTGATCACGCTCCCGACTATCTGCGACAGTTCCTTAACCTGTACGGAAGCTCTGCAGAACGCCCGCAGCGAATTGGAGAAGGAATTCGATGCAAAGGTGCTCGCGCTCTGGTCCAATAGCCCGCCAATTCTTCTTACTAAGGACAAGCCGGTTCGCACTCTGGAAGACCTCAAGGGAATGAAGGTCCGCGTTACATCGAAGCAGGCCGTGCCCTACGTCGAAGCTCTCGGGGCCAGCGCCGTGGCTCAGCCCGTGACCGTCATCAATCAGAATTTGGCGAACGGGGTAATCGATGCGATTTCCATCGACCCGTCGGGAATCGGCTCGTTCAAGCTGCAGGAGCCGGCCAACTACCTAACGAACTATTTCCCGGGTTCAGGAGCCGCATTCGTGCTGCTGATGAACAAGGGCTCGTACAACGCGCTTTCCGACGAGGAAAAAGGATGGGTCGACGCTGCATCCGATGCTTCGCTTGCCGAAAGCGGCGCAATCGCCTTTGCGAAATCAAGCGAGCGCGGAATGAAAATCGCGCGAGATGCGGGCGTAGAAATTATTGAATTGTCCGAAGAGGAGAAGGCACGGTTCGATGCGGTCGTCGCGGAAGTCTACGAGGCCGCGCAGTCCGACACCGTAGGCGACGCCACCGTTGGCGAGATTATCAAACTGTTCAAGGGCATGTAGCGGTTTGAAACGCCGGCCTGCCGGATAGTTGTCTTGGAATTGCCGGCAGCCCGGCCAATTGGCCGGGCTGCTCGCGGAAGCAGGCACGACTGCTTGTTGCAAATGAATGATTGAATCCGAACCAGTCCAAATTTGCGACGGAATCGAAGCGGGCGGGTATTCGATTTCGCTGCGCGGCGGACCGGCGCCTAAGTCACGAATTCTCCCTGCTTTCCCGTCCGACTCAAGCTTCGCAACGAATTTTGTGGGAACCGGGCAATGAAACCAATCGCCGCTTCCGCGATCTCGCCGAATAGCGCTACCGGAGCGGCGCGTTCGGGAGACCTATCGCTAGCGCATTTCATCGCGCCGAATCATCCGTCGAATGCGGGAGTCTTTACGCCTTTCGCGGAATGGCAGGCGGAAGCGTCAGGCGGGAAGATGACGGTTCGGCAATACCCGGGAAGCGCGTTGAATTCCGTTCCTTCCAAGCAGTATTCGATACTGTTCGACTGCGTCGCCGATATTGTATTCACCGTTCTCAGCTTTTTCGGAGATCTATTTCCAAAAACGAACTCGATCTCTCTGCCGAACAATTGCGACAGTTTCGCGGAATGCACGAAAGCTCTGCGGAATGCAAATACCGTTCTCGAGAAGGAGTACGACGCCAAGATTCTCGCGCTCCGGGCCAGCAGCCCTCCCATTCTTCCTACGAATAACAAGCCGGTTCGCGCTCCGGAGGACCTGAAGGGCATGAAAATCCGCGTCGCGTCGAAGCGGACTGCTCCTTTTCCGGAAGCCCTCTGCGCCAGCGCCGTCGCGCAGCCGGTCGACGTGACAAACCGAAATCTCTCAACCGTCGCGATCGACGCGTCCGGAATTGATTCCTTTATGCTTAACGAGCCGGCCAACTACCTGACGACCTACTTCCCGGGATCCGGAATCGCGTTCGCGCTGCTAATGAACAAGAATGTCTACGACTCTCCAAGCGAACGGGAAAAAGGCTGGTGCGACGCGGTGGTCGACAAGGTTTACGACACGTTGCATTCGGAGGCCGCAGGCGGTGTCATCGGCATGATCAAGGGCAAGTAGGTTGCTGGGTTATCGGCTATTCGCGGCGCTCGACCTGGCCGAACGGCATCTCGGTCGCTTGGCCAGGCTGTTCGCGGCAGCGGGAGGAGTTGCGCTCACGAGCTTGATGGCGGTTACCGTCGTCGCAGTCTTCTGGCGCTATGCGCTGAACAATCCGATATTCGGGATCGAAGATGTCTCGACGATGGCTCTGACCGTTGTCGTCGCCGCCTCGATTGCCTACTGCGCCAAGCAGGGCGGGCATGTCGGCGTCAATGTCATAAAGATGGTCGCGGGTCGCTCCGCAACCCGGATAACGGATATCGTCGCCCGAGCGCTGGGAATCGCGATTACGGCGATTTCCGCATACGCTCTGTTCCTGAAGGGAGGCTGCGGCCTGCCCTGCGGCGCAATCACCAACAATCTGTCGATTGTCCACACGCCATTCTACTACTTCCTCGGCGCGGCGATGGCGTTCTACTCGGCGCTTCTGCTCGTGCAAGCCGGAATCGGCCTTGCCAACTGGCGGGCCGACGACCCGAACGAGCCAAGAGACTGATGGGCGGAACCGAAATCGCCCTGGCAGGCTTTGCCTCTTTATTCGTCCTGCTATTCATTCGCGTTCCGGTCGGCACGGCGATGATGATCGTCGGCGCCGCGGGCATATACTACATTCGCCCGCAGGCCAGCATACCGGTTCTCGCGGGCGAAATCTTCGGCGAATCCTCGAACTATTCCCTTACGATCCTTCCGCTCTTCATTCTCATGGGCAATCTGGCGGGGGCGTCCGGCATGAGCCGGGACCTTTACGACGCGGCGCACAGCTGGCTCGGTCACCTGAAGGGAGGGCTGGCATCCGCTTCTGTCGTGGGGTGCGCGGGGTTTTCGGCATTGTCCGGCTCGTCTCTCGCCGCCGCGCTCACCATGGGAAGAATCGCGCTGCCCGAAATGAAATCGCGCAACTACGCCGATTCGCTGGCTACCGGCACGATCGCCGCGGGCGGCACGCTCGGAATTTTAATTCCGCCATCGGCGGGATTCGTCGTCTACGCGATTCTGACCGAGGAAAGCATAGGAAGGCTTTTCATCGCGGGAGTCGTTCCCGGCATCCTGTTGACCCTGCTGTTCGTGCTGACCATTTGGGTGATCGTTTCCCGCGATCCGGAAAAAGCTCCGCAGTCGGCGCAGAGGGAGCCGTTGGGAAAGAGGTTCGCCGCGCTTCGAAAGGCGACCTGGATAACCGGCATTATCGTGGTTACCATTGGCGGCATCTATACGGGGGTTTTTTCCGCAGTCGAAGCGGCCGGCATCGGCGCCGTGCTCGCTTTGGCGGTTACGGTATTGCGCGGGCGCCTGAGCATTGCGAGCATTTCCGAAGTCACCGCGTCGACCCTCAAGTCCACGGGCACCGTATTTTTGATTCTATTCGGGGCTTTTGTCTTCAAGACCTTCATCGGATTTACGGGCGTTCCGTTCGCCGTGTCCCAATGGGTTGAATCGCAGGGATTCACGGGCGGCCAGGTCGTCGTCGCGATCCTGCTTCTGTACATGGTGCTCGGGATGTTTCTCGAGGGGTTTGCAATCCTTGTCCTGACGATACCGCTGATTCAGCCCGTCCTGGAATCTCTCGGGATAGACATGATCTGGTTCGGCGTGCTAATTGTCATCGTTCTCGAAATGGCTTTGATTTCGCCTCCTGTCGGCATCAATGTCTTCGTGGTCAAGGGGATTGCCGAAGGCGTTCCGCTTAACACGATATTCCGCGGCATCTGGCCGTTTTGGTTCGCCATGCTCGCGGCCGTCGTCCTCGTCGGACTATTGCCGCAGCTCGCGCTGTTCCTTCCCAATACAATGTTCGGCCGCTAACGGCTCAGCGGGCTAGCGCTCGAATTTTATCGATTTTCCGCCTCTTGCGCCTGATTGCTAGGCGCTCAATTGAACATCGTCATCGACCGGGAGCATGCTTACCGGCGAAGGGTCGACTTCGCTCGCTATCCGGCTGGCCATGACGCGACAAGCCAAATGCTAGAAAAATGCACTTCGCAAAAGCGAGAGGCTTGCGGCCAGGCCAGCATCGACTCAAGGGCTTTGCTCGACGTCTCGAACCGTAATTATTTTTCTACAAACGGATCATTGAATATTTTCGAGGCCTATTTTTGAAACGCAAGCATTCCAATCAGTTTGAATTTCGCTAGAATAATCTATAAATGAGGCATAAAGCGCATTTATGATTTATTCATGGAGAAAGAGCGATGGCGAAGCCTGCGCACAGAAGCTATTCCCGCTATGCTCGCGAAACCGCGGCGCTTCTCGGGGCGATGATTCGCAGCGCGCGCATTGAACGAGGCGTCACGGTCGCCGAAGTCGCCGAACGCGCCGGGATTTCGCGCGGCCTCGTGCACCGAATCGAGAATGGAGAAATGGGATCCTCCATCGGCGCGGCCTTCGAAGTGGCCGCCATCCTCGGGCTGCGCCTTTTCGAATCCGAACCGGCGACGCTGACTCGCTATCTTTCGATGGAGCGCGGCAAGCTGGCTCTGCTGCCGCAATCAGTCCGCGCGAGAACGGCGAAGGCGAAAGATGACTTCTGATCGCTCCGGCGGGAAAGCGCCGGAGGAAGCCTATGTCTGGATATGGCTGCCCGGCGCGACGGCACCGGTCGTCGCCGGCCGCATCGCGCGAGACGGCCAGCGGCTGATCTTCAACTACGGCCGGAGCTATCTCGGCAGGCTTGGCGGCATTCCGATCTACGAGCCGGAACTGCCGTTGCGCAGCGGAGCGATTGCGCCGGAAGCCGGCCTAGGCATGGCCGGTTGCCTGCGCGACGCCGCGCCAGATGCATGGGGCCGTCGCGTCATTCTGAACCGGATATTCGGAGGCAAGGGCGAGAATGCCGATACCGATGCGCTCGACGAGCTGAACTACCTGCTGGAGTCCGGCTCCGACCGCAGCGGAGCTCTGGACTTCCAGAGCTCCCCATCCGAGTTCGTGCCGCGCGCAGTTCAATGCGCGACGCTCGAAGAACTGCTGAACGCCGCCGAGAAAGTCGAGAAGGGCGCGCCGCTATCGCCCGAACTGGATCAGGCCCTGCTCCGCTGCACATCGCTCGGCGGCGCGCGTCCGAAGGCGATGATCGAGGACGGCGACAAAAAGATGATCGCCAAGTTCCCGTCTTCGACCGACACTTACAACGTGGTAAAGGCGGAATTTGTCGCGATGCGCCTTGCAGCCGGGGCGGGGCTGAACGTCGCCCCCGCAAGTCTCGCGCACGCCGGCGGCAAGGACATACTGCTAGTCGAACGATTCGACCGCGCAAGGACGAGCCGCGGCTGGACGCGCAAGGCGATGGTCTCGGCGCTGACGCTGTTCGGTCTCGATGAAATGCAGGCGCGCTACGCCAGCTACGAGGACCTTGCGGAAATCATTCGGCGCCGCTTCACCTCGCCGAAGGCGACGTTGCGCGAGTTGTTCGGAAGGCTCGTGTTCAATGTCCTGTGCGGCAACACCGACGATCACGCCCGCAACCACGCGGCCTTCTGGGACGGCGAACGCCTGACCCTGACCCTGACGCCTGCCTACGACATTTGCCCGCAAAGCCGTTCCGGCAATGCGGCTAGCCAGGCGATGCTGATCGTCGGAGACAATCGGACGAGCAGGCTTGCGACTTGCCTTGACGCCGCGCCTAATTTCCAGCTCGGCGAGAAGCCGGCGAAAGACATCATCGCCAGGCAGATCGCCACCATCCGGGACGAATGGGACGATATCTGCACGGTGGCCGCATTGACCGAAGTCGAGCGCAGCCTGTTCCGTCGGCGACTATTTCTGAATGACTTTATCTTCGAAGGCGCCGCGGAGGGCCTGCAGTGACGGGGGCCCTATCGCGGCAGCGGCGGAAGCCGAAACGAACGGGAACAAATTTCCCCAATGAACCGAGCGCCGGAAGAAGAACGGTCTCGATCCGTTCGGCATGCGGATTGTCAGAAATAGTTTCCGCCCGGCATCGGCTGCGGAACGCTCCGCATGCGGTACTATGCCTCTATGCGCAGCACGCGGGACCTTTGCTCAATGGATCGCAAGCATCGATCCGGACGGCTGGAAACGCTGCAACCGCCGCGCCGAGGCGCTATGCGTCTTTATCCCTTGAATGAGCGGCGGCGAGACCCGTTGTCCGCTTCGCCATGGCGATGATCCTGCGCAGGCGCCGCGCGCCGCGAGGCGGCTCCGGTTTCGAACCGCCGCTCGCGGTCCGCAACGAGAAGACGGCGCGAGCAATGCCGAAACTGGAATATCATTCCCGCGTCGAAACAGGCCCTGCCCCGGCGAAAGGCAGAGATCGAACAAAAAGGGCCGCATCACCTAGCGAGAGTCTTCGGCACGACCCGAAAATGATCCGCTTCTGGAAGAGAAAAATCGCATTGAAACCCGTGCCGGCCTAGGCCTCCCCGGAATGGCCGTTGTCGGGCGGCGCCTCAACGACCGACTCGCAACGCTCTGCGGCCGCAAGCGCGTTGTCGGTCATTGTTTCAAAGTCGACAAGAAACGAGCGGCAGGTCTTGATTTACTTCGAACTCGGAAACACTTAATGGCACTAGGAACCGCCTGCGCACCGCCGGCTGCGGCTATGTGCTTGCTGCTCCGGCATAGCGCGGCCCCTTGTCTGGTCGGGGAAAGCCATGTCGATTACTGCGCCCGATTTGCAATCGGCGGAAACCGCCGAACGCCGCAGCGGATGGCGAACCGTAAGAAGCGTCACGCCGTATCTTTGGCCCAAAGACGACTTTGGCGGCCGTGCGCGAGTCGTGCTCGCGCTTCTAGCCCTCGCGTGCGCAAAGCTTTTGTCGGTAATCACGCCGTTCATCTACAAGTCCGCCGTGGATGCATTGACTTCCGGAGGAGAAATATCCACCGGGTTCGCCTTCGCGGTCGGCGCGGTCGCGATCACGGTGGCCTACGGAGTCGCCCGGCTTATGAGCGTCGGATTCGACCAGCTTCGGGATGTCGCGTTCGCCAAGGTCGGCCAGCGCGCGCTTCGGCTTATCGCGCTTGAAACATTCAAGCACCTGCACAACCTTTCGCTTCGGTACCACATCAGCCGCAAGACGGGCGGATTGTCGCGAATAATCGAGCGAGGAACCAAGGGCGTCGAGTTTCTGCTTCGCTTCATTCTCCTCGCCATCGGGCCGCTGATACTTGAATTGCTGCTGGTCTCGGCGATTTTCCTGTTCATTCTCGGAGTCCAGTACTTCCTGGTCCTAGTCGCGGCGATCACGGTCTACGTCTACTTCACTATCAAGGTGACCAGCTGGCGCGTTCAAATCCGCAAGGAGATGAACCGCCAGGACACCGAGGCGAACCAGAAAGCCGTCGACAGCCTGCTCAACTTCGAGACCGTAAAGTATTTCGGCGCGGAAAGCCGAGAGGCCAACCGCTACGACCAGTCGATGCGCGGCTACGAGCAAGCGGCGCTGAAAACCAGCTATTCGCTAGCATTTCTGAATTTCGGGCAATCGCTGCTGATAACGACCGGAACCGTGACGGTCATGGTCTTGGCGGCCCTCGGGGTCCTGAACGGGCAGCTCACCGTGGGGGACTTCGTCCTTGTCAACGCCTATATGATCCAGGTGACCATTCCGCTTAACTTCCTCGGCACGGTATACCGGGAAATTCGCCAGTCTCTGGTTGACATGGGCGAGATGTTCGATCTTCTCGAGCAGCCTTCCGAAGTCAAGGACAAGCCCGGCGCCCGGGACATAAAGGTCACCGGCGGCGAAATCGCCCTGCAAAACCTTCACTTCGGCTACGACAGCAAGCGACCGATCCTCAAGGGGATAAACCTGACGGTTCCCGCCGGCAAAAAGGTCGCGATCGTCGGCCCGTCGGGATCCGGGAAGTCCACGATCGGAAAGCTTCTGTTCAGATTCTTCGACGTGAGCGGAGGCGCCCTAATAATCGACGGGCAGGACGTTCGGGACGTAACGCAAGCGAGCCTGCACGCCGCGATCGGAATCGTTCCCCAGGACACCGTCCTGTTCAACGAGACGATCTACTACAACATCGCCTACGGGCATCCGCGAGCTACGAAGGACGATGTCGAGGAAGCGGCCAAGGCCGCCCAGCTGCACGACTTCATCATGTCGCTGCCTGAAGGCTACTCGACCGAAGTCGGCGAGCGGGGCCTGAAGCTTTCCGGCGGCGAGAAGCAGCGGGTCGGCATCTGCCGCACCTTGCTCAAGAACCCGAGGATTCTTCTGCTCGACGAGGCGACCTCGGCCCTCGATTCGGAGACCGAGCGCGAAATCCAGGACAATTTCCGCGTAGCGGGGGAAGGAAGGACGGTCATCGCCATCGCCCACAGGCTTTCGACGATCGTTCACTCGGACATGATTTTCGTACTGGAGAAAGGCCGCATCGCCGAACTTGGAACTCACGAGGATTTGCTTCGACTCGAAGGTCGCTACGCGGACATGTGGCAAACCCAGCTTGCCGAAGAGGAGGACGCGGATCTCCAAGCCGCGTGATGCGGCGAATCGCCTGAATCCCGCGTTTTCAAGCAGCCGCCGCCATGCAAGCGGCCGAAAAAGCCGGGCGGGAGCGGCAAGATCATCCGGCCGAGGGGCCAGCCCGAGATCCGAACGAAGCGCTTTGGCGCGGCAAGCCCGCGTTCGGAAGACTCGGATCGTTGCGAGCCGGTCGCCCGCGATTGGATTCCGCCGCAGGCTCCAAATTGGCGGTGCGAACCCGCTCGTACCGACTCCTCGGCAGCAGTAAAATAAAGCGACAATACTTCGGAGCGCGGTTGCCAAACGGAGCTAGAATCATTAGCAATGCCCGCAATTGCACAGGCCGATCAGCTACTTGCCGACCGTCGCGCCACTTGCCGGGATTCGCGACTCGCGAATAGTCGAATAGAAAGCCGGCGAATATTCCAGCCGAGCAGGGACACATGGCGAATTCTCTCTACGACGGGGACCTACCCGACTCTTTCGACGCAGGAGGCTCCGTCGCGATCGATACGGAAGCTACTGGACTCAGGTTCGTTCGCGACCGCCTTTGCCTTGTTCAGGTTTCCGCCGGCGACGGGCACGCTTCGCTGGTCCGGATCGAGCGCGAGCAGTCCGAGGCGCCCAACATCGCGAAGATACTGGAGGATCCCTCGATTCTTAAAATTTTTCACTTCGCAAGATTCGACGTCGCCTTGCTCTACAAGACATTCGGCGTGCTCGCATCGCCCGTCTACTGTACCAAGATCGCGTCGAAAATCGCGAGAACCTACTCCAATCAGCACGGTCTCAACATCCTGACTAACGAGCTTTTAAATCTGGAACTCTCCAAGGAAAAGCAGTCGTCGGATTGGGGTTCGGGCGATCTTAGCGACGCGCAGATCCAATACGCCGCCAACGATGTCCTGCATTTGCACGGACTGCGCGCCGAGCTCGATCGAATTTTGGAACGAGAGGGCCGCGCCGAGCTCGCCGCCGCATGCTTTGAGTTCATTCCCGCCCGGGCAAAGCTGGATCTAGGCGGCTGGCCCGAGGACGTTTTCGCGCATTAGCCTAGAGGCCTCGGCAAAAGTGCTCTCGAAAAAGTTTCTAGATACCGGACGGCGAGTCGTCGAGATCGAGGCCGAAGCCCTTGCGCGGCTGGCCGACAGCCTCGGAGACAGCTTCTTGGAGGCCGCGGACATACTTATTCGAACGAAGGGGCGCGTAATCGTCTCGGGCATGGGCAAGTCCGGCCATATCGCCCGCAAGATCGCGGCGACATTCGCTTCGACCGGAACGCCGGCGCACTTCGTGCACCCGGCGGAGGCCAGCCACGGCGACCTCGGCATGATCGCGCGCGGCGATTCGGTTCTGCTGCTTTCCAGCTCCGGAGAAACGCCGGAACTCGCGGATATGATCGCCTACACGCGCCGATTCTCCATTCCTCTCGTCGGGGTCGCGCAAAACCCCGAGAGCGCGCTTCTGAAGATCTCCGACGCGGCCATCGCTCTGCCCTCCGCCAGGGAAGCATGCGAATCCGACATGGTGCCGACCACCTCGGCGACGCTGGCGCTGGCGGTGGGCGATGCGCTCGCTGTCGCAATAATGGAGCATCGAAATTTCACGCCCGAGCTGTTCCGGGAATTCCATCCCGGCGGAAGCCTCGGAGCCAAGCTGTCGAAAGTTCGCGACCTCATGCACGGAACCGACATGCTGCCGCTAGTCGGCGAAGACACTCCAATGCCTGAAACCCTGCTTGAAATCACCGGCAAGGGCTTTGGCATTGCGGGCGTCGTTTCGCCCGCCGGCCGCCTTGCCGGGGTTATTACCGACGGCGATCTTCGCCGGAATATGACCGGGCTGCTCGAACTACGAGCGGCCGAGGTCATGACCCTCGATCCGCTTACGATCGCTCCCGACGCGCTGGCGCAGGAAGCGCTCGCGCTGATGAACGAGCGAAAAATCACATGCCTGTTCGCAGTGGAACCCGCTAGCGACGGCATCGCTTCCGGCATTCTGCACATCCACGACTGCCTCAGGGCGGGAATCGCATAATGCTCCGGCTGCCTGCGGACAGGTATTCAAGGATCGTCATAGCGCTGCGGGTCCTGCTGCCCGCCGTCGCGCTCGCGGGAATCATCGCTCCCTTCGTCCTGGAGACGGAGGGAGCGCGCTTCGAAAAATTGACGCCGACAGGCGAATCGAAATTCGCATCGCTCCAGAACAGCGATTTCCGGACGCTGACGCCGGAGGGATACGAGCTGCAGGTGCGGTCGGACAACGTGGACTGGGAGAACGAAGTCGCGACAGCCGGAAACATTTTTGCGAATGCGGCCGACGAGAACGGCATGGAGGTCGAAATCCATTCCTCTATCGTCGAACGCGTCGGCAACGCGGAGACGATCTTCTTCGGCGGCGGCTCCGAGCTTACGACGAATTTTGGATATTCGATGGTCTCGGACGGATTCAAGATTAGTTCTAGAAGGATGGATTTCAACAGCGTCGGCGAAGTATTCCTGACCTTTCCCGGAGGATTCGGCGCGGTTGGCCATCTCGATTTCGAACCCGATGACGATGCGCCGGGCGACGCGAAATATCCGGGTTCCTTAAAGCTCGAAAACAATGTAATTATCGTTTTCAAACCGCCTGAATCTTGAAACGGGATAAGTAAATGAAAAATTTTTTGCTTGTGGCCGCATTGTCGTTCGCAGCGCATTCGGCGGCTGCGGATGACCGCCTGAATCTGGATTTCGCTTCGGGAACGGGCCGCCAAATCGTCGTCTACGCGGACTCGGCGGAATTCAGCGGCGACGGCAGCTATTTTATTTTCAAGGGCAGTGTCGAAGTAATTCAGGACGACATTGTTTTCAGATCGCAGGAAGTCGTCACGATCATCGGCGACGGCGGTTCGCAGCTCGACACTGTCCGCGCCGTCGGCGGAGCTACGCTGGAATGGCCGGACGGAACCGCCGAATCCGATTTCGCCACGTATAAAGTCGCCGAAGGACGGGTTGGCATGTACGGCAATCTTTCGGTGCTTTCCAGCGACGGCCGGCTAACGGGCTACGGGCTCGTTTACGATGTCGAACAGGATCGGGGGCAAGTTCTGAAGGAACCGGAATTCACGGCATTATTCCGCCCGGATGACTGACACCGCGGAACAAACCTCGCGGCCGGGAATTTACGCAGCGAATCTCATTAAAAGATACCGTCGCAGCGTTGCCGTAAACGATGTCGAGTTCCGGCTGTACCGAAACGAGGTGGTAGGTCTTCTCGGACCCAACGGCGCCGGGAAAACCACGTGCTTCTACATGATTGCCGGACTGCTCACGCCGGATTCCGGCCGCATCTTCATAGACGGTCGAGACGTAACCCGGCTGCCGATGTACAGGCGCGCGCGCCTAGGGCTGGGATACCTGCCGCAGGAATCTTCTATTTTTTCGAAAATGTCGGTAGAAAACAACATCTTGGCAATTTTGGAATTCTGCGTGCGAAGCGAGTCGGAGCGCAGGAAGCGCCTCAACGAGCTTTTATCCGAGTTCTCGATCGAACGCATCCGCCACAAGCGCGGCGGAAAGCTTTCCGGCGGCGAGCGCAGGCGGGTTGAAATCGCAAGGTGCGTCGCTTCGTCGCCGCGCTACATTCTGCTCGACGAGCCGTTTGCCGGAGTCGATCCCATCTACGTGAATCAAATGCTAGATTTCGTAAAGCATCTGAAGGATAGAGGAGTTGGCGTTCTCATAACCGACCACAACGAGCGCGCAACCCTGGATATCGTCGACAGAGCGTATGTCATGAATGACGGCAAGATCATCGCAGCGGGCGCGCCGGAAGCACTAGTCAAAGACAAGCTAGTGCAGAAGTACTACCTGGGGATCAACTACCGCGGCTAACGCGGAATGCTGAAATTGCAAACGCCGCTGACGGGGCTTCGCATCGACGGGCTTGGCCGCGCGTCGCGGACCGGCGATTCTATCGGGATGCGCCGATCCGGACATCGCATCGATTTTGCGAATTCCATTTCCTAGCGGCAGGTCGCCAAGGTCAAGCCTTCCGACGCGCGTGAATCTCCCGCCCTTCGACTTCCGGCTCGATGTCGACGATTTCGGAAGGAAAGCCGGCGGCGAGAATTTCAGTTCCGATTTTCTCTTCCAGGCGGCGCACGATGTTGGGCGACCACTCCCGGCTTCCGAATCTATTTTCGCCGTCGCGGAAAATCCGGAGAAGCAGCGGCGACATTTCGACCGGAACGCCCGCCCGGTCCGCAACCTCCTGAAACAGGCCGAGATCCTTGACGACCAGATCCATCGTGAAATTAATGTTCCGGCTGCCGTTCAGAATAACCTGGCTCTCGGTTTCGTGTACGAACGAATTTCCGGACGATATCCGGATGGCTTCGTAGGTCGTGTTCAGATCCATTCCGGCCTGCTTGGCGGTTGCCAGGGCTTCGCAGATGCTTACTAGGTTCGCCGTCGCTAGATAGTTCGTGACCACCTTCAGGACCGAAGCGGACCCAAGGGGCCCGGAATGCAGAATCTTTCGGCCCATGGCGGATAGAACGGGAAGCATTCTTTCGAACACCGATCTTTCGCAGCCAGCGAAAATAGAAATATTGCCCGTCGCGGCTCGATGGCAGCCGCCGGAAACCGGGCAATCCACTGGGTCGGCGCCCTTCTCTTCCACCAACTTTCCCAGCCTGAGCACCTCGGATTCGCTAGTGGTACTCATTTCAGCCCAGATTTTGCCTCGGGACAGCTGATCGAGCACGCAGTCCCGTCCCTCCATGACCGAAGCGCTCGCGTCCGGCGACGGGAGGCAAGTAATAATCAAGTCGGCCGCGCGCGCGACATCGCCCGGCGTTCCCGCTTCGGCAGCGCCTCGCTCGACAAACTCCTGGACGCGCGACCGATCGAGGTCCAGAACGGTCAAGTCGTATCCATTGCGAAGCAGGCTCCCTGCAAGCTTGCCGCCGACATTGCCTAGTCCAATAAACCCGATCTTCATAATATCGACCCTCGAATTTCAAATTTCCGCCCCGGCGCGGGCTGCATATTGGTCATATGTCTCCTGACCTAAGCAGCTTCCAGACGCTGCTATCCCCGGCCAGAGCCTTACTTTCCTCGACCATCTGCGCCCTCTGCGCGAGGCGGATCTGGCCGTCCCACTGAATCTGGCGGCCCGGCGGCCCGTCGTTCTTTCGGTTGAGGTAGCCTCCGAGCATGGCCACCAGCGTCATCGCGTCGTACAGGGTTTCGGGCGGCCCCGCCTTGCGGGTCCTGGCGAAATCGCCGAGCACGGCGAGTTCGGCCTCCGAGTACATCAGTACGGCATCCAGATCCGGCGCTTGCCGCCCAAGATGGGTGAGCGCCGCCAGCCGCCAGGCGATCACGGCGATGATCGCCGCCGCCCGCTTGATCAGCTCGGCGGTACGGAACGCGACCTCCTCGGCCTTGCAGCCCGACGTCAGGATCCGGTGCCAGTCCTCGATGCGCCATCTCAGGCGGTACATGCGCAGGATGTCCTGGGCTTCCGCCTCGGTCCCGGCGGGCAGCGTCGTCAGCAGCATCCACTCCAGCGGCTCGGCGCCGTCGGGCGGACGGTCCTCCAACGCGTGGACTGCCCGCATCCGGCACGGCCGGGTTCCGAACTCGCCGCGCAGATTCTCCGGGACCGCGAGGTCGACCTCCATCCAGTGCAGCGCCGCCGAGGCGACGCCGGCGTCTGGGCCCGGCGAGGCGGACTGGCCGCGCGCCGAGTTCCGCGCCGACAGGAACTCGAGCGGAATGTCCATCCGCGCCCGCTCCGGCGACCCGTGCAGATCCTCGAACAGCTTCGAGCCGCCGGGCCCGAGCGAGCGGTCGTTCTGCGCCCGGACCAGCAGATCCGGCCCGTCCTCGTCGCGGCGGGCGGCGAACAGCTCGAAGATGTCGCCCTCGAGATCCATCACCGAAACCACGCGCGCGCAGCCGGCCTTCAGCTCGCCGACGTCCCGCCAGCCGCGCAGCCACCGGCCGGGCTTCGGCCCCTCGTCGCCGGGGCCGGAGAATTCGATTCGCGGCACGCCGAGCGGGATTCCGTCGCCGGCGACCGCGAGCGTGCTATGCAAATGCAGGCCGAGCGCACCCTTCGAGTTCCTGTTTTTGCCAATCTCGTCCAACCCCTCGCGGAGGGGATGGGGCGCGAAGTTCAGGTCGGTCCCGTCCTGGATGCACAGGACCGTCGCCTGCTTGCGCATTCGCTGCTCGGTGCGCGCCCGGTGCGTCGCCAGGATCGCCTCCGGAGCCACTTTCGATTCGTCCGGCTTCTCGATCAGCCTGTAGTATCCCGTCACCGCCGCCCAGTCTCCCGCCGCCGCCGAGAAGAAGGTCTTCCCCGACGCTTTCGCCTGAAACTCTACGCACCTCACCAGCCGCCTTGTCAACCTCCTGTCGCCGAGCGGCGACTCGCCGAATTCCTGCTCGGCCTATGAGCAACCACATTTAATGAAGCAATTGGCGGTTCCCGCGTTCACGGTATTTGGGGAACCCCGGTACGATTGCGCAGTCCGCGCGGCGCGCGATCCGGGAAACCGTTCACGGAAGCGACCAGGGCGTCGCCGAGCAGAATCGGAAGTGAGGGTCCCGCAACCATATGAAATTTTTGGAACGGAAGGACATGGAGACGACCTCTTTGCCACCCTGCTCCGCGAATTGGCTGATCCAGACGGAGCACAGATACGATTCGTAATTGGCGGACTGGAGAGGGTGTTGAATTGCTGAACAAAGCGATAGATGAAATGGTCGCGCGAGAAAAGAGGAAGGGGCTTCTCGACGAACAATACTTTGTATAGGGCGGTCTCGCGGATTGGATGGAAGAAGTTGCCGTCGACTGTAATGAGGGCCAGGGTTGCGCCGAGACCGCGCAAGCGAGAGAATTCGGAGGATGCGTTCTTCAATCGAATCTTGACGACAAGAGGCGGGAGGATATTCTCCGCAGCCTTATTCAGTTCTCATTGTTCTCGCCAAGCGAGGGCACCGGTAGAATTGCTTTTTCCCATGATTTGATTGCCCAAGCACTAGCGGCTCGGTTTTTTTTGAAACAACTGAGTGTTGTCTTGAATTCCTTGGGATGGTTCTGGTTGCGTCCGGGAGTATCGAGATATTGCCGAGGGCAAGTTCCCGAATTTTTCCGCTCTGAAGAATGTCTCTCGGCAAGACGGCAAGATGATCGCATCAAATGTATTGAGGCGGAGCACGAAAGCTACTGCCGATGGAATTTCGCGCAATTCGCCCCAGCGTCCGCGAATGCGAGACGACCTTGCCGCTCGCGCACGTGCGCCGGAGACTGTTCCAGGGAGTCGTTGACCTTCTGAAAAAGGGCGGAATGCAGGAATGAATTTGAGCGCGGCTTTCGGCATCGCTCCGCAAGAGTGAATGGACCGGTTCCGGCTTGGCCATTGCCCTCATTAGATTTCGTTTGGCGGAGTCGTCCCGGCTTGCGATGGAGTGAAAGAGTCAACCGATTGCATCTGCGCGGTCAAACGCCGCAATCGCCGCAAGTGCGAGCTTAAGTTTTTGGAAGGGACTGCGAACAGATTGAATACGGAGATTCCTCATTGTCCGATGCCTGCGCTCTGCATTCGTCTCCCAAAAGCGCGATTCCCGAGAGTTTTCTCCTGAATTCGCCGGTGTCTTCCAGACATGACAATTCGCAAGCGAGTAATTTTAAATTGCGGAGGCGACAACGTAATTGAACGCGGCTACTGACAGGGTCAAAACTAGGGCTGGACAGCGGCGGGCTTTGCATGGCACGAATACCGCGAGCCATTCGCGGCAAATGAGACCAGCGGCGCAAATTTAGGCGGCGAAATGAAGAATTTAGATCGATTCAAGGGACTTAGCACGACCGCTATTCATGGCGGCGAAAATCCCGGGCCATCAACGCGGGATTCCGCTCCGCCAATACATATGTCCTCAACTTTCCATGTCGAGGAGGAAACCAGTTTTTCCGCTGCCGGGTTTTCGGAAGACAACCCCTACGTCTATTCCCGATGGAGCAACCCATCGGTGGATATGCTGTCGCGCAAGATCGCGGCGCTGGAAGGCACGGAAGACTGCGCATGCTTCGCTTCCGGGATGGCCGCGGCAACATCCATGTTTCTGTCGTTCCTTTCAAGCGGAGACCACGCGATCATTTCCGACGTCGCCTATGCCGGCGTTTCCGAATTCGCCCGCGACACCCTTCCCCGCTACGGGATCGAGGTCTCCTTTGTCGATATGTCCGACCTCGATTCATTGCGCAATGCCTTCAAGAGCAATACGCGCCTAGTGCATGCGGAGTCTCCAGCCAATCCGATCATGCGGATTTCGGACCTGCCCAAAATCGCGGAACTTGCGAAGCAGGCGGGGGCGGTTGCGACCTGCGATTCAACATTTTCGTCGCCTATCGCGACTCGCCCGACCGAGTTTGGCTTCGACTTGGTTATGCATTCCGTAACCAAATACATCGGCGGCCACGGCGATGCGCTTGGAGGCGCAGTCGCGGGGTCGCGCGACATGGTAGGCAGACTTAGGTCGGAGTCCTGCATTCATCACGGTGGCATTATGTCGCCATTCAACGCATGGCTTATATCTCGCGGAGCGTCTACTCTGCCGCTTCGCATGAAAGCGCATGAAGCCAACGCCTTCGCAATTGCCCGATGGCTGGAGAGCCATCCGAAAGTTACGCGAGTGCTCTATCCCGGGCTCAAGAGCCATCCGCAGCACCGCCTGGCCCGCACGCAAATGAAAAACTTTTCGGGCATGATCGCATTCCAGGTCGGAAGCATGGAAAACGGCGAGAAACTGGCCGAGACCATGAGGAGCGGCCTGAACGTCATTCACTATGCGGTGTCGCTCGGGCACCACCGGAGCTTGATATACTGGCTGTCGACCGATGCCATGATCGAAAGCAGCTTCAAGCTGAAAGGCGATCAGCTAGAAAGCTACCGCGCATTGGCAGGCGACGGAGTCTTTCGATTTTCAGTCGGGCTGGAAGACCCCGAAGACCTTATCGACGACCTCGAAGCCGCGCTAGCTTAGCAAGCGACATCTGCAACGGCTACGGCACTGAGAATCGCGGTCTGCGAATGGCGGCACTGACTGCGGCTTGAAGACCGCCCGGAGATAAATTCGAAGAGCGGCGGATTGAATCCCTGTTATCGGCATGCGCGCATTCTTTCCAATGTGGCCCTGAAACCGAAATCGCGTGGTCTGGAGCGAATTGCCATTGTCGAATGAGAGGCGGGCGCGGCCTCAAGCTTCACCAGATCGGATTGCAGCCGGCCTAGCCGCCGCGTTCGCAAGTCCGGCACATTTTTTGCAGGGTTCGGGCGCGCAGTAGGTGCGTTCGATCTTGATAGCGGATAGTGGACGGATTTTTTCCTCTCCTCAATTTCGGAAGGAATTGAAAACAGCGAGGTAACGGGATTCTACGTCGGCTTCGCACCCGGCATCGGGGCGCGTATTTGAAATGTGTATCAATTGAACGCGTGCCGAAAATCAATGTTTGGCGCTTTGCGACAATACCTCCGCTGGGGTGTAGCCCAAAATGGTTGATTGGATCGAATGTGAGTTTCCGACCTTCCAACCCATAAAGAGGCGCGCTGCTATAGGAATACTTTCTTGCATCGCTTTTCAACAAGTTTGAGATACACCCCCTCCGCGGCATATCGATATGTCAAATTGAACCCGTTTTGGTATTATGGGCATCATTGGAATTTGGCGCATCCAGTTTATTCGAAATGTTTCAAAAACTCGAAGTCTACGAATCGCCAAGGGCCCTGCGCAACGGGATAATTCGAATCTCTCTCCAACTCAGGCCGAGCAAGCCGGGAGATTAGCCGGCTGCGTCGCAGACTCAACGGCTTTCGACCGGCATTTAGGCGACGAAACAGGCCGATCGGCCGAATGCATGCCGCGAGCGAGCCCTCCCGCTTGGAGGCGTAGCTTGCGGCGAGAACACGCCCGCGCGGAAATTATATGCGGAAAACCTTTCCGAACAGGTTGACACGCTACGCTTCATCTTACAATTCGATAGAAGGGGCGGAGAAACGCGCTGCGATGAGCTTAAATAAGGACTTTTAGGGCCGAATGGCACTTTGCGCGGAAAGTCGGTTCACATATGCAAGGACATGGTATGAGATACAGCATCAGCGGAAGGCATCTTCAAATCGGCGACGCTCTTAAGGAGCATGTCAACGGGAATCTTGAGCATGTGATTTCAAAATTCGCCGAAAGGCCTACGCACGCGACAACCGTATTCGCGAAGAATGGCCCAAAAATCGAATGCGAGATCATAATTCATCTTTCGACGGGCCTTAGCGTACAATCGAAATCCAGCACGCAGGACATCTACCAGAGTTTCGACAAGAGCTGCGACCGAATTACGAAACAGCTTCGCCGCTACAAGCGCCGCTTGAAGAACCATCACAAGGCGCGCAGCACTCCTGTTGAATCTTCCGCGGCATCCACCTATATTCTCGCAGCGGAGAAAGCTGGCGGCGAACTCGACAGCGAGGAACCGGATTCGCTGCAGCCTGTGATTATCGCCGAGACGGAAACTAGGGTTCCACTGCTTTCAGTCGGCGAAGCAGTTTTGCAGATGGAGCTGTCAGAGTCATCGGTTCTTGTTTTTCGAAACGAGCGCAACGACGGCATCAATGTCGTTTATAGGCGCGACGACGGCAACATCGGCTGGATAGAGCCTGATGCCGACCGCGCGGGAGAAGCCGGAGGAGGCTGAAAAATTTTTTGGTCATGAATCTTTCAAACGTGCTTAATCAAAACGCGGTTCGGGTGATTTCCAAGGAAACGGCGAAAGACAACATTTTTCATGAGATCGGCTTGATCGCGCATCGCGTTTATGGATTGAAAGCGCGGTACGTCTGCTCGTCGCTGTTGCGCAGAGAAGGCGAATACTCATCCGCCGTGGGACGCGGCGTCGCCGTTCCGCATTGTCGGTTTCCGGAAGTCAAGAAAACATCGGGCCTGTTCATCAAACTTGCGAAGCCGGTGGATTTCAAATCTCGAGACAGGCTCGGAGTCGACCTGATTTTCGGGATGCTAATTCCGGAAGATCTGCCCGAAGTGGAGCACCTGAAGAATTTCGCGCTTCTCGCCCGAACGCTGCGCGACCCTGAAACCCAGGCTAGGCTACGTTCAACCGAGCAGCGCTGGCTTATCCACACGATTCTTACGGAAGCCTCCAAGCTGGAAGCGGCGTAGGCGCAAGCGAAAGCTTTTCGCGACAAAGAGTCAGAATGTCGCGGGCGGCCTAGCAAACGATTTTGGCTTGCGCCCGGTGCATCTTTGCATCACAGCATCATGGCCACTTCCAATTCTGTTTTTCTACAGCCATATTGTTTTCAGAAACTATTAATTGCTGAATCCCGCGCAAGTTTCTAGTTTCTCGTGCGGGCAGCGGATCCCATGGCCACCGCATGGTGGCCATGGCCTTTTTTTACGAGGCGTCGTCTAAATCCTGTTTCATCGACGAAGCTGGAAATCTTGGAGCAGCTGGCGTTCCACCCCGGAAAGACTACCAACCAGTCCTCGTCTTATGCGGGCTATTTTTCGATGCCGGAAGGATTGAGGCGCTTACTAGCGATTTTCTGGATTCGAAGCTCAAATTCTTCCTTAGGCTGCTCAACCCTGCCGACATGCGACTGGACCATATCCTTACCGAGATCAAGGGTTCAGATCTTCGCAGTAATGCAACACGAACATGCAGTTCCGAACAAAACGCAGGCATATGACCGGTTTCCTTGACCAGATTTTCATATTTTTGCGCCGTCATGACGTTCGAATTGTTGCCCGCATCTGGATCAAAGAACCCGGCACGCCATTCAGTGGCAAATCCGTGTACGCTTCGTCGATACAATGCATCTGCGGATATTTTGAAAACTACATGACTACAACTGACAGCACTGGGGCCTGCATCGCCGACAGCCGGGCCAAACACACGAAAAGCAACGTTTCCCTCTCCATTTTAACGCAGAAGTTCGGGACGGCGAATCGCTACAGGAGCCTCATTGAACCGCCGACCTTCGGTCACTGCCGCAACCATGCCGCTCTCCAGATCTGCGATATCGTCTGCTCCGCTCTATTGTACCCCTTTTTACGTGCTTTGCCTATTGCACGGGGTATGTGGACAACGTCCATGTGCAATCCGGCTCGGCCCACCTCAGGATCCCGTCGCGCCGGCGCTTCGCAAGCTGGCCCGAATCCCGCGGCTGATGCTCGACTGGCTGCGCATGACCGGCAATCACCGTAAACGCGCACCCGCCTGAGTTCCGATCCCCTCCGGATCCCGGCATTCGGGCCTGCCGCAAAGGCGGCGGTCCGTCCGGACGCGCCCGAAAGTCCTCGGAAAGTGGCCGGAGGCACCATTCGAGCCGGATCCCCGCCCGGAATCCCGACAACGACCCAGGACCGGCGCCGGACCAATTCGGGGCTGAATTTCCCTTGCAAGCAAAAAAATAGCCGTGGTACTATGAGGACATAAGCTTGACATAGATTAGATCGCCACCCATCTTTGTACTATTCGCTCCATGGCAGTACGCCTTGCTTCCGTCCTGAGCACAGGATTGGCGATCATGAGCAAGGCCAATCCCATGGAGCTTTTCCTTGTCGGCTTGGCAAGACCAAAGTTGCAATACTCATCGATGGCGGTTTCTTTTTTGGGACGATTGCCTGTCGTTGGATCTGATATCAATTCCGATGTTCCGGAAAGCGTAGCTCTTGCAGCGAGACAATTGGTGCAAAGTCACCTTGTTCATCTGAACAAGGTCTATAACGTTTCCAACCCTTTCGAGCTTCTGTGCCGGACGTTCTACTACGATGCCCGGCCTTACGATCAGATGGCTCATACCCCAGTCGGAAACCGCGCAATTGACTATGCCAAGTCGCAACAGGCGCGCATTCGATCGGAATCGTTTGAAGTTCTTTACGGCATCCCCAATCTTGCGATCCGATTGGGAGAGGTCAGAAAAGACGTTGACCGGTTTTGGACACTTCGCGCAAAGCCGCAACGAGAAATCCTCGCGGAGCGCAAGACAGCTCAGGATTTGACCGACGACCATTTTGCTCCGTCTCCGCGCAAAAAAAAGGCATCGACATAAGGATAAGGATCGGCCTCGACATTGCCTCGATCACTCTCAAACACCAAGCCCAAATCATCGTGCTTGTTTCGGGCGACGCGGAATTCGTTCCAGCAGCCAAGATGGCTCGGCGAGAGGGCATCCAGTTTATCCTTTATCCGCTGTGGCAGGATATTCCTTCCGATCTTTTTGAACACATCGATGGCTTGAGAAGCGGTTTTCCGAGGCCCAGGAGCAAGAATGCCGCCTGATCCGCAGCGCGACAGGAAAAGGCCGCCGCAATAGGACTTCGGTGAATATGGACGATGCAACCTACCGAGAAAAACCATGCGCAATTCGGCTCGGCGCCGATGGCGCAGTGGTTGATCCACGCGGCAAAGAGGAGACTCGAAACCGAGTACGGGTTCGAGTCCATCTTCCCTTTCATCATGGGCAGGCTTGCAGGCGCGCTGATGGATCATATCCTCGAAGTTCAACCCGACCGTCCCTTGCTGAACTTCCTGTTGGTAACGCAGGACGACGGCATGCCGGGCGAAGGCGCCGGGATGTACATGGCTAACTATCTGAGCCGGTCCAAGTTTTCCGAGCCCGGATATCGCGACAGACATTTATACCTCCAGGGATTGGGACCGGGTATTCGAGGACGCGTTCGGCAACCAATTGCTCGCAGCAACTCCGTCCGAGGGCAGCGAACGCGACGGTATCGGCTATGCCCAAGCGGGCGAAGGCCAGAACCACAAGACCCTTCGCCTATGGGTGATGAACAACCCAGACCGAACACACCGAACTTACGCGGATTTTCAAACCGACACAGAGGTCGTTCCTTAGTCCGCTGACAGGGCTGACATCGTATACTACGGCCTAGGATCGACCGTTGCCATCGAGGTCAAGTCGCTCGATTCAGACGACACTGATCTCCGGCGCGGCGTTTTCCAATGCATCAAGTACCGTGCGGTCATGGAAGCCATGGACTTCCGTTCAAATGCACATGTCATCCCGATCCTGATAACCCAGACGCCCCTTCCCGGCGACCTTGAAGCACTCGCCGGGCACCACGGCATCCGGCATTTTATGGCTTCTAGAACGCTCGGCTAATTGAGCGGCAAGGTAAATGATTGGCCTTAACCCAACAAAGAAACCGATTGTCTCATAGGAGATTGGTCATTTGATCCTGAATTTTTCCGTCCTGTTTGAACGCAATCTCCAGTTGATGACCTTCGAGCACAGCGGATTTCATTGTGCGGGTTTCCTGATTCCGTTCTTCCCGAGCCAGTTCGAGAGGTTGGCGGGCGTGGTGCCGCAGCGCTTCGCGATGAACTTCCGCGTCGATCCGTTCGCGAGCATGGCTTCGACCTCCGGGCGAAACGGATCGAGCTTGCTCTCGCCTGGCCCTTTCGGCCTCCCGAGCGGGAGGCCGGCCGCCTTTTTGGCTCTGAGCGCCTCCTTGGTTCCGGCCGAGACCGGGTCGCGGCATCGGGATTTTTGGTTCCCATACTGACGGCCTTCCTGAGTTATCCAATGCAGAACCAAGTATGTAATCCGAAAATAACTTTGTCGCTGGCGCAACCTGTTTCATTGGCAGTGCGCTTGGGCAGCGCCTGCAATGCTGGGGACATCGAGTCTCTTGTTTTACAGCAGTCCAAGCTTGTCATAGCAAGATGAGGGGCTCTATTCTGGGGCGCATCTCTAGCACTATTTTAGGGTCGTAGGGTTATCGTCATGATTCAAGCCAAGTTCAGCATAACCGATGCTCACCTTGAATTTCTCTCCAAGCACGAACAGTACGGATTCAGGGACAAGAGCCATTTAGTGCGGGCTGCTCTTGATCAGTTGCAATCTGAACTGTTGCGGCGGCAAGCAACCGAATCCGCCGATATCTACGCCGAAGTCAATTCGAAAGACAACGAGATCAGGGAATGGACCGACGCGGCACTATTGGACTGGCCAGAGTGACCAGACTGGTTCGGGGCATGGTTGTCGATATTGATCTCAACCCGGTCAAGGGTTCCGAGACCGGCAAGATACGTCCCTGCGTAATTGTCACTAACAACCAGTACAACACGCGCGCACCTGTGATTTAGGTAGTGCCCCTTACGGCATGGAGTGAAAAGAAGGCTCGCATCATTACAAACGTGGAGATATTCCCGACGGATTCCAATGGCTGCAACAAGCGTTCAGTTGCAGACTGCCTGCAAACCCGGCCGGTGGACCGTCAACAGAGACTGGTTCGTATCCGGGGCACACTTGCAAACGTTGATCTCGAGAAAATCGATGCTGCTCTCAAAATCGTTTTCAGTCTCAATTGAATCCTGCTGGCTCTTCAAAGGGAATGAAGATGGATTTCGATTAATCAGTGCCGCTAGTAAGTCGCTTCTCCTCGGTCGTTCAATCGGATGACGTTTCTAACGAACACGAAATTCGGACATTATTGGGGTATCCCAACTCCAAGACTTTGGCAAGAAATCGACGCTAACTTCCGAACCGAGATTCTGGCGGAGGCAGGAGCTGGAAAAACACGCGAAATGCAAGCTCGTGCACAATTCGTTCAGGCCTGCGCAAAAGTCTAGTTTTTGCGGATTCGAGGAAGATTTATTCTGAGGATTCCGGCACGGGTGCGAGCATCGCTGCGGTTGTCGGGGCTGACCGAAGTATGAGCAACCACATTAAATGAAGCAATTGGCGGTTCCCTCGTTCACGGTTTTTAGGGAACTCCGGGCCGGTTCCGCCTCAGGCGCGAACGCGCGATCGCCCTTCGGAAGGGCTTGAATTTCGCCTTACGAAGGGCTTTTCTCTCTCAAGCTTCCAACAGAGGTAGAACGCCGAATGTCGCACATTTCCGGGCAGGTCTCCGGCGAGAGCCTAGCATTTCTGATTTCCGCCGAAGTATTGGGCGTCCTTTTCAAGTTCGACAAGTTCCTCGCCGAGGACACGAGGCTAAAGGGCTGAACGTGCTGCCGCTCGCCGAGGACTGGCGCGCCCGCCTCGTCGGGGCGGCCCGCCCGAGGGGCTTGACAACGGGAGCTAGGTCGAGAAGGAGTTCGGGGCCGCGCCGCTCGGCGACGCACGGCTGACGAAGAGGCTGGTCCGCGCCGCGGGCGATCCAGGCCCGGGCTCCGGGCCGGTCGTTCTTCGGGGCGGAGGCCGGAAGCGAGGCGCACATGTCGGAATACTACAGGATGATCGAGCATTCGAACGCCGCGGCGGAGTCTGTCGAGGCGATCCTGGCGACGCACCGCCGACGGACGCTCGAAATGGCCGGGCAGTCGACGGTGCTGCTGATCCAGGACGGCTGCGACCTCAACTTCGCGACGCGGCCGGGATTCAGGGGCCCGGGCCTTATCGCGAAGAACGAAAAGTCGTCCGGCACGCTCGGCCTGCACATGCAATCGGTCTACGCCGTCGGCGGCGACAGGAATCCTCTCGGCGCGCCCGGGATCGAGTTCAACGCCTCCTGCGCCCGCAAGGAGGGCGACGAGGTCCCGGAGGAGAAAAGGAAGACGCAGCGGTGGGTGCGCGGCCTGCGCGACAGCGGAGCTCGCGGCACCGCTGGAGGGCGTCCGGACGGTGGCGGTGATGGACCGCGAGGGCGATACCGTCGAGGTCTTCGCCGAGCGGCAGAGCCTGGGCGGCGAAATCGACCTGCTCGTGCGCGCCCGGCACGACCGGAGCCTCGATAAGAAGAAGCGCAGCCTGTTGGAGCAGATGCGGAGCGCCCCGGCCCGCGGGCGGTTAGGCTCCAAGCCGTTCCTGATGACCGCGGTCCACGCGGTCGAGGATACCGATCCCGCCGACGGCTCGGAGCGCCTGGAATGGCTTCTGCTGACGACGCTTCCGGTCGCCGGCGAGGAGCAGGCGCGCGAGGCACTGGAGCTGTACGCCCTGCACCACCGCATCGAGGACTGGCACAGGGTTCTGAAGTCCGGCTGCAGGGTCGAGAAGATCGCGCACGACGACGCCGAGCGGACCCAGCGCGCCGCCGCCATCAACGCCTTGATCGCCTGGAGGCTGGCCGTCTTGACGATGTGCGGGCGCGAGACCCCGGAGCTGGACGCGAAATGCTTCTTCACGAACATCGAAATCGCGATCCCCGCCGACTTCGCGACCGAGCGGCGACTCCCCTGGCCGGACAATCTGGACCGCGCCATGGGCCTGGTCGCCGCGATGGGCGGCCACCTGCACGGCAAGCACGACCCGCCTCCGGGGAACGAGATCGTCTGGCTCGGCTACGCCCGGCTGGCCGATTCGTCCGCCTCGATCGAGCGCGCCATGAGGCTGGGGCCGGAAAGCGAAGCGTACAAGCAATTGTGGTCTGACTAAATTTATGGCCAATGGGCAGGGCGCGGCGCTGCGGGCTCCCGTAAGCTTCGATCAAGCGAATGCAACTACGAAAGCGGCGAACGGATCGCCGAAACGCTTTCGCGAACGGGCCATTGCGCAATTGATCGACGTTGCCTGCGAAGTCGGCATTCTTAAGCTCGACATCAAGATGTTCAGCCACGGTTTGCGCAATTTCCGAAACTACATCCACCCGTATGAGCAGATTGCCTCGGGTTTCACACCGGATGAACACACCGCCAAGGCGTGCTTCCAAGTCCTGAAGGCCGCTCTGGCGAGCCTGGCGGGAGATCGCCCGTGATCCGCGCCTCTGTCAATCCCGAACTTCTGCGTTGGGCGCGCGACCGTGCCGGCATCGCGCAGGAAGATCTGACGGCGAAGTTCAGGAAACTCCCAGAGTGGGAAGATGGCCAAACGCAGCCCACGCTGAAGCAGGCGGAGGCATTCGCCCGCGCCGTCCATGCACCCGTCGGTTATCTGTTCCTCTCGGAGCCTCCGGAGGAATCCGTTCCCATTCCGGACTTCCGCACCTTCGCCGGACATGCGGTCACACGCCCCAGCCCGAATCTGCTGGATACGATCTACGCCTGCCAGGAACGGCAAAGTTGGTATCGGGAATTCGCCCGCGTCGCCGGCGAACCCGATCTCGACTTCGTTGGCAGCGTCTCGGTGAATACGTCCCGTATAACTGCTGCGGAACGGATGCGAGAGACACTGGGTTTCGATCTGGCCGCCCGCCGGGAGTGTTCGACCTGGACCGATGCGCTGCGGCTGTTCATTCGGCAAGCCGACGAGGCTGGTGTCCTCGTCATGGTGAGCGGAATCGTGATGAGCAATACCAGCCGCCGTCTCGATCCTGGCGAGTTCCGCGGTTTCACGCTGTGCGATCCGCTGGCCCCACTGATATTCGTCAACGGCAAGGGTACGAAAGCGGCGCAGATGTTCACGCTCGCCCATGAGCTCGCGCATGTCTGGCTCGGGGCTTCCGCCCTGTCGAATCTGGGAGCCGCGCCCCCAACCGGATTCCGCCACGAGGAGGTGTGGTGCAACGCGGTAGCAGCGGAGCTTTTGGTGCCCCTGCGCCTCCTGCAATCCGATTTGCGGCGTAACGAGCCACTCCCGGACGCGCTGTCCCGGCTGGAGCGCACCTTCAAGGTCAGCACACTCGTCATCCTGCGCCGCCTGCTCGATGCGGGTTGGCTGACTCGCGAGCGCTTTGATGCGGAGTGGAGACAAGAGAACGAACGTCTGGGGAAGCTTGTCCTGGCGGGCAGCGGCGGCGGTAACTTCTATTGCACGACCGTCGCGCGGGTCGGGCGGCGGTTCGCCCGCGCGTTGGTCGTGAGCGCGCTCGAAGGCCAGACGCTCTATCGGGACGCGTTCCGCATGTTGGGTGTCAGGAAGACCGAGACTTTCAACAATCTTGGGCGCGAAGCCGGGGTGATGGGATGACATCCTATCTCCTCGATTCGAACCTCTTCATCCAGGCAAAAAACCTCCCCTAGGGATTCGATTTCTGCCCCGCCTTCTGGAACTGGTAGGTTGAGGAGAACGGCGCGGGCAAGGTCGCGAACGAACTGCAGGCCGGGAACGACGAAATCTCAGAGCGGGCCGCCGCGCGCGGCGAAGAGTTCTTTCTGCCTCCGGATGACGCCGTGTTGCCGGCGCTTCGCAACGTGAGTGATTGGGCGAGAGCCATGGATACCAGCCGGCCGCCGTCGCAACCTTCCTTCAGGTTGCCGACTACCTTTTGCGGTCTGACTAAATTTATGGCCAATGTGCAGGCCGCCGCCCGGAGGTCCATCTCGTCGACCTCGCCCAGGGGATGCGCTTTCGCAGCTTCCATTTGATCCTTAGCGCCATTTCCTGAATTCATGATCGACTGAATTGATAGCCGTTTCAATGACGGCGCAAGTCTGATTCGCGAAATCTCCATTCCCTATCAAACTCCGCTATTCCGGAACCGTGAATCGGAACGACGGCATGCGCCGCGACATAAGCCGTCGGCTGGCCGTGTTCTGGCCGCCGCAGCGGGAGCAGCCATTCAGCCAGTTCCTCGTCGAGGAACTGGTCGAACTTGAAAAGTACACTCAAAACTTGGGGGAAATCGGAAAATCGAAAAAAAGACTGATAACTTTCCGAAAACCGTACGGCATTTGGCGTTTTCCCTCATCTTTGAATTTGAAAAAGAAAAGTTGTTCCGAAGGCGGAATTCAAACCTTCCGAAGGGCGACCGCGCGGCTGCGCCGACGACGGTTCCGGCCCGAGGCTCCCCAAATACCGCGAACGACGGACCGGCCAATTGCTATTTTCAATGTGGTTGCCCGTACCGTTTCAACCGAAACCGCGAATTCGCCCAATTCGACCGATGCCTCGTCTGTCCGCGCGGTTCGGCGTCCGGCTTCGAATGGAAGACAATCCCTGCAATTTTTCTCGGCCCGTCGAACGATTGATGAAACCGGACAGGCCGGCGCCGAAACCAGCGAGTTCGAGTGCAAGCATGTTTTCGGTTTTTCTCAGCGGCTTCGTCGTCCGGCCCGGCCCGACAACCCGATCCGCGAGCGCCTAATTTATTGATCCTTCGATTGCCTATGAAAAGCGGCTTCCAATTCTCGAGCAAGTCCCGAGACGACGCCTTCCCGCGCGGCCTGCCCGCTCCGCTCGCCTTGCTCTTCCAGGCGAGCAACTCTTGCTTCGATCTCCCGTACCGCGCTCCCGCCAGGAAAGCGAGATGCAAGAATGCTTCTTGCAGCTTTCGCTCCGAGCATTTCGCCAAGCCGTTCGCGGAGAGCCGCGTCCTCCGATGTCGTGGACAACGCCCAGAGCTCGGACGGACCTAGCGTCAGGCGCAATCGCTGCCTGCACTCGCCGCCCTTGTGCCGGATGATCGCCCAGAACGGAGCGCCTTTTTCCGACGGCCCTCCGAGCTCGCTGCGCAGAATGAATCTATCCAGCGCATCAAGCCCGTATATCTCGTCGAGTTTCCGCACTGCTCCTTCTGAAGGGGCGTTGAATATGAAAACCCCCGAAGCGAGTTCGAGAACCGCATTCGGAAAATCGTCGATCATTTGCGATGCAAGAGAAATCCTCACATTGTGCTTTCTACCCTCGCGAACGTCCTGAACGACTTGCTCGCCTATGCCGGGCGCGTTTCCGCAGCGGTGAAACTCGTCCATGCAGACAAGCTTCGGAATCTGCCTAGCGGCGCGAGCGCGATCCAACTGCCGCGGAAGATAGGAGACCGGCAGCCGCCCGTCTCTCGACGCGGCCCTTAATTCGGCTTCGTCGAGAAACCAGTCCCTTGTTGTCGCGTGGCGAGCAATCATGAACATCAATGCCGATCGCCGCCTTGAATCGGCGGTCGCGCCTCCGGACGTAACTTCGGCAAGATCAAGCGATATGATTTTTGCCGAGCCGATACTGAAGCGCGTGGCGGAGGCCAGAATAGGAAAATCCCGAATTGCCTCCGAAACAACGCGGTGGAAGGCCGCGAGAACGGGCTGGCCCGTCGCCGGGTCGACCGCCTCGCCGTACTGGGAGACAATTTGGTCCGCGTGGCTGGCCCGAATAAGATCCGGCAGTGTCGGCACGGCGCGGCGCTGCGCAATTTCGGCTTCATGGAACTTTCCGTGCGCCGCCAGCTCGTCGGCCGCGTTCCACCAGCTTTCGAATTCGTGCCTTCGAGTGCCGGAATCCAGCAGCGCGGCATCGACCTCCGGCTCGTCGCCCGAGAGGTACCGCTTCGGGCTGCGGCTGTCGGAATTCTCCTCGTAGCTTCTGTCGATGGTCGCCCCGACGAGTCCGGCCAATGGTCCGGACAGGGCTTTTTCGCCGTCACCGCAAAGAAGCGACAGGAAGTTGACGAGGAACATGCGTTCCGAAGCGAGCGGGCCGCGCATGCCGGGCTGGGTGTCGAATACGTTAATGGCGCATTCCGGCTCCATTCTCAGCTTCCGGTGCAGGGCCGCGAATCGGCTCGCCGGCGGCAGGGCTTCCTGCAAGAGCGAAATCAGCCCCTGCGACGAGCTTCCGATGTCGATAATTGAAATGCAGGGCAGCTCCGCAGCCCTGGTCGTACTGGAATGGGCCGCCAGGGCCGTCGCGAAGTTCAGCGCGTTCATGGCGACGGACTTGCCCGACCCCGGCGTGCCCGCGAATATGTCCACCCAGTTCGACTGCTTGCGGGAACCGGGCTGGTAGGGCCAGATTCTCCCGTCCTCCGTGCGGAACGAAACCGCGCCGGAGTCCCACGGCCCGTATTGCCGGGCGAACGGTCCCATGCAAAGCGCCGCCGATAGCGGAGCGGCCGCCGGCGGCGCGGTCGAAGCCAGCGACAGCCCCGCCGCCGACGACAGAACGGTCGCGAGATGGTCGCAGGATGCCGCGTCCGTAGAGCAATTTCCCCATTGCTCGACCGATCGCCTCAATATCGCCGCGTTTCGGCGAAGATCGTCGCTACGGCGGCCCGACACCCAGGTGGCGAACGACATTCGCATGCGAACCACCGTATCGTCGACCCCGTCGGATTCGCGAAGCATGTCGATAGCATCCCTTATCCGAGCGTTTCGGGTCGGCGCGGCGAACGTGAACAGCCGCGCGTACTGCTCTTTGAGCCTGACGGCCTGAAGACCTCCGCACTCGACAAGAAACGCGCATCGCCACGAGATGCGCTCCGGCGACCTGGTAACGGTATCGACCAGGTCGTTGAACGGGGTTAGGATTTCCGGCGCGACGGTTACATCGAATCCGGAAAACAGCGAGTCGCCGATACGCGTTACGCCCGCTTCCAGGGTTTCGGCTTCTTCGGTTGCCAGCTGCAGATCCAGGCAAGGGGCGAGCAGGTTCGAGAAATCCGCTCCCGCCAGTTCGGCCCGGCTCTCGGGCATCATCGCAAGGCCGCCTCGGCGGCCATTCGGCCGCGGCGCATCCGCCGAAGGCCGGAGCGGCAGCCTAGGCCGCCAGTCGCCTTTCCAAGGCGCGGTTTGCGGATAGAGAAAGGCCCTGATTTCCTGCAACGCCTCGCACGCGCTGAGCACCCGCGCGAAGCGGCGGCTCTCGACCAGATCCGCCGCCAGAGATTCGACCAGCGCGGCATGGCGAGCGAACACGCCGTCAAGAGCCATTCCGGGCAGCTGGGCGGATGCCGCCGGAGGGATGCTCTTCAAGCGGCCGCTTCCGCGCGCCGCGCCGGCGGCCGCTTCGTTCTTCGACAGGATCTCGGGCCTCGTGTGAATCAGAATCAAGGCGGTTTCCTCGACCAGATACCGGGCGAGATGCCGCTGCCGCTCCCAAAGCACGTCGTCGAGGTCGAGACCGAGGCGAACCGTCTGCTCGCGCGTTCCGTTGACTATTTTTTCTATTTTCCTAACCGCCGCGGAAGGGTCGCGGACGAATGCGAATACGAACGCGTGGCCCGGTTTCGCAAGGAACGGCGAAAGCCCCACTCTCAGCTCCTCGGCGAAACTTTCCAGTCCCGCCGCGCCGGTCGCCCGCATCGCCCCGTCCATCCGGATGACCGAAACAAGGGTCCCGTCCTTCATCGTCAGCGTGGACTCGTCCTCCACGGCCTCGAGGCGGATGCGCTCGGCCAGGGAGTTCCCCAATGCACCGCCGAACCAGTCGGCGAACATGCCGCCGATATCGATCATTGCCCGGTCATGGGGATTGCGGCTCGCTTCGCCGCATTGAAGCGGCCGCCCCGCGACTCGGGCGACGCATCGAGGACGCTGTCCAGAAGCCACATCGCTTTTTTCGAAGAGGCGACCTGGCACCGCGCGTACAGCTCGCCGCCCTCGCGCGCGTCCGGGAAGTCCGCATCCGCGGCTACCTTCTCTCCCGGCATGACCGCCGCCGACCGCCAGAGCGAATTCGCAACCTCCGGCATTGAATCGCGGCTAGCCGGAACGCGCAGGCGCAGGCGTCCCGCGCAGGCGGAAACCAGTTCGGCGCCTGATCGCTCCGACGCTTCGAGGGCCGGAATCATCTCAATTCGGTCCGCGATCGAAATCCACGCGGATTCGAGCGAAGGGCAGTCCGCCGTGTAGGGAAAACGGCTCATCGCCGCGCAAAGGATAATCTCGGCCGCAACTCCCGCCGACCACGTCGATCCAGCGATTTCGCCGCCCCCGCAAACCGAGGCGAGCGCGTCGCGCGCTTCGCCGGCGGCCGAACGTCCGCCTTCGGTCCAGCCCGGCCCGGCATAAGCCGCATGCAGAGCGAATTCCCCGTATCGAGACATGATGCCGATTTCTTCGAGAGCGAAGTGCCTGCGACCGACCGACGGGTCGGATCCCGACGCCCAGGCCGCCGCCCAGGATGGCGCGCGATTCGCGCCGGGCCGAAAGACGCCTTCGCAAATGACCGGACGACCCAGGCTTCGAAGCTCCGCAAGAGCGCGGCTGTCGGCGATCGGGTCGCGCCGCGCCGGCAGCGAGCAGGAATGCCAGGCGCCCGGCGACGGAACGGGCCGGGATGCAATCCTCTTGAAATGCGAAAAAGTCGGAATCTTCGCGATCGCCATTCGAAAGCCCCGCTCTTGCTTCCGAGTCCATGATCGAACGCCGGCGAGATGCAGATTCCCGACCGGAGCGCAAAGCTGCCGCTCGCGCGGGTATGTTAGGGAAAGGCGCGCCTCGAGCTCCCGCCGGAACCCTCGGGAGAGGCTAGTCTGTTCGAGAATTCGGCTGCCGCACTTCAGTCCCGCCCTGCAATCATGCCCCATGGCCGCAGATGACTTGAGAACGATGTCGGTTACGCGGGCTACGACGCGGACTAGCGAATCCGCCATCTGCAATTGCTTGCCGGGATCAATGCCCCATTCCAAAAGCAGGTCGTTCCACGGAATCTGCAGCCAGGAACAGGAATGAATCATCGCCGCGGGGTCGCGCTCGGAACGCAGCAGTGGCTCGTCCCACGGAATATTCGACATCCAGACCCCGTTCGGAAGATTCTTGATCGACGAGATGCTTCGAACGCGGCCACACGAGATGCGGCCGCCCGCAATGCCGCGGTCGCCGCGCAAAACCAATCCGATACCCGGCATGTCGGCAATCGCGCACAGTTCGACGGGTCCCTCGCTTCCAGGTTCCGCAGAGGCCGCCGCCACGGTCAATCGCCGAATTCCTCGGACCGAAGCAGGTCCGCGAGGGCATGGCCGGGAAACTCCGAGTCCCAGTAGCGCTTCTGAAGATCTTCGGCGACGTCGGCGAAGCCGCCTTCCCTCCAGCAGCTAACCGAGGCCGAGGGCCTGTCGCAGCCTTCGCTAATCCGGTCGGCGGCAGCCGGCCAGAATCGCAGGCTGGCATCCAGGAGCATTGAGAGTTCGGCGAAGCGAGTTTCGCCGAGCATGGATTTCGCCGCGAGCAGCGCCTCGAAGAACGCTTCGGGATGGGAGCTGCCCAGAATCTGCGAAGCCGCGCATTCGCGCCTGCCGATGCCGTCTGCTATTGACAGCGCCGCGCGCTCCAGTCCGGCACGCGTGAACTCGTCGCCGGCGAAGCCCGACGCGAGAAGCACGTGCCAGGCAAGCCTGTGGATGCTCGCCTGCTTCAGCCCCGGCGCCCAGATAATTTTCAAGCGTCCGCGCAATGCCGCCCATACGGGGTGGCGAAGATTGTGGCAGAACTGGCAAATCGCCTTCAGATTCTCCGGATTTGAATCGTCGTGGCTTTCAACGTGGTCGATTTCCATGAATCCAGGCAGCCGGATGCCGCAGCGATGGCAGGTCCAGTCGTCGCGCTTTAGGCATTCGACCGTCGCATCGGAGGCGGCCGTGGCGATCATCGCATGGGCTCTTGCGCCGACCGCCAGAAGGCGCGGCGATTCATTGGCGATCTCCGCGAACATTTTCCGGTTCCAGCGGATTCAGCTAATGCTGCGAAGCGATCCGTCCACGGAAACGTTCGTCGCGCCGCCGCCGAACAGCGATCCAATGCCGACTCCGAGCGTCGTAGGAATGGCGACGAGCGCGGCTCCCACGAATACGAGAGTAAAGGCCGTGGACAGCCTGGCCGAAGGATCATTCGGATTCTGGGCGTGCTGGCGGAACTTCAATAGGCCTGCGATTCCTAGAAAAATTCCAAGTAGGAATGCCGCCGCGCCGACGAGGTCGGCTATGCTGCCCGCCTGGCTTTGCAGGCCCGAGGCCACGTCGCCGATATTGGCGACTTGCGCCTTCGCGGGCTGAATCAGAAGAATGATCAAAGCGAGCGGCGCCCGGCGCAAAATGTTGTTCATGGATATGATTCCTTGTCTGAGCCGCTGCCCGCGATTGCGAGAATCGGCATTTCTCGATTGCAGAATCAGGGCGGATCGCGAAATCGCCAATACTGGATCGAATGATCGCGGCGCACGGCTGCGGACAACTCCGCGAGCCGGCTTCGATCACGGCCGATGCCTGCCGTCGCCAAGGCATTCGCCGCCCGGCGAATTCATATGCGCAGCTTCCACGCGAGCAGGCTTCCCGGATTGCCTCGCAAGATCGAGTGATGATCGAGGACCAGCGATTTACGGCGACCGGAACCGGATGCGGGAGCGGCTTTCGCGAATTCGGAAAGACACTTCGGGGCAGGCGTGGTTCAGATTTGATACCCGGCCCGGGGTTCCCAAAAAACCGTGAACGAGGGAACCGCCAATCGCTTCATTTAATGTGGTTGCTCATATGTGCCGGTCCCGCGCCTTCTGGTGCCACGAGGCGGCGCCGAACACTAGGCCGCCGAGCGGGCCGTAGCGCTCGGAGGCGATACAGTAGCGGATCCGCCCGCCCGGGCACGCCGCGTCGCCCTCCGGATGGTGCGTCGCCTTCATCGAGCGCGCGAGGCGCTTGTCGCAGTCGTCGACGAGGACCACCGCCACCGGGCCGAGGTCGCCGAGCGCGCAGTCCAGATCCAGGTCCGGATAGTCCGGCGGAACCGCCCTCGACGCCGCGGTCGCGGCGGCCATGGGCAGCGCCTCTGGCAGAGCCAGGCCCTGCTTCGCCGCCAGCTTCGGCGGCGCCGTCCGCGCCGAAGCGAAGCAGGGTGCGCCGAGCGGGTTGCGCCAGTTCTCCCGCTCGCAAAGTTCAGTCGCCAGCGAGCAGCGCGTGCAGCCGCCGGATTCCAGGCCCCTCTTCAGCCACGCGGCCGCGTCGGGGCGAAATTGTCGTGTTCCTATTCTCATGAGGCATGACTTACCCCTTCCGGCGAATCGAGTTAACTGCGTCGGGATGAAAGAGGCGGGGCATCTACTGGTCGCTCGCGGTCACCGCACCAGTACCGCGCGATTAACTGCCGTAGCGAATGACGAATGCTATGTTGGATTCGGATGGATGCCGGTTCCCGCCGCCGATTCTAAAATCGCCAAGGCGGCGGCGGTGTTTTTAAACTCTATTCCCGGTCGTTCGCAACTGATGCGCAATGCTGGCCGCACATTGGACTTCCCACAATACTACCCTGCGGCGTAGGAGACTGTCAGGGTCCCCAACATGAAGGACAAACGCGTTCGTGAAATCATGACCGATTGCTGGCGGCGTAACGCCCACATAAAGGTACCGCAGTTCCGTGACGGCGAATGCGAGGTCCGGCGGCTATGGGATGAGGCGGTGGCCGACGCAATGGGATGGGACCCGGACGAACTTGCAGAATTGCGGCAACTCCTGCATCGCGAGCCGCACGTGAGGGGGGCTTGGCTATAACCAGTTCCGGGTGATGCGCTGGAAAGGCGGCCGCGCGGCCTGTTTGTGCTTTGGTAGGACGCCGTTCGTTTTTCCGCCGATTTGCGGAGGGAGGATCGTACGGGTTTTATTCCGCTGCTCTGTGGATATCCGCCAAACTCTGCGTGTGTCTTGGGGCCGACCGGTCACTTGATGTGGAATGGCGATCTGCCAGAAACTGTGCGAAACGGAGCGCATCCAGCGTTGTCGGCTCCGACCATGGCCATGGTATTATTGATGGTCGTCGTAATCGAAAATTGCCGCTTCACTTTAGGCCGTAGAATTGTTTCAAAGCCTCAATGACTAACTCACGTGCAACAGACTTTCCGATCCCCCATGCATCGACCGCGCCGCCTTTCAATTTGTCCTTCAGCCATTCTTGAACATTCGTGCCGAGTGGTTTCATTTCGTCCTGCGACGCCTCTTTACCCGCGATTTCAGCGAGTTCCTTTGCTTCGTCGGAGGGAAATCCCGCCGCTTCGAGAGCTTTGGCCAGAGACGACGTATCTCCTTTGGTAACATTCAGCGTAACTGAGGAGCCATAGTCGGCATGAATGTTTGTGACATCACCGTAGAAAATCTGCTGTGTCAGATTCTTGACGTTCTCTTGTTCAGTCGGAGTGATTGCGCCGCCCGTTTGCCCAACTGAAATTTCAGCGGCTGCTGGAACCTGCTTTTCCAACTTCAACGCAAAGTCCAGTGTCTTTGCTCTTACGGCATGCTGAATGCGAGTGAACGCGCCAGTGTCAATCCGATTGCTGATCTCAACGATGGCCATGCCCACGTAGATCTTGTCCTGTAGGATCAGCTTGAGATTGCTAGAATCGATCGCAAAGTTTCCGTCTTTACCGTTGTTTTCTAGTCGGCTGTCGATAAAGGGCAGCCCGTCGCGAATTTCGTAAGTTACCCACTTCTTGCCAGCAAATTTTTCTATCAAGTGACTTGGAATGGATACGTTGTTGATCTGCTTTGCAATGTCAGTGAAAGTTCCGGTGTAAGTGATTTGGGCTATTCGATAATCTGGAATCCACGCGTCAGTTGGATAACCTTCGGTCTCATGGTGGACCCATTCCTCCAAAATGTCCGCGTCTAGCTTTGATGCCAAAACCCGGAGCTTTAGGAGGACAGATCCAACGCCAATCTTGTCATCGAGAAGTGCCTCCTGGATATCGTGCAACAGGGCCATTCGTATTCCTTTGCTTTCAATCGAGGGTCAAGTCGCGGGCAATTCGGCTCAGTGCCAAATAACACTCCAAGGAATTTGCCGCGAACTGAGGCCGTTCATCGGTGATTGGCCATGAAATTTGTGCTGAAGGGCTCAGAACAGCGTTCCAACTTTCCGTCGGAGCGGAATTCGTTCCGCATCACGGAATCGCTGGCAATGGAGCGGGCACCTCAATTGACCTGAGCTTTTCCAGAAGTTTCTTGGCCTTATTAAGCCGCCGTCCTTTTGCCAGATCTGGCTTGCGCCGTTTGGTTTCGCCCCATGGGTCTGGACAGTCTTTAAGCGACAAAAAGACTGCAGTTGCCGCAAGATCCAATTCGATTGCCGAGGCATGTGCGGCAGCCGTGGCGAGTTCTCTCCTGCCAGGCGGAACATTCGAGGCGCTTTCCAATTCCGCTCTGAAGACCGAGTATTTACCACCCCATGCCGCGGTTTCTTCTACTTCCGAAAGATCGCCGAGCAGCACAGCGGTGGTTGCGGCCTCAGCTACTTCGTCGCTGTATGGACTGCAGTTCCTGAAACCGAATCTGAAACCATCACTGTATCCCGCAATTTCCAGAAGATAGGCAATCTTCTGAAGGCGAGTCGAGCCGATCACCTCTCCTCCAGCATCGTGGATGATGCCCGCAATCAGTCGGGTTCCTGTTTCCTGCATTTCTTCGCTTCCTCTTCGATGATGTTGTCGATCATGTCCTTGATGTCCGGTTTGTCCCGGTCGAAGTAGGCCCGGCACAGCTTGAATTCGTCGATGCTCGCCACAATTTTGGACCGTTCTCTTAAGTCCAGCAACTCTTTTCCTTCCGTCTTGACATTGATCCGTTCGATCGGCCCTCTCGAGTTTTCGTCTGTCTTGTAGGCGGACCTTTCCGCCTTGTCCGTGAGGATAACCGAGACGCCGCACGGCTGCATCAGTTTTGTATTGAGCTCTCTCAGCTTTGCCAGCACTAGTTCGCAGCATGCGTCGATCATTTTGATGAGTGCTGGACTTTGTTCATTCTTCCGGTCGATAATGTGAGTTGCCCTCGACCGGATGTCCACACACTTCAAGAGATTGCGATCAAGCAGCCTCCTGGTAAAATTCGAAATCAACTTGTCGCTGGACTCGCTGAGTTGGGAGAGTGCCCCCAGAACGACGGTGTCATCCAGTGCTAGGACCGCATCCATGTTATTGGGATCTTCGCCAAATCTGATCAGGGGATGGCTACTCGGCAAGTTCACCGCAGCATGTTTGTCATCCCGGACCAACTGAACCAAGCGCACCAGTAATTCGATGAACAACTTCTCGACCCCGCGCGTCGTCTTGTGATAGTAGACCGTCGGATAGAGCTGGAACAGCCCGAGAATGTAGGCCTCCGCCGCATGGATTGCCTTCGGTCCGATAACGAATGTCGGAACCGTTCCTGTGCTTTCGTCATCCACACCGGTTGTTATATCGTCAATCTCCAGGTTCTCCAGCAGCCAGTCGAAGTCGATCGACGAATGCCTGCTCCCGGTCATCATCCTGTCCCGGCGCATGTAGTCAAGACGGTCCGCATCGAACTGGCTCGAGACTACCGCATTGTGCACGGTCTTGGTTCCGGTCCCTGTGACCATGTCGGCAATTTTGTCTGCTGCGTCAACACCGGCTATGGTTTTCAGAGTCTCTGCAATTTCGCCTTCTCTGATCAGCTTCTCGCTGATTAACTCGTGATTGACTGCCTCCAGTCCGAGTCGCTTGGATACCTCCTCGAAGGCTTGGCTGAAGGGACCATGCCCGACATCATAAAGCAGGGCTGCCGCAAGGGCGTAAATTTCTCTGTCCTTCAGCCGGTTACCTCTTTGCCTTCTGACAATCTGCATCAACTCTCTGGCGGTCTGAAGGACTCCAAGGCTGTGGGAGAACCGGGTATGCGACGCGCCCGGATAGACGAGTTCCGAGCACCCGAGTTGCTTGATCCGCCGCAGACGCTGGAAATGCCGGCTGCACAGGATTTCCCAAGATGCCGCATCCCACAAATTTTCCACTAGATCGAAGACGATAAGATTGTGAAGAGTATCCCGAATTCTCTAGGGCTTAAGATTCTTGGTCTTCATGTATCCCACTAGCCTACCCTGCCCTTTATTTGCACAGCTCAGCTTATCCATGCAAGCTAGTTTGGTAGGTTGACTGGCTGAGTCTCTCGCTTTCGGGAAATCTCATACTGGACCGGCGGTGTCCTGACAGGATTCGACGGCCGCACCGAGACCTGCCTGAACATCAAAACGCGAACTCTTCGGAATCTTCCGCGTGGCGGTGAGCCGGTCTGGTACTGGCTCTAGGCGGCCGTGGTGCATTCCGGATCCGCTTCGGCAGCGCCTCATGGTTGATGGCTAGGTCAATAAGGCGCATCTTGGGGTCGGCTCCGGCTGAGTGCAGAATGACGTTCTAGGGTACTTTCCGCTTGCCCGGCGTTCGACAGACGGTTGGACGCGATACAGAGAAGAGTTCGGCAAGACCGCTGATCGAGTATTCGCCGGAGTTCCATCCGCTGCATTTCCAACAGTTTGGGCCGTTTGCCTCGCAGCTTGCTCCCTGTCTTCGCGATCGCCGCGCCCTCGCGGGTTCGCATCCCGATTAGGCCGGCCTCGAATTCGGCGAAGACGACAACGATGTTGAAAAACATCTTGCCAATCGGGTCGGCGGGGTCATGGACTTTCGCCCCTCCAAAACCATGCCGCGTGAAACACAGCAAACAGCGGCAATGCCAGTTATGCCTGTCTATCCGGGGACCGGCAAATCAACTCTTTGCAAAAGGTGGGGAGTCCCCCAAGAGCAACACCGCTGGGGTGTAAGTAAGCGTTCGGTCCAGCGGCGACTCCCCCTGGGCCGGACAATCTCGGCCGCGCCATGGGCCTGGTCGCCGCGATGGGCAGCCACCTGCACCGCAAGCACGACCGGCCTCCGGGGAACGAATTCGTCCTGGTTCGGCTACGCCCGGCTGGCCGATTCGTCCGCCTCGACCGAGCGCCGTGAGGCTGGGGCCGAAAAATGCGAAGTGTACAAGCTATTGCGGTCTGACTAAAATTATTGCCAACGGGCAGGGTGCCCATCCGAATTGACTACCCGAATTTTTCGGCGCCGGATTTAAATTGTGGCCCTAGGCTTCGCCGCGGTCTGCGCGCGCCGTCCAGCAGGCCGGGGATAACTTTCCCGGATGATAGCGGCTTCGGGTTCGGTATAGGCATGGCTTTTTAACTTGGAGCGAGGGAAAACCCGCGCCGAAGACAAGCTATGCTTTGATTTTCCCGACTTTTACCAAGGATGAATAGCCTTTCGATTGCCGGATGCGGCACTGATCGGAATTGCGCAATCGGCCGTAGGAAGTTTCGCATGGCAGGCATATTGATCGTTTCTGCCGCCGAATTCGGCGAAGCAGGCCAGCCCGGAAATAGCAAAGGGAAATGCAAGCGCATGAAAAGCATGATCGAAGAAATGCCGCGGAACTCGTTCGCGCGGCACCATTCCGGATGGACGGAAGACGAGCTTCGAGCGCTCGTCAAAGAGTCGAAGGATGGAATCGGTTTCAAAAAAATCGTCTACATGCTCGCGAGGTCGCGAAAATCCGTTTCCGTTAATGCTTCGCGCTTCGGCTTAACCGCGCGCATGGATACGGGCGAGTTTCTGACCGAAAGGCACCGCCGGCACGGAAAGCTTAGAAACTGCCTGTCCTGCGCATCGATGTTCTACTCGACGGACTTCGGAAACCGCATGTGCCAGAAATGCAAGAACAGCTGCTCCTGGAGCTGCGGCGGCGACTACATTACCTCCATCTAGCCCCGGAGAGGGAGCATCCGAATGAAAGTATCGCCGGGAAGGTTCGCGGAGAGCGCATGGCTGGACTACAAAATCAGAGTCAAGGCGGCGCTTCCGCTGCCCGAAACCATTAGGCACGTCGCGGGCTCGAAATTCGAACCCGCGGGAAGAGGCTTCAAGGCCTGCTGCCCGTTCCATTCGGAAAAAACGCCGTCGTTTTTCGTCAGCGCGGAGTTCAATACGTACCGCTGCTTTGGATCGGGTTGCGGGGCGAAAGGAGATGTATTCAGTTTCCTGCAGGACTGGTACGGGATTAGCTTCAGTCAATCCCTGCAACGCGCCAGCGAGCTTGCTGGAATCGAC
>MKWU01000973.1_pt1 | contig 52560 bp, 52 predicted proteins | sample 809101 | NCBI WGS metagenome assembly MKWU01 (sample SAMN05860141, study PRJNA318959) | sponge metagenome | host: Aplysina aerophoba | place: Slovenia: Piran, Adriatic Sea, Gulf of Piran | collected 2013-05-07 | reverse complement strand
GCTGCGGGCGCCGATGGTGGTGTCGTCGGCACGCGGGATCGGCGAGCGGCAGCATGCGTTGCGCACCGTGGCGGCTGCGCAACTGCCCGGCGGGGCCGTGGACACTGGCGGGGTGGCGGCCGGGGCGGGGGGCGGGGGGGGGGGGGGCGGCTCGGGTGTTTCGGGCGGCGGCGCCTGCCGCTGCGCCGGCGCTCGGGCCACAGGGGTTTTCTCCCGCGCCGGCGCAGGGGCCGCCGCCTTCGGGTTCGTTCTACGACGATCCGCCGGCGGGGTCACCGGCCGTGTGGGGCGCGCCGCAGGCCGCTTCGGGCAGGGGCAGGTCCGCCGGCGGCGGGCAGCCGGGGACGTTCACCGCGGGTCCGGCAGCCGACGGCGGCACCGGCGGCGTGGGTCCCGCCGGGGTCGTCGTCACTCCGCACGACGGGCGCGACTACCGGCTCTACGAGGGCACGATGCTGCCGGCGGTGCTGCAGACGCAGCTCGACGGGACGGCCTCCGGGCCGCTCTCGGCGCAGGTGACGCGGCACGTCTACTCGGCTGACCGCCAGCGGGTGCTCGTCCCCCGGGGGACCGTCGCGCTGGGGACGTCGCAGGGCGTGCAGGACCTGTGGCAGGGGCGGCTAGCCATCGGTTTCCACCGGCTCATCTTTCCCGACGGGCGCTGGGTGCGGATGGAGTTCGCGGGGATGAACGGGCTGGGCGAGACGTCGCTGCGCGACCAGGTCGACCGGCACTACCTGCAGATGTTCGCGGCGGCTGGCGGCGTGGGCCTGCTCGCCGGCTTCGCCCAAGCCGGCGGTGGGGGACAGAGCCAGTTCCGCTCGGCGGTGTCCGAGCAGATGGCGAACACGTCGCTGCAGATTGTCTCGCAGTTCCTCAACCGCCTGCCGGAGGTGACCATCCGGGCCGGGCACCGGGTCAACATCCGGCTGATGGAGGACCTGGTGGTGCCGGCCGAGGCGGCCTGGGACGTCGACTAGGGAAGACGGCGGGCGGTCAGTCGGCGGGCATCTCGCCCGTGAGGACGTTGATGACGATCTCCCGCAGTTCGCGGATGTCGGCCCGGACTTCCGTCCTCAGTTCGCGGACGTCGGCCTGTACGTCGTCGATCCGCCGATGCACGTCGTCGATCCGGGCGTTCAGGTTGGCGTTCTGCTGGAACACCAGGGCGATAAGCATCAGCAGCGGTGTGGCGAGCCCGATGCCCGGTGCCGACGATGGTCCTGACGAGGGCCTTTGTGTCGGCACTCGTGACCGGCGCCTGCGGCTCGGGCGTCGGTGCGTCGCTCATGTTCGTAGCGTAGCACCGATCGGAGGATCTGGTGGCGCCGGGCGAGGCGGTTGCGGACGTCGACCAGCGGACCGCGATCCCCATACTTGCGGCATGAGCATGCGCACGAGGGTGGTCGTCGGTTCAACGAGGGCTCTGGCCGCTTCGCTGGCGGCCGCGGTCCTGCTGGCGGGGTTGGTTCCCGACGGGGTCGAGGCGGGACAGTACGACCGCTACGGCCGGCGCTTGGCGCCGGGCGCGGTCCCGCTGGTGCTCGGGCCGCTGCCGGGTGCGCCCTGGCGCGGGCGGGTGGACTTCGGCACGGTACAGCCGCTGGGCGTCGATGCGGCGGCCATCGGTCGCGGGCTCGGACCCGTGTTCCGCATGGTGTTGCCGCGGGTGGGTCCGCAGGGGAGCGTCCTCGACGTCGTCGTCGAGGACGTCGAGCGCGAGGACGTCTCCGCCATGGCGGCCGGCGTTGCCGGGCTGAACCCGCGCAACTCGGTGGTCTATACGGGGACGCTGCGCCAGCGCCCGGACGTGGTCGTCGTGCTGTCGGTCGTCAACGGTGTTCTGTACTGCCGCTTCGCGTTGGGCGAGGAGGCTTGGGTGATCTACTCGGACGCGGCCGGCCGCTCGATGGTGCGTGTCGAGCGGCGCAGCGACGCGGCGGCGGCAGCTGGGTCCGGTCCGGCAGGTTGGCCGGTGGCCCCGGGTCGTCCGCAGTAGCCGAACAGGAGGTTGTGGTCATGAGACGCAAGGGCGTGCGGCGCGTCGTGGTGGCCGCGGCGCTGGCCGTGGTGATGGTGGTCGGCCGGGCGGCGCCCGCCGGTGCGTTCCTCTCGTCGCTGGACCCGGCGGGCTGGGCGGTGGTGGCCCAAATGGCGGCCGTTATTTCGCAAGCGATAGCGATCAAGAGGCAGGTCGAGAACGTGCGCAATCAGGCGCGGGCTGAGTTTTTCGGCAAGCTGGCGCCGTTGACCGGGAAGCTGGAGGTGGTGGCAGAGTGGTTGCGCAACTCGAGGACGCAGGCCGGGGTCTGCGTCTATGACCCTTTGAACTGCTCTCTGGGGCACACGCCCGGGAGCCATGTTGATCTCCTGCCGTCGTCGGTGCCGGTCTTCAACCGGCCCATGGAGCAATGCGCGGGTACCGTGTCCCCTACCGATCCGTGCATGCCGGTGGAGAGGACCCTGCCTGTGGCCATGGCGGGTTCGCTGGCGGGTGCTGCGCGGAGCTCGATGTTGTCGGCGGGCGCTGTCAGCCCGATTACGCGGTCCTACAGTGGGGCGGATGCACGTATCGCCGCCGGGATCGGTGTAACCGAGGCGCGCATGCGCCATGCGATTTCGCGCGCTGACAGCGCCATCGACCGTTCGGAGCAGAAACGGGCGATGCGCCGTGCGCTTGTGGAAGAGCAGATGGCCATCGTCGAGGACTGGCGTGGTTGCCAGGAGGCGGTGCCGGGGGCCTGGACCCCCACCGGCGATCGGATCCCGTGCGTGACCAACGGGGGGCGGGGCCGTGAGGACCCGGGCGTCGGCCGCGGTACCAGCGGCGCCCAGGAGGCGCTCGTCTCCAGGCTCGATGCGTTGCAGGCGTACCAGGACGGCGACGTCTCCAAGGTCCAGCTGAACACGATCCAGACCGAGCTCATCGTGATGCTTGGCCGCATTCAGGCGGCGCGGATGGAGCGGGAAGCGGCGGCGATGGAGGAGGAGCAGGACCGCCGCATGGCGGCCGAGGCGGCGCGCCGGCGCATTCTCGAGCTTCAGAAGGCCACTTTCGACTGCAAGGTGTCGGATGGGCCGTACTCGTACTTCGTGGAGAGCGCTCCTCCAACGACCCCGCCGTCGGGGTCCTGTGTAAACGTCCAGGATGCTTCTCTAGCGTCGATTCAGCAGCTGGGGTCGAGTTGTCTTCTGCCGGGCCAGTGTCCGTAGCCGTGGGCGCGGATGTCCGGATGGAGGTGTGTGGTGACTGACCAGGTTCCGGAGCCGGCGCCGAGGGCGGACCGGCTGCATGCGCTGTCTTTGGTTGCGGGCGGGCGCCGGCGTCGGCCGGGTCTGCGGTGCGTGGCGGCCGGCGCCCTGGTGCTGTTGTTCTCGCTGACGTCGACCGGCGCCAGCCGTTCGGAGGCCGGGTTCGTCGCGATCCTGGCGCAGACGAAGGTCTACCTGAACATCCTGATCGACGAGTGGGAGAAGTACTCGCGGATCCTGGAGGACCACCTCGACAAGGTGACCGGGATCATGCAGCCGTTCAGCGAGATTCACGCCGGCGTGCGCGAGCTGGCGAACATCAACGGCCTTCGGGACGTCTACCGGATGGCGGACTCTTACCGCGCGTCGGTTTCCGACCCGGGCTGCTTCGTGCCGGGCTTCTCCGGCAACTGCGCGCTCCAGCGCGACTTCATCCCGCCCGAGGTCCGTTCGGTCGACTACGAGCTGCGGACCGGGATCCGGCAGGGTGCGTCGGGCTGGAACTATACGCTGGAGCAGCTCGAGGGGGAGGTCTTCGAGCGCTCCACGCTGGATACCCTTCAGGAGGCGCTGGCCGTCTACGATCCTGCGGCCGCGGCCGAGGCGCGGATTACCCGGCGGCGCGTCGAGCGCAACGTCGAGCGGAACCGGTGGCAGATCCGTCGGATCCGCTCGATCGCGAACCGCAGCACGTATGCGGTGCGCAACTTCGTCTTCCGCGCCGATCAGCGTCCGGGCCCGTTGTCGTTGGACGACGGCTGTCCGGACGTTCCTGCGGACTATTTCGGCGATCCTGCCACGGGTGTTCCGCCGGAACCGAACGCGACGCTTCTCGACCAGGCGATCAACGCGGACTGCGAGCCGGCCTCGGGCAGTCTCGACGATCCACTGGCCGAGCAGGCGCACCTTTCGGAGATGGAGGCGAAGACCCTGCGCGCGGCGGGGATGGTCGGCCTGGTGGAGATGGCTTCTCTCGAGCTCGAGCGGGGCAGCGAGCGGGAGACGGCGGCCCTCGAGTCCGCTGAGCGGGCCGAGGAGCAGCGGCGCAGGGAGTCCGAGCGCGTCGCGGCCCGGTTGAGGTGCTTCGAGACGACGGGATCGCTGGCGTACGTGGACGGCGGCGTGTGCGGGACCGTCGTCTCCGGTGCGGAGACCTTGCGCCGCCAGCAGGCGCAGCTGACGTCCCTGGTTCTGCCGTAGCCGCCGGGGGGGAGACGAGCGGATGAAGCGTTCGGTCGGCTTGTGCCGGCATTCGGGTGGCGGGGGCGTGCTCCGGCGGCTGCGGCGCCGCCGTGCGGCTTCGTTCCGCGACTGGGCGCGCCGCGTGGCCGGGCGTCTCGCCGCGGCGCTGCTGCTCGCCACCGTCCTGCCGGCGTTCTCCGTGGTGGTCGGTGCGCAGGGCAACGAGCTCGGGGTGTGCATGCGCACCAGTCCCGAGACGGCGGCGTTCCGCACCGGCGGGGATCTCGCCCCCGACGGACCGCCGCGGGGCGGCGCTTTTACGCCGGGGAACTCGTTTGTCCGTGCCGCCGTGCAGTGCGCCGAGTCGTTCGCTGACGCGAACCTTGTCGGGATCGGACTGAGGATCTGGGGCGGTCTGGCGATTATCATCACGATCTGGACCGGTATCCAGATGATGTTCAGTGGGGGCTTCGCCATCGGCGAGGTCATCTCGCTGATCCTGCTGCTGGGCTTTCCCTGGGCCGTGCTCAACTTCTATAACACGGCCGTCGGCACGCCCTGGGGGGACATGACGTTCTCGCACATGGTGTCGGGCATGGGTCAAGTCGTTGGCGCCCGGCTTGTGGCGGGAGCCTTCGAGGCGTTCCAGCAAGTCGTCTACGATGCGGTATCGAGCATCTGGTCGGCAGAGACCTTCAAGGGGGCCTTGCTCCAGGCCGAAGACGAGTCGGGGGACGCCAACGAGTCCGGGGGTTTCCTTGCCACGGTGTGGGGTTATATCACCACCGGCACTTCGGCTGTCTACAACGCGTTGTTCGGTTGGATCATGGGTCTGCTGGAGGCTTTCGCGCGGACCATTACGGTCATTCTTCTCGGCGGTCTCTTCATCCTCCTTTTGATCGTTCCGGCCCTGGTCGCGTACTGCTCGTACCTGTGGGGTTACTTCTCGTTGCTGGTGGCCATTATTCTTGGACCTCTGCTGATCCCGTGGGTTCTGGTTCCGCAGCTTCAGTTCCTTGCGTGGGGGTGGTTCCGTACGCTGCTCGGCGCCGGCGTGCACATGATGGTGGCCGGGGCGTGCTTCGCGGTGGTGGCGCAGATACTGATGATTCCGATCATCCGTTTCAAGACGTTGGTGACAGCGGCCAATGCGCAACCCGCGCTGGAGGCCGTCTCGGTGCATCCGCTCGGTTTGCTCGGGGCGACCGCCGGGGTCGCACTCAGTGCGGGGATCGCGGCGATCATGGAGTCGCTGCCCCTGATTCTGGTGGCCTACCTCGGGGCCTTCAAGATCGGAGAGATCACGGGGATGATCATGAACGGAGGCTCGATGCCGGCCTCGGGCATCGGTGACCGGATGCGTTCGATGGGCAGCATGCGGAGCATGGGGCGGTCGGCTGGCGCGCTCGCCCGGGGTGGGGCCTCCGCGGCGGCGGTGGCCGCGGCTGGTGCGGCGACCGGCGGCGCTGCGGCAGCCGTGCTGGCCGCAGGCAATGTGCTGTCGCAGTCTACGCGCAGCAAATAGGCGGAAGACGGCATGAGGCTTCGAGCCCGGTGCGCTGCACCGTTCTTCGGGTCGTGGAGGCTCCGCGCGGTTCTTGCCGTCTCGCTTCTCGTGCTGTGGCTCGCCGGTCCGTTGGCGGTCTCCCTGTTGGCGCAGGCTCCCGCCCGGCCTGCGAATGCCGATTCGTTCCCGGCGTGCATTGAGAGTCAGGTGACGGCTCGCGTGGCTGCGCTCCCGCCTGCCGATCAACGCAACTTCTTTCAGGACCCGGACACCCTGCTCAACGCGGTGTGGATCTGCGCCGGCTGGTATGCGCACTTGCAGGTCGTACCTATCGGCCAGGCCATGCTCGGCGGTCTCGTGATCATCATGATCGTCTGGACCGGTGTCGGCTTCATGTTCTCCGGCCAGCTCGATCTGGGCAGCCTGCTGGGCACGCTGTTCCTGGCCGGGTTCGGGTTCGTAGTGGTGAACAATTACTTTGTCGTCAGTGCGGCAGTTCCCTGGTCGTCGGGCACGAGCACCGGGTTCGTCGCTTTGATCGCCAATCAGGCTGTCGTCTGGGGCGATCTCATCCTCGGCGATGCGGACGAGCAGTTCAATCGGGCGTTCGTCGAGGCCCGGGCCTCCGCGGAGGAGAACATGTTGGGCGGCGCCCGACGGGTCGCGCTCGATCCGGACGGGATCTACACCGAGGCTCTGACGAATGCGGACGCCGGGGCCGACGAGGCGGTGGGAGGCTTCTTCCGCTGGCTTACCTTCCAGTTCCGCGTCCTGGCCATGGGCATCATGAAGTTCTTCCTGTCGATCCTGTTGTGGGTGATCGGCTGGATGATCTACGCGCAGTACGTGTGGGGCTTCTTCGCGCTCACGGTCCTTACCGTGGTCGGTCCGCTCTTCGTGCCGTTCATGATGATCAGTCAGCTCGACTTCCTGTTCTGGGGCTGGTTCAAGGGGCTCATCAACGGCGTGATCTACATGCTGACCGCCTCGGCGATGTATGCCGTGGCCGCGATGGTGTTGATCGTTCCGCTTCAGCGTCTGGCGTTGCTGCCGTTTCCCGGGGATCCGGGTTCCTTCCTGGCGACGCTCGAGCTTCAGGTCAGGATGATCGCGGAGTATCTTCCGCTGGTGATCATGTCGCTGTTCGCTGCGCTCAAGGTGAATGCGGTCTCGGGGATGATCGTCGCCGGCGGTACGCCGCCGGGTTCAGGCATCGGTTCGGCCCTGACCAAGGGCGCCTCGGGTGCGGCGACCCTGGCAGGCCGCTTCGGTGGGCCGGCGACCGGGTCGTCCGCGCCCCTGTCGCAGGCGACGGCCGGCCCCGTGACGGCGCGGCAGCGCGCCGGCGAGGCGGTCAAGGAGGCGCACCGGCGTTCGGGTGGCGGTGCTGGCGGGTCGAGACCCGGCGCTGGCGGCGGCGGCGGCCGTGCAGCGTAGAGTAGCTTGGCCTCGCGAAGCGGTCTCTTTTCCTTCCGTTGTAATTTCCCCCGGCAGCGCAGACTGCAAAGCCTGCGTATTTGCTTCTAATTCGACTGAAATAAAAAACTGCCGTTAGCGGTAACAAACGACAGTGCCGAATCCGCCGTCCTGCGGTTTGACTTCGGATCGTGTTTCGGTAGATTCTCCGGTTGGTAACCGCTGGAGATCTTCATACCTTGACTGGCGCCACGCGCCTTGTGTGCGTACCTTCCCCACCGTCATTCCCGGAGACGTAGCCGCCATGTCCGCCAGAAGTGAATCTGCGATCCCTTCACCGTCTTATCACGGCGACTGGCGCGCGGGGGCGTTGCGTTCGCTCGTTGCGCTCTGGCGCCGGCGCGGGAGTGTCGGCGTCGAGGACGTCGACGCCGTGGTCCCCGAGCACGCTGTGGAGAGCGACCTGCGGGAGCTCGTCTCCGACCTGCGTGCGGCGGGCGTGTCGGTGACGGTGGCGGAGGACGAGCGGTACGGTCCGGGCGGGGCGTCGGTGGTCAGCCTCTACTTCCGAGACATCGGCCGGCAGGACCTTCTCGGTTCGGGCGGCGAGTGGCGCCTGGCGCGGTCGTTCCGCCGCGGGATGCGGCGCCGGGTCCGCGCGATCTCGCGGACCGTCGTGGGGGCGCGGGTCGCGGTGGCCGCGTGCCGGGCCGCGGCTGCCGGCGAACGACCGGTGCACGCGGTGGTGGTCGACGAGGTCGGCAAGCGGGGGCGCGAGGCCCTCTCGGAGGCGGCCGGGCGGGCGCAGTCCGCGATTGACGCCTGCGTGCAGGCGGACGCTGCGGCGGTTCAGCGTGTGATGTTCTGGCTCGGGCGGGACGCCGCGCGTGGGCTCGTGTCCGGCCGCGCGCGCGTGCGGATGTCGCTCGCCGTGCAGGCGCTCGGCCTCTGCCCGGCCGTGTTCGACGAAATGGTGGCGACGGCCGTTCGCGAGCTCTCCCGCGTCGCGGCCATCGTCACCGACGGTGAAGGGACCCCGCGTGGACGGCGCCGTCGGGTCGTTCCCAGGCGTGGGGTCGCGGGCTCGGACCCGGCGGGTCTTCTCGATGCGGCGATCTCTCGCGCGGGGTCCGGCGGGAGGGATGCGGAGCGTGCCCGCGAGCAGCTCATCGAGATGAACCTGCGGCTGGTCGTGTCCTTCGCCAAGCGGATGTACCGGCCGGACCTCGGCGTGTCGTTCCCGGACCTGGTCCAGGAGGGGAACGTCGGGCTGATGAAGGCGGTCGAGCGCTTCGATCCGGCGCAGGCGCGCTTCTCTACGTACGCGGCGTGGTGGATCCGCCAGTCGATGCGCAAGGCGATCGCCGAGACGGGCCGCACCGTGCGTATACCGGTGCACGTGCAGGAGCGGCTAGCCGATGTGGCGGCCGTCGAATCCGAGGTCGCGCGCGAGAGCGGCCTACGTCCCGGCCCGGTGGAGGTGGCGGAGCGGATGGGCGTCGACCCTGCCGTGGTCGAGCGGCTACGGCTGGTTCCGCGGCAGTCGGTGTCGGTCGACGCGCCGGTGTGGATGGACGACGAGGAGAGCGAGACGTGGGGCTCGCGGCTTGCGGACCCGGACGCGCCGGATCCGGAGGCGCAGCTCCGTGGGTTGGAGTGCCGGGGCGTGCTGCTCGATGTCATGCAGCGTGAGCTGCGGGGGGTCGAGCAGGCGGCGCTGTGCCGCCGCTTCGGCCTCGCGGACCTGGCCGATCCGGCCGGGGCGAGGTCGCTGGCCCGGATGTCGCGGGACCGCGTCCGGCGGCTGGAGATGCGGGCGCTGCGCAAGATCCAGGGGTCGGCGAGCGTGGAGTCGTTGCGGGGGTTCCTGGGCGCGGACGGTGCGTTCGGGGCGGTTCGCGGGTGAGCCGTGGCTCCCGGTGTTCAGGCGGGGTTGCGGTCGTGCTCGACGACGGTGGTGAGGAACTGTGCGGGATCGAAACCGATCGCCGCCCGAGTTCGACCGCGCCGTCGAAGAGGCACGCAACCAACCCCGGAACCGTTCCCCGCAACACACAGGCCGCCGGGGAGGCCGCCCCGCAGCCGGCGCCGCGAACAACGCAGCCGAAAATTTCGGCACGGCCGAGGAAGAAGACGGCCCGGAGCGAGACCGCCAGCCAGCCCCCCGCCAGTCCCCAAGGAACACTGTTCTGATGCCGAACCCGGTCACAGCGCTCTACGAACGGATGGAGCTCGAGAACGCCGCGAAGGAAGAGGTGCGCTTCCCGCTCATGCGGCGCATCGACACGCCCGTGCCCGAGCGGGTCGACAAGCACCCGGCCGGGGCGTACCTGATCAGCACCCACACGCCCATGAGCCGGGACACGGCGTTGTCGGCGCTGAACACCGCCGTGCGCCTGCTCGGACAGGAGGACATCAAGTCCACGCCGTGGCACCTGATCCGCTACTACGAGATGAACATGCTGCGCAGCATGCTCGCCGAGTACTACGCCCCGGCAACCGCGAACAAGATCCTCTCCATCGTCCGCGGCGTACTCCGCCAGGCGTGGAAGCTGGGACTGACGACCACCGACGACTACAGGCGCGCCATCGCCGTACCGGCCATACCGGGAAGCCGGCTGCCCGCCGGACGCGCCCTCGACCCCGGAGAGATCCGCGCGCTGTTCCAGGCATGCGCCGAGCCCGGCCCCCAGGCGGCGCGCGACGCCGCGCTGCTGGCCATCCTGTTCGGCTGCGGGCTCCGCCGCACCGAAGCGGCGCGCCTCGATGTCGAGCACCTCGACAAGACCGCCTCGACGCTGCGGATCATCGGCAAGGGCAACCACGAACGCATCGCGCACATGAACGCCGGCGTGCGAGCCGCCCTGGACGCATGGCTGAAGGCGCGCGGCGACAGGCCGGGTCCGCTGCTGTGCGCCATAACGGGCAAAGGCAACAGGATCGTCTGCAGGCGCCTGCGGACCGAGAGCATCCGGCTGATACTCAAGCGGCGCGCCAGACAGGCGCGGATACGCTCCTGCACCCCACACGATCTGCGGCGGACGTTCATCACCAGCCTGCTGGACCAGGGGAACGACATCGCGGTCGCCTCACGAATGGCCGGCCATCGCAACCTCTCGACGACGACCCGCTATGACAGGCGCGACGAACGGACCAACCGCGACGCGGCCGCGACGATCCACATTCCGTACCAAGCACCGCGGGACGCGCCGCCACCGGCGCAGTAGAGAAGACGCATTGCTGTAGCGTGTCACGGCGAGAGAGGCGCGGTGCTTCTGAGCCGATACCATCGGTATGCGACCGCCTCGGCAGGCCAATGACCCGGAAGCATCCCGGCGGGAGCCGGACCCGCGGGACAGCCGTATCGAACAATTGGAGCATGAGACACGCGGCTGCGCGAGGATCTGACGCGCACCGAGCGCGACCGGGATCGCTGGAAGCGTGCAGACTCGCCCCGCGCTCATCCCGCCGGAGGGAATCGAATGACCGCGAACACCGAAACGGTCCCGACAAACCAGAGAAGGAGCACGCAGAGCGTCGACTACCACCGCGACGCGAGTGTCTTCTCGCAGGGGCTCCGCCGCATGCGCCGCCGAACGCGGCCTGACGATTCCCGGGGGGAGACATCCCGGAACATCGGCGAGAGCGTCCTCTGCGGACTCAACATCAACGGCGGACCATCATGGAACCGACCAGCAAAGACAGTAGAAGGCCCATCGTCGCGGCGGTCGCAATCATGGCGGAACTGCTCGATGCGACGTGAGGCGTGCCGCTTGGGCCGCGCCCGGCCATCTGAGCCCTTCCGGAGCAGCGACCCGGCGAGATGCTCATCCGCCCAGGCGACGTCGGCATCGAGCGTGTGGAGCGGGGGCGGCCGAGCGTCACCGGCCGCCAGCCACGACGGCACCGGGACAGCGGCTCACCGAACCGGCGGGGGGGGGCCCCCGGCCCCCCACCCACGCCGCCACCGGGACAGCGCCTCACCGACCCGGCGGGCGGCCCCCGCCCGCGGCGACCACATGCCGGCGCGCGAGCGCCACCGAGCCGCCTCCCGCGGGCACGATCACCATGTCGTAGACCCGCCACCGGCCGCCCCCATCGGAACGCGCCAAGTCCCGTTGCGAGGCGGGCCGCCTCGGCAACATCGTCGCAGTGTTGGAGCTGCCAGCGGCGCCTGCTCGAACCGATCGGGCGCCAGCCGAGGGCGAAGACGGTCCTCCACCATGTTCCGTCATCTTCGCACGGCCAGAGCCGCATCCGCGGCGATTCGGGCGCGCTCGCCCGCAGCCTCGGCCGGGAACAGGACCAGATCCAGGAGGTCGTCGACCCGGCGCACGTAGTGCACCACGACCCGGGGCCGGACGTCGTCACCGACGTCGCGTTCGAAGTGCTTCCCGTTCTGCCGAGGCAGGACCACGCGGGTCAGCCCGCGCCGGTACGCGACCCGCTCGGGCACCGGCGTGTCGATGCGCCGCAGCATGAGCGGGAAGCGCACCTCTTCCTTCGCGGCGTTCTCGAGCTCGATCCGTTCGTAGAGCGCTGTGACCGGGTTCGTCATCAGAACAGTGATCCCTGCGGGCTGGGGGGAGTCTGGCCGGCGGCCTCGCTCCGGACTGGCTGCTTCCTCGGCCGTGCCGGGGTTTTCGGCTGCGTTCTTCGCGGTGGCGGCTGCGGCGCGATCTCTCCGGTGGACTGCGTCCCGCGGGAAATCGTTCCGGGGTTGCGTGCTTGGTCGACGGCGCGGGCGAACTCGGGCGTCTGGCGGCAGCGCGGGCACTCGATGTCGTCGACGGGCGCCGATCCGGTCTCGGAGCACGTCTTGGGCAGGTCGACCAGACAGGCGGCCACGTGGTAGTGGGTCCAGCCGCTCTGGATGCGGATGTGCCGCTTGGCGTCCTGCGGGTTGGGAGTGGCGACTCGCAGGGTGGGCACGTGGCCGGGCGGCAGCGCCGCGTCGATAGGTTCCTGGTTCATTGCGGTGTTTCGTGGCGGCGAGAGTGTACGGACCGGTGTGCCGGAATCGTTGCCGCTTGAGCAACGCTCAGGATCGCGCTCAGCGGCAGGCGCAGGATCATGCACAGGCAGAGGATCACGCGCAGGATCAGCCGCAGGATCAGCGGCTGCGGCTCGCGTTGCGTACGCTTGCCGCATGCAGATACCGATGGTCGTCAGGGAGAGGACGGTCCGGGTGCATGCGAGCATTCCGGCCAGCCAGGCGGATGCGCTCAAGGCGCTGGCCGCGGCGAGCGGGGTTCCGCTGGCGAGGGCGGTGCACTACGCCGTGGAACGGCTGCTCGATGTTGCCCGCCGGGAAGGCGCTCCCGCGGTCACCGGTGGGCTGGCGCCGGCGACCCCGGGCGAGACAGGGGGCGATTCGGTCGCCGAGGTCGCCGAAGCGCTCGACCTTCGACTGCCGGGGCGCGAGCCGGAACCCGGGGCGTCGGTGCGGCAGAACGGTGAGGCGGTGCTGGCGGCTGGCGCTGATCAGGAGACTGATCAGACCGGCGATCTCCGAGTGGAGCAGCCGGGTGCGCAGGGAAGCGAGCAGCCGGGCGGACAGGCCGGGGATCAGGCCGCTGCACCGCCCCCGGCGGCGCCTGCGGATGCATCGCAGTGCGCAGCGGGTGATGCTGCCGGTTGAGCAGACCCGTGATCGGACGGATGCGCCCTGTGCGCGCGCGGGCCGTGCGCGGCGGCGTGATGCGGCAGGCTGATCATTTTGCTGGAAGATACATTCCAGCAAGTAACGCACATGCTGATCCCGGTCGTGATCCAGGTCGTGGTCCACGGATGCACGCAGCGGACTGCGTACGCGTGTGAGCGGGCTGCTGACCGTGGCGCTGCAGCGGACGCTGCTGCAGGCGCCGCGCACTGCTCTGTGCATGGGCGTGCTGCACAGGAATGATCAGCTGACGTCCGAAGCTCGGGGAGTTGGGCGGTGACTGTGGACCGGGTCAAGCGGTGCGAAGTGCGTTCGCGGCGTCGGCGTGCTCGCCTGGCGCTTTCTCGCCCTCCAGAGCTGTTGCAGCGTGTAGGTGTCGGGGTGGTTGCCGGCGTGGCGGTAGTCGGCGCCGTCGAACTCGACGACGTCGCACATCTGGAGGAGGATCGAGAGCAGCCGTTTCCCGATCTCGAACAGCAGGGAGTCGCGCTCGTGGGGGCAGGGCGGCAGCCGCGTCGTGCAGATCGTCGCCCGGTCCTGGTTGTACCGGGCGTTGAGGACGATGTGGAGCATGTCCTGGCCCCAGCGGGTCAGGTGTTCGGACCCGAGGTTGTCGAGGACCAGGAGGTCGGCTTTCGACAGGCGCCGCAGGATCTCGGTGTCCTGGGTCCTTGACCCTTTCTCGTAGGTGCTGCGCAGCTCGGTGAGTAGCGTCGCCGTCTCGCAGTACAGGCCGCCGATGCCCTTGTCGGCGCAGTCGTTGAGGATGGCGGTGGCGAGATGGGTCTTGCCGATCCCGCTCGGACCGGCGAGCAGCAGGCCGTTCTGGCGCACCGGGAACGTTGTTGCGAAATCGCGCGAGCGGCGGAACGCGCGCTCGAGTCTCTCGTTCGGGTACAAGGTGAAGTTGTCGAACGTGCACCTGGTGTAGCGTCTGGGGATCCCGGTTCTCTGCTTCAGCTTGCCGGTCTTTTCCCGGATCCAGCACTCGCAGCGGTGGGCGCGGTTGTTCCCGTTCTCCTTGCGCACGATCCATCCGGTGCCCTGGCAGTCGCCGGAGACGTCGGGCGCGGGTCCGCGGGTGGCCGCGGTCGCGTCGCGCAGTCTGCGGATCCGCTCGTCGAGGTTCTCTCGCACGTGCTTGAAGCTGTTCATCTCGCCCTTCGCCGTGCTTGCGCGGCGGCTATCGGCGCTCGGCGCCCGGTTGCGGCCTGACGGGGGTGCGCGTGACGATCCGGGCGCTCTCGCAGCGGATCCGGTGCCGGTTGAGCGTGGCCCTGGTCGTCTCCGCGCAGGCGTCGCAGTAGCGGATGCCCGGGCGCACGCCGGCGGTGACGATGACGGTGGTCGCGGGCGGCAGGTCGCCGGCGAAGTGGACGGGAGACTGGCAACGTGGCCCGTCCACGGGTCGTTCGCCGCCGTCGATGCGCGTGACCGTGATACGTGGCGCTGACGGGCTCTCGTGTACGCGTGCGGCGCAGTCGGCGCAGCGGGGGAGCGGTGGGTGCGCCTCTCCGCGTTCGGAGTGCGGCGAGCGCAGCGTGATCAGGTGCGTGGCGGCGGGCTGCACCTCGGGCGGGTCTGTGTCGTGCGCCGGGTGCGTGCAGCGCGGCTGGTTGGTTCCTGTGCCGGTCGCGCTGCCGGGCGTGTCGACCGGCGCAGCGCGGGGCGTGAGCTCGCGGCCGGTGGCCAGCGCGGCGTAGAGCAGCTCGTCAAGGTCGGCGAGGGCGTGGTCGAGGTCCTCGCGGTTGCGCGTCGTGAGGGCCGAGAGCCGGCTCGTGTCGCGCCGGAGCTTCTGGAGGTTGCGTTCGATGGTGTCGATGCGGCTGGCGAGGTTGGTGTTGTCGTCCTGGGGCATGGCAAAAGCGTAGGGGCGCGTGACGTGCGGCGGCGCGCCGTGGTCGAGCCGGCGGTTTTGCGGGCTCGTTCGGGTGGCGGGTTCGGAGGTCTGGCGACGGGACGGTTGGAGTTTGACCCTTGGCGCCCGTCGTCGCTGGCCGTGGCGTTCTGTGTGTGGAACGGCGTCATCCAGCCGGGACGTGGGCCGGCGTGCTGGTTTCCGACAGCGGGGCGTCGAGCTCGGGCGCGTTCTCCGCGCATTCGGTTTCTTGCATCTCGAAGCAGGACGGGTGTACCAGGTGCCGGGCGCCCGCGGCGGCGAAGCGCTCGCGGATCCGGACGCTCCAGGTGTCGATGCCTTTCCACTCGTCGTTCTCGCGGTGGAACGCGGCGATCTCGTCCAGCTTGCCGGTGAACTCGGCGTCGGTGGCACAGTCGATTAGGGTCCGGTCGCCCTCGGCGTAGCAGAGGATCTGTCGCGCGAAGGGATTGGCCCACTGGCCGAACCAGGGAGCGTCCTGGCCGGTGTCCATCTGGGCCCAGTCGCCCTTGCTGCTGCAGAGGCCGAAGTCGTAGAAGTAGCGGTTGTCGACTGCGTGTCCCACGTATCGTCTGGTTGTGAGCATGGGGGCTGGTCCTATGCGGCTTGAACGAGCGGGGTCCCGGCGGCGCACTCGTGACGGACCTTCAGGGGCTGAGGCTGCAGTATCGGCAGCGGCTTCATAAAGCGTCCGGCGCTGGCCGCGATGAAGTGCTCGCGCACGTATTCGCTCGGCGGGTCGATTCCGCGCCAGGCGTCGTTCATGGCGTGGAACTTGACGATGTCCTCGAGCTGTTGGGCGAACTCCTCCCGGGTGTCGAAGTCGAGCCGGGTGATGACGCGGTTGTCGTAGCAGCTGGTCATGAAGGTGAAGGGGTTGGCCAGCGGCGGAACTCGGGGCTGTCGCGTCCGGTCTTCGTCTGTGTCTCGCCGCGCGTCTGGGCCGGCTGATCGACGCCCCGCCGCCGCTGGAGGATGCCGAACGCTTCGCCAAGCACCTGGCCGGCGGCCGCGACGGTGGCATCGAGAGCCGCGTGCGCATCGACGAGCCACTGCGGTCAGGCGTTGTAGAGGTTCGTCAGCGTGCGCTTCTGAGCGCCTTCGCGGCGTCATCATCGCGAGGAACGGGACGTTGCGGATATCCAGGAGCCGGCTCGTCCACCCACTCGATCCATTCAGGCGGGTTGAGCCAGCGGTCGCGCAAGTCGACGAGCCGGCGGGAGGCCTCCGCGATCGCGGCCACGCGGGGATCCCCTTCGTAGTCGGCCGCGGGCACGTTCGGTACCAAGCCGGCCGGGAACGGAAACGTCTCGAACGTCGTGCTCGGCGTGTAGCGCGGGTCGTTGCCTTTCCCGAGCCACGTGCAGAGTCGGAGCGACCACAGTTCGTGAAACCGGCTGTGCAGAATCCCGAAGGTCGTGTCGTCGACGGGCTGGCCGTCGAGGCTGGCGCCGAACACGGACTCGTCGTTGACGCGTGAGAAGCAGACCAGCGACACCCGTACGGCCGCGCCATCGATCACCCACGGTTCGTCGCTCCACGCCTCGAAGATCCGTCGGCTCTCCGTCGCCGGTCGCGAACAATGCTGCGCGCTGTCGCTTGGGCGGCGAGTCACTTCACAGGTAGCGCGCCACCGCGCCGCGTTCCGCGGTCGCCTCGGCAGAATAGTGCGCCACCATCCGGCTGGTCTTCCAGTTCCCGGCAAGCATCACGTCCGTGGTCGACGCGCCCCGGCTCGTGAGTTCCGACGCCAACCCAACCCTCCCCCGAGTGCGCGGTAACCCGGCTCTCGACACCGGCGGTCTGGGCCGTAGCCGTGAACCGCAACCCGATCATCTGAGCCGACAACGGCACCAGCCGGTCGCCCGGATCGGGACTCGTGGCGGCGCGCAGTGTCCGGACGGTGCGCGCGGCGCCGTCCTTCACAAACCGCACGTCGTTCGCCTCGCCCTCCTGGTTCGTCTTGCTGCGGCACACGGTAACGAGAATTCCGTCGCCGGCGGTTGATTCGACGACGTCGGCCCAGCACAGGGCGCTCACCTCGCTGCGCCGCATCCCCGCCATGAACAGCAATCCCGCGATCACCGCATCGAGACACCCCCGCTCGAGGGCGACCTGACCGGACTCGACGCCGCACCCGCGCCGACGCGGCTGGTGGCAGGTGGCGAGCACGGCAGCAAGGTCCGACAGGCCGAATGGCCGTGCTTGGCCTCGCCCGCGGTCCGAGGCGGTGCGCCGGTACCCGGCGAGCACCCGGGCCGTGCGCTCGCCAGCGGGAGCGGGCTGCCCGGCGAGCTTCGCCCGGAAGCACGCCGCGGCGACCGCCATCGAGGCGCTCGACGAGGCGCGTCCGGCGTCGTGCAGCTCGGCGAGGTAGGCGGGCCAGGGTCAAGCACCGGCCGCTGCGGACACGCCGCGCAGAACATCGCCCACTTCATCACGCATCGGCTACCATCACCCGACATCCGGAACGGCGACAATCGGCGTGCGCAGCGGTGCGGCCGTCGCGGGCGGCAAAGATGCACGACGCGCGTTTGATCGCGACGGCCGGGCAGACGAGGTGACACACGCCGATGCCGACGAAACGCGCGATTCTCGCCGAACTGACTCGAGACGAGCTCCGCACCAACGTTGACTATTACGAGTTGGAAGTCGAGGATCGCCGCGTCAAGACACAGCTCGTCGACGCGCTCTCGCGCTCGCGGCAGGCTCCCCTCGATGAAATTCTGCAGGACCTCTCCCGATACCGCTTGAAGGAGCTGTGCCGGGCGTTCGACCTTGATGACTCAGGTCGGAAGAAGGCGGATCTCGCCGCGCGCCTCATGGGTCGAACCGCGGCATCGAAGGACGCTGACGCTGGCGCAGCAATGCCGCCGGCGGTCTCCCCCTCCGTGACGGACAAGCTGAGCGTCGCGCAGCTCGAACAGTCTCTCTGGTCCGCGGCGGACATCCTCCGCGGGTCGATCGACAGCAGCGACTACAAGACCTACATCTTCGGCCTGCTGTTCCTGAAGCGGCTGTCGGACCGCTTCGAGGAAGAGGCGCAGAAGCTCATCGCGGACGGCATGTCCGAGACGGTGGCGTGGACCGACCCGGACGAGCACCAGTTCTTCGTGCCGGACCGGGCGCGGTGGGGCACGATCCAGAGGACGGCCACCAACATCGGCGAGGCGCTGAACAAGGCGTGCGCCGCACTGGAGGAGCAGAACAGCGCGCGCTCGATGTAGTGGGCGCACTCGATCAGCATGCCGCCGGAGCCGGCGGTCGGGTCGCAGATGGATCGGCTGAACGGTCCCGAGTCGGCCGTCATCATGTCGGCGGGCCACAACGACGAGGAGCGACTAGCGCGCCGGCATCTGGGCAAGGAGGAGCAGGACCGGCTCATAGAACGGTTTAAGGACCGGGACGACCCGCTGGCCGTCCTGATCGTGTGCGACATGCTGCTCACCGGCTTCGACGTGCCAGTCGAGCAAGGTCATGTATCTCGATGCGCCGCTCAAGGAGCACACGCTGCTTCAGGCCATCGCCCGCGTGAACCGCCCGCACGGGGACGAGAAGACCTACGGGCTGGTCGTGGACTACTGGGGCGTGTCCGCCGACCTGCAGGACGCGCTCGCGGTCTTCTCGACGACCGACGTCCAGGGGGCGCTGACGCCGAACGTGGACGAGTTGCCGCGGCTCCAGAGCCGGCACGCTGCGGCGATGCGGTTCTTCCAGGCGGTCGCCGACACGAGCGACCTGGATGCCTGCGTGCGGGTGCTGGAGCCCGGCGACGTCCGGACGGCGTTCGACCTCGCGTTCCACCGGTTCAGCCAATCGATGGACATGCTGCTGCCGGACCAGCGCGCCCTGACGTATCACGCCGATCTGCGCTGGCTGGGCAAGATTCGGGGGACCGCCCGCGCCCGCTACCGGGACGACCGGCTCGACCTCTCCGGCTGCGGGGAGAAAGTGCGGAAGCTGATAGCCGACGCCGTCGTCGCGGACGGCATTCAGATTCTGGTCAAGGAGGTCCAGCTCTTCTCGCCGGAGTTCGAGGAGAAGGTCGCCGCACTCGCCACCGACGACGCGAAGGCCAGCGAGATGGAGCATGCCATCCGCCACGAGATCAACGTCCGCGTGGAAGAGAACCCGGTCTTCTACCAGTCGCTGCGCGAGCGGCTGGAGGAGATCATCGCGGAGCGGCGCCAGGAACGGATGGATGCGGCCGAGCAACTCTCGCTCCTGAGCAGCCTACGGGACGATCTGAAGGACGAGCAGACCCGGGCGCAGGACATCGGGCTCGACGCGCGTGGCTTCGCCATCTACGGCCTGCTGGAGCGGCAGCGCCCGGGGAAGACGAAGGAGAAGACCGCTACCTACGACGTCGCCAACCGCGACTTGGCCTCACTCATCGACGAGGCGGTCACCCCGTTCACGGACCTAGTCGACTGGCAGCAGAAGGACGACCTGCAGCGGCAGATGCGCAGCCGTATCAAGCGGCAGCTCCGCGCCGGCGGTATCGACGCCGATACGGTGGAGTCCCTCGCCGCCGACATCGTGGACCTCGCCAAGGTGCGCAGCGACCGATGACCTCCACGGAGACCTCCGCCATCACCTGGGGCGAAACGCAAGTCGCGTACACCGTCCGCCGCAGCGCCCGGCGGCAGAAGACGGTGGCCGTGACGGTGGACCCCACCGGCGGCGTGCAACTCGTGGCGCCGGAACACTTCGCCACCAGCCGGCTCGACGCGGTCGTACGGCGGAAGGCGGCGTGGATCGTCCAGCGGCTCCGGCGCGTGCAGGCCCACGACCCGCCACTGTCGCCGCGCGAGTTCGTCAGCGGCGAGAGCGTGCTCTATCTCGGCCGGCACTATCGCCTGAAGGTTCATCCCAACGCAACCGGAGACGCGAAGCTGCGCGGCGGCTGGCTCCACGTGTCCGTGCCGGCGGGAGCGCTGCAGACGGCCCACGTGCGAGCCGCCCTCGTCTCGTGGCTCCGCCGTCACGCGGTGGAGCGGCTGCCGGAGCGGGTGGAAGCGTGGCGGTCGAAGGCCAGCGTCGCGATGCCCCGCATCGTCATCGCGGACCAGCAGAAACGGTGGGGGAGCTGTGACCGAACCGGAACCATCCGCCTGAACTGGCGCATCATCCAGGCCCCGATGCGCTTGGTCGACTACGTTGTCGTCCACGAGCTCGTACATCTGCGGCATCGTGGTCACGGACGCGACTACTGGCAGGCCGTCGGCCGCGTGATGCCGGACTACGAGCGCCGCCGGGACGATTTACGGCAACGTGGCGTCGAGTGGGCGTGGTAGAGCGCTCGCTGACGCCGCCGCGCGGGCTCGGTGCGCGCCCGATCGAAGCAGACCCACCTGGATCTGGGCGGACCTGGCATCTATCATCTTCGCCGACGACCGTCGAGCCTCGCCGCTCCATGGTACGCTCGGTGCATGTTCAGCACCCACACCGACAAACACCCTGCGCGGCATTGGGCCGTAAGGGGCTATGAGGTCCAACGATGAGGGGCCAGCGTGTCCCGGGGGCGAGGTGGCTGCGTTGCGACCTTCATGTCCATACGCCCTTCGACGAGGAGAAGAGTTTCGGAGAGAACCTGCGTGCGGCCCTCCAGGCGCTCAAGAAGGAGAAGCCGCAGCGCCTTGCCGAGATCGCGGACCGCTTCGTCCGGGCCTGCCGATCCGCCGCAGACGGCGCCGGGATCGACGTCGTCGCGCTCACGGATCACAACAGCATCGACGGCTACCGGTACCTGAAGCCGCAATTCGACGCGCTAGCTCAACAAGCTGCAGATCAGGGACTCTCGATGCCGACAATCCTGCCGGGCTGCGAGCTTTCGGTGGGTGGCGAACGGCCGATTCACTTTCTGGTGATCTTCGCAGCAAGCACGGATCCAGACAGCATCGACCGAGTCATCGGCCATGTCTTCGGCACAAGCGACCGCTTCGACCCAAAGACCGGCACGCCGCGGGCTACCGGCCAGTCGGTGGACGATTTCCTGGAGCGCCTTTTTGATTACTGCCGCCCGGCTTCTGGAGACCGCCACATGGAGTTCGTGGTACTTCCCGCTCATGTCGACGAACGTCGCGGCCTCATGAGGGAGCCCGGTGGCGGATCGAGTGAGCTCGCGGTCTCTACGTCGCTTTGGGACGAAATGAAGGGTCACCTTCGCCAGCGCGTGATCACCCGCCGCGACTGGAACGGGTTCCAGGCAACCAAGTCTTTCGACAAGCTGCCGCAGGCGTACCGGGAGCTTCTGTGGCGGTGGGCTGCAGCCCGACGGAATGAGGATTGGGAGCGCCTCACGGCAGGTCAACGAGCCCGTTACCGCGAGCAGCGCCACTGGCCGTTGGTCGAATGCTCCGACCCGCACAACTACGAGACCATCGGTTCGCGCTTCAGCTGGCTCAAGATGGAGATGCCCGACATCGAGGGCATCCGCCTCGCCCTCCTCGACCCAGCTTCGCGGCTGCGCCGGATGGCCGAAGGCCCACCGGGACAGGCATATCCACGCATCGAACGGTTGCGCGTTCGCGAGACCGATTTCTTTGAGGATATCGACGTGCCGCTGACCCCGTGCCTGACCACGCTCATCGGAGGGCGCGGAACCGGCAAGTCCACGCTCATCGAGTACCTGCGGTACGTATTGGATCAGGGGCGCCAGGAGGACTTTCACGGCGAAGGTAGTGACGAGATCCGCAAGAACGTCCAAAGCGTTCTCGGTAACAAATCGCAGCGCGATCACGGCGAGACTTCTGGGACTCTCCTGCCAAATCATGAGATCCAAGTAGATCTCGTTGTGGCCGATCGGCGTTATCGCATCCGCCGCACAAAAGGCCAGACCATTGTGGAACGCGATCCGGGCTCGGCAAATGCCAAGACAGTGCCGCTGGATGTTCGGAGCCTCATCACCCCGCGCGTACTCTCGCAGCGACAGATTGCGCGAATCGCCAGAGACGCAGCCTCTCAACGTAGCGAGCTCGATGCGCTTCTGGATCACGATGCGCTCCAAGAGGTTCTCCGGGAGTCCCGCGAGGCGGAAGTGCGCCTTGAGGAACTCCAGCGTCAGCGGGCACGGTTAGAAGACCGGCGGAAGCAGCTTCCGGTCAAGAAGACAGCGTTGCAGAAGGTGAACGACCAGATCGCCTTCTTGGAGCAGGCCGGGAGCAAGGATGTTCTCTCGCGGTTTCAGGGCTTCGAAAAGGAGCGACACTGGCTCGATAGCGTCCTGCGTGCGATTGAGACCCAGGCCGTGGGCCTCGATGACCAGAGGGCTGCCATTCGCGGTTCTATCGAGCATCTGCCTCCTGTACCGGAACACACGGCGTCCAAGGATTGGATCGATGCGGTCGGCCGGCGTGTCCAGGAGCGATTCTCGCGCACGGCAGATGTTCTTCGCGACGAGGTGGCTGCCCTTCGAGCGTTTTCGACCGAGATCAATGCTGAGCGGGCGAAGCAGTGGCAACTTCCTTACGACGATGCTCGAAAGGAGTACGAGAACCTGCAGGCCGATATGGCGGCGCGCGGAGTCGATTTTTCGCAGCACGAGAAACTCCTCCAGCAACGGGTGGTGCTTGACCGCGAGGTCTTGGATCTTCAACGACTGGATGGGGAGCTGTCTAAGGTCGATACTGAGAGTCGGAGTGCCCACAGCGCCTTGGTCGAGGCTCACGAACGGCGTCTCGCGCTGCGACGACGCCAAGCTGATGTCCTGGAGGAGATGGATGCCGACGTTCGACTCGAAGTGCTTCCGTTTCGTGACCGTCGGGATTTCGAGGCACGGAGGGAGGACTGGTTGGCCGGGGCCGGTGTTCAGGAGCGCGATTGGGAGAAGCTGGTCGACTACGTCTTCGGTGATGGGAACGTTCCCGACCGGCTTGCGTCCTTAGTGGAGGCGCTCCGAGTGGATCTCGACCTCACGGCGGAAAGAGGTCATTCCATTGATGCGCAGGACTCTCGTGTGGCCGGCTTGTTGGGAGGAGCTGATTCCGCGCTGACTGGGCATTTCTACCGCGCACTAGAACGCCGCGAGCGTATTCGGCTGGACGAGATGGAGCGCTTCCTTCCAGAAGATACCGTCGCGGCGCGGGTACGGTCTTCGGACGGTACCTTCAAGCCGATCACGACTGGATCGGTCGGGCAGCGGAGCACCGCGATTCTGAGTCTCTTGCTGTCGGCTGGTGATCAGCCACTGCTCATCGATCAGCCAGAAGACGACCTGGACAATAGCTACGTCTACGATGTGGTCGTGAGTCTTCTACGCCATAGGAAGTTCTACCGACAGATCGTGATCGCGACCCACAACGCCAACATCCCCGTGAACGGTGACGCAGAGCTGATCGTCGCGCTCGGTATGGAAAACCAACTGGGTACGACCACCGATGTGGGCAGCATCGACCGAAAGAAGGTGAAGGAGCGGGTAAGCGTGATCATGGAGGGTAGCGCGGAAGCCTTCCGGCTACGGCGGGAGCGGTACGGGTTCTGACGAGGGGTGGCGCGGCGCGAACAGACGCGCTGTTGTTCTTGGGAGCAGGTGCTATTCTTGCCTCTTGCTGAACGCGCCGTTGCGAAACCGACGTGTCCTTCCCCATGCCGGCCGATGGACCCCCATTCATCGTCGTTTTCCACGCGGAGGAACTGGTCCGACTCCGGCCCGCGACGAGGTAGCCCCCGGCGGCACGGCGAGGTTCGGGAACACAGGATGTGCGTATGGCTGACCTGAAGAAGCTTGAGAAAGTCCGTCAATTGGACGAGAGGGGCCTTCGAGAGGACCTTTTACTTCCACTATTGACGCGACTTGGCTACAGTGCACCGACGATTTACCACGGATCTCAAGAGCGAGGTAAGGACATCATCACATACAGAAACCATCCGCTTGGCCATCGTGAGTACCTCGCAGTTGTCGCCAAGTCTGTCGATCTCAGTGGTAGTGTCTCTTCGTCGAAAGGCCTTAGAGAGGTCATTCATCAAGTGGAGCAGTGCTTTGACACTCCGTATGAAGACCTATTCGGCATGACTAAGGTATCCATCGACCGTGTCTGGGTCGTAACGTCAAAAAGAATACTCAGCGGCGCGGCAGGATCGATTCTTGATTCCTTGATGAAGAACAACCTTGCAAAGCTGATCCACTGCGTTTCCGCAGAGCAGCTCGTAGGCCTCATCGATGAGAAGTATCCGGCATTCTGGGACGATACTCTTGAACCCGTTGATGTTCTCAGAGAACAGAATGCACGGCTTGCTCAATTCTGTCGAGATTTGCTCGGCGCGCTAGGAGGCAATCAAGCCGAGATCAAAGCCACTATCAACGAAGTTCTGCATTCTTACTCTCCACCAAGAATTGCCATGCCGCCCGACCGGATGCTGACTCGCTTGGCCCCATACCGGGTCGACCTCGATTCGATTTCTGAGCCGTACGCGCACGAGTTCAAACTAAGTTGCGGTTCCATCCGGGAGGCATTCGTCGAGGCAAAGCAGAAGCTGTACTATGCAATGTTCGACGTAGATGACATTATGGAGAATTATGAAAAGGCTATCGACGAGCCCGACCCAAAGAAGTTCGTCGATATGTTTCGAGAAAGGCTCCGCCAAGACTATCCGTTTTTTCAGAGCTATGGTAGGAGAGCGCTTGATGTCGATCGGGTAATAGAGTATCTCGATGATGGACTTAGAGAGTATATGGAACTCCAGGTAGGGCTGAAGGTGGCGGGACGTTGGGAGTGGGCCATAGAACTTGTCGCGTCTGTATCAGCACTGGAGCCGGAGATCAAGTCGTTCTTGCAGTACCTGGAAAAGGATGAGTTCGAGCTGCATTGGCGGGTGGCGAACGTAGCTTCGACGCCGGCACTTCGTCTGGAATACGCGAAACCGGAGACTGCGACCATTGCATTCGTTACGCATCACAAGAGCACTATCGTGCCTAGTGAGAAGGAAGGTGCGCGCCCTGTTACTGCTCTGGACGTGACGTCCGAGATTCAGGGAAAAATCACAGAGCACCTGTGGACATTGGTGCGAAAGGCCGAGGAGGCGGGCCTCCGGTGAGTGAATCGGCAGTTCGACGGGGCGGGGCAGTATGACTCGTACCTTCCCCGTGCGGGGCGACAGGCCGATAGCCATGGCCACGCTGCGCGGCGCATCTTCGACGTGACGGGGCGGGCTTCCCCGCACACGCGGGGAACAGAGACCGGAAAGTCATGGGCGCAGGTCGCCGAGCAGCAGGTTTCCTCAACCCGCCTGCGTGTTCGCGGGACCGGCGTCCGATCTCGGAATGAAGCGTCTGTCGTCCGCTTTCATTGCAAGGTTGAGCATCGGGTAGCAGCGTGCGCTCATCCACCGATCCGCTGGACCGCGGGAATCGTGCGTCGCTGCACGCAACTCGATAGGTCCACAACGTGGCGGCGCCCGTTCTCAACCGCGTAGTGCTCCGGGTGGCACGTCATCACGAGCACCTGGATGCGGGACGCCGCGGCTTCGAGCAGGTCGCGCATCCACGTCATGCGCACCGGGTCGGACTGCGTCAGCTGATCGTCGAGGACGATGAAGGCCTCAAGAGCTTCCGCGATGGAGAGGCGCAGCAGCAAGGCGATCTGCTCCTGTGTGCCGACGGACAAGACGTCGAACTTGCGTTCGCCCCCGGCCGTCTGAATGCCGGCGGCCTCGAGCTGGGGACCGATCGCTACCTGGCCGTACCGGCCGCCGGTCAGCGCCGCCACGCGTTCGCTGACCGGCTGCACCAGAGCCTTGCCGAGATGCACGGCTTCTTCCTGTTCCGCTTCCATGAGCGCTTCTTGCAGGAGCCGCCAGGCACCGTAATCCAGGTCCAATTCGCGTTCGCGTTCCTCCAGAGCGACGACGGCTTCCCGCGCCTGCTGGGCTCGTTCCTGGATGTACTGCCCGCCGACCTGTTCCAGAGCGCCCTCCGCGGCGCGAAGCTGCATCTCCAGCTGCCGAACGTCGGCGGCAGCGGCGGTCGCAGCATCCTTCGCGCCGGCAAACCGCTCCGGATCGACCTCGTCGGTTGGGGCCGGCAGCGCGTCCAGGTTGGCACGATACTGATCGCGTAGAACCCGGGCCGCTTCGATGTCCTCGTCCTCGGTCGTGGTACGAAGCTCGGCCGCCTCGCCTTCGAGCCGGGCGAGTCCGTCTCGGGCGGTGGTCCATCGCCCGGTCGTCACACGCAGCGTCTCCCGCGCCCGACTCTCTTCAGCGTCGAGATCGGCGAGTGCCCGCCGCTCCTGCTCGACTTCGGTGGTCGCTTCGATCCTGATCTTCGCCAACTCGGCATCGACCGCTTCGAGCTCCCGCCGCAGGCGATCACCCTCGGCGCGCGCGCCGTCGAGAACCTGGCGCCAGTCAACTGTATCTTGCGCCTTGCGCTGCTCGGCCTGCTTCTCGGCGAGGTCCCGGCGGCGACTTGCGACTTCCCGCTCTTCACCGGCTATCGCGTGCTCCAACTGCTGGCGGAGCCCCTCGCGTTCTCGTACCTCGGCCTTGAGCCGGGCGATGCTCTGGTCGATGGACGTTTCGTCACGGGGCTGTTTGTCAAGGCCGCTGACGTGCTCTTCCACGGACTCGCCATTGTTGAGCAGCTCCGCTAGGGCAGCCCGGCGTTGTTCGACGTCGGCCTTCGCGACGACGGCGCGGCGTTCGAGCTCGTCGAGGTTCTCGGCGCGCGCCCGTTCCTGCTCGGCCTGGCGTTCGAGGCCTGACACGGTCTCGAGGAGGGCATCGGCGCGCGCCCGCAGGGCTTCCAACGCCGGGAGCGTCGCGCAACCCGCGCGGGCGAAGACGGGTTTCGCCGCGCCTTTCCAGTCGTCCTCGGCGGCGGCTGCTTCGCGCAGGAGATCGTGGCCGCCGCCGCGGACGTGAACGACGCCGATATCGGCGAGGTCGAGCCGCAGTTCCCGCTTCGCCTCGAGCGCGGCCGGTTCGCCAGCATCGATCCGGATCTGCCGCGACTGGCCGTCGATGCTGACCTCGGCCGTGCCGCCCCGCTCCAGAGCGACCTCCACGGCGAGGCCGACGGCAAGCTTCTCCCGCGCGATGCGCCAATCCGTCTCCAGGGACCGGAGCTGGTCGAGCTCGGCGCCCGCCGGCGCGTTGAGGTCGGCGACCTCTTCCCGCGTCGCGGCGGCCTTGCGTTCCAGCTCGACCGCCTGCCGAGCGTGCTCGCGGGCGGCGTCGAGCACCGCGGTGGACGCCCGTGCCGCGCTCAATGCTCCGAGGTAGCGGGCGCACTGGCGCTCCACCTCGAGTGCTCCGATCTCGTCGCGGTCCCGGGCGGCAGCGGCCACCGCATCGCGCAGGAGGCCTTCTCTCTCCCTGAGCTCCGTCTCCCGCTTGCCGATGTCGGCTACGAGCGCCGCGATCTCATCTTCCCGCTTGGCCAGCGCCTCCGCCCACGCGACCTTCTGTTCGTGTCCCTGTTGGTTGCGCTCCAGTTCCAGGCGGCGGTTCTTCGCCTCCTCCTCGCGCAGCCGCCGTTGCTGCTCGGCGGCGGCGGTCTCAAGACGGCGCACCCGTTCTCGCGCGGCCTCGACTTGGAGTTTCCGGCTCTCGGCTGCAGTCTCCGCTTCAGCACGCGCCTTCTCGAGCTCGGAGACCCGCTCGACAGCGCCGGCAATGGCGGTGACGTTCTTGTCGCGACGGTCGAAAAGCTCCTGAACGCGGCCGCACTCGGCCTCGGCGGCAGCGAGGGCGGCCTCGGCCTCGGCGCGCGCCTTGCGTCGGTCGAGAGCAGATTCAAACTCTGCGAAAACGCGATCCGTGCGCTGCCTCGCCGATTCCGCCGCGAGCAGTTGCTCGTGCAGCCCCTCCGTGCGCAAGCGGGCGCTCTCGCTCTCCTCCAGCTGCTGGCGCACGTCGCGCTCCTTGCCCTCGGCCGCGACACGTTGCCCGCGAATCTGGGCCCATGGCGAAGCCCGGCCTGTCCGCTTCTTGCCGCCCGCCGTGAACGCTTCATCCACCTTCCCCTGCACTGCCGCAAGAATGCGCTTGAAGCGCGGGTCCTCGGCCAGGGCCTGCAGCGCTTCGCTGAGGCGGTCGCGGCCGGAATCGTCGCCGTCGGCGGCGAGGCTGGTGCGCAGGATGGCAACGACGTCGCTCTGCTCGCCGAGAAGGGCCTTGGTTATGAACGACTCGGCCATGCCGTGCTTGCCGCCGGGCAACCCCGGGCCCTTGAGGCCCCAGCGCAGAATGCGCCGCAGGGTACCGTCCACTTCGCGCCCCTTGCCTTCCTGCGTGAACTCGCTGCCGTCGCGGGAAGACTCGAGGTACGCGTGGCCGCTGCTGCCGAAGCTCTTGCGCACCCGCCAGACGCGCTGCGCTTCCTGTTCGAAGGTGAGCGTCACGCGCGGCGGCGCGTCGGCGTGCCAGTCGCGCAAGGGAGCGGCCGCGGCCGACGTCGACTGCAGCAGCAGCGCGGCGCGGATCGCATTCACCAGGCTCGACTTGCCGAGCTCGTTGGGGCCGTGCAGGACATTCAGGCCGGGTTCGAGGTCGATGGCCGCATCGGCGATGCCCGCCCAATCGGTTACCTGAAGGCGCTTGATCCACATCGTCGCCGTCAATCCGACTGCCGAACCAGCCGGTACAGGTGATGCAGGGCCCGCTCGACAAGCTCCGGCTCGCTCTCGGCGCGGTCCTGGAGGCGGTGCGCTGCCGACAGCAGCACGGGCGGCAGTTCCGTGCCGAACTCGACGGGAGTCGCGGAGGCAAGGCGCAAGGCGGCGCGGTCCACGAGGAGCACGCCGGCCCGCGGCGTCGCAGCCATGGACCCGCCGAGCTCGCTCACGATGCGCTCCGCCTCGTCGTACTCGGCCATGGGCACGGCCATGTCGAGGCTCAGGCGCAGCACGGTCTTGCGCAGGTTGGGTTCGGTGGCGAGCGCACGCAGTTCCGCCATCGAACGGCAGGTCGCGTCGCGCCACGTCCAGGAGCCGACTGCCTCGGGCCGAACGATGGCGCGGCGCCGGCGGTCGAGCGGGAAGAACGCGATGGCCACGTTCCCCGTGTCCCGCTCGCCGAAGTTGGTGGCCTCCGGCGCGCCAGGGTACACCGTGGGCGCGGGCGCGTCCGACTCGACCTCACGGAACGCGTGCGTGTCCCCGATGGCGAGGTAGTCGAGGCCGCGCGCCGCAGCGCTGCCCCGGGCGATCGGGAAGTTCGTCTGGTGGCCGTCGATGTCGAAGGTCTGGCCGTGCACCAGCCCAATGCGGATGCGCCGATCGTCTGGCGCGCGGACCGGCAGCGTCTCCGCCAGCTGCGTTTGACCGGCATGGGACGTGCACGGACTCGCGTACACCATGGCGCCCTCGCCGAGCGGCAGTTGCCATCCCGGCCGGTCCACGACATGCACGTAGCCGGGCAGCCCGGATCGGAACGGGTGCTCTCGGTAGTAGACGGACCCTGGGTGGAGAGGGTCATGATTGCCGGGCAGCAGCACGACCGGGCGCTGCCAGTCGCGGCGCCGGAACTCCTTGAGAACACCCTCCCACCACTGGGCGTCTGGCGCCGGCTGATCGAAGAGGTCGCCCGCGCAGAGGACGGCGTCGACGGCGCGGCTGTGGGCCAGGTCCAGAATGCGGCCCACGACCTCGAGGCGCGCCCGGGTCAGGCGCAACTCCTGGTCGGGCCCGAACGCGGGGAAGCGGCGGCCCAGGTGCCAGTCGGCGGTGTGCAGCAGCGTCAGCGCCACGTCGTTCTCCATGCCTGTACCGCGCCGGGTCATTCGATGACGAACTCCGCCGTGAGCAATCGCTCGATCGCCGGGCGCTGGAAGCGACGGTGGTGCGCGTCTTCGTGCCACCGTCGATAGGTGTCATCCTCGCGGGCGGCCAGTTGCGCGAGCCGCTCGTCGAGGTCCGCGATGTTGGCCTCGAGCGCGCCCACGCGCGCCACGGCCTTCGCCCGCTTGTCGGCGCCGAGCGCCTGGTCGCGGGCACGTTCGGCGATGGCGAGGCGCTTGGCGCGCTCGTCGCGGGCACGGCGCCACACGAGCGTCTTGTCGGCGAGAAACTGGTCGAGTTGGTCCAGGGCGCCTTCGAAGCCGGCCCGGTCAGCGGCCGCAACTGCGCTCTGGTCGAGGAACATCTCTTCGGCGACCGCCTCGTCCAGGTGTTCGGGCGTCACCGCTAGCGGCGGATCGAGGCAGCCGACGTCTTGGCAGCGCTGTCGCAGGAGATCGAGCGCGGCCTCCGCCGGACGCAGGACTTCCTCGTCTTCGAAGACGGCCGTCACGCGCAGCCGGTCTTCGCGCTCGAAACCGCGGTGGGCGATCCGCGTCAGCGCCAGCCGGCCGCGGGCGCCGTGATGGCGTCGCAGCACCTCGGGAACATCCCTGCCGAGACGGAAACGAACGCGGAAGGGGCCCGCCCCGGCCCGCCGGGCGTCGGCGACCGCCGCCTCGATCAACGGGTGGGCGAGGTGCAACGACTCGATGTCGGCGAGGTCACGGGCCGGGCCCAGGGCCACGGTCAAGCCGCCGGCCGCGCTAGCCGGAAGCCGCGGCGAGGTGCCGATGTGGAACACCCGGCGGCCGTCGCGTTCCGCCGCCCCCCAGGGGATGCCGGCCGAATCGAGCCAGGTCGTCAGCACGCGCTCGAGCTCTGCATCGAGTTCGGCCAGCGTCGTTGGCAGGTCGGATTGGATGCGGCGGAAGACGTCACGGACGGATTCGTCGAGGCTCGTCTCGATGAGCCCGATCGTCCGCCCTCGTACGCGCTCGAGGTCCTGCCGGCGTTCCTCCAGGGTGTCGCGCAGCCGGCGCAGCTCGTCTTCGACCTCCTGCGCCGACCGCGCCCGGTCCCAGATGCGCCGCACCTCGGTCTCGAAGTTCGGGCCCAGCGCCGAGACCAGCTCCTCCGACGCATCGGAGCGCGGGGTCTGCAACACCACGTCGGAGGTATCGAGCACCTTGCCGAACAGGTCGAGCTTGGTGCTGAGTATGTCGAACGTGAGGCGTTGCGCCTCGTTGTCCTTGGCGAGGAAGTTGATCACCGTGACGTCGCGTTTCTGACCGTAGCGGTGACAGCGGCCGATGCGCTGTTCGATGCGCTGCGGGTTCCAGGGCAGGTCGTAGTTGACGACGGTGTCGCAGAACTGCAGGTTGAGGCCCTTCGCCCCCGCCTCCGACGAGATCAGCACCACGGACCGCGTCCGGAACTCATGCACCAGGGCCAGGCGTACGGCGACGGTGGAGCTCGGCCGCAGATGCGGAGCAATGTCGGGCTCCACCTCTTCCCGCCAGACGCGCAACGCCCCGAGCGAGCGCGCCGAGTCGTTGACTCCACGAAAGAGCGTGATGTCGGCGTCCACAAGTTCCGTCTGCTCGAGCAGGAGCCTGCGCAGGTAGTCTTGTGTGGTGAGCGATTCGGTGAAAATCACCACCTTGCGGCGGTCCTCGGGCCGCGCCATGACGAGCCGCACCGCCTTGACCAGGCTGTCGGCCTTGCCGTCGTGGGGCAAGGCCCGGGCGCGGCGGGCGAAGTCCTCCACAAGCGCCAGCTCCTCCCGCGCGGAAGCGCGTTCCAGCTCCGTCCCGCCCACGGTGTCGGCCGGCGGAGCATTGTCGTCGGTCGCCAGCGCGACATCCGGCAGATCGTCTTCGAGATCCCCCGTGAATGCGGTGACTGCCCCCGGATCGCTTTCGCCTGTCAGCCGCGTCCGCAGACGGCCCGCAACACGATCGAGGCTGGCGGCCAGCGCCGCGGTCGATGAAGCCATGCGGCGATGGAAGCCGAGAAGCAACAGCTGCCGCGAGCGGCCGTGGAACGCATGGAGCTGCGGCCGCAACAGGTAGTCGGTGACATCGTCGTAGAGGGTTCGCTCGGCCGAGCTCATGCGGTACTCGAAGAGCTGGGCGCGGCGACCAACGAACGGCTTGTCGAGAAACTCCTGGGCCTGACGGCGTAGCGTGCGCTGAATGACGGTGCCGAGTCGGCGCCTGAGTTCCTGGGCTTGTTCCGCGGCGACTCCGCGGCCGTCGCCGCCGACGCAGAAGACGTCCTCGAACACCGGCTTCGTTCCGAGCAGCGTGCCCGTCGGATCGACATACTGGACGAGTCCCCACAACTCGGCGAGTGAATTCTGAATCGGTGTCGCGGTCAACAGCACGACAGGCGAAGCCCCGATGACCTTGCGCATCCGATGCGCGGTCCGCGCGAACCCGCTGTTCTCGTCGTAAACGCCGTCGCTGTCGAATCGGCGATGAATGCCGGCGAAGACTTCATGGGCTTCGTCGATTAGGCAGAGATCGAACGGTGGCGACCCACTCAGGCGTGCGAACCCCGTGTTCGCGCCGATGTATTCGCGCCCAGCGAGGAAGACGCCGGCGCCGCCGATATCGATGTCAGCGTCCGCCGTCTCGACGGCTTCGATGCCGAACAGCGTGTAGAGCTCGTGCTGCCATTGCCCGAGCAGCGGGCGCGGCACGACAATGAGAACCCGAGTGGCCCCCTCCGCCAGCAGTTGGGCGACGACGAGGCCGGCTTCAATGGTCTTGCCGAGCCCGACTTCGTCGGCGAGGATGCAGCCGCCCTCCGGGACGCGGCGCAGCGCGAACATGACGGCGTCGACTTGGTGTGGGTTGGGGTCGATTCGCCCTCGGCGTTGGGACGCCACTTGCCGCCGGCGTTCGCCGGCGGGCCGGAGTCGGACCAGTTCCTCCGCTTGGTAGCGACGGTGAATGGGATGCACTGGCATGGGGACAGGTACGGCGGGGGGGGCGGCCCCCTCGCCACCCCACTTCCCCCCCCCCAAAGCCGACCCCCTTACGGACACGCCGTCCCCTTGGCCGCCGAGCAGGGCGATCCAGTTCTTTAGCCCCGATTGTTTCCCTCTCACGGCGTCGTCGTCCCCCGCTCAACGAAGGCCGCCGGGGCGTGAACCCCGGCGACACAATACACCGTTCAGCGGCCGCAGGTACGCTCAACGAAGGCCGCCGGGGCGTGAACCCCGGCGACACGTAGCGGGAATTCTTTGCAGCGCAGGTGCGGGGCTGGGCGTGCCCCAGGACCACCGCGAGGCCATCAGGTGGTACCAACGTGCCGCCGTAGCACAGGGGGGCTCCCCGGTGCCGCCGCCCAGAACAACCTCGGGGTGGCGTATGTCCGCTGGGAAGGCGCACCGCAGGACTCCGGGAGGCTGCCCCAGTGGTTCCCGACTCGCCGCCGAACAGGGTTTCGCCCGAGGCCCAGTTCAGGCTTGGGTTGGCGTAATCCCTGGGAGATGGTGTGCCACAGGATCCCGTTTCTGCGCATATGTGGATGAACATCGCTGCCGCGACCGGCCGTCGGGGCACAAGTCCCCCCCACCCCAGGTGTTGGAGACACAGGGGGCAGTTGGTGGCTCCTGACGGCCTGCCCGACTCCGCGACACATCCCGGCGAAGTCATGCTGGGAAGGTACAGGGGGAGAGCGTCCGCGGTTCGGATGCAGTTTCCGTCAATGTTCATGCGGGTGCAGTCGTCACGACGTGCGATTAGATCGGGGCAGAAACCGTGTAAAATTGGGGCGAAACCTGCTAGGGTATACCTAGAAGGTCAACCCCAGATGGACTCTCAGGTGCTGGCGCAGTGGGCACAGATCGCTATCGGTGTCGTGTCCGTCTTGGCGGCGCTCGTCGGGATCGCCGGGGCGCTGATCGCGGTGTTCTGGCGCGGCGTGACGCTCACGAACACGATCACGGAAAAGATAACGGAGTCCGAGAACCGGCTTCGTAGTGAGAACCGAGAGGCACACGCCGCGATCGGCACGAACATCAAGCGGCTCGGAGATCAGCTCGGCACCACGCTCAACAGGCTGACTACCGATGTTGCGGTTCTGCGCGGCCGGCAGGAAGAACGCGACCAGCGCGGCGGCTGAGTCCGATAAAAGGCGGATCCGTTAACGAGGTCCGGCCCGTGAACACGGGCCTTTCCCGCCAACTCCCCACCCTTGTGGACGTCCCCCCGGCGCCAGAGCAGGCCGGGGGGACGGGACTCTTCTACAGAAGGCCGGCCGCCGCCTGGCGCGCCGCCGCCCGGCGCACCGCCGTCCGATACGATTTGCCGCGATGCGCAGGTCGAGTCCGCGGGCGAAGATGGGGAAGGACGTAGCGTCGACGCTGGCTTCGTTGCTGGAAGACGAGTGATCAGCATGGGGCCGTGGCCCATTCTGGGCCACACGGCCCCGGCACTCGGCCGACCGCAACCCCTGGGGTCGCTCGGCATGCGTTATACTCGGTGATGTGGTCGCGGGCGTTGGACGTGTCCCGATCGCCGTGTTCGAGGGAGCTGCCCGCAGGCAACCCAGCAGCAGCCGGGTCCGAAAATTTCAAAACTGAGCACTCTGCCCGATTTCGGGGGAGGACAACGATGGCGATGAGTGGCTGGCGCAGGTTCGACCGCGCTACGGTGAACATGGAGAGGGGCGCCGGAGCCATCTACGAGCTAGGCACCGGTGACGGGGACGAGGTCATCTACATCGGTAGCTCGGGCGAAGCCAAGACACGGCTTCTGGCGCATCTGAGCGGGAGCGAGGGGTCCTGCACGCAGAGCGCGAGCATCTATCGCATCGACTACCAGTACGACCACCAAGCTGCCGAGCGGCGGCGGTACATCGAGTACCTTTATGACCACGACGGCCAGTCGCCCCTGTGCAACGACAGGCGTCCGTAGCCGTCGGGCTGGTCAGCGTCACCGCCCTCCGGAAGATCAACGAGCTGGTAGCCCGCGTGGCCAAGGAGGCTCCACGGAAGGACTGGAGGGGGTGTGGCCGCGGGCGGCTGGCGAGACGATGCAGGGCTGCACCGCCTCACCCAAGTGCCGGCCGCCGCGGCCGACTGGTTACGCCGGCCTACTCCTGGCGGTCTCGCGCTCGTAGAACGCCCTGAGCGGCCCCCTGCGGGCTTTCCGTGGCCGGATGGCCGGCGCTGATCGGCGCGCAGCGGCCCTTGAGCGCCGAGCGCCCTCATGACGCAGCGTCCCCGAGATCACCTCCCGCCTCGTGGATGGCTTCCCCGATAGCATCCTGCGCGCCGGCATCGCCAGCCGAAGACGACGACGGTTGCAGCAGCTTACGCATCGTGAACTTCCGGGAGTCGGCCGCGCCGTAGTCGTCCGGCAACCGCCGGCCGGCGCGGGTCCGCATCGCGCAGGCGGCGCAGCGATCGTCGGCGCGGAGCACGAGGTCTACGGTCCGGCCGCAGCGCCGACACTGCCACGTCATCGACCGATGCTCCCATGTATCCGGCTGAACACCAAGTGGCGCGAGCTCGCGAGCCTGCTCGGCGAGATCTTCACGGCTACAGGAAGGGACGGCCGGACCGGGGAGCCGGCGGTTCGCGACGGCGACGGCGCGATCCCGCGGCCCGCGGCCTCTCCGCATCAGAAGCTGGTGATCTTCACCGAGCACCGCGACACGCTGCGCTACCTGCGCCGAGGGCATCGCTGGCTGCTCGACCGGGAGCGGTCGACGACGTCCTGTCAGGCGGACGTGTGCGAGGCGTGCGGTATGCTGCGGTTGACGTCGTTCCGGACCGGTCAGCCGAGCTACGAGCCGGCGGACGAGGTGAGCTTGGACGATGGTTCGGGTTACTCAGCCAGCGAGCGATCAAGCGGGGTTCGTTCCACAGCGTCACCGATCTGGTGCACAAGATCCAAGCGTTCATCGACGCGTACAATACCTCCGCCACCCCGTTCGTCTGGGTCGCCTCGGCGCAGTCGATCATCGACAAGGTGGCGCGTATTGCGATGCGCATTTCCGGGACGGCACACTAGCGACCACGACCCGTGTCCATGACTCGACGCAAGCTGCCCATCGGCATGCAGACCTTCCGGGACATCCGGGAGAGCAACTGCTACTACGTCGACAAGACCGCCTACGTCTGCGGGTTGTTTGCGGGAGGGGGCGAAATCCTACGTTAAGTGTCGTCACGTTGGGTGCGGGCCGGCACCCGGCCATCGGTATTCTCCGGTCAGGTTGATGTGTTCCCATCCGAGCGGCGAGACGTGGGTCAGGAATTCGGCCGGGGTCTCAAGCTCGGCCTTCTGCCTGGCGAAGACGGCCTCGCTGAGCTTCTGCGTGTTCCTGCGGTCCTTTCGATGCGGAGCATGCCATCGTCGATGCTGGCGCCCGTGATCGCGCCGGCTCGCGCCGCGGCGTCCAGCCTGCGCAGCCCCTCGTCCAGCGCGCCCTTGCGCTCCGCGAGCCAGTCCTTGCGGAGTGGCCGGAACCGGCAGGCTGCGGTCGGCATCAACAACAGCGGGAGCCGACAGCAGCGTCTTCCTGATGTCGCCGTAGCGGCGCGACCGTGCCAGCCAGAGGTCGCCGGCGCGGAACGCATCGCGCAGGTGGAACAACACCGCCGTCTCCCACAGGCGGTGGTCGGGTTGGGTGCGCAGCAGCCTGCTCCACTTCGAATTCGGCCGGAGGAAGCCGGTCGGCCGCGCCTTGGCGACGTTGCGCAAGACGTCGATCGGCTTCCAGCAAGGGTTTGGCCACGGGCGACGCCTCGATGTCCAGCGTGCGCAGCATGCGCGGCGTTTAGCGGCGGAAGCGGCTGTAGCCCGCCAACACGTGGTTCAACGGGTCTGACGCGACCGTGGCGGCAAGGGCGGTAGCCGTTGCGACGAGGTCTCCGAGGCCCTCGCATCCGGGACTGTCCGCGATCACCGCGTCGAGTGCCGCGCCCGCATCCCTCGCGCCGAGCAACGACGTTCCCCAGAGCGGCGAAGGACCGTAGCGCCTCGCGCACTGCGGCCGTTTCGTCTCCGAGTTGCGCTTCGCAAGTGCGCACGGCGGTGCGATAGGTCCTGCGGACGATCCGGTCGTGGGTCTCCACCACGGCATCGGCGAGGAACATCTCCCACTCGACGGCGCAGACCGCAAGAATCGCGAGGCGACGGTTCTCCGGGAGCTCGCGCAGCCCGTCGGCGAAGTAGCGTTCCCCTTGCCGGCGCAGCCGCGTGATCCGGTGCGCGGGAACGTCGTCGAAGAGGCCCTCCGGGAAATCGAGGCGCTGCAGGTACTCCAGGCGGTCCAGCAGCCGGTTGGCGTCGGCGGAATTGGTTCCCGGCTCGAACTGCCTGAGCCACACGAACCGCGTCACGTTGGCGCCGACCGTCTCGCGGAGCAGATTCTCAAGTCCCCGGCGAAGTTCGGGCGGAACGCGTTCGGCGATGCGGGCTTCGATCCGGCGTTCGGCGTCGACCAGCGCGTCGGCGCAAAGCCGCTCAATCGTCGTCGTGGTCGGCAGGATCGTGCGCGTCTGCCGGCAGGCATCGACGAACCTGCGCGCCAGATCCTCGTTCGACCGCGCCAGCGGCGCCTCTTCGCGGAGCCGGTCGCCGAGCTCACGCGCCGCGTGGTCCGAGAAGGACCGGAATCCGTACAACCGGCGCAGCTCGGCAAGATGCTCGTGCCGGGTCTCGGACCGCACCGCGTAGTCGGCCAGTTCGTACCCGTCGAGGTCGAGCTGGCGGCCGATGAAATCCACCACCGCCAGCGGAATGAACTCGCCCGGAGCCAGCAGGCGGCCCGGGTAGCGGAGCACGCACAACTGCAGCGCGAAGCCCAGCTTGTTGCGGGGGCGCCGGCGCGCCTCGATGTGCTGCAGGTCTTCGTCGCTCAGCGTGTAGTGGCGCAGCAGGTCCGCCTCGTGTTGCGGGAGCGAAAACAGGGCCGACCGCTGTGGGCCGGTCAGGACGGTTCTCCGAGCCATTCTTCTCGCTCGCGGTCGCTGGACCTGTAGCGCGACGCCCCTGCAGGACGCCGGCGTCGACCAAGTGAACCTCTACCACGACCTCGCCTCCGGCGTACGCGACCACCGGCCGGGGACCCGACAACTGCTTGCGCGCCATCGGCCTGCGGGTGCTCGCCGGCCAGGGCGCACAGACGACACCACCACCGGTGTCTGCCGCCTCGTGTTCGGCATCTTTTTCGCGGCGCTGGCCGACTTCGAGCGGGAGCTGATCCGTGAACGCACCCTGGCCGGACTCAAGGCCGCTCTACAGGTCCGTCGGGGCTGCAGGGAGAGTACGCGAGCAGGGCGAGAAAGGTCATCGCCTCTTGAACCGGGAATCCCAAGCGCCCTCACCAGCGGCAGAGCACGTGCTCAACCTTAGCGTAGGATTTCGCCTCCTCCCGCAAACAACCCGACCGCGTCGGCCGCGCTGCAGAGGCTCAACCGCTTCCAGGCCTCGAACCGCTTCTACGCCGCCAATCGGGAGCTCGGCCGCGCGCTGAAGGTCGAGTGGCTCACTCTCCTCGTCGCGCAGCCACAACTGCCGGAGGCGTCAGATGTCGAAGTCCGTACCTGATCTTGAGCAGGCCCTGGCGCGCACCTCGAGGGGGGCGTGCCAGGCGGCCTGTCGAGCCCCACGAGGACCGTCCTTCCCGCGTGATGATCGCCATCCACGTCGATCTGGAGGTTCGGGACCAGTTGCGGGCGATCGCCTACGAGCAGAAGGTCCCGCTCCGCGGCCTGGTCTGCGCCGGGCTCAACGCCGTCTTCGCCCAGCACCACAAACCCGAAATCGCTCGCTGACCGCCGCGCTTCAACGTGCCCTGCGTCCGATAACGCCGAGTTCAGTTAACTTCACCGGCCCAATGTTTCCGGGCATCCGCGCCGGCTCTCTTTCCGGCGTGGCGTCGAGGCGGCGAGCATGCGGATGGGCCGATTCCCGCCGTGGACTCGCCAGACCTGCGAGCTATACGATCATTCCCAGGGTTCCGTCAGGACTGAGCACGCATGTACGAAATCAGGACAGCGGACCGGTCGACCGACCATCGAGAGTTCCACATCGTGAAGTGGGCCGCCCTGGACCGCTACGGCAGGCTTGCACGGCATGCTCCACACGGCCCCCTGATCCGTAGACGTAGCGTGTCGGTGCGAGAGAAGTACGCAGGTTCCTACACCGCGATCATCGTGAACCATGCAGCGACTATGGCTCACGCCTTTCACTCCGATCGGTACGCCTCCGGTTTCGCGCTCGCCCGTCCGACGCTGGAGGCGCTACTCAAGCAGGTTCTACTCACCGCCTACGAGGGAGACGACGATGGGTGGCAGAAGCTCGTAGACCGGCGTATCAGTGTGAACCGTCACAGCCTCAAGGAGCTGGCGACTCGCTCCGGATGGCCGGACCTCAGTCAATGGTGGACGGATCTCGCGCCGGTGCTCAACGATTTCGTACACGGCGGAAAGGGCCAACTGACGAGCAATCCCGTTGACGAGAATGGCTGGCCTATCTATCCCGGCGACTGGTTCTGGACGGCCATGCTCGTCGCCACCATCGCCATGCTCGCGACCTGTGGCTGGTTCTGGGCACACGTGGGCGACGAAGACCGCACGCAATCGGTGCTAGCGGACCTGTCTTCCGAAGACTGGGGGACCGTCACGGTCGCTCGCAACGGCCAGACCATTCAGATTCTCGGGCCGAGACTCTGAATACGTACCGGCTCGGAGATGAACTGAACGACGAAGTCATCGCTGAAAACGCCCGCCGCTGGGCCCTCCATCAACGCGGAGGGAACGCGTGTCCCAGGCAGTCGTCCGCGTCCAGGGCCTGACGTTCGGGGGAGGTAACGCGACGGTGGGTGCTGTATGGCCCCGCCGGAGCCGGTTTCCCGGCATCGGGCGACACTACACCTTCCGGTTCTACACCGGCGACACGCTGGAGTACGAGGAGTCGGTACCCTACACGCTGAAGACCGTCGGCTTTCCGACAGACGTGGTTGCGCGCCGCGAAGGGAACGACCCGGTGGTCGAATGGACACCGCCGAGCGACAGCGGGCCAAGCATGGACGGCAAGGTGCTCCTTTTCCCCGACGGCGGCGAGGTCATCAGCCAAGTCTACAACTGGGGCACGCGTAACGCTCGGCTCCCAGACATTCCGTTGAGCGATGGTACCACCACCCTGGTCAGCGTCACGCTCACCTTCAACCACTCCCCTTCTGCCGGCGGCTACGCCTACTCGGAGTACGTCCGGCTGGTCTGGTGAGGGGTAGTTGAGAGTGAAAGTGAGGCCGGCGAGCCGGAAGCGTGAACGGCGCGGGCGCGCCGCGACGGCAGACGGGCGCGGCGGCGGAGCTCGGCGTTCCCGCCCTGGTATAGCCGGGCTCGTCGCGACCAACTCCATTCGGGGTCACGCGAACCGGAGGGTGCTGCAGGCGGCATCCGCGTCGCCTTGCCGGACGCCCGGCCGCGGGCCATCAACCACGCGAGCGAACTCACCACCGGTGTCCGCCGACCCGCGTTCGTCCCGGTCGACGCCAGCGGCCAGGCCCCTGGGCCGAGTGAGCCAGGAGACTCGAGGCGGCCGACAAGCGTTCCTCGGCCGCCTCGCCGGCATCACTGAGGATCCTGTTCCGCGCAACTGACGCGGCCGTTCCGGTTGTCGTCCCACGCGGCGATCGCCTCGCGGCCGGGGGCGGGACCTCACCACGTGCGAACGAGATCAACTCCGTCGAGGCGCAACCCGCCAGCACTTGATCCAGCGTGTCATCCCCAAGGGGGTGGCGAACCGCTCCGGTCAGTCGAAGACTTGAAGTTCGGCTTCCCGGCACGCGTCGTGCAGACGCTTTCGTTCCCGACCGAGGCCATCAATCGCTCCCCGTATTTCGTCTGCGGTCGTCGGCCAGTTGACGAACGACAAGGTCGTCAGCTGAACTTCTGGTCCAACCGGCTCCCAAAAGTGAAGAACCGGGGTCGGGAGCATGCTCAATCGCAGGTGTGATTCGCTCTCGCGCCATCTCTTGTCACATCGTGGGCAAGCGAAAACCTGCGGCGGCACGACACCGCTGGTCACGAGGCCAATGAAGTAGAACTCCTGGCGGCATTCCGGACACCGACGGATGCGTTTAGGTGGGAGAGCGTGTCCCATCGGTTGATGATGCCCCACGGGGATCCGCTGGCGCAAGGGGAAATTGCCACAGGGGTCCGCGCCACGAATCGAACGCCGGAGCGCGAGTCAGACACCCGTCTGGCGCGGGCGTGGGCGACTTCAACCAACCCGACTGGACACGGGTTGTAGAGAGCGTGTTATGCAATAGAGAATCAGGAGGTCGTGTGGAAAAACTGGATGCAGTTGTTGTGAATCGTAACGGTCGGCTCGTGCTGCGCTGCCCTGGCTGTGTCGGACCCGGCGACGAGGCACCTGCTCCCAATTACAGGCCTACGAGACTCGAACGTCTGGGCGTACCCTTGCAGGAGGCGTGCACGAAGTGCGGCCGGACGCTGGAGACGCTGCGAGAGGTCGAACCGCGACCGCCGAGATGGCCGAAGTTCCCGAAGTGGGTGAAAGGGCTCGGGGCGCAGATTCTTCGCGTCCTCCTTGGGAAAGCCATCGGTGAAATTCTGGGCAACCTGCAATTCCGCCGTTGGCGACCTGCCAAGTGTCCGATAAACGGCGGATTCGGTTAACGAGGTCGGGCCCGTGTTCACGGGCCTTTCGGCCGAGAATCGACCGCTGCGGCCGCGCGCCTTCGCCTCGAAGTCGGCCCGATTCGACCGGGCGGCGGGGGCCGGTTTCGCCCGCGCCGGACGCGTGGTAGGCTGCCCTTGATGTTCGATACGCTCGCCGTCGCCCAGCAGCTCGCGGGCGACGGCGTCGCCCGCGACCAGGCCGAGGTCATCGCCAAGGCGATCCACGACGGCCGGACCCGGCTGATCCACTGGATGGTCGGCACCGTCATCGCGACGGCCACCTTGACCGTCGGCATCCTGCGCCTGCTTGGATGACCACCTCGAAGTCCCCGGCCGCGGCGGCGATCCGGTCCTCGATCCGGCGCGCGCTCCAGAGCGACGACCAGCAGCCGGCCCCCCATCACCGACCTGCAGGCGGCCATCAACGACGCGATCACGGCGCTCGACCGGCTGGGGGGCGCACCAGGCGGCCTGTCGAGCCCCACGAGGTCCGTCCTTCCCGCGTAATGATCGCCATCCACGTCGATCCGGAGGTTCGAGACCAGTTGCGGGCGATCGCCTACGAACAGAAGGTCCCGTTGCGCGGCCTGGTCTGCGCCGGGCTCAACGCTGTCTTCGCCCAGCACCACAAACCCGAAATCGCTCGCTGATCGAATGAGTATCGAACCCCGTGTCCAGATCCTGGTCGAGTACGCGAAATGGACCGCCCGGGCGGCAGTCAACGTGGGGACGTGCCCGATCAAGGCCAGGAAGCCCATCTATCGGCTTCTCGATGGAGTTGCGTTCGCTGGAGTACTCTCAGACGTGGTGGTTTCACCAGAGCGGTTCGACGCTTGGCACCAGCGTGAAACCGAAGCGTTGTGCCACCGAGCGAACAAACACTTGCACGACATCGCCCACGAAAACGGACAAGAGCCGACGGAATTCCCGGTCGTTTGGAGCGCCAAGCTGATCAACGTCTTCCTGAAGACGGCGGTCTACGCCGGAGGGCTCGGACGCGAAGGCCTTCGCGACGTGCTTCACCCACCGCTCGACAACGGCCTCAGGAAGGGGCTCAAGAAGCACTTCCACGGTCGGTCGGACATGCTCGAGAAGGTGGACTTCGGGGCGATCAAGCACATCACCGACTACACGCACTCGGCGGGGTCGTCGAACGTTTCGCCGCCGACGTACCGAATCGTGATCGAGGGCTGCCGTGTTGCAGCCAAGGAACTCGGGTGCTCCTTGATCGAAGTCGAGCAGCTCGCCGGCCTTGGGCTCGGTCCCGACGAGGAGCCCCCCGGCAAGCTGGTCAGCGCGATCTGCCGCTACGTCCGATAACGGCCCATTACGTTTACGTCTGGCAACCGTTGGGACCCGCTTCCGCAGTTCGGGTGAAACAGCCGCCCTCATGAGGCGCCGGCCCGCTCGAACAGAGACCGGGGCAGACCAGACTGCAACGTGCCGATACGGAGTACCCGGTGGTTCGGCACAGGTATCGTGTGAAGTTGCCCCACGTCGGTCGAGGAACCGCGGAATCGAAGCGCCGGCATCGGGCGCGGCCTGCAGCTCCTGGTCGACGTGGGAGTCGGCTACCTGCGCCTCGGCCAGTCGCTGTCGACCCTCTCGGGCGGCGAAGCGCAGCGCCTCAAGCTGGCTTCCGAGCTGACGCGGAGCGGTAACGTCTACGTCATGGACGAGCCGACCACCGGCCTCCACCCGGCCGACATCGACCGGCTGCTCACCATCGTCGACCGGCTCATCGCGGGCGGCAACACGGTGGTCGTCATCGAGCACAACCTCGATGTCATCGCCGCCGCCGACTGGATCGTGGACCTGGGACCCGAAGGTGGGAAGGACGGCGGCGCCATTGTCGCCGAGGGCACGCCAGAGACTATCGCCGCTCACCACGCGACCAGCCATACCGGCCGCTATTTGAAGGAACGCCTGGCCGAACCTCCCGATCGAACCACCGCCATCCCCTCGGCGACGTCGTCCATCCGGATGCCTGGAGGCCGCGACCGAGCTTCGGCGTTCCCGTCCGGCGTCCGATAACCGTGCCTTACGTTAACTTTCGGGTGGACAGGGGAGAGGAAATCATGCTGATTCTACAGGTTTTGCGTATCCAGTGTCACGAACAGGAGGACTGGACTGGCGACGATCATGCGTACATCCGAGTAAATGGCGTTGATTCTTGGGGACCAAAAAGCATGGACACGGGACAAACACGTGTCATCAACAAGCCCCGCTTGGGTTTTCGGCTCTCAGGATGCGCGCGCACATGGTGGTGTTCACGTGGCAGTCCGGTGTCGTCGATGAGCCGCCGGCTGTCGTTGCGTGTGTCGTTGACCGCGCTGGAGACCTCGTGGACCGCTGGCCGCACACGCCGGGACACGGCCGCTACGGATTTCACCGCGGCCAGTGCGGGACGGGTAGCGCCCTAACCAGATGGCGGGACCGCTTCTCGCCGAGTCCGAAGAACAGGGCGTCGCGAGTCTCCTCGTCGAGGCCGAAGACGCGCGTGGCGACCTCGAACATGCTGATGATGCGTTCCGACACGTGCCGCTCGCGTGCGGTTCGCGAGCGGAACTCGGCGGCCTCCTCCGGGTACGCGAGGATCGTGAGACCGGCCCAGGCAGCCGTGACCCTTCGCCGACCCACCGGCGGTCCCGTTGGGACCGGCGTGTTTGCGGATGGGCGCGCAGCGTCTCGAGGTGCCTGGGCTCTGGGTGATGGAGCGCTTGCTACCCGTTCTGCGTTATGCACACCAGCATGGCGATTCCGGACCACGCCGCAACCGTCCAGATGACTCTCTCGCTCTGCCTCTCGTGAAACCGACCGTCAGGACCCAGGCGGCGATTCTGACCGCGGCGATCTCGGCCCAGGCGTGCTGCAGGATGAGCGCGGTGCCGAGCGGGAACCCGACTAGCGCGAGGACCGCCCCGGCGGCGTTGTCCGCCTTCGATCCGGGCGCTGGTTTCTGCCACGCGATCACTGCGACTGTCGCGGCGATGGCGGCGACGAGGACAGTTGCGATTGCTGTCGTGGGCAGGTTGAGTTCTTCCAATCTATCCGAGCCGTCCGTGTTCCTTGAACGAGTAGTAGCACGCCTCGGTCACGATCACGTGGTCGAGCATTTCGACCCCGATGATCTCGGCTGCCGAGAGCATCCGCTCGGTGATCGCCATGTCCTCTTCCGACGGCGTCGGGTCGCCCGAGGGGTGGTTGTGCCAGAGCACGAAGGATCTGTTCCCCGATCGCAGGATGGCCCGCAGGATGTCCCGCGGCTGTGCCAAGGCCTCGTCCAGCGTTCCGCGCCCAAGGATCAGGTCGCCGCCTTCGAGCAGCCGATTCCGGGTGTCGAGCAGCAGCGCGCCTATGTGCTCGAGTGGCCGGCTTCCGTACCGCCGTATCAGGTAGGCGGCGGTCTTCCGGGGCCCCCGCATTGGTTCCTCCCTCTCGGGTTCGGCCAGTGTCCGGCGCCCCAACTCGATGGCCGCCGCCAGCCGCAGCCGTCCCGGGTCCCCGTAGTCGTCGGCGCCGGCGTCCCGCAGCCTTGGCAGCCGACTGGTGCGCCGCACGTACTCGGCGCAGCGGTGGTGGACGATCGCCGCCAGCTCGTGGTCGTCGAGGGTCGCGATACCGACCGCCTTTGCCCGTCTGAGGAGCGCCCGGCGTTTTTCCCGGCGGCCGCCGCCGGCCGTGCAGGTCCCGTTCGTCGTCGCTGTTTTCGTTTCCATGCGTGCTTACCGCCGGCACTTCGGCTGGTCTCCATCGGGTGGTAGTTTTCTCGTTCAGGCGGCGAGTGCGCGTCCGGCGCCTCGCGTTCTCTTTTTGCGGATGCGCCGGTGGGCGCGGTTCAGCGGACGGGTTCGTGATAGGCGTCGGCGATGGTCCGGCCGGTGGCCGTGTCGCGCACCGTGAGCCGTACCGCGGCGTTCTGCTCGCAGGCGTCGCTGCGCAGCAGGTCGTAGGCGTAGGCCCAGGCGGTCTCCGGGTCGGAGTCGAGAACGAGTCTTGTCTCGTCCAGCGGCTGCCAGCCGCCGTCGCGGGTGAGGACGCTTCTGGCCAACTGCAGGCGACGGGCGGGCTTGTCGGAGCGATCTCCGCGGGAGATGGCGGCCTGCCCGGCGCGGCCGTCCGTGGTGGGCGGGATGGCGTGCGGCGGCAGCGCTGTGCCGGTGAAGCTCAGCTCGATGCCGATCCGTGCCGCGACGGCGGTGAGCATGTGCTCGCGCGCGGCGTTGCCGAGCAGCGGGTCGTCGTTGATGCTGTACAGCAGGTACCGGCACGGGAAGCGCCGTTCGGGCGCTCTCGGATCCTCGGTCCAGGTCGCGTCGTGCCGGTTGGTGTCGAACTCGCGCAGGCTTGCGGGGAGCGGCTGGTCGCGCGTTGGGGAGATCCGGCAGTGTTTCTCGAGACGCTCGGCCGGCACCCCCGCGGCTCGCGCGGTGATTCCCACGATGCACTCGTGGCCGGAGACCGGGTTCCGGAGGGCGGTGCAGATTGTGCCCCGCAGCCAGCGGCCGCGGTCGATCCTGACGTGCAGTACCGTTTGGCCGGAAGTCATCGCCGCTCCTTGCGTCGGCTCGCGTGCGGGTCGTGCTCGAGCTTGATGTCGGCCATGAACAGGACGGTCCGGGTCCGGTTGTCGAGTGCCCAGAGGCGTCCGCCGCCCTCAAAGGGGGCCGCCCCGCGGGCCATCCACTGCAGTTGTTCCCAGGTCTCGGCGCGGCCGATCTCGTCGGTCGCCGGGTCGTCGGTGCAGATGCCCGCCCGGTCGAGGTAGAGCGTGTATTGTGCGGGGTCGCCGTCTGCGGCCTCCTCGTCGGGCGTGCCGGCTGCCGGCGGCCTGATCAGCAGGCTCACCTTGATGGGTTCGGGGCTGCCTGCCAGCAGCGGGTCGGGGTGCGGCTCGGCGACGTGGGCCGCCAGGCGGGGATCGACGTGGCGGAGCACGTCACGGTCCACCAGGACCATGCCGTCGCCGCCGTTCTCGGCGCGGTCGCGCTGTATCTCCTGTTCGAGGAAGCGGTTGAGCGCGAGGACCTGGTCCGCGTCCGGGGTTCTCAGCGTGGCGGCGCCCATTGCGCTGGAGCCGGTGCGGATCCGCTCGCCGCGCGGGATGTAGCCGTCGGCTATGTGTTCGGCCGCGGTCGGCTTCGCCGGATGCAAGACGATGTCCGACGGGCCCTCGGCGGTCAGGAGCATGATGGGGGATGACGTCAGGTTCAGCATGGCTTCTTCATCGGGTGCGGTTGTTGGGAGTGTTGCGGGGATCGCGGGTCGTTCGGCGGCGTCGCGCAGCTGTGCCGGTGGCCGTTGCGGGGTTGGGTTTCCTGGCGCCCGGCGCGCCGTCTGCCGGCTCTATGCTCGCCCGGCCTCTTCGGCTTCTTCGCCGCGCTCGGCCTCGTCTTCGGCCTCGAGTATGCAGTTCCAGCACTCGCTGCTCGTCCCGGTCCACTCGTAATCGCAGACCGTGCACACCCAGTCGATGCACTTCGAGACGTTGTCGTCGTCTTCGGTGATCCGCTCGAGGATGTCGCCCTCGGCTCCGTCGAGCAGGTTCAACGCCGCGTTGTAGTACAGGTCGCACAAACGGTCGCGCTCGTCGCCCGGCTCGGCGGTCCCGAAGGTCTCGTCGAGCGCCTCGGCGGGGGTGCAGTCGAGCCCGGCGTAGTCGATCGCGACGGCCGCGGCCGCGCGGTTGATGGCCGCCGCGGCGGCCGATTGCGTCTCGTACGGTCCGATCAGCGCGTTGCCGTAGCACGCGTACCAGCGGTCGTCGTCGCGCCCCTGCCGTGTCGTGACTCTGTGCCTCATGTCGGTCTCCGTTCCTGCCTGCTCGTGCGTGTCGAATTCGCCGTCGCGCTGGCGGCCCCGGCTCGCTGTTTCGGGGTGGAAGGGGGGAGTTGGCGGGCGTGCTAGTCCCAGCCGGTCCAGTCGATGCGGCCGTCGTCGACGTGTCCGTAGTTCCGCCGACCGTCGGCGTCGGTTGCGACGGCGATGACGTCGTACACCAGATGCCCGTACCGCTCGTCCTGCTCTTCCGTCCACTCGCACGGACGCGGCAGCGTGTTCCCGGCATCGTCCCGGAGGCTGCGGTTGTCGCGCCGGCACTGCCGAATCGCCTCGCGCTTCCGCGTGGACTCGGTCCCGTGCGGGTCCGCGCAGCTTGCTACTTCGTAGCGGGTCTTGATGATCTTGCGCATCAGTCTTTCTCTGCTGGAGGTGGAGGTCGCCGGCGATCTGTGCGCCGTGCAATCGCGTCGTGCTGGGCCGGATGCGCTGCTGCTCCGGGGTGTGGTGTGGCCGCTTGTGTCTCAGAGGCCGAAGGCGTCGAGGATCGCGTTGGCGTAGACGTCGGCCTGGGCTGCTGTGGCGGGGGCGGGTTCCACCTCGGCGATCTGTCCGTACTCGCGGGCGCTGACGTGCGTCACGCGGAAGCGCTCGTCCTCGCGGATGCAGTGGATACGGATCCGGTTCGGGCCGTTCATCCGGATGCACGCTTCGGCGACGTGGTTGCTGATGCGCGCCTCGGCGTCCTGCGCCGTCCGCAGGTCGACGAAGTCGGTGCGCACGTCCACGCCCTCGACGCCGGTGACGGCGCTACGGGCGAGTTCTTGGCGCGCGTCGTCGATGCGCTGGCGGGTCCTTTCCGGGTCGTGGGATCGTCCCTTTTCGGCGTTGTGGGTGGTGATGACGAAGGCGTCGACTTCCCTCGCCATCATGTCGATGAGACGTTCGGCGATGCCGCGCGCGGCGGTGGCCGGGTCGTTGTCGGTCATGGTCCTGCAGCTTCTGTGGCCCCGGCTGGGGCCGTTGTGTCGAGGTGGACGGCGCCGCCCGGGCGGTTTTCGTGCGCCGCCGGCGGCGCCGGTTCCGCGTTGTCGTTCCTCGCCGTGGCGGCCGCTTGGCACTTGGGCGTCCCTGTCCGGGATGCCTTGCTGGCGCTGGCGCGGCTCCTGATGCTGGGTGGGGTCCTGGCCGGCGGGCTCGTCGCCACCTGTATCGGACTTGCCGGTACCCGGGTGCGTTTCCCGCAGACCTTGCGCAGTGCTATCGGCGGCGGAGAGCTTCCTTCAGCGTGTTCCACCGGCCGCGGCACGAGCGCAGCACCGTGTCTACGCGCGAGGTCGCGAACCATCCGACATCGACCGTGCCGGCCAGCCGCGGCGGACACTCTTCGGCCTCGACGATCACGGCGTACCGCCAGCCGGCGATGAGGCCGGCGTCGGCTGACCAGCGCCCGGCGAAGTCGGTCCCTGCGTGGAGGACCTCGGCTTACGCGCCGCGTGCGGCCAGGTTCAGGGCCGCTCCGAGACTCCAAACACCTGCCGGCACCAGGCGCACGCTCGCGTCTTGCATGGCGCCCGAGCCGACCGGAGGTCGCGCGAGCACCTGCCCTGAGACGGGGTCGTTGCCGTAGAGGATCGTGCCGCGGGACCAGTCGTGCAGGTGCGGTGACAGGAAGAACCCGGCGACATATGCGGCGAGCACGCCGGGTACGAGGATTCGCTGGCGGCGGACGACGACGCGCCGCCAGCGCCACCGGATGGCGGTCCCTGCGTTCCGCAGAGGGTCAACGATCCGGGATGCGCCGGAGTCCTCTCCCGGTACTGAGAGACCCAGCGACGCCGTCCGGTGCGCGTGTTCTCTCACGACTCCGCCTCGCATGCTGGAACCTCCAGGTGCAGCCGCCGGGACTGGAAGCCCAGCAGCCGGAACCTCCGCACGCTGAACTGCACCGTCGGACAGCCCGGCCGCCGCACCTCCACGCGGTACGGCAGCCCGGCCGCCAGGTGCATGCCGTCGAACCAGCCGTCGACGTCCGGCCAGAGCCAGACCGCGGCGTCTTCGGCGTGCTCGGGGAGTGCGACCGGACCGCCAGGGTCGATCTTCGCGTAGGCTGCGAGCGTTGTGCCCGATTGCTCCGGCACCGGCACCAGCACCACGGCCGTGCTCAGCACCGGAGCGTGCGTGTCGGCGACGATCACCCGCCCGGCGATGAACCAGCCGATCTGGCCGTCCCAGAAGTCGGAGACGAACGGGGTGGGTCCACGCGATTGCGAGTCCGGTCAGCAGGTAGCGGCTCGCGATCCGCCGGCGCAGCCGCCGCCGGCCCTTGCGTGTCAGGAGTTCGTCGCGCAGGCGGGCCGCGAGGCGCCGGGGTGCCGACTCGAGACGGTCCGTCAACCGCATGTGGGCGAGTCTATTCGGGCCGTTCCGACGCGTTGGTCGGCGTTCCCCCCCAGCATCGGCCTCGACCTTGTTCCGCTTCCAAGGGCCGCCGCGCTTCGATCGCGCCAGACTCCGCGCCAGTAGGGTGGCTGCCGCCGGCCGCTGAACCGCAGCCGGATTTCCAGGTGTGGCGCGACTGCTTCTAGCGGTGTCGTGTCCGCTCGCCGCTTTGCTCGACGCCGCTGTTCGTCAGAGCGGGGACCCGCTTTCAGTCACCGTTCGGCGGCGGCACGGGCTCGCTTCGCCGCCCGGGTCAGTCGGGCTCGACCCGAACCAGACCCCCGTCTCGTTCCATTCGTAGATGTTTGCGGCGTGCTCGCCCGTGTGTCCCCTGCGTCGTCTGCACCGCAGCCGTCCGTGCTCGCCGCATTGGTGCGTGGCGTCGCACCGTCGTCGGTTCCACCACGCTTTGAGCCGCGTCCACTGCGTTCCGCATTCCTTGTCTACCTCTATTCGCGAGTCCGGTTTTCGGCCATCAGCGCGTCGCGGTGACCTTCACACCTTCTCTGTCTGCTCACCGGGGAGCGTTTGCGTTCTACCGGTGTTCGCTTGCGATGCAGCCTCGCGTGGCGCGCGACTCGACCTCGGCTTCGGCTTCGGCTTCGGCTCCGCTGGAACTCCCTCCGTCGTCGCCCAGCATCGCTGCGATCCACGTCTCGGCTTCCTTGCGGTTGTTGTAGAAGCCACCGTACACGCTCCGCTCGTGGAACCGGTCGGGCTCGTCCATTTCGATGCTTGCTGACCAGCGCTCCGGGATGACGGTGACCATCCGGTTCTCGTGCGGGTCGTAGTGCTGCAGCGGCGCCACGGTGTACACGGATGCCGCCACGACGCGCCGGCCTTCGCCGGAGCCGTTGGCGAGCTCGTTTCCTGCTGGATCGGTCGTCGTGAAGACGTCTGTCTCGCCTCGCCGTTGGTGCGTGAACTCCATTTGTTCGTCTTCCGGATGCGTCGTGTTTCCGGTTCCGGTTGGCGCTCGCAAGCCTGCGCTCCGTCGGTTCGGACGGTTCGTCCATGGCCGTGCATGCGTTCGGGTGGATACCGGTTTCCCACGACGGTTGCCGTCATCGGCCTTCCGGCGTGGCTGCGTGGTCCTCGTCTTCGGCGCCGAGGTTGTCGGCGAGCTCGGCCAGCAGTCTTCTCGTCGGTTCGGCGTGCGGCCACTGTGCGACGAGGTCGCGCGTCGCGGTGAAGCTTCCGTCTCTTGCGGAGAAGCAGCTCACCCGCCCGGCGCTTTCGCTGTTGATGAACACTACCGTGCACTCGCCCATGAACTCGCGGAAGGCGATGGTCGTGCTGTCGGTCTCCAGCCGTGCCTGTGTCTGCTCGTGCTCTCTGCGGTAGCAGTCGACGACGTTGTGCGCTGCCTCGCGCAGCCTCTGGTAATGCGGCGGCGCTGCCGTGCTGAATCCGAACACGCGCCGATCCTCGTCGTGCTCGTACTCGACGGCGGCCAGCATCCTCGCCAGCGATGCCATCGGTCCGTCGCCCAGCCCTCTGGCGGCCTCGTCCATCCGTTCGGTCATCGCGTCAGGTCGTGTCCTCATCGCTGTGGTCTGTCTCCCGCGGCTGCGGGTGCCGCTGTTTCGATTGCGGCAGTGTCTCAGTTTGAAATATCGTCCGGCTGCCCGTCCTCTTCCGGTACGGCCCGCGCGGTCCCGGCTTCGGATCCCGGTTCGCCACCAGCTTCGCGATCCAGTCCGTGTCGTACAGCGTCTCGCTCACACCAGCCGCCTGCGCCGGGGTCACCTTCAGCGTCGTGTGACTCTTGCAGAAGTTGTAGTGCGTGAGCATCAGCGCCACGTGGTGCGCGTAAGTCAACCACGACACCATCAGCTTGTTGTCGGCGTCCAGCACCGTCCACGTCCACGCGTCGCCCGCTCCCGCGGGGCCTTCTCTGGCGCGGCCGCAACCGCAGACACAACAACCTATAGGGGTATCCCGTGCAATGATACAATTAGGAGTGTACTGGCTGTGGGCGTGGTCCGCAGCCCGAGCGGCCTGACGACCCGGCGGTCAGCGCTCTCCCTGAATAATCCGACCGGGACGAACCAAGCTGGGCTCACGCATTTTTTTGGGGCGGGCTCGGGTGGAGGAGGAAAGATGGCTTGCAGAGTCGGTATGTCGAAGACCCCGTCGGCGCGCATCCAGGACTGGAAGGATGAGGAAGGGCACACGCACGGTGAGATTCTGGCGAGCGGCCTCACCTACGACCAAGCGACAGCCCGCGAGCGGATAGAAGCCGCACGACGCGGGTGCACGCAGTCTCCCGGCGGCCAGCGGGATTACAGCAGCGATTGGTCGGTGTACCACGTCTGGGGCGGGCGTGGGGTGAGCGAACTGGCTAGCTAAGGCCCTGCCGTAGCCCGATGACGCGGTAGATATCCCGCCAGACGGTGTGCAGGTCCTTGATCAGGCCCTCAACATTGGCGTTCTTCAGCTCGAACGCCGTTCCCATCAGGATGCTCTTGAGACGGTCCAGCCACGACACGTCCAACCCGCGGCTGTTCAAGACCTCGAAGACCGTGTAGACCGTCTGTTCATTATCGATCTCGTGCAGGAGAAAGAACAGACGATTCTTGAGCAGCGCCGCCAGAGAGGACAGTGATTCACCGGCGTCCGCTCATGCATCCCCTCATTCTGCAGGGCGTCAGATGACGCCGAAGACATCGCGATACACCCGCTGTTCCATCAGCATGCTCCCGAACGTCTCCATCAGCGGACGAATCCGATCCTCGGGCCAATTGGGAAGATGGTGGTACAGCATCAACCCCTGCCGAAACAACGAATGCGTCCGCCGTTTCACCGTGTTCGCCTTCAACCAACGGTCATACCCGATCCGCTCGCCCGCCGCACCCAACAACGACAGCACGGCAATCGCCAACGCGCTGAGCAACAGCAGGCGGTCCCGCCGGTCCGGCCGCGACACATGCATCGATGACAGACCCATCCCGAAGCGCATGTCCTTGATGTCTCGAAAGCCCGCCTCGATCCCCCAGCGCTTGCCGTAGTAGCGAATCAACACCCGCGTCGGGACCGACGCTTCGC
>MKWU01000971.1_pt1 | contig 52645 bp, 44 predicted proteins | sample 809101 | NCBI WGS metagenome assembly MKWU01 (sample SAMN05860141, study PRJNA318959) | sponge metagenome | host: Aplysina aerophoba | place: Slovenia: Piran, Adriatic Sea, Gulf of Piran | collected 2013-05-07 | reverse complement strand
GGACCGGCGGCTCGCGAGCCTGCGCGACGAGCCCGATCCGCGGCGCCGGCGCCTGCTGGCCCTGGGGTTGCTCACGGCGCGGCTTGCCGCTCACCGGATCGAGCCGATTCTCGTCGGCGGCGGCGCCCTGGAGTTCTATACGGCCGGCGGTTACGCGACCCACGACATGGACCTTGCGCTGCCGCACGGGTCGCAGGTCGACACCGCGTTCGCGGAGATGGGGTTCCGGAAGGAAGGACGCTTCTGGTACCACGCCGACCTCGATCTGCTGTTCGAGGCTCCCGCCCCGCCCGGCCTGCCGGGAGAGGATGCCCCGCGGACCGTGGTCGAGGTCGATGGCCTGCGGGTCGTGGTCATCGGTGTCGAGGATCTCCTCATCGACCGCCTGCGGGCATGGGTGCATTGGAAGAGCGACGAGGACGGCCGCTGGACCCGGCGACTCGCACACCTCTACGCGGACCGACTGGACTGGGACTACCTGCGGGAACGGACCCGCGCGGCGTCCGAGGAGGCCGGGCGGCTGCGGGAGCTCGAGCGGGAGATTCAGCGACCGTGATCGACTACGACCGCTTCCAGGAGGAGATCGGGCAGCTCAAGCGCGCGCGCTGGGTACGCATCCTGGCCGGCGAGCCTTCCGGTCGTGCGCCGGGACGCAGACCCCGGGATCCGGAGCAGGAACGGATGCTCCGCGCGATGGACCGCGCGCGGATCGAGCGCGAGCGTCCGGAACTCCTGCAACGCCGGCCGCGCCACGAGTCTGCCCCGTAGAACGGCGCCGCCTCCCCGCGGGAGGCGCGGACTCCTCGCCCTCCACCGGTCCGGCGGTCAACACGGCTCATCCGTGGTAGAACAGATCGCGGAACACGGAGACCCACTCACGCAAGGAGCAGCGATGCGCATCCAGCCCCCAGCCAAGGAACAGGTGCTGAAGCCGACGCGGCGGCGTTTCCTCGAGAGTGCCGGCATCGCCGGGGTCGCCGGCGGCGCCGCACTGGCGGGCGTCGCGGTCCCCGCCGGCGCCGTGGCGCCCGGCCGCGCAGCCGTCGCGCAGGCGGCCGAGAGCGCGAGCCCGGGAGCGCGCTTCCGGCGGTTGCTGGGCGGCGACGACCCGCCCCGCTGCGTCAACTGCGGCGACGTCGCCACCGCCCGGCTGGCCGAGATGCACGGGTTCGAGATCGTGATGACGGGCGGCAGCGCCCTGTCGCTCAGCAAGTACGGGATCGGCGACTTCGGCATGATCACGATGGACGACCTGGTCGAGTTCTGCGGGCGCGCGGCCGACCGGATCGACACGCCGATCATCGCCGACGCCGACGACGGGGGCGGGAACCCGCTGAACGTCTACCGCACCGTGCAGCGCATGGAGAAGGCCGGCGCGGCGTGCATCATGATCGAGGACCTCTACGGCGCGAAGCACCTCGCCGGGTACGACGAAGGAAAGATCCTCGGGCGGGAGGCGATGGTCGACAAGGTGCGGGCGGCGGTCGACGCTCGGCGCGACGAGGACCTCGTGCTGCTGGTCCGCAGCGACGTCGTCGCCGACGGCGGGCCGCTCGAGGACGCCCTCGAGCGCGTCACGGCGTACGCCGAGGCGGGCGGCGACCTCATCTTCGTGCCCGGCATCCCCCTCGACGAGTGCCGGCGTGCGGTCGCGATGGCGGGTCGCCCCATCCTGACCGGCGCCCCGTCGCTCGCCGCGGCCCGCGACGCCGGCGTCGGCGTTCTCTTCATCGGCGCAATGGGAGCGATCGCGACGGGAGCCATGGACCGGGCGATGGCCGAGCTGATGCGCGACGGCGAGCTGGGCGAGACCGCTGCCCTCTCGCTGCCGGGCGCGCGGCGCCTGGAGCTGATCGGGAACGAGTCGGCGACCGACCGCGCGCGCCGCTTCAACGCGCTTCGCGAAGACGGGCAATAGGCTCCGCCGTCCGCCCCCGGTGAACCGCACGCAAGGAGGTCCTCATGGTTTCGGTCGCGTCCCTCTGGCTGCCCGTGCTGGTCTCGGCCGTGCTGGTGTTCCTGGCCAGCTCGCTCTTTCACATGGTGCTGAAGTACCACCAGAGCGACGCCGGGCCGCTCCCCGACGAGGAGAAGGTCGCCGACGCGTTGCGGCCGCTCGGCATCCCGCCCGGCGACTACTCCCTGCCCTACGGCACGGGACCCGGCTCGCCCGAGCTGATCGAGAAGTTCAAGCAGGGTCCGGTCGCCATCCTCACGGTCATGCCCAACCGGCTGCCCGCGCTCGGCGTGAACCTGGCGAGCTGGTTCGGCTACTCGCTCCTCGTCGGGGCGCTCGCGGGTTACGTGGCCGGCCTCACGCTCGGCCCGGGAGCGGAGTACTCGCTCGTCTTCCGCGTCGTCGGCGCGGTGGCGTTTGCGGGGTACTCGCTGGCGATCATGCAAGCCAGCATCTGGTGGTCGCGGAGCTGGAGCTACACCTTCAAGACGATGGCCGACGGGCTGGTCTTCGCGCTCCTGACCGCCGGCACGTTCGGCTGGCTCTGGCCGTAACCGGCCGTTCGCCGCACCGCGATCGGCGCCCGTGCGGCGGGATGCCGGAGAGATCGCCGGACCCTGCGGGGGACGTTGCGGTCCGGCGACCGCGCGTCCGTCGACGAGGCCCTACGACTTCGTCCCGGCCGCCGCGGCGCGCCGCGTGCTCATCTCGCCGAGCGCGACGCTGCGCTGGAACGCGGCGAGCACGGCCTTGGACATGACCGTCCGGAAGCTCCCCTTCTCGAGCTGGTACAGGGCATCGGCGCTGGTCCCGCCGGGCGAGGTCACGCGGTTGCGCAGCTCGGCCGGGTGGACCGGCTGCTGCTCGGCGTAGATCGCTGCGCCCCGGATGGTCTGGACGACCAGCTCCCGCGCGTCGCTGCGGGAGAAGCCGAGGTGGACGGCGGCGTCGATGAGCGCCTCCATCATCAGGAACACGTACGCCGGCCCCGATCCGCTGATGGCGGTCGCCATGTCGAGGAAGCGCTCGTCGTCGACGAAGAGCTGCCTCCCGAGGGCCCCGACGATAGCCCCGGCCTGCGCGCGCTGGGCCGCGGAGACCTCCGGCGTCGCGGTCCAGACGGTCATCCCCTCACCGACCTGAGCCGGGGTGTTCGGCATCGTGCGGACGATGGCGGCGTGCCGCAAACCGGCCGCTATCGAGGCTATGGTGGCGCCGGCGACGATCGACACCGCCAGCGCTCCGGGCCGCACCCGCCCCTGCAGCTCCTCGAGGACGGCCGGGAGCACCTGCGGCTTCACCGACAGCACGACCACGTCGGCGTCCTGCGCCGCCGCGCCGTTGTCGAGGGTCGTGCGGATGCCGAACTGCTCCCGAACCGCGTCGAGGCGCTCTCCGTGCCGGTCGCTGGCCGTGACGCGGCCCGCCTCCACGTCGTGCCGTCCCAGCAGGCCGCCGATCATCGCCGAGCCCATGGCTCCGGCGCCGATGAAGGCCAGGTTCACATCGTTCAACAGGCTTGTCGTCACGCTGCTCCCATCCACGCGCCCGAGGCGGCGCTGCGCTTCGGTATTCTAATGGGCGCGATGGACCCGCTCGCCCACACGCTCGTCGGGGCGGCCCTGGCCGAGACGCGTCTCGGCCGCCTGGGCCGCACGACGCTGGCCGGCCCCGCCCTCATCCTCGGCGCCAACGCCCCCGACATCCACGTCGTGACGCTGTTCCTCAGCAGCGACGGGGCGCGCGGCTGGGGGGGGGGGGCGGGGGGGGGGGGGGGGGGAGCCGGGCCGCTGCTGGCCCTCAGCACGGTCGGGGTGCTGTCGCATCCGGCCCTCGACTGGCTGAACACCTACGGGGTCCGCTTCCTGATGCCCTTCGACGGCACCTGGTTCTACGGCGACGCGCTGTTCATCGTCGATCCCTGGGTGTGGCTGCTGGCCGCGACGCCGGTGGTGCTGGCCAACAGCACATCGCGACCCGGCGCGGTAGCCTGGATCGTGCTCGGCGTCGCCGCCACGTCGCTCGTCACCGGTTTCGCGGGCGCGCCGGCTCCCGCGCGCGTGCTCTGGTGCGTCGGCGTGGCCGCCATCGCGTGGCTCCGCCTCAGCGGACAGTGGGCGCGGCACGTGCCGCGCGTCGCGGCGGCCTGCGCGGTCGCGGTGGGGGTCTACGCGGCGCTGATGGCGGCGGCCTCCACCGTCGCGGAGCGGCAGGTCGCGGCGCTGCTGGGCGCGCGTGGGCACCCCGGCCCGATCGAGGTCATGGCGAGCCCCGCCCCCGCGAATCCGCTACGCCGGGACATCGTCGTCGCCGACGCGGCGCACTACCATTTCCTGGAGCTCGACTGGCTCGCCGATCCGCCCCTCCGGACGGTCGGCGGGTCGATCCCCCGCGGCGCGCGGGACCCCGTCGTCGAGGCCGCCCTCACCGCGCCGCACGTCTGGGGACTGTCCACGTGGATGCGCTTCCCCGCGTTCCACGTCGAGGAGACCGGGGACGGCTACCGGGTGTCGATCTCCGACGTCCGCTACGCCCGCCGGCCCGGGGGCGGGTTCGGGGCCACGGTGGTCGACCTCGACCGCGAGTTGCGCGTGCGCAGCCCCGGCCCGGCCGACGCGCCAGGCGAGCGCGCGGAGGCCCACGCGCCAGACCGGAGGTAAACCGATGACGGCTGCGCGATGCGTCTCCCTGCCCGGTTTGGCGATCACGGCGCTCTCCCTGTTCGCCTGCGCCGGCCCGGATCCGGCGCCCGGGGAAGCGGAGGGGGCGGGGCGCGGTTCGGCGAGCGCCGCGGAGGACGACGCGCTCTACTTCCCTCCCGACGGCGGGACCTGGGAGACGGTGACGCCGGCGGCGGCCGGCTGGGACCCCGCGCGTCTCGACGCCGCCCTCGCCCTGGCCGCCGACCGCGCGTCCACCGGCATCGTGATCCTCCACCGCGGCCGGATCATGGCGGAGCGCCACTGGACGCTCGACGACCCGTCCCCCGCGCACACCAACGGCAGCCATCCTCGCACCGCGGGCGGTCACGCCGTCGAGGACGTCGCCTCGGTGCAGAAGAGCGTCGTCGCGGTCCTGGTCGGCATGGCTCGGGCGCGCGGACTGCTCGACCTCGACGACCCGGTCGCGGCGCACGAGCCGGGCTGGACGGCGGCCTCCGCGGAGCAGGAGGCTGCGGTAACCGTTCGGCACCTGCTGGCGATGACCGCCGGCCTGACGCCGGAGCTCGCCTTCGAGGCCGCGCCCGGGACGACCTGGCGCTACAACACACCCGCCTACCATCATCTGCTGCGCATCATCGCCGGCGCCGCCGGCCGCGAGCCCAACGCCGTCACCCGGGACTGGCTGACCGGCCCCCTGGGCATGGCCGACTCCCGCTGGGAGCCGCGCCCCTGGGCGCAGGCCGCCATCGGCACCGGGTTCGCGACGACAGCCCGCGACCTCGCCCGCTTCGGCCTCCTCGTTCTCGCCGGCGGAGTCTGGCGGGGGGAGACGATCGTCGAGGACACGGAATACCTCGCCGAGATGCTGCGGCCCTCCCAGCCCCTCAACCCGGCCTACGGCCTGCTCTGGTGGGTCAACGGCCAGGCGTCGGCGCTCTCCTGGGCGCTGCCGCCGGAGGAGGCTGCCGGATCGCTGATCCCGTCCGCCCCGCCCGACCTCGTCGCAGCCCAGGGAGCGCGGGACCGCAAGCTCTACGTGGTGCCGAGCCTGGAGCTCGTGGTGGCGCGCCTCGGCGACAACGGCTCCACCGACGCCTCGTCCTTCAACGACGCCTTCTGGTGGCTGCTCGCGCAGGCCGCGCCGCGCCCGTAGCGCAGGAATCTCGCGCTATGATTGCCGCGTGCGAGCCTTGGCCACGGCCGCGATCGTCTGCCTGCTGAGCGCAGTTCCGGCTTCCGCCCAGCCCCGCCTGACGATGCAGTGGCGGGCCCTGGCCGAGCGGCTGGTGACGCAGCTCGCCCCCCAACCCGGCGAGCGGATACTGCTGGTGGCGAGACCGGGACAGTTCGACGCCCTGATACCTCACCTCCGCTACGCGCTGGCGGAAGCCGAGGCCGTCGACCTCGGGGTCGTCGACGTCATCGCCGAGCCGTACCCCGCGGACTGGGACGGCGGCCGGCTCGCGCGGAGCGCGGAGGCCGCGCGCGCCGCCTGGCGCGAGATGCTCCGCGGCGTCGACGGCGCGATCATGCTGCCGGGGGCGCGCCCCGACCACGCGGTGTACGCCGCACTCCAGGACCTGCTGCACGAGGGAATCGGAAGGACGATCCACTTCCACTGGACGCAGAACGGCAGCGCCTTCCCGGTCCCCGGCCAGCCGCTGCCGAGCCAGGCGGTCGTCGACGCGACGTACCAGCACGCGGTGCTCGAGACCGACTATGCGGCGCTGGCCGCGGCCCAGCGCCGGTTCGTCGCGGCCATGCGCGGCGCCGAGGTGCGCGTGACGACGCCCGGCGGCACGGACATCCGCTTCCGCATCGGGGACCGCCCGGTGAACTTCGGCGACGGCGACGCGTCGAAGGCGCGCACCGACCGGGGCGTGATCCTGATCGACCGGGAGATCGAGCTGCCGGCCGGCGCGATCCGCGTCGCGCCGGTCGAGGAGACGGTGAGCGGCACCATCGTCTTCCCGCCGTCCCAATGGGAAGGGCGGCCGGTCGCGGATCTGACCCTCACCATCGATCGCGGCCGCGTCACCAGCGTCCGCGCGGCGTCCGGTCAGGCCGCCGCAGAGTCGGAGCTGGCCGGCGTCGCCGAGGAGGCGCGCGCGTTCCGGGAGTTCGCCCTCGGCTTCAATCCCCTGCTCGCGGTGCCGGAACGCAGTCCGTGGATTCCATACTACGGGTACGGAGCCGGCGTCGTGCGCCTGTCGCTGGGCGACAACTCGGAGCTCGGCGGACAGGTCACCGGCGGCTACGTGCGCTGGAACTTCTTCACCGACACCACCGTGACCGTCGGCGGCGACGTCTGGGTGCGCGACGGACGGCTCGTCCGCCAGGAGCCTGCACCGTAGAACCGCGCGGACTCCTGCAGGCTCGGCTGGGCGCCAAGCGGAGCCGTCAGGCGACGATTGGCGGGCTGGCACACAGGACCCCATGGCCCATCACGGCAAGCTCGCCATCCTCGCCGCCGGGGGACCGGCGCCCGGGATCAACAGCGTCATCAGCGCGGCGACCATCCGCAGCCGGCTCGAGCACGTCGACGTGATCGGGATCCGCGACGGCTTCGAGTGGATCATGCGCGGCGACATCGACCACGTGACGCCGCTCGACATCGAGAACGTCAGCCGCATCCACTTTCGCGGCGGGTCGCAGATCGGCATCTCGCGGGCCAATCCGACGCGGAACCCGGAGCACCTGGAGAACACGATCGTCTCGCTCCTGCGCCTCGACGTGAGCCAGCTCATCACGATCGGGGGCGACGACACCGCCTACACCGCCATGAAGCTGGCCGAGCGCGGCGAGGGCCGCCTGCGCGTGGTGCACGTCCCCAAGACGATCGACAACGACCTCGACCTGCCCCCCTACGTCGACACGTTCGGCTTCGCCACCGCCCGCCACCACGGCGTGGAAGTCGTCAAGAACCTGATGGTCGACGCCAAGACCACGTCGCGCTGGTACTTCGTGATCGCGATGGGACGGAAGGCGGGTCACCTCGGGCTCGGGATCGGCAAGGCGGCCGGCGCTACCCTGACCCTCATCCTCGAGGAGTTCGCAGACCACCGGGTTCGCCTCAAGTCCCTGGTCGACACGCTGGCCGGCGCCATCATCAAGCGGCTGAACCAGGGCCGCCGCGACGGCGTCGCCATCCTCGCCGAGGGAGTCGTGCTGGGCATCGACCCGGAAGACCTCGCCGGGCTCGAGGAGGTGGAACGCGACAGCCACGGCAACGTCCGGATCGCCGAGGTGAACATCGGCGAGATTCTGAAGGCGCAGGTGCAGGCGCGGCTGAAGGCGCTGGGCCTCGCGCCGACGATCGTCGCCAAGAACATCGGCTACGAGCTCCGGTGCGCCGACCCCATCCCGTCCGACCTGGAGTACACGCGCGATCTCGGCTACTGCGCGGCGCGCTACGTGATGGCGGGCGGCAGCGCGGCGATGATCTCGATGCAGGGTGGGCGCTTCGTGCCGATCCCGTTCGAGCGCATGGTGGACCCGGAGACGGGGCGGGCGCGCGTCCGCCTCGTCGACATCAACTCGACCCGCTACCGGATCGCGCACCGCTACATGCTCCGGCTGCGCCGCGACGATTTCGACGAGCCGCACGCGCTGGCGAAGCTCGCGGCGTGCGTCGGGCTCTCCCCCGACGCGTTCCGCCGCGAGTTCGAGTACCTGGTAGCCCAGGAGCCGCCCCCCCTCGAGCTCGATCTCGCCCAGGGGTTCACGCTCGGCGGGGCTTGATCGCGGGGGGACGAGATGCTGCGCCGGGTCCTGCCCGCAGCGGTGCTGGTGGCGGTGTCGTGGATCAGCCTCCACGGGGCGCAGCAGGAGGCGACGCCCGAGGCGGACGCCGCCTCCCCGACCCAGGCGGGAGCAGCCGATGCGGCGCAGGCGGGGCCTGCCGACGCGACGGGCACGGGGCCGCCGGGGACGGACTCGCCGGGCGCGGACCCGCCGGGCGCCGACGCGCCGGACTCCCTCGAGGGAGACGAGGCCGCCGCCGACGTCGGCCCCCCGGAACCGCCGCCGGATATCCTCGAGATCGGCGACGGACTCTACGTGCTGCCCTACTGCGGGAACGCCGTGGCGCGGGTCACGCCGCACGGCGTCGTGCTGGCCGGCCAGCGACTGGCGGAGTACCGAGCCGAGATCACGCGGCTGCTCGCCACGGTGACGGACCGGCCTATCGCGTACGAGCTGGCCACGCACCCCGGCGAGGATGCGGACGGCACCCCCGTCGCGCCGGGGGCGCGGCGCATCGCGCCGGGCCGCACCGGCGCACTCGCGTCTCCGGGCGGGCGCGCGGAAGCGCCGGACATCCTCTTCAGCGCACGGCTCTCGCTCTTCCTCGGGGACGCCGAGATCGCCCTGCACCACGTCGGAGGCGGCCCGGCGGACGGTGCTGCCGTCGTCGTGTTCCCCGACCGCGGCGCCGTCCATGCCGGACGCCTCGTGGTGGACGGCGCTCCGTTCATCGACTTCACGCGCGGGGGTAGCGCCGAGGGCTGGATCGAATCCCTCGATGCGCTGCTCGCGCTCGCGTTCGACACCGTCGTCCCCGGCGAGGGCGGCCCGGTGCTGCAGAAGAGCGACGCGCTGGCGTTCCGCGACCGCCTCGTCACGCTCCGCACGCGGGTCGCGCAGCTCGCGCGGCGCAGGGTCGGGAAGGAGGACGTCGCGAACCACCTGCAGACCGCCGACCTGGGATGGTTGCTCGGCTTGAACGCGGACTTCGTCCGGGAGACGCTGCCGGGCCTCTACGACGAGGTCGCAGGCGGTCCGTGAACGGATTGCCGCTCACGACCGGCCGGCGATCTCCTTCGGGCGCCACAGGTTCACGAGACGGCCGCGCGTCGTGAGCCGGAGGCTCCGCCAGCCCCGGATCGGCAGGTCCGTGCTGGGGACGGCCGCCGGGGGCAGCGGCGCCCCGTACGCCGCTCCGCCCGCGCCGGAGCGGCGGGTCGATGGGGGCGAGGCCGGCCGTGGGCAGCGGCTCCACGTAGCCGGTCAGGCGGACGATGAGCGCCTCCAGCCCCGGGTTGTGCCCGACCAGGAGGATGCAGGGGGAACGGCCGCCGACCTCGCGCACGACGTCGACGATGGCCCCCGGATCGGCGAGATACAGCCTCCGATCGAGCCGCGCGAGGCCCTCGTGGGCGCAGCGCCGGGCGACCGCCTCGGCCGTCCGGCGCGCCCGCTTGGCCGTCGAGCTGACGATCAGTTCGGGCCGCAGCCGGAGTTCCGCGAGCAGCGTGGCCATGCGCGGTGCGTCCCGCTTGCCGCGGCGGTTCAGGGGCCGATCGTGGTCGGACAGCTCCGGATGCTTCCAGCTCGACTTCGCGTGCCGCAGCAGAAGAAGCGTTCTCATCTCGGGTGGCGTCGCGTATGATTCGCGCGACGACGTGTCCCATCAACCCCGGCCGGACGCCGCCACTCCCTGATACCCATGCTCCTGGTCCTCTTTCTCGACGCCTACACGCTGGTCATCTTCGGCGCGGTAATCGCGTCGTGGCTCCAGCTCCCACCCACGCATCCTATCGCGAGCATCCTGCGCGTGTTGACCGAGCCCCTGCTCGCGCCCATCCGGCAGAGGCTTCCCGCGATGGGCGGGATCGACTTCTCGCCGCTCGTGCTGCTCATCGGGGTGCGTCTCGTTCGCGGCGTCTTCCTCTCCGGCTTCTGAGGCGGACCCCCGGAGTGCGGCGCGCTCGGTGAGCCCGCAGGCGCCCCCGCGCCGTGTGGTCCCTTCCCGCGGGATCGGACTATGATGCGTCGGTAATCGGGGGGTCCGGCGCAAACCGCGGCTCGCCCCCGGCACGTTCATCGAATCGCGGAGAGGTTGCACCATGCGCAGAGCACTAGCGGTTGGCCTCGTTCAGGCCGTGTGGGTCGCCGGGCTCGTCGGCGGCGGCGGGTTCGCGGCGCCGGCTGCGGCCCAGGAGAACCCGTTCACGACATCCGTCGACGTCCGGATGGGCGAACGCCTCTTCCGGGCGCAGTGCGGGCGCTGTCACGGACGTGACGCAACGGGCAACGACGAGACCGGCGCCCCCGATCTCACGGCCGGGACCTTCGCGAACGCCAGCTCCGACGCCGGCCTCTTCGACGTGATCCGCGACGGCATCGACGGCACCGCGATGATCGGGATCAGCCCGCGCGCGTCGGACCAGACGGTCTGGCAGATCATCTCCTACGTCAACTCGCTGAACCTGGACCCGGAGGACTACGAGCTGGCCGGCAACGTCGGCGCCGGACGCGAAATCTACACGGGCAAGGGGAACTGCGCGAGTTGCCACATGGTCAACGGCGAGGGAGGCCGGCTCGGCCCGGACCTGTCCACGGTCGCCAACCGGCGCGATCCGGACGAACTGCGGTCGGACCTGCTCACGCCGGACGAGGACGTGGCCCCGCGGTGGTGGACGATCCGGGTGACGCGCACGGACGGCTCCGTCGTCGAGGGGCTGCGCATGAACGAAGACACGTTCACGGTCCGCATCATGGACGAGAACGAGAGCCTCTGGCACTTCCTGAAGAGCGACGTGCGGTCGACCGAGCGCGTGACGACCTCGACCATGCCCGGCGCGGACAACCTGACCCCGACCGAGGTGGACGACCTGGTCGCCTACCTCTTCTCGCTGCGGAGGGAAAGCTGATGCCGAAGCGCCTCGCACTCGTAGTCGCGTTCGCCGTTGCCTGCGCCGCGGCGGCCGGGACGGCGTCGGCCCAGGCGCCGTCGGACTCGGCCTCCGGCGCGGCCGCGCCCGCGTTCACGCCTGTCACCTGGGAGCGGCTCGTGAACGCGGCCGATGAGCCGCAGAACTGGCTGATGTACTCCGCCACGTTCGACAGCCAGCGCCACAGCGGCCTCGAGCAGGTCCACACGCGGAACGTGGACCAGCTCGAGTTGAAGTGGGCCTACCAGATCCCCGAGATCGACCGGGCCGAGACGACGCCGCTCGTGGTCGACGGCGTGATGTTCGTTACCGAGGCGCCGAGCAACGCCGTCGCGCTCGACGCGGCAACGGGGCGCCAGTACTGGCGTTACGAGCACGAGTTGCCGGACGATCTGCGGATCTGCTGCGGGCGCAACAACCGGGGCGTCGCAATCCTCGGCGAGACGCTCTACATGAGCACCCTCGACGCGCACCTGGTGGCGATCGACGCCCGCACCGGCAACCTGGTCTGGAACCGCGAGGTGGCGGACCACCGGGCCGGATACAGCAAGACGGCGGCGCCGCTCATCGTCAAGGATCAGGTGGTCACCGGCATCGCCGGAGGCGAGTACGGCATCCGCGGCTTCCTCGACTCCTACAACGCGGAGACCGGCGAGCAGGAGTGGCGCGCCTGGACGATCCCGGGACCGGATCACCCGGACAACCGGACCTGGGCCGGCGACTCCTGGCGCACGGGCGGCTCCCCCACCTGGATCACCGGCTCCTACGACCCGGAGCTGGACCTCGTCTACTGGGGCACGGGCAATCCGGGGCCGGACTGGAACGGCGACGTCCGCCTCGGCGACAACCTCTATGCCGACTCGGCCCTCGCCCTCAGCGGCGCGACCGGGGACCTGGCGTGGTACTTCCAGTTCACGCCGCACGACGTGCACGACTGGGACGCCATCCAGGTCCCGATTCTCGGCGACATCATGTACGAGGGCGAGCGGCGGAAGGTCATGATGTGGGCCAACCGCAACGCGTTCTACTACACGATCGACCGCGAGACGGGCGAATTCCTCGTCGGCACCCCGTTCGCCCAGCAGACCTGGGCCGAGGGGCTCGACGAGAACGGGCGGCCCATCCGGGTCCCCAACACCGCGCCGACCCCGGAGGGCGTCGTCGTCTCGCCGCCGATCGGCGGCGGAACGAACTGGTGGTCGCCGGCGTTCAGCCCGCGGACGCAGCTCTTCTACGTCAACGCGTTCGACGGCGAGCAGGAGTACTTCACCCGCGACGAGGAGTACGTCGAGGGCGAGACCTTCATGGGCGGCGGCGGCAACAACGTCCTGCCCATCGACCACTACCAGAGCTACATCCGCGCCATCGAGCCGGCCACCGGCAACATCCGCTGGGAGTACCCGATCGCGCCGCGCTCGACTTCGGGACTGCTGTCGACCGAGGGCGATCTCGTCTTCGGCGGCACCGTCGACGGCTACTTCTTCGCGCTCGATGCGGTGAGCGGCGAGGAGCTGTGGCACATCAACGTCGGCTCCCGCGTCCACTCGGGACCGATGACCTACGCGGTGGACGGGCAGCAGTACGTGTCGATCGCGGCCGGCAACGTCGTCTTCACCTTCGGCCTCGACGACTGAGGCCTGCGCCTGCCGCGAACGCGATTCGACGCCGAGCGCCCTTCCGGACGTGACGGATGACGGCTCCCGTCATCCGTCACGCCACCGGTATATGGTGGAGGAAGGGAGGATTTCATGACTCGGAATCGAATACGGCTCACTGCGGCAGCGGTGCTGGTCCTGCTGTGGGCGGGCGCCGCCGCTGCCGCCCAGAGCGGCGACGCACTCGCGCTTGCCGTCGAGGACGCGCTCGACGACAAGCGGGAGCTGCGGCGGATCGAAGTCTCCGTGGCCGGTGGCGAGGTGACGCTCTCGGGCTCGCTCCGCAACTTCTGGGAGAAGAGCGAGGCGCTCCGGATCGCGTTCGACGTGGAGGGCGTCGAGACCGTCGTCAGCGAGATCGTGATCCCGGAGGCCGAGGACGATCAGGAGCTGGCCAATGAGGTCGGCCGTCAGATCACGCGCTACCCCTTCTACACGATGTGGGACGTGATCAACGGCCGGGTCGACGACGGCGTGGTGCGGCTGCGGGGGCTGGTGACACCCATCCGGGACAAGGCGGGCGAACTGTTCGAGCGGATCGCCAAGATCCGCGGCGTCCAGGACGTCCAGATGGACATCCGGCCGCTGTCGCCGAGCAGCGGCGACGCCCGGATCCGCTCCATCATCGCCCGCCAGCTCGCGCGGAGCACCCACTTCGAGCGGTTCCGCACGATGCGCAACCCGCCGTTCCACATCATCGTCAACAACTCGATCGCGACGCTCGTCGGCTACGTGCAGGGCGAGATCGAACGCCTCGAGCTGCAGCGGATCGTGGCCCAGACGCCGGGCGTCCTGCGCGTCGACAACCAGCTGCAGACGCAGTAGCGGTCCGCGCGGGCAGCACGCCGGCGCCCCGGGACTGCACACCGGCGCCGGCGGAGCACAGCGGCGCCGGCACGGCCCGCGGTGCCGGGCGTCGCGTTGCGGGCCGCGTCTCAGCCTGCCGAGGCGGGGTCGCGCTCCCGGCCGAGCGTGGAGGCGCCGGAGGGAGGCGAGACGTCGCGAGTGACCGGCGCGTCCGGTCGGAGCTCCACGATCTCGCCCTCGTGACCGATGGTCAGCGGCCGCGCGCCCCGCAGCACGTAGGTCGCGCTGGTGGGAGTCAGGTCGACCTCGAGGCGCTGGCCGCGGATCTCGAGCGGAAAGCGCAGGCCGCCGAACTCGGGCGGCACCCGCGGAGCGAAAGTGATGCGTCCTCCGTTGTCGCGCATGCCGGCGAATCCGTAGATCAGCGTCATCCAGAATCCGCCCATCGACGCGATGTGGCACCCGTCGTGGACGTTGCCCGCCACATCCGCGAGGTCCATGAACCCGGCATCGATGGAGTAGGTGAACGCCTTCTCCATCTCCCCGACCTCGGCCGCCACGATGCTCTCGATGGAGCACGAGAGCGACGAGTCGCGCGTCGTCAGACGGTCGTAGTAGACGAAGTTCCGCTGCTTCTGGGTCAGCGAGAACTGGTGCCCGAGGAGGAACATCGCCAGCACGACGTCGGCCTGCTTGACCACCCGGTGCCGGTAGATGACCAGCGGGTGGTAGTGCAGCAGCAGCGGGTAGCGGTCGGCCGGCGTGTTGTCGAAGTCCCACTCCTCCTTGTCGGTGAAGGCATCGTCCTGCAGGTGCACGCCGCTGCGGTCGTCGTAGGGCAGGAACATCCGGTCCGCCGCCCGCCGCCACTCGTCCAGCTCGGCCGGGTCGAGCCCCGTCTCGCGCACCACCACCGCGAAGCGGCTCGGATCGGCGTCGCGCAGCGCGCCGATCGTCTCCGCCGCGTACCACAGCCCTTCGCGCGCCATCAGGTTCGTGTACAGGTTGTTGTTGACGACGGTGTTGTACTCGTCGGGGCCGGTCACGCCGTTGATGCGGAACCTGCCGTCGCGGCGGTCGAAGAAGCCGAGGTCGGCCCACAGCCGGGCCGTCTCGATGAGGAGCTCGGCCCCCACCGAGCGGAGGAACTCGCCGTCGCCGGTCGCGTCGACGTACTTGCGGAGGGCGTAGACGATGTCCGCGTTGATGTGGTACTGCGCCGTCCCGGCCGCGTAGTAGGCCGACGCCTCGGTGCCGTTGATGGTGCGCCACGGGAAGAGCGCACCCTTCTGATTGACCTCCCGCGCGCGCTGCCGCGCCAGGTCGAGGTTGGCGTGGCGCAGCCGCAGCAGGTTCTGCGCGATGCGCGGCTTCGTGTAGGTGAGAAACGGCAGCACGTAGATCTCGGTGTCCCAGAAGTAGTGGCCCTCGTATCCGGGTCCCGTGAGCCCCTTGGCCGGCACGCCGACGCCCTCGGCGCGCGCCGTGGCCTGGCACATGTGAAACAGGTTGAAGCGGATCGCCTGCTGCCAGCGCCGTTCGCCCGACTGCACGATGTCGCTGCGGTGCCAGAAGTCGTCGAGGAAGCGCCGCTGGCTGTCGAGCAGGTCCTGGAACCCGTGGCGCACGGCCCGGTCGAGGACGCGCTCCGCGCGCTGGCAGAGCTCGCCCACCTGCGGCCGCCGCGACGAATGGTAGGTGACGTACTTGACGAGACGGATCGGCACACCCACCTGCCCGTCGATGGAGAAGACGACCCGGCCCCGAGGGCCGTCCGCCTGCGCTTCTCCCGTATGCGGGCAGTCGGTCTGCACGTCGTGGTCGATGGCGCACGCGAGCGTCATGCCGCTCGACCGGGCGGAGTACCCGAGCACCACGCGGAGGTCGACGGCGCGGCTGACGTGGCACGCCAGCACCTCGCACCCGAGCTGCCGGGAGCGCGGGTCGCCGGCGAGCGGAGATGTCCGCTGGCTGTCGGCGACCTCGGACACGATGACGACAGGGGCGTCGTTGGCGAGCAGCGTGACGTCGTAGGCGATGGCCGCGAGATGGCGGTGCTCGAGCGAGACCAGCCGCCGCGAGGTGATGGCGACCCGCTGGCCGGACGAGTGCGCCCAGATCAGCGTGCGGTCGAGCGTGCCGGCGCGCATGTCGAGGGCACGCTCGAAACCCTCGAGCGTCGCCGTCGGCAGGTGGAACGGCTCGTCGTCGACGTACAGCCGAATGACCTTGGCGTCCGGCAGGTCGACGATCGTCTGCCCCTGCTTGGCGAAACCGTACGCTTCCTCCCCGTACACGATCGGCCACGTCTCGTGGAACCCGTTGACGTAGGTCCCGCTGTGCTCGACCGGAATCCCCTCGTCGCACGTGCCCCGCATGCCGAGGTAGCCGTTGGCGGTCGTGAAGAGCGCTTCGGCCGCCGCGAGACGCTCCTCGTCGAAGCGCGTCTCGACCAGGCGCCACTCGTCGACGGGATAGATGTCCTCGCGCGGCTCGATCCGGGGGGCGCGCCGGGCCATCAGCGTCCCGTCCCGCCCGCCGCGCCCGATCCGGAAGCGTCGGCCCCATCCCGCAGCGTGTCGCCGAGATCCTTCACGACGATGTCCGCGCCGGCCCGCGCCAGCGCCTCGGCGCTGCCGGTCCGATCGATGGCGACGACCAGGCCGAACCCGCCGGCGCGCCCCGCCGCCACGCCCGAGATGGCATCCTCGACGACGGCGCTCCGCGCCGGCACCGCCCCGAGGTCGCGCGCCGCTTGCAGAAAGGTGTCCGGGGCCGGCTTGCCGGCCAGACCGCGCTCCGCCGCCACCACGCCGTCGATCCGGACGCCGAAGAGATGGCTGAGACCCGCCGCGGCGAGAATCGCCTCGCAGGTCCGGCTCGACGACACGACCCCGGTGCGCACCTTGTTCGCCACCAGGTGCCGGACCACGGCCACCGAGCCCGGGTAGGCCTCCACGCCTTCCGCGGCGAGGAGGTCGCTGAAGAGCTGCTGCTTGCGGTTGCCCAGGCCGCAGACCGTGTCGCGGTCGACGGGATCCTCGGACGAGCCGGCGGGAAGGTCGATGCGCCGGGCGGCCAGGAAGCCGCGCACGCCGTCGTAACGCGGGAGACCGTCCACGTGGAGCGCGTAGTCGCGCGGAAGCTCGAACGGCGCGGCCGCTGCGCCCGCCCGGGACGCCCGGGCGGCCAGGAAGTCGTCGAACATCCGCTTCCAGGCCCTGGCGTGGAGCGCCGCGGTCGCCGTGAGCACTCCGTCGAGGTCGAACAGAACCGCCTCGTACGTCTTCCAGTCGATGTCCATGAAGGCCGCGGAACCTCCCGCAGTCATCGTATCGGCAGCAGGGGCCGGCTCCAGAAGACCGGCCGTCCGGTCAGGTTGCGGCTCGCGGGGCCGCGCCCCGCTCTCCGGCCGACTCGGCCCGCGCACGCCGATCGTCGCCCGACGGTTCCGCCGCCCTCGCGGCGCACACGCCCCGACCGACCTACACGGCGGCGACCCCGACCGGGCACCGCACGCCGGTGCCGCCGAGTCCGCAGTAGCCGCCGGGGTTCTTGGCGAGGTACTGCTGGTGGTAGGCCTCCGCGTAGTAGAAGGGCGGTTCCGGACCGATGGTGGTCGTGATGGATCCGTGACCCGCCGCCGTCAGGGCCGGCTGGTAGGCGTCGCGCGAGGCCTCGGCCGCGCGCCGCTCCGCCTCGTCGCCGACGAGGATCACGGACCGGTACTGGCTGCCGACGTCGTTCCCCTGGCGCATGCCCTGCGTCGGGTCGTGGCTCTCCCAGAACAGCGCCAGCAACTCGTCGAAGGTGACCGAGGCCGGATCGTAGACGACCAGCACGACCTCGGCATGCCCCGTCCCGCCGCTGCACACTTCCCGGTAGGTCGGGTGGGGCGTCACGCCGCCCGCGTACCCGACCGCCGTCGAGTAGACGCCGGTCCGCTGCCAGAACACCCGCTCCGCCCCCCAGAAACAGCCCAGCCCCAACACCGCGCGGCGCGTACCCTCCGGGAACGGCGGAACGATCGGTCGCCCGTGCACGTGGTGCGCGGTCGGAACCGGCAGCGGCTCGTCCCGGCCCGGCAGCGCCTCCGCGGCGCTCGGCAGACGCAGACTGGCGGGATTGGCGAACAGCATCGGTCCTCCTCCGAAATCGCGGGGCGGCACCGTCCGCCCCTTTCCTCAGAGCATAGTGAACGCCGGGGCGCCGGCGCCACCCGGCAGGCGGCCTCCGGCGACAAACCGGCGACCGGGTGCCTTCACTCCCGGAGTGCGCAGGGGCGGACGAGACCGGCTCACGCGGATACGGCGGGGCGGACGACCCGCGGAAAGGCTGGGCCATTTCTCGACAGTCCTGGGGCAATCCTCGTCGAGATCGACGTCCTCGGCTTGGGGGCAGCCCGACACGGTAATCGGCGGCCGGCCACTGAAACCGGATGGAATCGTTTGCCTAGTCGTGTGAAATGCTATTGAATCAACCCTCATGTCTACGCGGCGCATCGCGGAGGGGACGTGGTCGCTCGCGCTGGTGGGGTTCGCCCTCGCGGCAGCGGGCGGCTGCGGAGGGAACGCCGGCGCCGGCGCCGCCGACAGCGGTCGGCCAGCGCTCCTGGTCTCTGCCGCGGCGAGCCTCTCCGAGGCCCTCGGCGCGGTCGCCGAACGCTACGAGGCGGAGCAGGACGTCCGCATCCGGCTGAACGTCGCGGGCTCTCAGATGCTGGCAGCGCAGATCATCGAGGGCGCGCCGGTCGACCTCTTCATCAGCGCCGACGCACTGCAGATGGAGCGCGCCGCCGCGGCGGGCCGCATCGACGCCGCGCAGCGGGCGGACCTGCTCTCGAACCAGCTCGTGATCGTCGTGCCGTCCGACCGGGCCGGGACGGTGGCCGGGCCGGGCGACCTCGCGAACGCCCCGATCGCGCGCATCGCCCTCGGCGATCCGGAGGCGGTGCCGGCCGGCGTCTACGCCCGGCGCTACCTCGAGTCCGAGGGGCTGTGGGAGCGGCTCGCCTCGCGGATCGTGCCGGCCGGCAGCGTCCGGGCGGCCCTGCGCGCGGTCGAGGCCGGGACGGTCGACGCCGGGATCGTCTACCGGACGGACGTCGCCGGTTCCACCGGCGCGGTCGTCGCGTTCGCGGTCCCGCCCGAGACGGGACCCGCCATCGTCTATCCGGCCGCGGTCGTCCGCGACGCACCGAACCCCGCCGGGGCGGCGCGCTTCCTCGCCCACCTCCGGAGCGACGCAGCTCGGCGCCGCTTCGAGGCGGCGGGCTTCATCGCCCTGCCGCCTGCGACGAGGCCCGGGCCGTGACGGCGGAGCTCGTGCAGGTCACCGCGTTCACGGTGCTGATGGCCGCCGTCGCCACCCTCGTCATGCTGCCGCCCGGCGTCGCCGTCGCGTGGCTGCTCGCGCGGCGCGACTTCCCGGGGCGGACGGTAGTGGAAACCCTCGTCTCCCTGCCCCTCGTGGTCCCCCCGGTGGCGACCGGGCTCATTCTCCTGAAGCTCTTCGGGCGCCGCGGGCCGCTGGGGGCCGTGTTGGACCCGCTCGGCATCGACGTCGTCTTCACGTGGCGGGCGGTGGTGGTCGCGATGGCGGTCATGGGGCTGCCGCTTCTGGTGCGGGCGGCGCGGGCCGGATTCGAGCAGGCGGACCGGCGCTACGAGGCGATCGCGGCCACCCTCGGCGCCCGGCCCTGGCGCGTCTTCTGGACGGTCAGCCTTCCGCTCGCCCGGCGCGGCGTGCTGGCCGGAACGGTGCTCGGCTTCTCGCGCGCGATCGGCGAGTTCGGCGCCACCATCATGCTGGCCGGGGCGCTGCCCGGCGCCCGCACGCTCTCGGTCGCCATCTATCGCAACGCCGAGCTCGGACGCGATGCGGCGGCAATGACGCTCATCGCGGCCGCCGTGGCCATCGGCTTCGGGGCGGTCTACCTGTCGAACCGTCTCGGGAGCGCGTCGTGAGCCGCGGCGACGAGGGCTCGGTCGTCATCGACATCCGGTTGCGCGCCGGCGCGTTCTCGCTCGACCTGCGCGAGACCATCGCGGCCCGCACGGTCGCGCTGTTCGGGCCGTCGGGATCGGGGAAGACCACGACGCTGGATGCCGTGGCCGGCCTGCGGCGGCCCGACGCCGGCGTCATCCGCATCGGCCGCCACGTGCTGTTCGACTCGCGGCGCGGGGTCGACGTGCCGCCATACGACCGGCGGGTCGGCTACGTGCCGCAGGACCTGGCGCTGTTTCCGCATCTCGACGTGCGGCGCAACGTCCTGTACGGGGCACGGGACGGCGCCCGGGCCCTGGAACCGAGCGACGCCGGCGCCCCGGTGCTCGACATCCTCGAAATCGACGCCCTCCTGCCGCGTCGCGTGGAAGGCCTCTCGGGTGGCGAGCGCCAGCGCGTCGCGCTCGCGCGCGCCCTGATGACCAACCCGGATCTGCTGCTGCTCGACGAACCGCTCGCGGCGCTCGACCTCGGCCTTCGCGATCGGATCCTCCCGTACCTGGAGCGCGTGCGCGACCAGATCGGCACGCCGACGATCTACGTCTCTCACGCGGCCGACGAGGTGCGGCGGCTGGCCGATCACGTCGTCGTGCTCGAGAACGGTCGCGCGGTCCGCTCGGGCGCGCCCGCCGATCTGCTGCGGTGAACGGGGACGGCCGCGGGCGCTGACGGGCTCGCGTGGCTTACGATCGTCGATCGCAGGTGACCTCATGACTACCGCTCCCCCCGCGCTCGTTCCGGACGACGCCTTCAACCGCCGCCTGATCGGCCACGTACATCCGCCGGGGTGGCGGAACCCGAAGCCGGCCGACCGCTACAACCTGGTCGTCGTCGGGGCGGGCACGGCCGGTCTCGTGACCGCGGCCGCCTCGGCCGGGCTCGGCGCGCGGGTGGCGCTCGTCGAGCGGCACCTGATGGGCGGCGACTGCCTGAACGTCGGCTGCGTCCCCTCGAAGGGCATCATCCGGGCGGCGCGGGCGTGGGCCGCGGCCCGCAACGGCGACGAGTTCGGCCTGCGCCTCCCCGGCGGGATCGAGGGCGATTTCAGCGCCGTGATGGCGCGCATGCGGCAGATCCGGGCCGACCTCGCGCCCATCGACTCGGTGGAGCGGTTCGCCGGCCTCGGGGTCGATGTCTTCCTGGGCGAGGCGCGGTTCACGGGGCCCGACCGACTCGCCGTCGGCGATGCGACGCTGCGCTTCGCGCGCGCCGCGATCTGCACCGGGGCGCGCGCGGCGGCGCCGCCCATCCCCGGTCTCGCCGAGGCCGGTTGCCTCACGAACGAGACCGTCTTCTCCCTCACGGAGCTGCCGCGGCGGCTCGGCGTGATCGGCGCCGGGCCGATCGGGTGCGAGCTCGCCCAGGCGTTCGCCCGCTTCGGCAGCGAGGTGACGCTCCTGGAGATTGCGCCGCACATCCTCCCGCGCGAGGATCCCGACGCCGCGGAGGTGGTGCAGGCGCAGATGATGCGCGACGGCGTCCGGTTCGCCGGTGACGCCGCCATCGAGGCCGTCGAGGCGGTTCCCGCGGCCGGCGCGGCGGGCGACGGTGTGGGCGCAGGAGGCCGCGAGCGGCGGATCCGGTACACGCAGGACGGGTCGCCGCACGAGGTGACGGTCGACGAGATTCTCGTCGGCTCCGGCCGGACGCCCAACGTCGAGGGGCTGGACCTCGAGGCGGCGGGGGTGGCCTACGACCGCGCGGGAGTCACGGTCGACCGCCACCTGCGGACGACCAACCCGCGCATCTACGCCGCGGGCGACATCTGCTTCCCCTTCAAGTTCACCCACACCGCCGACGCCATGGCGCAGATCGTGGTTCAGAACGCCCTGTTCCCGCATCCGCTCGGCCTCGGCCGGGCCTCGACGGAGGGGCTGATCATCCCCTGGTGCACCTACACCGAGCCGGAGATCGCCCACGTCGGGATGTACGAGGCGGACGCGCGGACGCGCGGCATCGCGGTGGAGACGTTCACGCAGCCGCTCGCCGACGTGGACCGCGCCGTGCTCGACGGCGAGGAGGCCGGGTTCGCCCGGGTGCACGTCCGCAAGGGGACCGACCGCATTCTCGGCGCCACGATCGTCGCGGCCGATGCGGGCAACCTGATCAGCGAGGTGACGGTGGCCATGAAGGCGGGGGCCGGTCTCGGCACGATCGGCGCGGCGATCCACCCGTATCCGACGCAGGCGGAAGCGCTGCGCAAGGCGGCCACGCAACTGCGCAAGGCGCGCTTCAGCGCCCGGCAGCGCTCCGTCCTCCAGCGCTGGTTCGCCTGGACGCGCTGACCGCGCCGTCGCTCAGCCGCCCGCGGCACCGCCGGCGGAACGCCGCTCGAGGGTACGGCCAAGGCGGCGCTCGAGCTCGACGAGGCGCTCCCAGGCCATGACCGGCACCGTCACCCCCCAGACCGTCCGCTCGACCGACGCGTCGAGGTCGACCGCGGCGTCCACCCACGCACCGGTTCCCGCATCCCGCACCCGCGCCGCATCCACGAGACTGACGGTGATGCGCGCCCCGGCGTGCTCCAGCCCGACCGCAATCCGATCCCACCGCTCGTCGCGCCGGCGCCAGGGCGGTTCGGCTACGTGCTCCTCCGTCTGCCCGAGGAGCCGCGGCAGGGCCACCGCCGCCCCCGCCGCCCGCCGCGCGGCCGCCGGGGCGGGTGGGCTCCGCCCCCCCCCGCCGGCGGGAGGACCCGCGGCAGGTCGGCCGCCGCCACGAAGACCTCGACGCCGGCCGGCGCGGGGAGCACGGCACCGCACGCAACCCGCGGGGGCGCCGCGCCATGCGCCGCCGCCGCCGCCTCGCCGGCGACCAGGAACCGGATTCGGGCGTTGCCGAGCAGCTCCGCCACCCAGCGGAGGGCGGAGCCCCCGGGCTCGACCGTGCGCGGCGTCATTCGGCGACCGGGTCCCCGCCCGCCCGGGCCGCGGAAGGCATCACAACCCGAACGCCATTCCCTCGCGGGCGACGTCCGGCGCCCCCGCCAGCGCGGGGTTGCTGTGGTTCAGGTGAATGAACCAGACGTCGGCGCCGGTACCCGCCAGCCGGCGGCGGGTGTCGGGAATCAGCGGGTGCCGGATCTCGTCGAACGAGCGGCCCGCGATCTCGTCGGCGGAGCTGAACGTCCCATCGAGGAAGGCCAGATCGACGTCGTCGACCAGGGCCCGGATATCCCGGTCCCAGCGGTCCCAGCGGTCGACGTCGGGGATGAAGAGCGCGGAGGCGCGCGGACCGTCGATGCGGTAACCGACCGTGTCCGTGAACTCGTCGCGGTGCGGGACGGTGAACGCGGTGACCCGGAGTCCGTCGCCGAGCGCCAGGGGCTCGTCCGGCGCGACGACGTCGAGCGCGATGTGTCCGTCGGAGACGAGCAGGCTCCACGGTCCGTTGCTCGTCAGGAAGTCCGCCATGCGGCGCGTGCCGTACACGGTCACTCCGTCCGCCGCCAGCACCTCCTTGCCCAGAAACACCAGCCCTGTGTAATGGCCGATGTGTCCGTGGGTCAGGAAGATCCCGTCCGGCGCGGCGCCGCCGGTCAGCGCGTCGAGCTGGGCCGGCATGTCCGGGGTCGCGTCGAAGAGGTAGGCGCGTCCGCTCGGCTCGTGGACGAGACCCAGGCTGGAGACCCGCTCCGCGGGCCGGCGCCCGGCGCGGGCGTCGGCGCAGAAGTGGCGCTGGCACCCGAGATGCGGCATGCCGCCGTCCTGGGCGATGCCGAGCACCGTCAGCGTCCAGCCCGGGCCGGGGTCCTGCGCCGTCGGGGGCATGGCGTGCGCTACGATGAGGAACCCGGTCGACAGAGCGGCAGCCGCACAGGTGGCGAACGCCGGGGCGCCAAGCAGCGAGACGACAGTCCGGCGGGCGTGTGGGGGCATCGCGTCTCGACAAGGGTCACACAGGGGACGACCGCCGATCAAGAGGCGCCGGGCGGGCCCGCCGAGGGGACGGGCGCGGCGGGCGTCCCGGGACCGAGCGAGCGCGGGAGCCCGTCTCGACAGGGCCCGCGCATCGGAGGTAGGATGCCTGCGGGGGAGTTGCACAGATGACAGTCTCGATCACCTACTGCATCCGCTGAAAGTACCTGCCGAGGGCCTCCAGTCTGGCGGCCGAGATCAAGCAGGCGTTCGGGGTCGAATCGGAGCTCGTCGAAGGCGCCAACGGGATCTTCGACGTGGTCGTGGACGGCGCGACGGTCTTCTCCAAGCACGCCGAGCAGCGGTTTCCGGAACCGGGAGAGATCGTCGATGCGCTGCGCGCCATGAGCGCGGCGTAGACGCGGCGGCGCATCGCGTGCGGCGCGCGGTTCACGCCCGCGCCCGGACAGGGTCACGCGCTCACGGGAGAACACATGCCCAAGCAGGTAACCCGACGGGATCTGCTCGCGGGAGCGGCGGGGGCCGTCGGCGCCGCGGCGCTCCCCTCGTCGCTGCGGCCCGCGAACGCCCAGGGCCGGGACACGACCGGCGCTCCGGGCGCCCCTGCAAGCGGCCGCGGGGGCCGCTCCCCGTTCGAGACGGTCGAGCGCAACGCGCGCGGAGGCCTCGCGTCGCGCACGCCGCTCCAGGATCTGCACGGCACCATCACGCCGTCGGACCTCCACTTCGAGCGTCACCACGCGGGCATCCCCGCCGTCGACCCGGAGTCGTACCAGCTCCTCGTCCACGGCATGGTCGAGCGTCCGATGGTGTTCGCGCTCGGGGACCTCAAGCGCTTCCCGGCCACCTCGCGGATCTGCTTCCTCGAGTGCTCCGGCAACTACCCGGCGAACGCCGGGCCGGAGACGACGCCGGAGAGCGTGTGCGGGATGACGGCGACGACCGAGTGGACCGGCGTGGCGCTGGCGACACTCCTCCGCGAGGTGGGCGCGAGCCCCGACGCGACCTGGTTCCTCGCCGAGGGCCAGGACGCCGCGGTCATGACGCGCAGCGTCCCGATGGAGAAGGCGTGGGACGACGCGCTGATCGCGTACGCCCAGAACGGCGAGGCGCTCCGTCCGGCGCAGGGCTACCCGGCGCGCCTGCTCCTCCCGGGATGGGAGGGCAACTCGAACGTCAAGTGGCTGCGCCGTATCGAGCTCGCGGACCGTCCCTTCATGACCCGCGAGGAGACATCGAAGTACACCGACCCGCTGGCGGACGGCACGGCCCGGCAGTTCAGCTTCGTCTTCGACGCACGCTCCATCATCACCGCGCCCGCCTACCCCGACGTAGTCGAGCCGGGCTGGATCGAGATCCGCGGCATCGCCTGGTCGGGGCGGGGCACCATCGCGCGCGTCGACGTCAGCACGGACGGCGGGCGCACCTGGCAGGCCGCGCGCCTTCAGGAGCCGGTGCTGCGGCAGGCCCACACCCGCTTCCGCCACCTGTGGCGCTGGGACGGCGCGGAGACCGAGATCATGAGCCGCGCCGTCGACGACACCGGCTACGTGCAGCCCACGCGGGCGGCGCTGCGGGCCGTGCGCGGGCGGCGGGCCCGCCGCTACCACCTCAACCCGATCACCGCCTGGCGCGTCCGGGCGGGCGGGCAGGTCGAGTACCGGGTGGAGGAGCCATGGGACGCCTGACCCACCATTCGTCGCCGCGACCGCAAGGTCGCGCTGCGGCCTCCGCCTGGTGCCCAACCGACCCAGGCGTCCGCGCCGTTCCGCGGCGCTTGCGCCTGGCACTTGCGGTGCCGGTCGCCCTGGCCGCGCTGGCGGCGGGAGTCTCTCTCCCGGGAACGGTGGTGCGGCTGGCGGCGCAGACGGCCGCCGCGGAGGGGGGGCAGCAGCCGGAACGCTTCGGCTTCGGCCGTCCGGCGACGCCCGCGGAGGTCGCCGCCTGGGACATCGACGTCCGGCCGGACGGCGCCGGTCTCCCGGAGGGCGAGGGATCGGCCGCGACCGGCGCTCCGGTCTATGCCGCGCAGTGCGCCGTCTGCCACGGGGCGGCGGGCGAGGGCGGCATCGCGGACCGGCTCGTGGGCTACGACCCGGCCAGCACGCCGCCCTTCGGTCCGCGCTACGAGGCGTGGCGCGGGGACGGCGCCGACGTGCCGTTCTCGGTCGGCAACTACTGGCCCTACGCCACGACGCTCTACGACTACATCCTGCGTGCGATGCCCTCGAACTCCCCCGGCTCGCTCGCCCCCGACGAGGTATACAGCCTCGTCGCCTGGATCCTGGCCGAGAACGGCATCATCGCCGACGACGCGGTGATGAACGGCGCCACGCTGCCCGCGGTGGAGATGCCGGCCCGCGACATCTTCGTCCCGCAGGCGCGCTGACCCCTATCCCTCCGTGACCAGTTCGTAGCTGGTGCTGCGCCCGCCGCCCGGATTGCGGGCCAGCATGCCGCGGTCGACGAGGAAGGTGATGTCCCGGAGAGCCGTGTCCTGGGAGCACCTGGCGAGCTTCGCCCACTTCGACGTGGTGAGCCTGCCCTCGAAGCCGTCCGCGAGCATCGGATCGATCTCCGACGGCGCCTCGAACCATTCCAGGAATGCCGGAGATTGTAGCCGGCATTCACCGCAGGCCGGAGTCGTCCGGTGATCCGGCGAGCGCGGAGTGCTTCCGGAGACCTCGGCCTGGTGCCCCCGGCGCTCAGTAGCCTGCGACCTGGCCGTCCTTGCGCGGATCGGTCCCGCCGTGGAGCATGCCGGTCTCGGGGTGGATCAGGATTGCCTGGTAGCCGCCCATGCCGCCGCCGCCCTGGCGGACGACGTGGTGGCCGCGGCGGCGGAGCTCGGCGATGACCTCGTCGGTCACGCCCGGCTCGACGGCCAGGGTTCCGCCCGGCTGCAGGCTGGGGCTGTGGCGCACTCGCGCGGCGTCGCCGGCCTCCTGCAGGTTCATGCCGAAGTCGATGATGTTCGACAGCACCTGCCAGTGCCCCTGGGGCTGCATCGGGCCGCCCATCACCCCGAACGGCATGAACGGCTTGCCGTCCCTGGTGACGAATCCGGGCATGTTCGTGTGGAGCGAGCGCTTGTGCGGCGCGATCGCGTTGAGGTGCCCCTCTTCGAGCGAGAAGCCGGAGCCGCGGTTCTGCAGCGCGAAGCCCACATCGCCCGGGACGACCTTGGAGCCGAAGCTGCCGAAGATGCTCTCGATGAGGGAGACCGCGTTGCGGTCCTTGTCGACCACGGTCAGGTAGACCGTGTCGCTGTGCTCGAAGGGCTGCCCCGGCGTCACCTCGGTGGCCGCCCGCTCGCGGTCGATCAGCTCTCGCCGGGCGTCCGCGTAGGCCTTGGAGATGAGGCCCGCCGTCGGCAGCTCGTTGGCGTCGGCGTCCGCGACGTAGGTGTTGCGGTCGGCCCAGACCAGCTTCTTCGCCTCGGTGTAGAGGTGGATCGCCTCGGCGGAGTTGTGCCCGAGCGCCGCGACGTCGTAGCCCTCCATGATGTTCAGGATCATCAGGGCAAGGATGCCGGAGCTGTTCGGCGGCACCTCCCACACGTCGTAGCCCCGGTAGCTGGTGCTCACCGGCTCCACCCAGGCCGACGTGTGGTCCTCGAAGTCGGCCATGGTGAAATAGCCGCCGTTCGCCTCGCTGAAGGCGACGATGCGGCGCGCGATGTCGCCCTTGTAGAACGCGTCGCGGCCGCCATGCGCAATGGCCTCGTAGGTGGCGGCGAGCCGCGGGTTCCTGAACACCTCCCCGACACGCGGCGGGCGGCCGTCCGGCAGGTAGGTGGCCGCCGAGTCGGGCCACTGCGCCAGTGCGAGGGCGGCGCCGGCCCACTGCCCCTGGATGATCTCGCTCACGGGGAAGCCGTCGCGCGCATAGGCGATGGCCGGAGCGAGGACGTCGGCCAGCCCCATCGTCCCGAAGCGTTCCAGCAGCTCGTCCCAGGCGTCCACCGCGCCGGGCACCGTCCAGGTGAGCGGGCCGTTGCCCGGCATCCGCTCGTAGCCCTGGCGGACCAGCGTGTCGCGGCTGATCTCGTACGGCGCGCGGCCGGTCCCGTTCAGGCCGTAGAGGCGCTCGGTCTCGGCGTCCCACACCAGTGCGAACAGGTCGCCGCCGACGCCGTTCATGTGCGGCTCGACCAGCCCGAGCATGGCGTTGACGGCGACCGCGGCGTCGATGGCGTTCCCGCCCGCCTTCAGGATGTCGATGCCCACCTGCGCCGCGAGCGGCTGGCTGGCTGCCACCATTCCGTGCGGGGCGACGACCTCCGAGCGGCTGCTGTGCGGGCTGCGGGCGGGCCGGCTGTAGCCGTGCCCGAGCGCCTCCTGCGTTTGGGCGCGCAGCGCAGCGACCCCGAGCATCGTGATTCCGACCGTTGCGGCCACCGCCTTGAGCGTAACCCGACCGCTCCGCCCCGCCGGCCGACGAGTTCGCAGCTTCGGCATCTTCTCCCTCTCCCATCGGCCCGCCGCGAAATCGCGACGCCACGGGCCGCATCACGACGCGCCTGCCCGCCGATTGTAGCGGGCCCGGACCCGGACGGGAATCGGAGACGCAGGAGACGGTTTCCGGACCCCGACGAGTCACCGCCCGAGCGCGATCCTTCGGGCGGGAAACATCCGGCGCGACGGTTCGCTTCAGGGCAGAGGCCCGCCGCTCGCGGCGTCAGCGCGCGGCCGGCAGTGGTACAAGGTGCGCGTGCCCGACGACATCGTCTCGTGCGTCACCGAGCCGAAGCACCGCGCAAGCTCCGCGCGGGCCTCCGCGTCCGAGTACCGGATGGCCTGTCCGCGCCGGTTCCGAAGCAGCTGCTCGACCATCGGATCTTCGCGATCCACGATCTCGACGATGACGTCCGCCCCGAATGCGGCCAGCCAGTCCACGAAGTCGGCGAGCGGGACGTTGCGGCCGATCACGACGTGGTGGGCCAGCGCCAGGCACAGGACAAGATCCGGAGCGGCGCGGTCCGGCAGCGGTCGCCGCTCCCGCCCGCGCCAACCCAGCCCCGGCGACGGATCGGCCACGTCGACGACGAGCGGCAGGATCGACCGCCGGCCCTCCTTCCGGAGAGCGTCGTAGAGACGGTCGACAACCAGGTGGTCGGCGTCGAGCGCGAGGACGTAGTCGGCGTGGTCCGCCGCCAGCCGCGAGTAGACGCCGGTGTTGCACCCGACGTCCCACACCAGGGGCCAGCGTCGCGCTGCCAGAACGCGTTGCACGAACGTCTTCTTCCGTTCGAGGTCGACGTCGCGGTAGGTCAGGATCCGCTGGTAGTCGGACCAGGTCGAGCGCGCCGGCGTCCAGCGCAACCCCTCCACCGTCCGGCGCAGCCGGGCGACGTTGTTCCGAAATGAGAGACGCGTGGAACCCAGCCGCCCGAAGGTCCGCCCCGACATCGTTGGCCGCCGCCCCGTAGCGAGCCTGGGCGGCGGCCTGCAGGTACACATGGGTCAGCACGCCCGCGCGCAGGCAGTCGCGTCCGGAGAGGAGCGAGCGGCACTCCGCCGCGGTGATGCCGTCGAGGCGGCCCCGCAGCCAGGGATGGAACGGCACGTTCCGGTAGGGCCTGGAGAAAGAGCGGGTAGAGGAACATCTCGCAGAACTGGCGGTAGCCGGCCCACGGAGCCCCCGGCTGGTAGGCCGTGAACGATCCGATGTCGATGAATGTCGGGTGAGCACCGATCCACTGAGTGTTGAAGGGAGTCGCGTCCTTGAGCGTCATGCCTTCATCGAGCGCCGCCAAGGTCAGGTCGAGCTGAAGGAGGGCGGCGTCCCGGAGCATGCCGAACGCCCATTCGTACGGGTACGACACTACCGGGAGGCGGTCATGCTCGAGCACCGCCGCCCACTTTGGCGGCAGATCCGGGAAGTGCGTCCGGTCGGGCACGGCCCGCGTGCCGATCAGGCGGCCCTCGCTGGTGAACCGGTCGTACAGACGGGTATCGGTCAGCCGCTTCCAGTCGTCGTGCGCCCGTTCGGTCAGGGCGCGGAAGACACCGCCGCTGTCGTGAAAGCCCCGCGTGTCGGGGTCGCGGAAGGAACCGGATTCGAAGCCTGGCCCGGCGCTCGCGCCCGCGGAGCGGCTACCGCCCGCCGTGGTCGACCTCGTTGCGTCGGAAGACGGCCGTCAGCCGATGCCAGAACAGCCTTGCGATGACCCCGACCGCCGCGAAGCCCCCGAGGAGAACTTGCAACAGCACGCTTCCGCTGCCCGGGTCGAGATAGGCGTGCGCGGGTTGCTCGAGGGCGAGAAGGCACACGAGGGTGGGACCGACGAGCGCCATTGCCCGCATGGGTCGCATCTGTTTCATACCTGCGAGCAAACGTAACAGAGATGTGACGCCGTCGTCCATGCACGGTCAGGGATCCCCGTGCAACAGCACGTCGCGTCGCTCGCCGTCGGCGTCGCGCCAGCCCGGGGTCACGTCAGCAGTTCGCCGGTGCCGGTGCCGGTGCCGGCGCCGGTGCCGCCTCGTCACCGAGAGCAGGGGCCACCTCCGTGCTCCCGTGGTGTCCGGGGCGTCGCCTGACGGCTCCGCTTGGCGCCCAGCCACGCCTACAGGAGTCCGCGCCGTTCCACCGCGCAGACTTCTAGGGCAGGACCGGAATCAAGTCGACGTAGTCCACCCTCAGTTTCAGACCGGCGGGAGCCCGCACGCGGAACGCGACGTCGTCGAGCACGTCATCGGACTCGAAAGGAAGACTGAAGGCCGCGTAACGATCGGGATGCAAGAGCTCGACCGGAATGGACATGCGCGCGACGAGAGTCCCGGTCCCGGCCGCGAACACGCTGAACCGCGCGACCGTTCCAGGCTCTGCGGGCCCTTCCAACCGCAGCGCGACCTCCGCCCGATACCGTCCGGGATCGAGATCTATCCAGGGGCCGAACATGACGAAGCCGCTCTCATGCGGGGGCTGGCTGACTCGCGCGGCTCCGCTGCTGGCTTGCGCGTCCTCGACTGCAGTCTCCTCGCGCAGTTCGCTCGGGCGCATGCGCTCCGCCTCGAACCGCTGGGGTGAGATGCTGCGCAGCGACCGGTGGAGCGACTGGCGGAGCTGCACCGACCGCTCACGGTCGGCCGGGGATTCCGAGTCGGCGGTCGGCTCGGCCGGAAGCACGAGGGCCGTCACGACGATGAGGCCGAGCCAGACCCTCCCGAGTTGACGGCGCAACGGACCAGTCCACAGGTAGCCGGTCGCCAGCAGGAGCACCGCCCCGGTTACCCACACCACGTTGGGAAGATACGAGAGATAGCGCTCGAAGTCCCAGAAGTAGAAGCTCGGAAAAGAGTAGCGCACGGCGACGGGGAGAAGCGAATTGCGCTCCCACACCAGCTCGGAGTAGTAAGGGAACAAAGAGGAAGGAGTCGGCCCCCAACGCACGGCAAGCGCGGCCTGGAACCCGACCGCCAGCAGGACGATCGGCCGGACGTACGGCTCGACGGTGGCCCGCGAATCCCGCAACCAGACACCGAGCGGAACGACCCAGAGCCACATCGCGGCCCAGGCGAAGCGCCCGCTGGGGCCGCCGCCGCCGTACGAATTCACCTCCATCGCGTTCGGAAGGATCAGTGAACCGTAGAGAAGCAGCCAGGGCACCGTCAACGGGTGGCGCCAGCGCAGCATGTAACCGAGGCCGACCAACCCCGGCAAGAGCAGCGGCTGCTGCAGGAAGAGGCCCTGGGCCTGGTCGAAGTGCAGACCCAGGAAGATCTCCAGGACCCGTAGCGGGTCGAGCACGAGATGCTCCAGGCGCCGCCACCCGAGCACGCCGCCGAACGTGCGCAGATGCCACCACACCAGCGAGGCGATTCCGACGAAGAAGAGCAACCCCGGCAGAAGCGCCGCGACACGGCGCCTCTCGCGCCAAGCCTGCCACCCTCCGCCGAGGGCCAGGATGACGGCCGCCGCGACGTACTTCGTATGAAGCCAAGGCAGGAATCCGGCGATCAGCCAGTAGCCGGCCCAACCGGGGATCGTTCGACGCGACCCGCTCCAGACCCAGGCGAACAGGGCCAGGACGATGGCGCCGCACGGCAGGTCGGGGTAGATCTGCGAACCGCCGAACAGCACCGGGACGCTCGCGACGACGCCGGCGACCGCAAGCGCCGTGGACGGCGGAGTCAGGCTCTCACGCAGCCAGCGCCAGGTGCCGAAGGCAAGCAGCGGCAGGATCAGCAGGTACACGGCGAGTCGCGCCCCGAGCGTCCCGGCGAGCGCCCATGGCCCCGCCACCAGTACGCCGAGCCCCGGCGTGTGCAGCGGCCACCAGGCTTCGCTCGTCAGCGCCGCATGCACGTCGACCGGGCCGTATATCTCGCCGGTCCGGAAGTCCTCCTCGTAGTTGTTGCGGACGTCGAAATCACCGTCGCGGACGACACTGGCGGAGATGATCAGGTAATGCGGCTCATCGCCCGTGATGCGCAGCCGGCCGGACTCCGACCACCATCCGACCAGGATGGCACTCAGGATGAGCGCGCACGACGCCGATGCCTGCCAACTCGAGATGCCGCTGCGAATCCACCGCAGCCACTCTCCGGCGCCGCGCGGTATGGGGGTGTTCGGCATGTACGTTCGCGTCCGGTGCGTGCCGCCCACCCACCGCCTGCGAGGCCACTGCCGATGCGATCTCGCAACGGCGCGTCACCGGGGTACCGGCGCCAGGCGAGGCGCCCCGGCTCCCCGGCCGCTGTCGGCGTCATTCCGCGTCGGCGGTGCTTCGCGCACCAAGTCGGCGGCGCACGGCGCGGACGATGTGCGAGGCGGAAATGCCGTGGCGCTCGAGCAACTCGTCCGCCCGGCCACTACGGGGAACCTCGCGGACCGCGAGCCGCTCCACGGCGACGCCGTCCCCCGCGAGCGCCTCGCTCACCGCGTCGCCCAGCCCGCCGGCGGCGTAGTGATCCTCGACGGTGAGGATGCTGCCCCCGGTCGCTCGGGCCGCGCCTCGCAGCGTATCCTGGTCGACCGGCTGCACGGAGTAGGCGTCGACGACGCGCACCGCGATGCCCTCGGCGGCCAGCTCGTCGTGCGCGCGCAACGCTTCGAACAGGGTGATGCCCGCCGCCACCACGGTCGCCACGTCGTTCGGCGACTCGCGCACCACTTTCGATCCACCGATCACGAACTCGTCCGACGCGCTGTAGAGGACCGGCGTCCTGGGCCGGGTGGTGCGGATGTAGACCATCCCCTCGTGGCGCGCGGCGGCCGCCACGAGCCGCTCCGCGCTGACCCCGTCGCACGGGTAGAGGACGGCGCAGCCGGGGACGGCTCGCATCATGGCGAGGTCCTCGAGCGCCATCTGGGACGGGCCGTCCTCGCCGATCGACACGCCCGCGTGCGATCCGGCGATCTTGATGTTCATCCGTCCGATGCCCGCCATCCGGATGAAGTCGGACGCCCGGGTCAGGAACGCGGCGAACGTGGACGGGAAGGGAATGGCCCCGCGGCTCGCGAGCCCCATCGCGGCGCCGATCATCGCCTGCTCGGCGATGTAGGTCTCGAAGAACCGGTCGGCATGCGCGCGTTCGAACGTCTGGCTGAACGTCGAGTTGCTGACGTCGGCATCCAGCGCGACCACTCGCGGGTCAACGGCGGCCAGCGCGGCGAGCGCCTCGCCGTAGGCCGGGCGCGTGGCGGCGGCGCTGCCAGGTGCGTAGTCCGGGGGGGCCGGGGGGGAGGGGCGAGGGGTCGGGGGGGGGAGCGGCAGGACGGGCGGGGGCGCCCCGGGCAGGAGCCGCCGTTCGAGCTCCTCGACGGCCGCGTCGAGGTCGGCACCAGCCGGAATCGGTTTGCCGTGCCAGCCGTCCCGCCCCTCGATCGCGGACACGCCCCGGCCCTTCACCGTGCGCGCGAGGATCATCGACGGCCGTCCGGCCGTCGACGCCGCCTCCTCGTACGCCGCCAGGATGGCCCCGATGTCGTGGCCGTCGACGACGATCGCGTGCCAGCCGAAGGCCCGCCACCGGTCGCGATAGGCCTCCATATCGTGGCCCCACTGCGTGGCGCGGCTCTGCCCGTACCCGTTGACGTCCGTGAGGCCGCACAGGTTGTCGAGCCGGTACCGATCCGCGACCTGGGCCGCCTCCCAAACCGATCCTTCGGCCGACTCACCGTCGCCGATGAGCACGTAGGTGCGGTAGCCGGAGCCGATGCGGCGGGCGTTGAGAGCGATGCCGACTGCGGCGCAGATGCCCTGTCCGAGGGACCCGGTCGCGACGTCGACGAACGGCAGCCGCGGCGTCGGGTGCCCTTCGAGATCGCAGTCGATCCGCCGCAGCCGCAGAAGCTCGTCCCCCGGCACGAAGCCGGCCTCCGCCCAGGCCGCATAGAGCAGCGGCGCCGCGTGGCCCTTCGACAGCACGAACCGATCGTTGTCGTCGTCCTGCGGACGCTCGGGATCGAAGCGCATGTGGCCGAAGAAGAGTGCAGCGACGAGGTCCGCGGCCGAGCAGCAGCTCGACGGATGACCGCTGCCCGCGGCGCTCGTGGCGCGCACCGAGGCGATCCTGAGCCGGGTGGCGACGTGTTGGAGGGCGGAGACCGGCGACGCGGAATCGGGGGACACGGCTACTCCTGGCGCCGGAAGTCTAGCACGCGGAAATCACGGAACGCTGGCCCGGCTCGCGGCAGCTCCTCCTCGGCGCGGGCCCCGGGGGTTGCGTTCGAACCGACGACGCGCGCGAACGGCCGCCAACCCGCGACAGCCCGTTGCACGTCGACCCGACCGGGAAGGCGCGGAGCCCTGACTCCGGAGAGTCTTGCAACCCGCTCCGACAGTATGGTACGGTTGGCGGCCAAGTGAAGCTCCAATGGTCGTGCGCGCGCCTTCTGGAGGGCACGGAATCCACTCCACGCCAAGCGGTCCGGGTGACGGTGTCGGGAAAGGAGCCCCCGGCGGCCATGGCCAGTCGCCGTTGTTCCACTCGCGGCAGTGCCTCGGGCTGCATCGAGACCGTACGGGAGCCAGACAGCATGGTCACGAAACACAGCCGACCTGGGGTTGCCGCCGCGCGTCCATCGACGCCGAAGGCGACGTGGAGCACTTCGGGGACGACTTCCGCGGCATAGCACAGCGTGGCTGAACCCGCCCGTTCCCCACGCATTCAGCGATTCGCGTCGCGTCATCGACCTCCAATCAGTTGCCCGTGGCATTCGCGCACGTTGTGACGGTGACTCGAGCAGGCTGCACCGGTTCGGCCCGCCGAGCCACCAAGCGCCCGCTCGGTCTGATGGAGACGACGCGATACGGTCGCAGGCTTGCGCCGCTTGCCGCGATGATGGTGTGCCTCTGCGCGTGCAGCGAGTCGACCGTAGCGCCTACCTCGCCGTCCCCGCTTCCGGAACACAAGATCGGGCAATTGGAGCTCAGTTGCCCGGCCACCGTCCAGGCGCAGTCGCTCGATGGACGACCGCTTGCGATAGACTTCACGCCCGCCGCCACGGGCGGACTGGATCCGGTGACCGTCGCCTGCACGCCGGCATCCGGAAGTCGGTTCCCCGTCGGCGAGACGCAGGTTTCCTGCGTGGCGACCGACGCGCTGCAGCAGTCGTCCCGGTGCCGATTTGCGATTATGGTGCTTGCCCCTCCGATGCTGGCGATCAGCCGCTTCCTGGCGTTCGGCGACAGTATCACTGCGGGGGTCGTGTCGCACCCGGGCGGCGGCTGGACGCTGGACCGCATGCGATCCTACCCGGCTGTTTTGCGGCGAGACCTGAGCGCCAACTACCGAGCACAGAACATCCAGATTGTCAACGCCGGTGCGCCGGGCGAATGGGCTGCCAACGCCATCCCTCGGTTTCGCGAGCAGCTGCGCATTCTACGGCCCCAGTGTGTTCTGCTGATGGAGGGTACCAACGACGTGGACCAGATTGGCGGCGCGCGCGCTCTCGAGCAGATGATCCACGCCGCCTCTGCCGCCGGCGCTGACACGCTCCTTATGACCATTCCACCCCAGCGAGGTTTGGAAAAGGCCCACCTGGTTCCGGTGATCAACGAGGAGATTCGCGCAATCGCCGCGCGACGACGCGTCGTGCTCGTCGACGTATACCGCCTGCTTCTCCACGGGGCGTGCGTCGGCAGCGGACCAATTCCATGCATTGGGCCCGACGGGTTGCATCCGACCGCTGAAGGCTATGAGCTGATTGCGGAGGAGCTCGCACGGGCCATTGTGGATCTGTACGACGTCGAAGTCTCACCTTCCGCCACCTCCTACTCCCTTTCTGCCGAACCGGCGCTGCCGACCGCCCCTCGACTCCTCTTTCCGGCACCGCCTGCAGCCCGGAGTCTCGGATCTTATGCGATGCGATAGCGACGCGAGCCACTTGGCGTTACCGCGTGCAGGCGCACACCGTTGGTCGGCCCCGTCTCGAACCGTTTCCACCTCGTGTGCCACCGTAAACTCGCCGTTCTGACGGCGACGGAAACCGACGACTCCGCCATCATCCCCGAAGTCGAGATCGACATGCCCACCGTGGTTCCGCGGCCTCCACTTCCTGCCAGCGCGGCCGCGTCGCGGGACCACAACCGGCATCGAACGCTGGCGAACTCCCTGAGACTCCTCGCGATCGGCTATCTGCTGGTCGCCATCCTGGCATCCGTCGTCTTCTTCGTCCTCCACCTGCGGTCCGCGCCGTCGACCGGCCTGCACCGTACCGTGCACGCCTCCGCGTCCTCTCTCGGTTCGCCCCTGTTGGCCGGCCCGGCGACGGATGTAACGCTGGACTTCGTCACCGCCGAACGGGATCTGCCTTCTAGTTTCTTTGTCGTCTGGCGTGGTGTCTGGTACCTGCCCAACACTCGCACCGTCGACCTGCGGGCTCGCGCCGACGATCGCGTCACCATCTGGATCAACGGGCAGCGGCTGCTGTACTGGGATTCAGGTGCTCCCAGCCCGTCCACGGCGGGACGAACTCTCACTCTACCGGGCGGCTTCCACAGCCTGGCCGTCGAATACGAGCAGCGCGGGGGTGGCCACGGACTCACGCTGCACGGCGACGGCCTGAAACCGCACCGCCTGTTCCGTGCGCCCGTGGGTCCGTTCGACGTGTGGCTCGCATCCAGCGCGGCCTGGACCGGGGCAGCCGTCACCATCCTCTGGCTCACCCTCCTCGTCCTCGCGTGCCCCGTGGCCGCCGCCGCCCTCGTCCTGCACGGCCTGCCGTCGCCGATCGCTTCCAAAGGCCCTTTCCTTCGCCGGTTACGAGCCCTCTCAACTGCCGCCCGTCGCATTTGCAGTTCACTGTGGAGACCATTCGATCTTCGGCACCTGATGCCGTGGTTCCGGATCTCCACCGGTTACACCCGATCCGGGCGTTTCCACACGGCGGCGCACCGGGCCCTGCCCTTCGCCTTCGGCATCTTTCTCCTCAGCGGAGTCGTCGACACCATGCACCGCTACCGGACGCGCGACGATTTTGCGTTCGGCGACTGGCTGATCAACTATCAGGGAGGGTTCGTACGGCGAGGCCTGCTGGGCGAGGCGGTGTATGCGGTGCACCTGCTCTTTGGCGGCAACCCCGGCTTCTACGTGCTTGTGCTACAGCTTGCGCTGTATTCGGTGTTCCTGCTCTTTTCATTCCTTCTTCTTCGAAGACAGAACATCGTCGCGTACGCCCCGCTCGTGTTGGTACCGTTCACATTCATGTATCACGACGAGGTCGGCTTCAGAAAGGAACAGATCTTTCTGACCTTCATGGCGATATCCGTGTGGCTCTTGCACAGTCGGCCCGACAGGAGTGCTCGCGCGACATACGTACTGCTCCTTGCCTTGTACCCGGCGGCCGTGCTCTCGCACGAGATGCTGCTGGTTTTTCTTCCCTATCTGCTGGCCGCCTACGCGCTCTCCGGATGCTGGCAACGCTCGACGACAACGACGACGACAACGGGGGTGTGTGCGCTATCCGCCCTTTCGGTTGCCTGCTTTTCCGCCGTGATTCTCTATGGGCGCACTGCAGGACTCGGCGCCGAGCGGATTCTGGAATCGCTCGCGGCGGCCGGCTATACGGCCGGCGGCGCGATTGGCTTTCTGAACGACTCGATGGCCGCGGCGCACGGGCGCGTCAGGGAAGTTTACCGCTGGGGAAACTACACGAACTACCTGCCGGCGACAGCACTCGTGGCGGTCGCGTTCTATTCCATTCGGGGCCGCATCCACCACATCGTCCGTGACAGAATCTGCTTGTCGCTGGTCGCGGCGTCCATCGCCCTCAGCATTCCCCTGTTCGTGTTTGCCCACGATTGGGGGCGCTTCATTCGCATCCATGCGGTGGCGCTCCTGCTCCTGTCGCTGGGGAACGCAACCTCGACCGGGAGGGCGAGCTCCGGGAGCAGCGGCGCCGCAATCGGGCACCCACGCCTCGCCTTCGATGTCCGGGGGGCGGCGTGGTGCGCTGCTGTTCTGAGCTACGTGTCGTTCTGGAGGCTTGCACCGTACGGCGACGTGTCGGTGCTGCTCGCCGAACCGTACTACCTAACGTCGCTGCGGCGATCGTGGGAGCTGCTTGCCGGCATGATGTACTGAGCCACGGCCGAGGATGTCGTGATGCAGCCAGCCGGGATCGCTGAAGTTGCCCGGGTTCGTGGACAGCTATCCGCCTGTGTGGAAAGGAGTCTCTCCGATGCCGAAGCCGAGCCCCCGTACGCGGCGCGTTTCGGGCAACAGATAGTCGACCGTACCGGCGATTCAGGGCCCGAGTCGAGGGACGTAGGATGCGCCTCGGATTGCGTCGACCTGGCGCGGGCGGTGTCGCGGTGAGCCGCGCGCGGCTCACGCGGGTGACGCGGTCCGCCGGCATCGCCGGGGTGAACCCACGCCGAGGTCCGGGCACGACCGGCCGCAATCATCTACGTGCCGACGCTGGCCGGCTTCCTGTCCCTGGCCATCGTCCTCGACGTGTTCAGCCTGCCCGTCGTCGGTTGGGCGCTGGTGGGGCAACTGCGCACCGCGCTGTTTGGTCGAGGCTGCGGAGATGGCGGTGGACCAACGGCAGGCCGATCGCGGTCATTCATCACTCCGAATCGACGCTGTCGGCACACCTAGTTCGTCGTCGGCGCTCGCAGGCGGGAACGGGCGTCCCACTGTCGATGGGCTCTGTCGGCGATTTGCTTCGACCATGGGACGGCCGAGAGCCTTTTCGCGATGCTGGAGTGCGAGCTCCCCGATCGAACGCCTCTGTCGACGCACGCCGAAACGGAGGCGGCGCTGTTCGAGTTCATCGAGGGTTGGCACAATACGTGGCGGCGTCATTCGGCACTCGGCTCTCGACAACCGCTGCCGTTCGAAGGTCGTCACGGCGGGGCCTGTGGACGGTGCCGGCACCTGTGGCCGTCCTGCCTTCCGACGTCCAGGTCCGTTGGAACGCGCGCTGCACTGGGCTCCAACGCCCAAGGCCGGTGGGGGCAGTGGGTCGGGTCGTCGAGCGGCGCAGTTGGAACGCGCGCTGCACGGGCTCCAACACCCAAGGGAAATCGTTGACGATGGTATACACGATGACGTGATCCGAGAGCGTTAAGCTACCCAAGAGGTCGTCGCAATCTCGCGCGGCGGCGGCCGCCGGTTCCCGTTGGGAGGGCCTAGGGATTTGCGACGTTCACTCTCCGCCCTGGAACGGACTGTGTTCGATGTGGTCATCGTCGGCGGCGGAATCACCGGCGCGTGTCTCGCACACGACGGCGCATCGCGAGGCCTCGCCGTGGCGCTCGTGGAACGCTGCGACTTCGGCGGGGCGACATCTGCCGCCTCGTCGAAGATTCTGCACGGCGGCATTCGGTACCTGCAACAGTTTCGTTTCGACAAGGTCCGCGAGTCGGCGCGCGAACGAGGCACCTTGCGCCGCATAGCCCCGCATCTGGTTCGGAGGGTACCGTTCCTGATCCCGATCGAGGGAACGCCGCTGCGAGGACACTGGCCGGTGTGGGCCGGATTGGCCCTATACACTCTGCTCGGCGGGGCCGACGAGCCGGGTGATGATCTCCGCACGCGGTCTGGCACCTACTTGGACCGGGCGGCCCTTGAGCAGGAGGCGCCGGCACTCGCGGCGTCTCATCGCTTCAAGGGTGCGCTGGTGCTGAACGAGTATCACCTTCACAGCTCTGAGCGAATGACGCTGGCGTTCCTGAAGACCGCCGTGAGGCACGGCGCGGTCGTCGCCAACTACGTGACGACGACTGCGCTTGTGCGAGAGGGAACGCGCGTGGTCGGCATGCGCGCCCGGACCCCAGAAGGGGACGAGATCCGCGTTCGAGCCCGGATCACGATTAACGCCGCCGGTCCGTGGTTGCCCGGGCTGAATGAAGAGCATGCCGTCGGACCGCTGCGACGGCCGGTTACGGGATTCGCGCAGGGGGTGCACATTATCACCCGACAGCTATTGACCGACTATGCAGCCGCACTGCCGACCTCGAGAGCATCGGGGGCGTTGGTGGACCGCGGCGGCCGCCACGTGTTCGTCATTCCGTGGCGTGGACACTCCCTCATCGGTACTTCCAACCGTCCGTTTCGCGGCGAGATGTCCGATGTGCGACCCATGGCGCAGGACGTGTCCGATCTCCTCGACGACGTGAACCGCGCGATGCCATCGGCGCACCTCGATTGCGACGGGGTGCGTCACGCCTTCGCCGGGCTGTACCCGCTCATCACTCGGCGCATCGACGCCAACGCCTACCAGGGTACAGGTGACTACCAGATCGTGGACCATGAACGCGATGGCACGGCCCCGGGTTTCGTGTCGGTTCTCGGCTCGAAGTTCACGACCGCCCGGCGGGTGGCGGAGCTGGCGATGGACCTCGTCTGTCGCAAACTGGGCCGGCACGGCACCGGGTGCCGTTCGCACCAGATTTCGCTTGTCGGCAGCGTGCCGACCGTTTCCGCCCTGCGGCAGCAACTCCGGGCCCGGTATCGTGACAGCCTGGCGGCGGCGACCATAGAATCACTCGTGCGCACCTACGGCGCGGAGACCGACGACGTGCTGCGCAGCGCCGGGGGCGACCGGTCGTTGCTCAGGCGGCTGTCAGCCGGGCGCGAGACGATCGAGGCCGAGGTCGTCTACGCCGTGGAGCACGAGATGGCGCAACAACTCAGCGATGTCGTCTTCCGGCGCACCGGGTTGGGCACACTGGGGCATCCCGGCGAACCTGCGCTCGAGCGCTGCGCGACCCTCATGGCCGCCAAGCTCGAGTGGACGAAGGCGCATCGCGCCGGGCAGCTTGGATCGACACGAGCCTGCTTTCCGATCCCGCCGGCGTGAGTTCCATGTATCACGACCCGCTACGGGTGCTCGTGGTCGCGCCGACACCCTTCTTCGGCGATCGCGGGTGCCACGTCCGAATCTATGAGGAAGTGCGAGGGCTCATGGCGCGCGGAATCGAGACGCACCTAGTTACCTATCCCACGGGCCGCAGCCCCGAGGGTCTGGTGATAACGCGCGCCCGCGCCTGGTTCGGCATCGAGGCCGGAATGTTGGGGCCCACATGGGGCCGCCCCTTCCTGGACCTCGCACTCCTGCGTGTCTGCTGGAAGGCGGTGCGGGAGTTCAAGCCACACATCGTGCACGGGCATCTGCACGAGGGTATCGTAATCGGCGCGCTGCTGCGAGCCCGTTATGGCATCCCGTTCGTCGCCGACCTGCAGGGGAGTCTGGCCGGAGAGTTGGCGGAGCATCGGTTCATCTCCGGGGACGGCATGTTGCACGATCTCACGTCGGGTGTCGAGCGCTGGCTGGTCCGTCGGCCCGACCGCCTAGTGACCAGCTCCTCGCACGGAGCAAAACTGCTGGCGAGGCAGGGGGTCGACGGAGACAGGATCGCACCACTTCCTGATGGAGTGGACGTCGACGTATTCCGTCCTGGTCCGCCGGACGCCCAGCTGACCAGCCAACTGGGACTCGACGGCAAGCGCATTGTGGTGTTTCTGGGAGTCCTTACCGACTACCAGGGCGTCGATCTGCTGCTCGACGCGGTGCCGACCGTGATCCGGCGACGGCCGGACGCCCACTTCCTCATAATGGGCTACCCGAACGAGACGCACTACAGGAACGCTGCAGCGGCACGTGGCATCGAACGGGCGGTGACCTTCACCGGACGCGTGCCGTACGAGCAGGCCCCTCGCTGGCTCAATCTCGGTGTCGTAGCGGTATCTCCGAAACGCTCGCTGACCGAGGCGAACGGCAAGCTACTCAACTACATGGCTTGCGGTCGCCCGGTCGTGGCGAGCGATACGCCGGTCAATCGGGAAGTCCTGGGTCCGGCCGGCCTCTACGCGGCCGTCGGCGACGCCGACGCACTCGCCCAACACCTGCTCGAGGTGCTCTCCGACCCGAAGGACGCGCGGGCGCGTGGCGCCACCCTCCGGGTGCGAGCGGAAGAGGTGTTTGCTTGGCCCGTGCTCCTCGAGCGACTCGAGACGCTGTACCGTGCCATACTCGCTTCGTGACCGACGTGGTTGATCGCCCGTTCCGTTCCGGCCGCGGGGCGCCGCGTTGGCCGTCCGCGCGGGTCCAAGCCTCCGGGCACGTCGGAGCCCCTCGGCTCCGGCCCCGTCACCTCCCCGACCTCACCCTTCGCCGTCGACGAACAGGTCAGGCCACTGGTCGTTCGCCGGAGAGTACGTGACGCGAGTCGCGGTACTCCAGGGCTCCCCGATGCGCCACACGAAAATCTCGTAGTCTGCCCGGTCGTGCTCGTGCCCTCCGGCCGACGCACCCCACACCAACCACTTACCGTCGAGCGTCACACGCGGGAAGTACTCGTGGCTGTACTCGCCCGGCAGATCGATAAGAGGGCGCTCCGTGCCGTCTGGGAGATCGGCCGTCATGACTCGCGTACCGCCCGCTCCTCGAGGACCGATCCACACCGCCTGGCGCCGCCCGGGGAACCAGGTAATCTGGCAGGAGCGCACGCTCGCCAAACCGCGGAAGCGTTGCCGTACGGGATCGAGCACTCCGACGGTGTCGTAGGGCACCTCACGGAGAGTGATCGCCAGCAGGCCGTCTGCCGACAACTCCGGCTCCAATACCCGGCCCCTGGTCGGCGGATCGCTGCCACGGTGGATGACCGCAGCGGTACCGGAAGCGAGATTGTAATCGAAGATACGATTCTCGAAGACGTACACAAGGCCGGCACCGTCCGGGCGCCAGGTTGGGTGATACGCGCCCTCGACCAACAGGCGCTGACCGGAGCCATCCGCGTTCATCACGTACAGATCCCAGGCCGTTTCGTCACGAAACGAGACCCACGGTCGCTGGCTGCGCAGGAAGGACACCTGCGTGCCGTCCGGCGAGAAACGCGAGAAGAAGTCGACGTGCGGATGGTCGGTGAGTCGCCGTTCGGCGCCGGACCCAAGTTCGACCAGGTACAGGTCGTGGTTGCCGTTGCGATTCGAGGACCACAGCAGCCGGCCGTTCACGAGCCGCCCTAGAGTTCGCCACGCGCCTCGCTCGAGCTCGGACACGCCGGGCACCTGTGGCGGCGGCTCCGGCGGAAACCACTGTGTGAGCACGCGCTCCGTCAGACGAGCCAGTCCCCGGCCGTACTCGTCAATGTCGTGCGGAATCGTGACGAGAAGGAACAGGCCGATCGACGCCACGATTGCCGCCATGAGGCGGCCCTTCTTCTCTCTCATGCCAGGTCTCCCCGGGTCTACGGTCGCTTCTTCAACAATCGCGCTCGACACCCTGCACTGCGAGTACCCCCGTCAACGACCGGCCAACTCAAGCGACGTTGACCGCCGTCCCCGCTCAACGACCGTGCGAACCGCGGCGCGGCCACATGAGGACGAGCAGAGCCACCGCGCCGAGAGAGTACTCCACGGCTTGCGACACCGCGTGGGCCACCACTCCGGTCACGATGGCGTCCTCGCGCGCAAAGCCGAGTTGTGTGAAGCTCACGGTCCAGGCAGCCTCGAAGGTTCCGAAGCTCGCGATGGTCGGAATCGGAAGCGCGGCGGCAAGTTCCGCACTGAGAACGCCGAGGAACACGGGGAGGAACTCGATACGCATCGTCGCATCGCCGCGCGAACCCATGACGGCCAGCACCAGAAAGAAGTAGCCGCCGAACTTACACAGACGCACCACGATCGAGATCGCCAGTACAGGAACGGCGACCCCGCGTGCCCACGCGTCATCGATGGCCTGCGCAGTGCTCCAGATCAGCCTAGCAATCGCCGCTCGACGTCCGCCCGCGGGGCGGCCCCGCGGGGTGATGATTCGTGCTACGCGCCGTCCGACCGGACCTGCCAACCGGGCACCACCGAACGCCACCAAGCCCAACACCAGCGCCACCACGGCGAGCCATCGACCGGGTATGGCACCCCCGCCTCCAACGCTGAGCAGCGCCAGCAACAGCAGCGGCGCCAGCGCAACCACATCAAAGGCGACCGCCAGCATCAGCGACGCCAGACCGTCCTCGACGCGGCATCCCGCGCGCCGCCTGAGCAGGTAGACGTAAGACAGCTCGCCTAGGCGTGCGGGAACGAGATCGACGAACAAGTTTCGAACGAGAACGATGCCGGTCAGAAGCGGCATGCGGACCCGCGGACCGAGCAGAATTCGGAAACGCAGCGAGCGCGCCACCACTCCCGCGACGAGCAGCACGAAGAACGCCCACACGTGCCGCGGAGTCATGGCGAGCGCCGCGGCTACGACCTCTGCCGGGTCCACCTGCCACAGGAGATAGCCGAGAAGACTGCCGGTCACGCCTGCTGCGACCGCCCACGATCGCCACCCGGTCGGGGCGTTCGCCCAGGGTCCGACGCGCCGGCTACTATTCTTCTTTGGCGGCTGCACGGCGGCGAATGGTCACGGCCGGCGAGCCCGCCGCGACCACGAAGTCCTCAACGTCCTTCGTCACGACCGAGTTGGCGCCAATCACGGCATCGTGGCCGACGGTAACGCCGTCGAGGACCGTGACACCGGCTCCAAGCCAGCAGTTCGAGCCGATCGCTATACCCTCCGAGGGCCGTGCCTGGTCGATAATGGCCACGTCGATGCGGTCCAAGTCGTGCCCACCCCCGACCAAGTACGTATATGCCGCCAGTAGTGTGCCGCGGCCGCACCGCACATGGCTGGCAGAGAAGATCATGCAAAACGCGCTCACGTTGACTCCGTCCTCCAGGACGACGTCACCATCCTTCGTCGTGACGATGGTCTGGCGGCCCAGGAAGACCCCGTTACCGATGGTGATACCATCATTCGCCGCGCCCTTCGCGTCGAGGACACAGCCGTCGTCGACGACAACGTTGTCGCCGATACGTATCTTGTGCGGGTGACGCAGCGTTACGTCACTCCCGAAGAAGACATTGCGACCGCAAGCACCAAGAAGAGTCGGGTACAGGCGCGACCGCAGCCACAGCCCCAAGGCACCCGGCGCACGACGTGCAACGGCCGTGATCACCTCATAACGCAGGAGGGCGCGCCATCCCGACCGGCCGATTATGAGCTGCTGGTACTTGCGGCGCTTGCTGAGAGTAGCGTCGAACACCTCGCGTGGAACGTTGTCAAGTCTCGGCGCCATCAGGCAGCTCCTACAGGGCACTCCGAAGACCAGGTCGACTCGCGGCCATCTGCGGCGCGGTCACGGTCCACGCGGTCCCTAGCTAGGGGCGCCTGAGGCAACACGGTCGATGCCGCGGTGCGCCACTCCGTTACCCCCTTCGTGCCCCCGCATCACGTCCGCCGACTATACCACCATCCCGGGCGACCTGCCGGCGCAGCAAGAGCATCCGCGCGTCGAAGGCGGACGGAAGAAGGGCAGCAAGCATCGCTCCGCCGGCCAACAGAAAGACCGAGAACGCCTCGTTGGCGGGTACGCCCACGAGACCGGCGAAGAACACGAACGCGACCTCCTGTACGCCAAAGCCGCCGAGGGACACCGGAAGCCGGGCGACCGCGAGCGACATCGGGACAGTCGCCACCGCGGCCGGGAGGGAGAAAGGCACCGCCATTCCCGCGGCCAGGATCCACACCGTCCCGGCGAACAGCAGGCTCTCGAACACCGATAGCCCGTAGAAGAGCCCGAGCACGCCTGGATGTCCTCCGTACAGGCTGTAGGCTACGGCGGCACGGCGCACCGCTGCGGGCGCCTGCGCCCACCTCGCCGCGCGGGCGGCAGCCGCGAACGACGCCACGAACAACGCGGCGCTGACGACTACCCCGGCAAGCAGCAGGCTGCTCAATGTCGGGTCGGCGCGATCCGAGACCGTGCCGGCAAGCACCAGGCCGCTGAGCACGGCGACCGAGCCCGTGGCGATGACGCCAAGGGAGCGTTCGACGACCACAGAAGCAGTGACGTCGGGTACACCGGCATGTCGCAGGGCCAACACCCGGACGGCGTCCGCTCCGACGGTCACGGGCAGAATCAATCCATACAGGGAGGAGGCGAAGTAGGCGCGGAGCGCGATACCGAAGGAAATCGGCAATCGTCGAGCCCGCAACAGGAGCCACCACTTGAAGGCCATGATGACGCGATCGAACGCGCACAGGGCGACGGCAGCCAGAACTGACATCGGAGCTGTGCGGCGGACGCTCTGCATCACCTCCTCCGGCTTGGCCACCACGAAGAGCAACAGGGCAAGCAACCCCAACGTCACCGACACGCGCAAGACAAGGCCGATAGCACCACGCCGCATCCTCGTTGATTCGACGTCACTCGGCGGGCGTCGCCGGCTCCACGAACCGCCGGTGCCACAGCGCCGCGTTCATCAGCGCCCATAGAACGTGATTGTGGTTGCAGACACCCCGTACGTGCTCGTCCATCAGGGCCCGGACCCCCCCCGGATTGAAGTGCTCCCGAATCAAGGGCGACGTGGTGAGCAGATTCACCATGTACTCGCGAAGTTCGCCACGCAGCCATGTCTTGAGCGGCAGGCTGTAGCCCTGCTTGCCGCGCTCGAGCACGAAGGCGGGAAGAACGCCGGTCATCGCGCGCCGGTAGACTGCGCGTGTCCGCAGACCAGGGAACTTCAACCGCGACGGGATACGAGCCGCGAACTCTACGAGCCGGTGGTCGAGAAACGGTACACGCACCTCGAGGCCCAGAGCCATCGACATCTTGTCCACCTTCATCAGGACGGAGTCGGGCATCGTGAGGCAAAGGTCGACGTAGCATTCCCGACCCACGCGGTCCGTGGCGGCGGCCCGGGCAGCGTGGCGCCGGACCGGTTCGAACGGGTCGGTCGTGACCGCGCCAAGAAAGTCCGCCCCGAACAGGCGATTCTCCTGCATTTCACTCGAGAAAAACTGCCACCGCATATGGCCGCCCTCTTCCGGAAGGGATGCGCCCTGCACGAAGCGCTTCACGAGATTGATCGTGCCCTTCTTCTGCGGCCGGTCAGGGAGGCGCGCCACGAGCGGCGCAATCACCCGATTGCGGAGCGCGGACGGGACGTGGCGATACACTGTCTGCTCGATTCGAGAAGCGACGAAACGGTCGTACCCGACGAACACCTCGTCGCCACCTTCGCCGGAGAGGCACACGGTGGCGTGTCCGCGAGCCTGCCGGCAGAGAATGTGGAATGGAATCGACGACAAGTCTGTCATCGGTTCGTCGAGATGCCACACCGCTTTCTCGATCAACTCCGGGGTGATTGGGTCGATGACGATCTCGTGGTGGGTCGTACCATAGTGTCTGGCGGCCCTACGGGCATGCTCCCACTCGCTGAACGACCCGTCGGCGTATCCGATCGTGAACGTCGGCAGGCGGCGATCCGTCGCCTGACAGGCGTACGCGAGGACCGCCGTCGAGTCGAGTCCTCCCGACAGGAAGACCCCGAGCGGCACCTCCGACATGAGACGTTGCTCGACCGCCTCGCCCAGCAGCTGCCGAATTGTCCGGATGCACTCCGCCTCCGAGACGTCGACCGGCTCGACATCGACCTTCCAGTACGGCTCGACCAGCGACGTGCCGCCTGAAACGACGAGTCGATGTCCCGCCGGCAGCTTCCGGATTCCGCGGAACATCGTGGCCGGCGCAGGGACGAACTCGTACCCCACGTAGTGGTAGAGGGACTGCAGGTCCACTTCCGGGGTGACCGCACCGGTCGCCAGTATCGCCTTGATCTCGGAGGCAAACACCAGACGCGTGCCCGCCCAGGCGTAATAGACTGGTTTGATGCCCAGTCGGTCTCGGGCGAGCATCAGCGTACGCTTTTCCTGGTCCCACACCGCGAAGCCGAACTGGCCGTGGAGATGCTCCACGCAGTCGACCCCACGCTCCTCCCACTCGTGAACGATGACCTCGGTATCGCACCGGGTGCGAAAGTCGTGGCCGCTCCGCCGGAGCGCATCGCGGCGGGCATCATGGTTGAAGATTTCGCCGTTGAAGGCCACCCATACCGTCCCATCCTCATTGGACAGAGGCTGGTGCCCTCCCGCGAGATCGATGATCTTCAGCCTCCGCGTCCCGAAGACCAGCGATCCGCCATCGTGCAGGCCTTCGTCGTCGGGCCCCCGATGTGCAATGGACGCGAGCATGCGGCGCACGTCTGAGCCCTCCACGCGGGCGTCGGGTGCCGTATCGAACACGCCCGCAATGCCACACATCAGAGGTAGCCGTGGTCTCGGTACCAAAGAGCCGTTCGCGCGAGTCCGGCAGATAGGTCGACCGCGGGCTGGTAGCCGAGCTCGCGGCGAGCCTTGTCGATACGGAAGGCGCGATTCTGACGGAACCAGTCTGCGCGGCGACGAAATAGCGGGGGCTCGATGCCGAACGGGGTGCACACCGCTTCACACGCAGATGCTGCAACCCACAGGGGGGCGAAGGGGAGGTGCACAATCCGTACGGTACGTTCCAGGCTTGCAGCGACGGCCGCCACGAGGTCGTTCAGCGAGTAGTACCGCTCGTCGCCGACCAGGTAGGTCTCTCCGCTCCCCGGCCGGTCGGCAGCGAGTACGAAAGCGTCCACGAGATTGTCGATGTACAAGGGGTGGTACAGTGTCTCCCCGTCACCGAACATCAGGAACCGCCCACTCTTGACAGCCCGGAACAGGTACAGGAACCGTGCGGGATCGCCCGGACCGTAAATCGCCATCGGGCGCAAGGTGGTCGCCGGCAGCCCCCCGGCGACGAGCACTGCAATCTCCTGCTCGCCCTCGTACTTCGTCTGCTGGTAGTAGTCCTCCGGTGCGATGGGCGAACTCTCATCTCCAGGTGGCGCCTTGATGTTGCCGTGTACACCCTGGGTGGAGCAGTAGACGAACGACTCGACGCCGTGCCGCAACGCCGCTTCACCGACTATGCGCGTCCCAATCCGGTTGACGGTGTGGTATACGCTGCGAGTGAGATTGATCCTCCGGAAGACCGCGGCAATGTGGAATACGCGATCAACGCCCGCCGTCAGCCCTTCGACGAGAGCCTCATCGGTCACGCTGCCGATCGTGAGCCGCGCCCCGAGGGCGACCAACTCGTCGCCGAACAGTCCTCGCGCGGTGTCGAGCACCCGGACGTCGTGTCCGTCCACGAGGAGCCTCCTTACCAGATGGCTGCCGGTGAATCCCGCGCCGCCCGTCACGAGTGCGGTCATCGACGTCGCCACGAAGACCCGATCGCGCGAGTCCCGCCCAAGCGCCGCCGCGCGCCCCCGCGTCCGCCCGGGAGCGTGCTCCGAGCCGGGTCGGCGAGGCGACGCGGGAGCGAGCTACGCTGTGCAAGGAACATGGCCGAGCCCAACCATCAGGGAGCGATCGTAGCATACGGATAGGGAAGAGCGACGCCGGGCTGCCCGCGGAGCACGGAACGCCGGCTCGATCTCGAAGGCGAGGCCAGCCTCGCCAGCACCGGCCCGGTCCCCGGACCAACGAGTCCCGCTGGACGGTCGGCAGCCTGTTCGGCTATGGTACGTTGCTGTGCCTTGTCGAGCACCCTCCACTAGTCATTGTTTCCCTCGTTCCCGTGGATGATTCGATGCACAAGATGCGCGTCGCCATCGTGCTGGGCTTGGCCTCGCTGGTCGTTGGCTCCGGCTGCGACGACTCCGCTCCGGTGTCGCCGACGGCCCCCACCTTGACCGCCCCGACTCGGATGCCCTTGGCGACAGCTTCGGTCGACGACAGGCCGGCGGGGTCCGCCGGACCCGGCGCGCCGGGCGATCCGGTCAGCCCGCATTCCAACATGACTCGCGAAGCAGCGCTCACCGGCCCGAGTGCCGTCGTACCCGCCGCGCTGCCCGGGCCAGGTGCCGCCACTCCCACCACGGTAGCCGGCATGGGTGCCCCTGTCGTGGGCGCGACTCGCGATGCCGGGGTATCGGCGGGATCCGCCGGGCCTGCCGCGCTGACCGCCCCACTCACCCTGGGCGTGGGCGCAACTGCCGGCGTCGCCGAAGAAGCGTCGTTGAAGGCAACGGCCCCGAGACCGGCTTCGCCAGGGAATGGCGCAGAAATCGATGGCACCGAGGTGACGCTGGTGGTCGAGAACGCGACCGCCATCTACCTGCCACCCGACCACCTCGTGCCCTTCCAGTATCGCTTCCATCTGTTCGACTCCGCCATGACGCAGGACCATCAGGGCACGACCGGGCAAGGCACCGGTACGACGTCTTATCAGGTCCCGATTACCCTCGCGAACGACACCACCTACCATTGGACAGTCCGCGCCGAATACGACGGTCAGTACGGCCCCTGGTCAGACGAGTGGAAGTTCCGGACGCCCGCGGTCCTGCCGACACCGATCCCGATCCGACCCCGAAACGGCGCGACCGACCTCTGGCCGGTCGTGTTGGAGGTGAACAACGGAGAAGATTCCGGCCGCGGTACCCGGATCGTCATGACGTTCGAGGTGGCCACCGCGCCCGAGTTCTCCCCGCCAGTCGCAACGTTCACGCAGGAAGCCGGACCGGCCCGCACCAGTGTCCGCCTCGACGCAGACGACGTGACGGCAGAGACGACCTACCACTGGCGCGTTATCGCACAAGACGACACGGGCTTGGCCAGCCGCTACTCCGCCGTCCGCTCCTTCACGGTGAGCAGGGCCACCATCGATCCTCCCATTCCCGTAGAACCGGCTCCGGGCGCGACGAACGTGAGTACGACGCCCATCCTCCGCGTCAGGAACGGACCAAGCCGTGGCCCGGTCGGCGATGTGACCGTGACGTTCGAGCTGGCAACCGACGACACCTTCGACACCATCATCGACACCAAGACCCAGCCGGCCGGCCGGCATCCGGCGGGCGTCAGAGGTAGCGCCACCCAGACCAGCGTCCGGCCGACGGTGACCCTTGAAACCTCGACGCCCTACCACTGGCGCGTGACCGCCAGAGACGACCGGGGTAACTCCCACGACTACCCGAGCCAAGCGTCCTTCACCACCGGTGCCGGCTCGATGGACGCGATCGACCCGTCGCTGGTGACCTGGCTGCATCCCGATTCCGGCGATCCAACAGTCGTCTCCCGCTGGCCCGCTGAATCGAGGATCACCAGAGTGATCGTTCGCGACTGGACGGCCGGTGGAATCTGCATCGAGCACACGAAGGCCAACTCCTGGCCGGGGGCGCCATCGAGGATTGGGCACCCCAACCTTGCCGGAAACCCCTGGGTATTCGCGATGCGGGGCGGGCGATGGTACGCGGGAACCTACGAATGGCTTACGCCCGGTGAGATTTGTAAGCTGGACGTGCGTGACTGCGGACCCAATTGCGGCCACAACAGGCCGTCACGTGAACTTGGCCCCCACGTCAGAGTCCCACCGCTCGACCACACGTGGGTTCCGCAGCCCGGCGACATGGTCGGCTTCATGGTGAGCACCATGGCGCGGCACGGTCCCGAGGGTCCGCTCCGCGAACGGTCCAACATCGTGCTGCTGAGGTGGCCGGCGCTCGACACCGAGGTGACCTGGACTCCGAGATGATCGCCGCCCTTACCCCGGTGCGGTGCGCGGCGAACCGCTGCCCGTCTCCTGCGTTGACACTGTGAAGGAGTTCCGCCGGCGGTGGTCGCCGACCGCGCCTTCCCAACCGTGCACATGCTCCACCGAGCTTACATCACGAGTCCCCGTCTCCAAGCCCGCAGACGAGTGCCCGGCGGCGGTTCGGAAGGTCGTCGCCGTCGGAGTCTGCGCGCGGGCTGGCGCCTACCTGCGCAAGACGGGCCATCCCTCTTGTGTCGGTACGTGTGGCCGCGCCGCCCGCTTCGCCTCCTGACCGGCGGTGCGCCTGGACGCCGCGGCTGCGGCTCCATGCACCGATGCCGTGCGTCGGCGCGGTTCAGCTCGGTCGGCGATTCCCTCCGGTATCGGTTCCGCGTCACCAGCACCTCCCGCGCGCGAACGTCAGGGGCTTCAACGGCTGCCACCCGAGCGGCAGCCGGGCACCGTAACGGCGGTCCCGCCGATTGCTCGCGGTCGATCACGGACCGAAACGGGAGGGTGTTTGCTACGGCGGCCATTCGCCTTCGGACCAGCGAGCCGCCGGAACTCGCTCGGGACGATGCACCTGCCGACCTGCCCGCGCCGAGACTCATTCAGAGATTTCGTTGACCATGACTCCGGACATCGTGACCGTCACCGCCGGCCCCGATCGCAGGCTGCCGCCGTCGTCCTCCAGCACCCTAGGCGGGCGCTGCTCCACCGCGAAGACACCTTCCCATGCCCGCGCCCGAAGGGGTCTGCCCTCAAGCTCGACGTGCCGAACCATGGTTGCGATGGCCGCCTGCAACCTACCCTGGCTCCTCCTTCTCGGATGGTTAGCCTCCATCGCATGGTTTCTGTGCGACGACGCCTTCATCAGCTTCCGCTACGCGCGCAACCTGACGGAAGGTGTTGTCGGTCATGTAGAACCGCGGTTTTCTGGACGGGTATCGACCGGTCTCAATGACGAGGAGAGGGGCGTGGTGATTTCTTGGCCGGACCACGACGCGGGTGCCGACGGTTGCGCTGCTGCTGACTGAGCTCGGCCTCTCGTCTGCGAAAGCTCTGGCCTTCGAGGAGAAGGATCTCGACATGGTGGGTCAAACGGTCGATCAGAGCGACGGCGCAGGAGGCGTTGGGGAAGACGGTGTCCCATCG
>MKWU01000970.1_pt1 | contig 52648 bp, 51 predicted proteins | sample 809101 | NCBI WGS metagenome assembly MKWU01 (sample SAMN05860141, study PRJNA318959) | sponge metagenome | host: Aplysina aerophoba | place: Slovenia: Piran, Adriatic Sea, Gulf of Piran | collected 2013-05-07 | reverse complement strand
ACGTATTCGCGCCGCATCGCAAGGCCGCCCCGGTACTCGCCCGGCCCGCCGGTGTCCCGCACGAGCTCGAAGCGCTGCATCTCGACGTCGAACTCGGACTCGAGGATCTCGGCGCTCGTGATCTTGCTGCCGCCGCCCCACGAGTGACCGGTGCCGGTCCAACCGTCGCCCCCATGGTGCGCGCCGTTGCCGGACATCATCAGCTCGTACTGCACGTAGCGCCGTCCGCCGCCCACCGTGCCCATCACCACCATGCCGCTGCTCGCGTTGTGCGCGACGGCGGGGCGCCCCGCGGCCTGGCTCAGCGCCTCGAAGATGATGTCCTCCACCGTAGACAACGTCATCGAGTAGAAGCCCACCGGCGTCGGGAACGTGGGATTCAGCACCGTGCCCTCGCGGAAGCGGCACTCGACTGCCCGGGCCAGCCCGAAGTTATTCGGCACGCCGGGGTCGATCATGGCGATGACGGCGTAGTACGCCATGCCGTGGATGAACGGCGGGCGCACGTTGATGGGGCCTGGGCTCTGGTCGTCCGTGCCGGAGAAATCGAGGGTGAGCGAGTCGCCCTGCTTGATGGCGGCGACGTGCAGGCGCAGCTTGCGGTTCGGGTCGACGATGTCGTCGGTGAACGCTTCCGCCTCGTAGACGCCGTCCGGCCACTGCCGAATCTCCTGGCGCACGCGCGCCTCCGTACGGAGCCCGATCTGCTCGAACGCGGTGACCACGGTCTCCTGGCCGTACTCGTCCATGAGGTGCTTCAGCCGCGTCGAACCGATGCTCCAGAGCGCGCCGGCCTGCGCGCCGAGGTCGCCGATGACCAGCTCCGGCGTGCGGCTGTTCGCGCGCAGCATCTGGTGCGTCTCGTACAGCGGTTCGCGCCTGCTGAGGAACTTGACCGGCATGATCTGCAACCCCTCGCCGAAGACGTCGCGCGCGAGCGTGTTCCGCGAGCCGGGCGACTGCCCGCCGATGTCGCTCTTGTGCCCCATGCTGGCGCAGAACGCGACGACGCGCCCCTCGTGGAACACGGGCAGCACGACGACCATGTCGTTCGGGTGCGGGCAGCCGGAGTAGTAGGGGTGGTTGATGAGGAAGCAGTCGCCCTCCTCCATCTCCTCGAAGGAGTAGAACTGGAGGACGCCCTTCACGCACTCCGGGTATGCGCCGAGGTGTGGCGGCAGCGGCGAGTACTGGCCGACGACGTTGCCGTCGCGGTCGGTGATGCCCGCGGAGAAGTCGTGCGATTCGCGGATGATGGTGGAGAAGCCGGTGCGGAGCACGGCGGCCTGCATCTCCCGCACGATGCCGTCCAGCCGGGCGCGGATGACTTCCTGGGTGATGACGTCTGCTGTACTCATGCGTCGGATGCTACCGCAATCCACGCGTGTGGGGTAGGGCGGTTCGACAGCCCACCTGCTGATGAATATGCTCCGCAACAGTACCTGCGGAGCGGAGGAGTGTCATGGCTGACGGACAACTGGACGGGAAGGTGGCGCTCGTTACGGGCGCGGGCAGCCCCATCGGTATGGGACGGGTCATCGCGCTTGCGATGCTCCGCGCAGGGGCGAAGGTCGCGATGCTGGACATCAAGGACGACTGGCTCCAACAGACGGCCAACGAGGCTCGCGAGATTGCTGGCGACTCCGCGGTCTCCACGCTCGTGGCCGACACCAGCCGTTGGGACGAAGCCCAGCGCGTCGTGCAGAGCACGGTCGATACGCATGGAAGCCTGGATGTCCTCGTGAACCTCGCAGGGGTGCATCACCGCTCGCTCCTCCCGCCCTCGGACAGGCCATTGGCCTTCTGGGAGCAGCCGGTGGAGGTTTGGGAGCGGATGATCGCGGTCAACTCGACCGGCCCGTTCCTCATGGCGCGCGCGGCAGTGCCGGGCATGCTCGAGCGGGGCTGGGGCCGCGTCATAGGCATCACGACCAGCCTCGACACCATGACGCGCAACATCCCCTACGGGCCGAGCAAGGCGACGCACGAGGCGATGGTGGCCGCGATGGCGCCCGAGCTGGAGGGCACCGGCGTCACGACGAACGCCCTGCTCCCCGGCGGCGGCACGAACACGATGTTCGTCGACCGCGACCCCAGCCGCGACTTCGCTTCGCTCGTGCAACCGGAGGTCATGGGCCCGCCTGCCGTCTGGCTCGCGTCCGACGCGTCGGACGGCTTCAACGGCATGCGCATCATCGCCAACGACTGGGACCCCGCCCTCAGCGTCGAGGAGAACCTCAAGCGCTCGTCGGACACCGCCGCCTGGCGCCAGCTGGCGCGGGGAAGCGGGTAACGGTCAGCAGACCGCGTCCGCTCCGTCCTTCCTGTGAAAAGGCGCTACGCGGCACACCTCGTCATTCCCGCACCAGCGGGAATCCAGGGTGCGCGGGCAGCGCACGCTCGCCCAGTTCGCATGCCCTCGTCTGCTGACCAACGGCCTCCTGTTTCATTCCCTTACACGGCCTGACTAGGCTCTGGGCCATTTCTGCGGAGGCCCGCGCTTCAGCGCGCCGCTTTCAGCGCGCAACCTCGCTTGCTGTAGGGGCGCTTCGCGAACCGCCCCTACGTCTCATCGCATGAGCGTTGGTGTCGCCGCCGTCTCCTCTGATGGGGCTGTCACTTCTGTCTCAACAGGCAGAACTCGTTGCCGTCCGGGTCGGCGATTACGGCCAGGTCCTCTCCCGGCTCGACGAAGTCTCTGACCGCTGTTCCCCCGAGCGCCTCGACTCTCGCCAACGCGGCCAGCACGTCTGGCACCGTCAGGTCTATATGCACCCGTGTCTTGCTCGTCTTCTTCTCAGGGACACGCTGGAGATAGACGGTGAGGCCGCCGGGCAGGGGCTCGAACGCCAGGTACTGGTCCCAGGCCGAAGCTCGCTCGACTCCCAGCAACGCCGAATAGAACGCCTCCGCCCGGTCGAGGTCGGCAACGTCTATGCCGACGTGGGTCAGCGTCCCAACCGGGTCATTGTCTTCGCTCAAGGTGTTCCTCCCGCCACGGGACGCGGAGATGTATGGGCTTGTCGGACCATGGGACCGGCATGAGTGCTTGAACGCCCCCTTCAAGAGAAGGGGACTAGAGCAGCGAGACCTCCACGTCCGGCTTGCGCGGCATGACGCCGTGCCAGGGCCCGCCCGGCTCGTCGAAGCCGGGGAACGGGGCTGCCTCGTTGGGGAGCAGGATACAGTCGTTCTGTGCCGGGTCGCGGAACGTGTTCATCGGGTCTCCGCCGTCTTCGACGATGCGGAGGTTCTCCTCCATCACCTTGCGAAAGAGGATGATGCCCGCGTCCGTCACGCCGAGGTTCTCGCGCGTCCGGTCAACGATGGGGCCCTGCGCGACCCACGTCATCTGGTCCTGTCCCGGCACGTCCGTGCTGACCAGGCGTCCCTTCTCGTCGTAGAGCGGGTGCTCCTCGACAGGGATGGAGCCGAACTCCTGCGCCGGCACGCTGGCACCAGCCGGATGCACCGTCGTCGTGTAGCGCACGTACCACGTGTGCTCGTCGTCGATGGGAACGCGGAGCAGGAAGCGGTGTGCGCCATCGCCTCCGCCGATCTTCAGCGTGTAGGGGAATACGATGGGGTGGCCGGTCTGCCAGTCGGGATGCGACTCGTCGATACCCGCGGTGACGCGCCGCTTGATGACGCCGTGCTCGAACCGCTCGAACCCCAGCTTCAGGTGGTGCTTCGCCCGCTGCGGCAGGCGGTTCGCCCACTCTTCCCCCTGCCCCTTCTGCGCGTTGATCCAGGTGCCGTAGTAGCCGTGCAGGTGCTCGAAGTGCGTGGGGTCGAGCGCGTTGTCGACGCACTGCAGCCAGTTGCAGGGGAGCGCGCTCGCCTGGATCCGCCGCGTGACGTTGGTCTCCCATGCGAAGACGTCCCAGCGGGGGAGCAGCGGCGCCGGCTCCGGCCCCAGGTAGGCCCAGATGAGCCCGTGCAACTCCTGCACCGGGTAGGCGGTCATCTGGATCTTGTCCTTGTACGTGCTGCCCGTCGGCTCGGAAGGCTGCTCCAGGCACTGGCCGTTGAAGTCGTACAGCCAGCCGTGGTAGCAGCACCTGATGCCTTCCTTCTCCGGGATGCCGTAGAGCAGATCGACGCCGCGGTGGGCGCAGCGCTGCTCGATGAGGCCGAACTCGTTGTCCGGCGTCCGGTAGAGCACGAGGTCCTCGCCGAGGAGCCGGACCGCCATCGTGGGGTCTTCGCCCATCATCTGGGATGTCCCTGCGATGGGGTGCCAGTAGCGGCGCATCAGCTCGCCCATCGGCGTGCCCTTGCCGACGCGCGTGTACCGTTCGTTGTCCTGCTGCGAAAGCATGCGGCTCCTCCTCGTACGGAGTATTCGCTTCGTGGAGAACCTTACACCCGTCGATGAAGAACTGGGTATTCCTGTGACGCGCCGACCGCCCTCACGTACCTTCCCCATCTTGTGACATCTGCCCCTTACGCCGATACCCCTTCCCCGCGTACGCTGTCTCCAGGGGCGCCGCGCGGGTGGTGGCGGTCTCACTCACGGCCTTGGGTCCTGTGAGCAGAAATGAGCAGTTATGAGGGGTTAATGAGCAGTAATGAACAGCGGATGGGCAGTAATGAGCAGCCGGACTGCTCATCGACAACCCCGGATCCAGAGGTGAAATCGGCCCAATGAGCAGAAATGAGCAGAAATTTCCTCTTGAGGCTCTCTTGGGACAGCGTTTATGGACGGCGAGGCGTGCTTGGCGCAGCCTCCAGCGGAGGAGTCGCTACTCCAATGCCAGCGCCTGCTCGATGGCCGACTCGTCGAGGCCGTAGACGCTCGCGGACTGCTCCGGCGTGACGTAGCCGTTCCGCAGGTCCGACGCTGCGAGTGCGGGATCGCGCTGCTTCGGGTCGCCCGCGCCGCCGGAGCTGCCGGTGTCGATGCGGATGACGTCGCCCTCGTTGAGCAACAGGTTCGAGACGAGGCCCCGGTATTCGACCGCGTTCTCCGTGTCCGGGTTGATGGTGATGACGCCGGGGCGTCCGGGCAGCCCCCCTTCCACGCCGTGAGGCGGGTCGTTCTGCCGGGCGGTGCCGCCGGAGTATTTGCTCTCCTTCAGCACCTTGTACTCCCGCCGCATGCCGTGCCCGCCGCGGTTCGCGCCCGGCCCGCCGGAGTCCGGGATGAGGGAGAACCGCTGTAGCTCGACGTCGAACTCGGACTCGAGGATCTCCACGCTGGTCAGCTTCGCGCCGCCCGCCCACGAATGGCCCGTGCCGGTGTAACCATCGCCGCCGCTGTGCGCGCCGTTGCCGGAGCGCAGCAGCTCGTACTGCACGTACCGGGCGCGGCCCTCGCCGGACGTGCCGAGCACGACCATCGACGAGGCGGCGTTGTGCGCGACGGCGGGACGTCCGGCGATCTTGCTCATCGCCTCGAACACCACGTCCTCTATCGCGGCCATCGTCGTCGAGTAGAACCCCACCGGACCGGGGAAGCGCGGGTCCATGATGCTCCCTTCGCGGAAGCGGCACTCGACCGCCCGCGCGAGGCCACCGTTGTTCGGGACGGTCGGGTCCATCATCGCGATGGCGGCGAAGTACGCCATGCCGCGTATGAACGGCGGGCGCACGTTGATGGGCCCTGCGCTCTGGTCGCCGGTGCCGGAGAAGTCGAGCGTGAGTCTGTCGCCCTGCTTGATGGCCGCGACGTGCAACCGGATCGTCGTCGAAGGGTCGACGATGTCGTCGACGAGCGCCTCAGCCTCGGCAGTGCCGTTGGCCCACTCCGCGAAGTGGCCGCGGACGCGTGCCTCGACGCGCTCGATGATGTCGCCGAACGCGGCGGTGAGTGTCTCGCCGCTGTACTCGTTGGCGAGCGTCTTCAACCGCGCCGAGCCGATGCTCCGCAGAGCGCCCGCCTGCGCGCTGAGGTCGCCGATGACGAGCTCCGGCGTGCGGCTGTTCGCCCGCAGGAACTGCGCGACCTCCTTGTTCATTGCGCCGTCGCGCTGGAAGAGCACCGGCATGATCTGCAGGCCGTCGCCGAACACGTCGCGTGCGATGGTGTTCCGCGAACCCGGCGACTGTCCGCCGATGTCCGCCTTGTGCCCCATGCTGGCGCAGAACGCGATGACCTCGCCCTCGTGGAACACCGGCAGCACCACGACCATGTCGTTCGGGTGCGGGCAGCCGGAGTAGTACGGGTGGTTGGCCAGGTAGCAGTCGCCCTCTTCCATCTCGTCGAGCGGATAGAATTCGAGGACACCCTGAACGCAGTCCGGGTACGCGCCGAGGTGGGTGGGCAGGGGGGAGTACTGCCCTACGACTGCGCCGGAGACGTCCGTGATGCCTGCGGAGAAGTCGTGAGACTCGCGGATGATGGTGGAGAAGCCGGTGCGGAGCACGGCGGCCTGCATCTCGCGCACGATGCCGTCCAGCCGCGCGCGGATGACTTCCTGGGTGATGACGTCTGTGGTGGCCATGCGAGGCATGCTTAGGTTACGTGGCCGACACGTTTGACTCTGATGTGCCCGCTGGACTTCTTCGCCTGAGCTAGGTCATAGGAAGCCTGAAGATGGTACCAGGTGTCCGCGTTTCCGCCGAACGCTTTGTCCAGGCGGATCGCCATCTCCGGAGAGATGCCGGAATGGCCGTTCACGATGTCGGACAACTGCTTGCGGCTCACACCCAGGTTAGCTGCCGCCTCGGTGACGCTGAGCCCCAGCGGTTCGAGACAGTCGTAGCGCACGGAGAGGCCGGGGTGTGGGGGGCTGTGCATCGCCATGGTTGTTCCTCCTAGTGGTAGTCGACCAAGTCTACGTCTCGAACGTGCCTGCCATCGAACCTGAATGTGATACGCCAATTGCCGGAGACGCTGACTGCCCAATAACCGAAGAGGTCGCCTTGGAGTGGGTGGAGCCGGTAGCCGGGCAGGCCCATGTCCTGCGGACGTTCTGCTACGTCCAGACGAGCGAGGATGCGGGCCACTTTATCGGCGTACGTGGGTTGTATACGTCTGCGGTCTCCTTTCTCGTAGAGCAGTTCGAGCCCTTTATGCCGGAAGCCGAGTATCATGCACCGCTGGTAAGCGTAACCTACCACTACTCATTTGGCAATCATGCATGGAGGGCTATGGGGAACGCCCTCACCGCGGGCGGTTACGCCAGACCGAGCAAGCGCTTGCGGGCCTCGGGGTCGCTCAGGTCGTCCGGTGTGCCGCTGAAAATGACCTTGCCCGCTTCCACGACGTGGACGTTGTCCGCGACCCGGATGCCCATCTCCACGTTCTGCTCCACGAGCAGGATGCCGATGCCGACCTCCTCCACGAGGTTGCGGATGATGGCGGATATCTGCTCAAGGATGGGGCCTGCCAGCGCGCCGGACGGCTCGTCCATGAGCATCAGCTTCGGCTTGAGCATCAGCGTCATGGCGATCGCGAGCATCTGGCGCTCGCCGCCGGAGAGCGTGTCCGCGTCGGAGCGGCGCCGGCGGTCGAGGATGGGGAACATCTGGTACGCCTGCTCCAATCGCTCGGGAACGACGTCGTTCGGCAGCGCGTAGCCGCCGAGCTTCAGGTTGTCCTCGACCGGAAGGTCGGCGAAGACCTGCCCGCCCTGCGCGAGGTAGCCGATGCCGTCCTTGATGTTGTCGTACGGCGCGTGGTTCGTGATGTCGTGCCCGTCGAACGTGACGGAGCCGCCGGTCACCCGCGCCACGCCGTACACGCCCTTGATGAGCGTGGACTTGCCCGCCCCGTTGTGGCCAACGATGGTCGTTACCTTCCCGGCATCCACGCCCATGCTGACCCCGTTCAGGATCTGCTTGGGGCCGTAGGAGACGAGCAGGTCTTGGGTCTCAAGTAGCGGCATTGGACACGAACCCCAGGAACGCGCTCGTGAGGCGTTCGTCGTTCTCGACTTCGGACGGCGGGCCCTCCACGACGACCTCTCCGCGCACAACCACGACGTAGTCCGATACGTCCATGACGACCTTCAGGTTGTGCTCGACGAGGATGACAGCTTTGCCATGGTCCACCGCAGCGGAGCGGATCATCTCGCTCAGCCCCGCGATGAGGTCCGGATGGATGCCGGCCATCGGCTCATCCAGCAGGAACACCTGCGCACGGGAGTTCAGCATCCGCGCGAACTCCAGCAGCTTCTGCTGGCCATAGGAGAGCGCCTGCGACAGGCTGGCTGCCTTGGATTGGATGTTCAGGTCGGTCAGGTGCCCCATCGCCTCGGCGCGGCGCTCGGTTTCCTCCGCAGCGACCATCCCCGGACGGAAGAGCGCGTTGTACTCCAACTCGCCCTTCTGGCCCGGCGACGAAACGACGACGTTGTCCAGCCCGTTCATGTAGTAGAGCACCTGAGAGTCCTGGAACGTGCGCGCGATGCCCGCCTTGAAGCACTTGAACGGCGGCGACCCGATGATCTCGTGCCCGTCCATCACGACACTGCCCGAGTCCGCCTTGAGGAACCCGGAGACGATGTTGAGCAGCGTGGACTTGCCCGCGCCGTTCGGCCCTATGAGGCTCGTGACCTGCCCGAGCTCGGCGTTCATGCTCACGTCCTCGAGCACGAGGTTCCCACCGAAGCTCTTGTAGACGTTCCTTACTTCCAGTATCGCCATAGCGCGCTACTCCAGCCGGTACCTGCCGATGATGCCCTGCGGCCTGAACAGCATGAGGAAGAAGAGGAGCGCCCCCCACGTCATCGTGGTGATGCCGCCCGTCTTCTCGCCGGGGATGACCGGGAAGAACGAGATGTAGTGGTTGAACCACTCCGTCAGTTCCGGCACGTAGCGCACCACCTCCGAGATCGTGACGTAGGCGAGCGCGCCCAGCACGGCGCCGAGCCACCGCCCGGAGCCGCCGAGCACCACCATGATGAGCAGGAAGGTGCTGAACTCCACGAGGTACTGCGAGTGCGCGGCGACGCTGACGTAGGAGACGTACACCGCACCCGCCACCCCCGCGAAGAACGCAGTGATGACGTAGACGCGCAGCCGTACGAAACCGACGTTCTTGCCGATGCTCTCCGCGACCGGAGGGTTCGCACGGATCGTCGTCAGCACGCGCCCGTAGGGAGACTCCACCAGTTGCCGGATGATGAAGATGCAGATGATGGCGACCGGGATGCTGAAGAGCATGAACTTCTCAGCAGTGTCGAACGAGTAGCCGAAGATAACCGGACGCGGCACCTCCCGGATGGCGAGCGAGCCGTTCGTCATCCACCGCCAGGCGAGTATCACCTGCGAGAGGCTCAACATCACCGTTACGGTTGCCAGCACGAAGAAGTGCCCGCGCAGCCGCAGGATGGGCGACACGATGAACGCCACGACCGAGGCGACGAGTCCCGCAACCACGATGGACGGCCAGTAAGGGAGGCTGAACACCTCCGCTCCCGGAGGCGGGTTGAGCGTCTCTGTCGTGAGGATCGCGAAAGCGTATGCGCCGACGCCCATGAACCCGGCATGGGAGAGGCTCATCAGCCCCGTATACCCGACTGACATGTTCAGCGAGGACGCCAGTATGGAGAAGACGCTGGCGACCACGATCAGGTGCGCCATGTATTCGTCGCTCAGACCCAGTTCGAAGCGCCACAGCAGGGAGAGGACCAGGATGAAGAGTGCGAACCCGCCCAGTCCGTACCGCCGCTGCACGGCTGCGATAACCAGCACCGCGACGCTCGCGATGGCGTGGAGCGTGGTTACGTGCACGCCGGTGAAGTGCCCTGTGGCGAAGGGGGCCAGCACTATCAGCAGGAATGCGCCAAAGCCGATAAGCACCCGTCCCGGGGTCACGACCGCGCGCCAGCCCTCCAGGGGCTCGGCAGCTTCGACCTGGTCGTCGTTCAACTCTGCGCCGTCGCTGAGCGCTTGGGGTTCCTGAGCGTCGGTACTCACAGCAGCCTCCGCAGTTCGCGGTGTTCGCGTGTTCCGAGCAGGCCGTAGGGACGGAAGAGGATGACGAGCAGCAGCAGGATGAACCCGGCGGGTATCGCCCAGTTGCCGCCGAAGTAGTAGCTCGCGATCGTCTGCGCCAGGCCGAGCGCCAGTCCGCCCACGACCGCGCCGGGCATGCTGCCGATGCCGCCGATGATGACGCCGCCCGCCGCCGTGATGGCCAGCCGGATGCCGACGTTCGGGATCACGCCGCCCTCATACGTCTGCATGACGCCGCCGATGCCTGCGAGCGTCGAGCCGAGCACGAACACCATGAGGTAGACCTGCGAGGCGTTGATGCCGACCGCGACCGCGAGGTCAGGGTTCGAGGCGATGGCCCTGATCATGCGCCCCCACTTCGTGTAGCGGAAGAAGAGCGTCACCGCCACCACGAGGATGGCGACGAGGATGATGGTGTTGACCGAGTGCCACTTGACGAAGAGGTCGATGTCGAGTGCCTCGATCTGCAGGTTGAACGTCGGCAGCGGACCGCCGGGACGCGGCAGGCGGGCTGTCGTGCGGGCGAGCGTGAGCAGGAACCCCTCGAAGAAGAAGAGCGCCGCCAGTGAGCCGAGGAACGAGACGAGAAAGCCCGCGCCGCGCGACCGCAGCCGCCGGTAGATGGCGAGCTCCATGAATATGCCGGACGCGCCCGCTAGGATGACCGCGATGGATGCTGCAAGGTAGATGGGCAGCCCTTGCTCCTGCGCGAGCCACCAGGTCGCGTAACCAGCGATGAGGAACGCCGCGCCGTGCAGCACGTGGAAGATGCGCACGGTGTTGTATATGACCGCGAACCCCAGCGAGAGCAGGGCGTAGATCGCCCCGAGAGAGAGGGCGTTGATGCCTATCTGGATGAAGGTTTCCACTGAGTCCGTCTTCCGGCGTTTCCCGCAGTGCTGGTCGCGGTTCGATCCTGTGCGACCCGCCTAGTGGAGCCTCGCGTTCATTGCAAGGCCACCGGTTGGCGGGCCGGGGGGCGAGGGGCTCCTCCAACCGGTGGAGCCCCTTTGTTGAACACTGCCTACTGGATGTCCCGGTAAGGCTCGACCTGCGGGACGATGTTGACGAACTTGCCGTCCTGCACCTCGCCGATGCCCGGAGGCGCCCAGGCGTCTCCACCCTCGTCGAAGACCCAGAGCCCGGCAACGCCGAGGATCTCGTCCACCTGCGCGATGTGCTCGCGCATCGACTCGGAGGATTCCGCGTCCGCGCCCAGCTTCAGCGCCTCGGCGATGACGAGCGTGCCGTCGTAGAAGTGAGCGGCGTAGGTGTCGGGCTCGTTGCCCTCCTTGGCCTCGTAGCAGTCGGAGAAGCGCGGAGCGCGCGGGTCCTCCTCGGGGTTGAGGCTGCCGGGGGCGGAGTAGATGAGGCCGTTCGCGGCTGGACCGGCCACGTCGATCAACTCTGTGTTGCCCTCGGCTCCACCACCGGAGAGGGTGTACTTGGGAGTGAGTCCCTGCTGGGCCATCGTGTTCAGGATGAGTCCCATCTCCTTGCCGAGCGACATCAGCTGAACGACGTCCGGCTCTGCGGCCTTGATCTTCGTGATCTGTGTGTCGAATGAGACGTCGTCCTTCTGGAACGTCTCCTCGGCGACAACCTCGAAGCCGAGCGCGCCGGCGAGGACGTGCAACCGGTCGACCTGCAGGTCGATGGAGTCGTTGCCCTCTTCCTTGATGTAGGCGTAGCGGAGGCCGCTGAGGTCCTCGCCAGAGCCGCCGGCGTAGTCATCCAGCCAGCGGACGAGCGCGTCAGCGTTGAGTGTCGTGTTCAGCGCGTTACGGAAGACCCACGGGCTGTCGTAGGCGAACATGGGGTTCTGGATGCCGGAGCTAAACAGCACCACCTCGAGCTCGGAAGCAACCGGCTTCTGCGCGAGGCCGATGCCCGTGAAGATGGTCATGACGACTGGAGCGTCGTTAACGGTGGCAAGCTTGCGGAGTCCGGAGACACCCTCTGCCTGGTCAGCCTTCGAGTCCTCGGGGAGGAGTTCGATAGTCGTGTTGCCGAGTTCGCCGCTGGCGTGCACCTCGTCGATGGCGCACTGCATGGCGGAGACGAGCCGCCCCCACCGGGCGTAGGAGCCGGATTGCGGAACGGTGAAGCCCAGTTTGAGCACCTGGGGTTCAGGTACGGGGGTAGGCGTCGGCGGCACGGGCGTCGGCGTCGGGTCCGGCGTGTCGTCCATGGCCGGAGCCGAAGTCGGCGTTGCTGTCGGTGGCACGGGCGTTGGCGTTGCTGTCGGGTCAGCCCCGCACGCAACGACGATGAGTGCGGTGCTCACCAGTGCGGCGAACGCCAGCAGGATTCTTGTGCGAATGGGTCCGAAGTGCATCAGGTCCTCCCCCTGTTTTCCGGGTTATTTCTCTGGCCGGTTGTTAACCGGATATGAGCGGAAAACGAATACCAGCCGAGGGGGGAATTGTCAAGTGAAAGATTTCACGCGCGTACGAAGCGGCCACGCCTGTTCAGGCGTGGTGCTCTGGGCCATGTTGGCGCAGTGTTACGCGATGGAGATGATGAGGTTGCCGTAGTCGTCCACCAGCGCCTGCTGGCCGGGGTAGACAACCGTCGTGCTGTCCAACTGCTCGACGATGGCCGGGCCTGCGACCTCGTGGCCGGGTGCGAGCAGCGTGCGCTCGTACACCGGCGTTGGCGTCATGCCTGACGCGCGGTCGAAGTACACCTCGCGTTCCCCGATCTTCGCGCTGTCCGCTGAACCGCTGGCGCGCTCGTGGCGTTTCATGGAGAACTTCGGCACCCGAACCGTCGCACGGACGCGGTAATTCACCGCCTCGACCGGCTCGGTCTTGGCGCTGTGGCCGAACAGCTGCTCATGCGCCAAGTCGAAGCGCTCCCGTATGTCGGCGATGGCCTGCGCGCTCAGGTTGACGTTCTCTCCGGCGGATACGTTCAACTCGTAGCCCTGGCCCTGGTACCGCAGGTCTACGGAGAACGAGCAACCGATGGAGTCCTCGTCGAAACCATCTGCCTTGAACTCGCTGACCGCTTGGTCGCGCAGCGCCTCGAAGATGGAGCCGAGCTCGCTCGCGCCCAGCTGCTCCAGGTCGGTCAGGCGGGAGCGCACGAAGTCGCGGCGCGGGTCTGCCATGATGAGGCCGAGCGCCGAGCTCACGCCCGGCATCGGCGGAACGACGACCTTGCTCATGCCGAGGTCGGCTGCGAGCCGGGCGGCGTGCACCGGCCCTGCGCCGCCGAACGCGACGAGCACGAAGTTGCGGAGGTCGTACCCACGCTCGGTCGAGACCTCGCGGATGCCTTCCTCCATCTTCGCGTTGATGATGCGGATGATGCCTTCGGCGGTGGCCATCGGCTCTATGCCGAGCTGCTTGCCCATGTCGGCGACGGCCTCGTACGCCTTCTGCCTGTTCGTCTTCACCTTGCCGCCCAACAGGTACTCCGGGTGCAGGAAGCCGAGCAACAGGTTGGCGTCGGTCACGGTCGGCTGGGTGCCACCCTTGTCGTACGCCACCGGGCCGGGGTCCGCGCCCGCGCTGTGCGGGCCGACCTGCAGCGCCCCGCCTCCGTCTATCCACGCGATGGTACCGCCGCCCGCGCCGATCGTGTTGATCATCAGCATCGGCGCAGCTATCTCCCAGTCGCCGATGAGCACAGAGGTCTGCTCCAGCACGGAGCCGTTCTCGCCGAGCGCGATGTCGCTGCTCGTGCCGCCCATGTCGAACGACACCATGTTGGAGAACCCGGCGGAGTCGGCGATCTGCATCCCTGCCTCGGAACCGGCACACGGCCCGGAGAGCAGGGTGGTGATTGGGATGACGCTCGTGATCTTCGCGACGCCCCCGTTGCTCTGCATGATGTACAGCTGTTCGGTGGTGATGCCGAGGCTGCGCAAGCCATCGGCGAGCTTGCCAAGGTAGTCGATCATCGCAGGAGCCAGCCGTGCATTCGCGACGGTCGTGCTCAGGCGTGGGAACTCGCGTATCTGCGGCAGGATCTCGGACGAGAGCGAGACCGAGCCGTTCGGGAACTCCTCCTTGATCATCTCTCCGAGCGCCCGCTCGTGCTCCGGGTTCAGGAACGAGAACAGCAGCACGACCGCGACGGACTCCGCGCCCTTCTTCTTGAGCCGCTTCACGGCTTCCCGGGCCTGCTTCACGTCCAGCGGCTTCTTCACGTTGCCCTGGTAGTCCACGCGTTCGATGATTTCCTCGCGGAGCCACGGCTCCACGGGCGGGTTCTTCTCCACGTAGATGTCCGACAGGTCGCTGCCGAACCGCGGGATGTGCCAGACGTCGTTCACGCCGCTGAAGCCGTCCGTGATGAGCAGTCCAACGCGCGCACCCTTGTCCTGCACGAGGATGTTCGTGCCGACTGTCGTGCCGTGGGTGAACGAGGCCACTTCCTCGGCCTTGAGGTTGCCGTCCAGCAGCTCGCGCAGGCCGTCGATGATGGCGCGTCCGGGGTCCTGGGGTGTGGACGGGACCTTCAGCACGTCGACCTCGCCGGACTCATGCTCGAGTACGACCATGTCGGTGAACGTTCCGCCCGTGTCAACTGCAACCGTCTTCATCTTGGAACCAGCCTCTCTGTGGGTGGAGTCGAACGCGAACTATAGAGGTGCGCGGAGCGTTCGCGCAAAGCGCCGCGCGGGTTTGACAGCCCCTCGCGGCGCGCATAGGTTATCACCACCTAAGCGGGAGGGACGGTCGATGGCGACGGACGTCATAACGCAGGAAGTCATACGAGCCCGGCTGGACGGCATCGTGCGCGAGATGCAGGCCGCCGTCCTCCGCACCGGCTACTCCACCATCATCCGCGAATCCCATGACTTCTCCGCCGGCATCACCGACCGCCAGGGCAATGTCGTAGGCCAGCACTCACCGTTGCCGACGCACCTCGGCGCGTACCCGGACTGCGTGCGCGGCGTGCTCGAGTTCTACGACGTCGAGGACATGCGCGAGGGAGACTGCTTCCTCACGAACCACCCGTACCACTCCGGCTGTCCCCACCCGAGCGACATGGTCGTCGTCATGCCGGTGTTCGCAGGCGACGAGGTCATCGCGTTCTGCGCCAGCATGGGCCACAAGGTGGACATCGGGGGACAGTCGCCCGGCTCGCGGAACGCGATCGCGCGCGACCTGTTCGGCGAGGGGCTGTCGATACTGCCGGTGCAGTTCATGCGCCAGCGCGTGCTGCACAAGGAGGTCGTCCAATTCCTGCGCTCCAACACGCGCACCCCTGAACTCGTGCTGGGCGACCTCGAGGCGCAGGCAGGCGCGCTCTGGAGCATCGGCGTGCGGCGCCTCAATCACACGGTGGAAACGTACGGCAAGGAAGCCGTGCTGGATGCATTCAAAGGCATCGGCGACCGCACCGAAGTGCGCGCCCGACAGGTCATCGAGACCTGGCCGGACGGTACGGTGGAGGTCGAGGCGTTCATAGACGACGTCGCCAACCCCACCGAGACGATCCGCATCCACGTCGCGGCCATCAAAGAGGGAGACCGGCTCGTCATGGACTTCACCGGTTCGGGCGACCAGTCGCTGGGCCCCGTGAATGCTCGCCCGCCCTTCGTGCGCGGCATGGTGAACTACGCCGCGATAGCGATGATGGGCTCCGATATGCCGAACAACTACGGCCTCGCGCGCACTATCGAATGCCGGTTCCGGGAGGGCAGCGTCATCTGCCCACAGTTCCCTGCGCCCGTGGGCTTCTATTCCATGACGATGCCCGTGGTGGAGGATGTCGTGTTCGAGGCGTTGAGCAAGGTCTCGGGCAATCCCGCGGTGGCACACAACAGCGTCTCCGGCATGGTGGTGCTGGGCACGAGCGGCCCGGCGGCGAAGCGTTACGTGCAGTACGAGATCATCGTCTCCGGCAACGGCGCGTACGACGGCGGCGACGGGTATACGGGCACCGCGCACTCCTGGACCGGCGGCGCGAAGTACACGGGCGTTGAGATCATCGAGTCCGAGTTCGACGTGGACATGGAACAGTTCTGCCTCGTGCCGGACACCGGCGGGGCAGGGAAGTACCGCGGAGGACTCGCACTTCGGCGCGAGTACCGAGTGCGCTCGCAGGCGCAGTACGCGGGCGGTACACCGAGGACGCTCGCACCGGCGCGCGGTGTGAACGGCGGAGGCAACGGCAGGCCGGGCCGCGTCGTCATGAATCCGGGCACCGACACCGAGAAGGCGTACACCGGCCTCATCTCCAACGTCCCCATGGCTCCCGGCGACGTGATACGCATGGAGACGGCTTCCGCCGCGGGCGTCGGCAACCCGAAGGAACGCGAGCGCGAACGCGTCGTTGCCGACCTGCGCAACGGCTACATCTCCGTGGAGACGGCGCTCGACGTGTACGGCATGAGTAAGGAAGAGGTCGAGGCCGCGGTCAGCATCTGATATCGGGAGGCAGGCTTGCGCATCCTCGTAACAGGCGGGCTGGGAGTGAACGGGTGCTGGGTCACCCGTGACTTGCTCACGATGGGGCACGAGCCCGTCGTCTTCGACAATCGTCCTGACTTCACACTGCTGCGCGACGTGAGCGACGAGTTCGCGTTCGTGCAGGGAGACATCACGTCGCTTGAGCAGTTGGATCGCGCGTGCAAGGAACACCGCATCGAGCGCATCTGCCACCTCGCTGCCGTCTACCCCGACACCGCCGATGCTGACCCCTTGCTGGGCTTCTCGGTCAACGCGCTTGCGACGGTCTACGTGCTCGAGGCGGCGAAGCGGAACGGCATTGACCGCGTCTCGTTCACGAGCTCGATAGGCGCACTCTCGCGGATGACCGAGGAACACCTCGAACCGCAGATGGTCCCCGTGAACGAAGACTTTCCGGCGTATCCCATGTCCAGCGTCTACGGTGCGGCCAAGACGGCCTCCGAGCTCATGGGCATCCAATACAAACGGCTCTTCGGCATCGACTTCGCCGCCATGCGTTTCGCTGCCATCTACGGCATCGGGAAGGGCGCGGAGCGGCACGGAAGTCACAACATGATCTGGGGCGAGCTGATCCGGAGCGCCATCGCGGGCCGACCCATCGTCATCCCCCAGGGCGGCGACCAACGGCTCGACCTCACCTACGCGCGCGACGTCGCACAGAGCGTCGTCAAAGGGTGTCTGGTGGATAGTTTCGAAGGCCATGTCTTCCACATCGGGAGCGGCCGCACCTACACGCTCAACGACTTCGCGGACGCCATCCGCAAAGTCATCCCCGGGGCTCAGGTCGAGGTCGGACCGGGGTTCGACCCGCGCGGCATGGGTCCGCTGGCGTACTATTCGCTCGACATCAACCGTGCGCGCCGCGAGCTGGGCTACGAGCCCCAGTACCCGCCGGAGGCGGCGATACGCGACTGGCTCGAATGGACGGAACGTCTGGAACTGACGGAGGGTTAGGCGCATGACGACGTGCAAGGCAGCCGTTTTCGTTGGAGCGAACAAGCCGCTGGAGGTGCAGGAGTTTCCCGTGCTGCCGATGGAACCGGGCGGGGCGCTCGTGCAGATGCAAATGGCGGCCATCTGCGGCACGGACGTGCACGCGTGGCACCTGGACGCCACGCCCGCGCCAATGATATTCGGCCACGAGAACGTCGGCGTTATTGCAGAGATCGCGCCGGAGATATCGACGGACGTGCTCGGAGAACCGGTGCGCCCCGGCGACCGCGTCATATTCCGCGACGCTCCGTGCGGGCGCTGCTTCCGATGCGCCGTGGGCGAGTCGTGCCAGAACACGCGGTCGTACGGGACGACGCTTTGCAACGAGCCGCCGTACCTGCGCGGAGGATTCGGACAGTACATCCAGCTGAGCGCCACACCATGGCTGCTCCGCGTCCCCGACGACGTCTCGAACGAGCGAGCGCTGTTGAGCGTCATTGGCAATCACACGGCGCTGAACGGCGTGGACCGCATCGGCGGTGTGAACCTCGGCGACACGGTGGTCGTGCAGGGCTCCGGCCCCATCGGCATGGGCGTCCTCAACCAGGTGCTGCTCGGTGGGGCAGGGCGGGTCATCGTGGTTGGCGCACCGGAGAGCAGGCTGGAACTTGCGCGAGAGCTTGGTGCGAGCGAAACGGTGGACATCACCGAGTGGAATACCCCAGAGGCGCGCATCGAACGCGTGCGGGAACTGACCGACGGCCGCGGCGGCGACCTCATCGTCGAGGCGTCCGGCGGGCTGACAGCGTTCCGCGAGGGACTGGAGATGGTGCGCTTCGGCGGTCGCTACCTCGTGATAGGGCAGTGGACGGACTACGGCCTGCTCGAGGCGAACCCGGCGCTGCTCACACGCAAGGTCATCCGCGTGCAGGGTGTCTTCTCGGCGGGCCCGCGGCATATCATCCGGTCGTTGCAGGCCATGCGTACAATGGTCGACAGGCCGGTCGAGAAGCTCATTACGCACAAGTACGCACTGGAAGACGTGAATGAAGGCTTCGAGGTGCACGAGAGCCTCGAAGCGATGGTCGCGGTGATACTGCCGAACGGCGAACCTGCGCGATAGGAGGCAGAGATGGCCAAGGGCGGGTACCGAATCATCGACAGCGACATGCACATCATGGAGCCGCCGGACCTGTGGCAGCGGTACACGGACAAGAAGTACCGCGACTACGCCCAAGTGGGCGTTACGTCGGACAACGTGCGCGACCTGCGCACAGTCCACCCGGACGGCAGGCCGTGGGGAGCGCCCCCAAGGGCCAGGAGCGCCTCGGGCAGGCCGAGCCAGGCAGGCGGTCACAACTACGAGCGCAATCAGAAGCTCTACGCCACCCACGCGGAACGCGGCTGGTCCACCGAGGTGCAGTTGGAAGCGATGGACGTGGAGGGACTCGACGTCGCAGTGCTCTTCCCGACGCGGGGGCTGCACACACTGGCCGAGCCACTCATGGACCCACCGTTCGCTGCGGCCCTGGCGCGTGGGTACAACGATTGGCTATACGACTTCTGCGCCCCGGCGCCGGACAGGCTCATCGGCGCGGCGATGGTTTCGCCGTTCGACATGGACGATGCCGTTGCAGAGGTTGAGCGCGCGGTGAAGGAACTGGGCTTCCGAACCGTATTCATGCGCTCCAACCAGATGACGGAGAAACCCTGGCACGACCCGTTCTTCGATCCCCTGTGGAGCGCGCTCGAGGAGTACGACATCCCCATCGGGTTTCACGAAGCTTCGTCGTCCGGCGCGCGACAGGCAGGCGACCACTTCGGGAACGTCATGCTGCGCCGCGTGTTCGCGCAGCCGGTCGAACAGATGATGGCGCTCGCCAGCTTCTGCGGCGGGGGAGTACTGGAGCGTCACCCGAAACTGCGCGCCGCTTTCCTGGAGGCCAACTGCGCGTGGGCGCCGTGGCTGCTCTGGCGTCTGGACGAAGGGTACGAGCGGGAAGCGGACGTGTTCGTCCCTGAGCTTCAGATGGCGCCCACGGAGTACTTCAAGCGGCAGTGCTGGATATCCGTCGAGCCCGACGAGGAACCCGCGAAGTACGCGTTCGACTGGGTGGGCAGCGACAAGATGGTGTTCTCGACGGACTACCCGCACGGGGACTCGAAGTACCCCTACGCGGTATCCAGTTTCATCGAACTCGGCATCTCGGATGAGGACAAGAGGAAGATCCTCTGGGACAATTGCGCCAGCCTCTACAAGCTCGCGGAAGTTCCAGCCAGCGTTTAATCGGAGAAGGACAGGAGGACGGCGATGGCCAAGGGTGGATTCAGGATCATCGACAGCGACATGCACATCATGGAGCCGCCGGACCTGTGGCAGCGGTACACAGACAAGAAGTATCGCGACTACGCGCAGGTGGGTGTGCTCTCCGAGAACGTGCGCGACCTGCGCACGACGCACCCGGACGGCACGCCGTGGGGCACGACGACAGGCGTGCGCACGAATAACCCCAACCAGTCAGGCGGGCACAACTACGAGCGGAACCAGAAGCTCTACGAGAGTCACGCCGCCCGGGGCTGGTCCACCGAGGTGCAGCTCGAGGCGATGGACGTAGAAGGGCTGGACATAGCGGTGCTCTTCCCCACGCGCGGGCTGCACACGCTGGCGGAGCCGTTCATGGATCCGCCGTTCGCTGCGGCGATAGCCCGGGCGTACAACGACTGGATGTACGACTTCTGCGCTCCCGCGCCGGACAGGCTCTTCGGAGCGGCGATGATTTCGCCGTTCGACGTCGAGGATGCCGTTACCGAGGTTGAGCGTGCGGTGAATGAACTGGGCTTCCGCTCGATATTCATGCGCTCCAACCAGATGACGGACAAGACCTGGCACGACCCCTACTACGACCCCCTGTGGAGCGTACTGGAGGAGTTGGACATCCCCATCGGCTTCCACGAGTCTTCGTCGTCCGGCGCACGGCAGGTCGGCCAGCACTTCGAGCCCAACTTCATGCTGCGCCGCGTGTTCGCGCAGCCCGTCGAGCAGATGATGGCGCTCGCCAGCTTCTGCGGCGGCGGCGTTCTGGAGCGCCACCCGAAGCTGCGCGCCGCCTTCCTGGAAGCGAACTGCGCGTGGGCGCCGTGGCTGCTCTGGCGGCTGGACGAGGCGTACGAACGTGAGGCGGACATATTCGTCCCCGAGCTCAAGATTGCGCCGACGGAGTACTTCAAGCGCCAGTGCTGGATATCCATCGAGCCGGACGAGGAGCCCGCGAAGTACGCCATAGACTGGGTGGGCAGCGACAGGATGGTGTTCTCGACGGATTACCCCCACGGGGACTCCAAGTACCCGGACGCGGTGTCCAGTTTCCTCGAACTCGGTATCTCCGACGAGGACAAGAAGAAGATCCTCTGGGATAATTGCGCCAGCCTCTACAACCTCGCGGAAGTTCCGGCCAACGTGTAGCCGGAGAAAGAGGAGAAGCCATGACCACGGTAACGACTGAGACGGCCCTGGACAGGTTCATCAAACAGACGCGCGAGCTGTTCGCCAGCGAGCCGGACCCGGAGAAGCGCTGGGTCGCGCTGACGCCGGTTTTGCAGGAGTTTCTTGCGGACCCCACCGTTCAGGAAGCGTCGGCCAAGTGGCCGGTGAACGTATTCACAGACCGCGCGGAGAACCTGCTCTTCTATGAAGACCCGGACTACGGGTTCGTGGTCAACGCGCTGAAGCGCGAACCGACGGGGAAGCCCGTCGAGCCTCCAAAGCACCCGGGCTGGCGCGGCATCCACGACCACGCGCACATCTACACGCTCTACGGCGTGCTCGTGGGCCACGAGATGATCGAGCGTTACCGCGCCGTCGAGGGCGCCGAGCGCCGTGACGACTACGTGCCTATCGAGGAGGTCGGCAACTTCAAGGTGGAGCCGGGCGCGGTCGACTTGGTGCGCCCGTACGAGATCCACGCGGAGCGCAGCCTCGGCGAACAGACGTGTGCGGTCATCATCCGCAGCGAGAAGTCCGGCGGCTTCATGCAGGGCCGCTACAACCTGGAGACGGGTGCGTACTGGGAGGGCCTCGGCCCGGTCCAGCGGGAAGTGGAGATGTTCCCGGAGGACTAGGACACCCGTCGCTCCCAGGGTCATTGACGATAAGGGCCGCCCCGCTTGCTGCAAGCAGGGCGGCCTCTTCGTTTGTGCGCAGGGGCTGCTTGCGGTAGTCTCCGGTGCGCAAAACTGACCGGAGAAGGAGCGGGATGAAGTACCAGGGGAAGGTGTCGCTGCAGGCCACGGCTGAGACGGTCTGGGACGTGGTGCTGGATATAGAACAGTTCGCGGACTGCATGCCCGGCATGCAGGACCTCGAGAAGATAGACGACCGGACATTCGAGGGCGGCATGAGCGCCAAGGTCGGGCCGGTCTCGGGCGACATCAGGTTCCGCTCGCAGATCGTGGACGTGGACCCGCACGTGAGCCTGACGGCGCACGTGGAAGGCGAGGACTCACTGACGAAGAGCACAATGAGCTCGGACATCACGATGACCCTCGCTCCGGACGGGACCAGCACCGAACTGACCTACGTGGCCGAAGTGAACATCAAGGGCCGCCTGGGCATCGTCGGCGACATGATCCTGCGGGCGACCGGGGTGCAGGTCATCGATGAGTTCTTCAACCGCTTGCGTAAGAAGGTAGAAGTCCCGGCCTGAGGGAGGCGCTGAACAGTGCAGAAACGTTCCTACGACGTGGTTATCATCGGCGGAGGCTCGGCAGGGGCCGCGGCTGCCGCTCGATTGAGCGAGGACTCGGACAGGCAGGTGTTGCTGCTGGAGGCGGGCCCCGACCCGCAGCCCATCCCTGAGGAGATAGCGGACGGGAGCCGGGTGGCGCGCGTCGTGCTGGAGTCGCCGTACGTGGTGCTCTACCCGACGCCGCGCGCAGGCGACGGCAGCACGTTCTACAAGGTGAGCGGCCGCGTGATGGGCGGCGGCTCGTCCGTGAACGCGATGGCGGTCGTCCGTCCCACGAAGCACGACCTCGACACGTGGGCAGAGTTGGGCAACCCCGGCTGGTCGTTCGACGAGTGCCTGCCGCTGCTCCGGAGGATCGAGACCGACTCGGACTACGGCGGCAACGACATCCACGGAGAGGACGGGCCGCTGTACGTCTACCGGGCCTTCAGGGTCGACGAGGAGGAGAGCGCAGACGCTCCGGTGCGGGCATTCATCGCCCGCGCTCTGAGCATGGGACTACCCATGTGCCCGGACCTCAACGTACCGGCGCCGTACGGCGTCTGCAGCTCCGCCTACAACGTCAAGGACGGCGTGCGGCAGAACACGACGGTTGCCTACCTCGACCCCGCGCGCGGCCGCCCGAACCTGGACGTCGTCGCCGACGCGCAGGTGCAGACGCTCTCCATCGCGAACGGGCGCGTCAACGGCGTCGTCTACAAGCGGCAGGGCGAAGTGAACACGGTGTCGGCGTCGACGGTCGTGCTCTGCGCGGGCGTCTACCACAGCCCGCAGATCCTCATGCTCTCCGGCATCGGCCCTGCGGGCGAACTGCAGCGGCTCGGCATCCCTGTCGTACAGGCGTTGGAGGGCGTGGGCGAGAACTACCAGGACCACGCAACGATGGAGATGACGTTCGAGGGGAACGCAGACTTCAATCCGGACTGGGTCATCCCGCGTTTCCGGCTGATGTACAAGAGCGACCCCAGCCTGCCGCACGGCAACTTCCACATCTTCCAGCGCCCTCCCACAGCGGTCGAAGGCCTGAAGACCATGTGGCCTGTTTCGGCGAACCTGCTCGAACAGCGGAACATGGGCCGTATCCGCCTCGTGAGCAGGGACCCGGAGGACCTGCCGGAGATCGAGGACGCGATGCTCAGCCACCCGGACGACCTGGCGGCGATGCTGAACGCGATGGAGTTCATCCACGAGCTCATCGATCACGAGTCGATGCGGGAGTTCTACGGCCCGCTCATCTCCCCGACGCGGGACGAGGACTGGGCCGAGTTCGCCCGCAGCGCGCATGGGAGCTACCACCACGGCATCGGCACGTGCAAGATGGGCCCGGCGTCCGACCCGATGGCGGTGGTCGACAGCAATCTGAAGGTACACGGGATCGACAACCTGTACGTGGCGGACGCGTCCATCATGCCGACCATCCCGCACGCGAACACGAACATCACGTCCATCATGATCGGCGAGCGCCTGTCCGACGTCGTCAAAGGGCTCGTCGCCTAGAGGTTGCGGCGCGGGACACAGAGGAGGCGCGGGACAGTGCAGGCGAGACGTTCCTACGACGTGATCATCATCGGCGGGGGCTCGGCCGGATGCGCCGCCGCCTCGCGATTGAGCGAAGACCCTGACAGGCAGGTATTGCTGCTGGAGGCGGGGCCCGACCCGCAACCCATCCCGGAGGACATCGCCGACGGCAGCCGGGTTGCGCGCGTTGTGCTGGAGTCGCCGTTCGTGATGCTCTACCCGACGCCTCGCTCCGGCGACGGCAGCACGTTCTACAAGGTGAGCGGCCGCGTGATGGGCGGCGGCTCGTCCGTGAACGCGATGGCCGTCGTCCGGCCCACGAAGCACGACCTCGACAACTGGGCGTCGCTCGGCAATCCCGGCTGGTCGTTCGACGACTGCCTGCCGCTGCTGCGCCGCATCGAGACCGATACGGACTACGGCGGCAGCGACCTCCACGGCGAAGACGGACCACTGCACGTCGAGAGGCCATTCAAGGTGGACGGCGAAGACAGCACCGGGCTGACGCGCGCACTGACGGAACGTGCGCTGAGCCTGGGAGTGCCGATGTGCCCGGACCTGAACGTGCCAGCCCCGCGCGGCGTGTTCAGCATGGCCTACAACGTCAAGGACGGCGTGCGGCAGAACACGACGGTCGCGTACCTCGGCCCTGCGCGGGAGCGTCCGAACCTGGACATCGTCTCCGAGGCGCAGGTGCAGTCGCTCTCCATCGCGAACGGGCGGGTGAACGGCGTCGTCTACAAGCGCGAGGGTGCGGTGAGCACGGTGTCGGCGTCCACCGTCGTACTCTGCGCGGGCGTCTATCACAGCCCGCAGGTGCTCATGCTCTCCGGCGTCGGTCCGGCGGGCGAACTGGAGCGGCTCGGCATCCCGGTCGTGAACGCACTGGAGGGCGTGGGTGGGAACTACCAGGACCACGCGACGATTGAGATGACATTCGAGGGCCGCGCCGATTTCACCGAGGACAGCCTGAGCCCCCGCTTCCGGGTGATGTACAGGAGCGACCCCAGCCTGCCGCACGGCAACTTCCACATCTTCCAGCGTCCGCCGACGGACGTGCCAGGGCTGAAGCGGATGATGCCGATATCGGCCAACCTGCTCGAACAGCGCGAACGCGGGCGCATCCGCCTCGTGAGCACGGACCCGGGCGACCTGCCGGACATCGAGGACGCGATGCTCCGCCACCCGGACGACCTGAAGGCGATGACGACGGCGATGGAGTTCATCTACGAGCTGACGCAGCACGAGTCGCTGCAGGAGTTCTACGGCCCGCTCATCTCACCATCGCGGGATGAGGACTGGGGCGAGTTCGCCCGCAACGCGCACGGCAGCTACCACCACGGCGTCGGCACGTGCAAGATGGGCCCGGCGTCCGATCCAATGGCCGTCGTGGACAGCAACCTGAAGGTCCACGGGATCGACAACCTGTACGTGGCGGACGCGTCCATCATGCCCGTCGTCCCGCACGCGAACACCAACGTGACGTCCATCATGATCGGCGAGCGCCTCTCCGACATCGTCAAGGGCATCGTCGCTTAGGGCTTGCCAGACGGCGTCTTGCAAAGACGCGTAATATAGCGGCACACAGAACGAGGAGGATGCCATGACCACCGAGACGCAGACGACGCCCCAGACGTCCACGTTCGCCATCAAGGGCCCGTACCTGTCGGCGGGACGGACGAACATCGACCTTGCTCGCACCGACCTGCTCTGGCTGAGCTTCAAGGTCAACGCGGAGGGCGGCGAGAACGCGGTGCACGCCCACACGGACGAGGACCACGCGTTCGTCATCCTGGAAGGCGAGGTCACGTTCTTCGACGACAAGGGCAACGGGAAGGTGCTCGGCGAGTACGAGGGCATCATGATCCCGAAGGGCGCGTACTACCGGTACCTGAACACCGGCGGGCGGAACCTCTTCATGCTCCGCGTCGGCGCGCAGATGGATACCAGCGAGGGCATCCAGACGCGGGTGAAGCCGGACGGTAACGCCATCCCCGCCGACTCGACCGAGAACTTCCACGTCGACCCCGTGGCCATCGAGGGCCAGTTCTTCGGCGCGAAGTAGGTCGAGCGACAACAGGCCTCAGAACAAGAAGCGTAGCGGGCAGCGCATCGCCGCCTGCTACGCTTCTCTGTCTGTGAAGTTCGGCTGCTCTACCAGCCGATAACGTACTTGGATGCGGCCACCAGCAATGTACCGAAGATGCCCAGGCTGATGGCCTTGATCATGCGGAGCTCGCCCTGCGCCATGCTGATGCGGTCACCGAGTTCGCTTCTCACCCGGTCGATGCGGTCAGCCAATTCCATGTGCTGGCGCTCGTTCTCGAGCGCGTAGTCATGGAAATTGCGAGGTACGTCTTCTGGCGGCGCGGTCGTCACGGCGGTTCCTCTACAGGGGGCGCGTACACGCATGGTAGCAGGGTGGGGGATGTATGCCGCAAGGGGCGTGTGTCACGAATCGGAGTGGGGGCGGTCCTGCCTGTTCCCTCACCCGCTGCGAGATTCCCGCTTTCGCGGGAATGACGAAGTGGGCGGGAATGATGGGAAGGAGCGCTCGCGCCCGCGCCGGGCAATGTCCTCGACCAACTGCGGCAGCGTCTCGTCCGTGTACTCAACGTAGTCGTCGCATTGCAGGGCTTCCACGCCCTTCACCACCTCGGCGTGCAGGTCATCCATGGCGTGTTCTGTCATCGCATGTCACCCCAATGCGCGCCAGACGCGCTCGGTGAGGAGGGGCATGTCGACGCCGCTCACGTCGGCGCCGGAGCGGGCGAGCGCGTCTGCAACGGCGTTCGTGACCGCGACGGGCGCGGCGACGGTCGGGAGTTCGCCGATGCCTTTGATGCCCAGTGGGTTGGTCGGGGAGGGGGTCTGCTGGTTCTCCAGCGCGAACGAGGGCAGCGACTCCGCGATGGGGATGCCGTAGGTCATGAAGCTGGCGGTCTGGGGCTGGCCCGCCGCGGTGTAGAGCATCCCCTCGCTCAGCGCCTGGCCGATGCCCTGCGCGATGCCGCCCTGTATCTGGCCGCGCACGATGACGGGGTTGATCATGGGGCCGCAGTCGTGCACGGCGGCGTAGTCGGTGAGGCGCACGTCGCCGGTGCCCTCGTCCAGCTCCACGACCGCGACGTGCGCGGCGAAGCCAAACGGGTTGGCGGGCAGTTCCCACTCCAGTTCCACGGTGATGCCGTTCGCCGGGATGACGCCGCCTGCCGCCTCCAATCGACGCTTCACCTCCAGCAGCGCCATGTAGGCCGCGTTGCCGCCGACCGCGAGGCCGCGGCTCGACGTCGTGCCACCGCCCGACGCGAGTTCGTCGGTGTCGCCGTGGTGCAGGTCGACCAACTCCGGGGCGATGCCGAGCGTGTCCGCCGCGATCTGCGAGAACGACGTGGCCGTGCCCTGTCCGTGCGGCGATACGTCCGTGACGATGACGACGCGCCCGTCCGGCTTCATCTCGACGCGGGCGAGGCTCTTGCGCACGTTTGCTTTGCCACCGGACGCCTTCGTGACCGTCGCGACGCCGATGCCGGTGCGGAAGGGGCCGCGCTCGGACGCCTGCCGCTCGCGCAGACCGGCGTATCCAGCCATGCCGAGCGCGCGGTCGAATGCGGTGTGGAAGTCGCCGGAGTCGTAGAGGAGGCCGGTGGCCGTCTGGTAGGGGAAGGCGTCGGTGGGGATGAAGTTGCGGCGGCGTATCTCGGCGGGGTCCATGCCCAACTGGCGCGCGGCGTCGTCCATTATGCGCTCGATGGGCACCGCGGCTTCGGGGCCTCCCGCGCCGCGGTAGGGGCCGGTGGGCGGCCGGTTGGTCGTCACGCCGAGGCATTCCACGTCCATCGCGGGGATGGCGTACGGCCCGGCGACGCGCTGCACGGCATTGCCGAGCGGCCCGCCGCTGGACGTGAGGAAGTACGCGCCCATGTCGGCCAGCATGCGGATGCGGACGCCGAGCATCGTGCCGTCCGAACGCACCGCGGCCTCCACGTCCGCGGTGAAGCCGCGACCGTGCGACGCGAGTGTGCTCTCCGAGCGCTGCTCCGTCCACTTGACCGGTGCGCCGAGCTGCACTGCCGCGTAGGCCGCCGCGACCTCCTCCGGCCAGACCTCGATCTTCCGCCCGAAGCCGCCGCCCACGTCCGGCGTGATGACGCGCACGTCGAGGTCGCCGGGGAGCAGCATCGCGAGGAACGTCTTGACGCGGTGCGGCACCTGCGTCGACGTCCAGACCGTGAGCCGTCCGCTCTCCGCGTCCGGCGCGACGATGATGCCGCGGCACTCCATCGGCATCGCGACGAGGCGGGGTATCTCGTACGTCGCCTTCACGATCTCGTCGGCGTTCTCGAACGCCTCGGCGACGTTGCCCGCGCCTGCTTCCGTACGCATCACGACGTTGGTGCCGATGTCCGGGTGCAGCGGGCGCGCGTCCGACGCCGATTCGCGCGGGTCGAGCAGGGGAGGGAGCGGCTCGTAGTCGACGGCGATGCGGTCGCGTGCGTCGTAGGCTTGCGCCCGCGTTGACGCCACGACGATGGCGACGGGCTGGCCGACGTAGCAGACGCGGCCTTTCGCCAGCACGGGGTGCTCGGGGACGGGCGTCTCGCCCATGCCTTCGCGGCGTATCGCGCCGATGTCGGGTATGACGCCGTCCAGGTCTGCGCCGGTGTAGACGACGGCGACGCCCGGACTCGCGAGCGCGTCCGTGGTGTCGATGGAGCGGATGCGCGCGTGCGGCTCGGTGCTGCGGAGCACGGCGGCGTGGAGCATGCCGTCCAGCTGGATGTCGTCGACGAACGTACCGCCGCCGCGCAGCAGCCGCTCGTCCTCCATGCGCGCCATGCCCTGGCCGCGGTAGGTGGTCATGGTTACTCCACCGGCAACACCGGTATGTGCACCTGCACGTACGTGCCCGGAATCTGCTGCCAGCTGATGAAGCGCAGGTCCTCGTCGTGCGGGTTGGTCGTCTCGCTACGCGTTCCGGCGGGGATGCAGGTGAAGTCGCCTGCGCGGACGCGGACGCGCTCCTCGCCGATGACCTCGACGCCCTCGCCGCTGATGTAGTAGCGGACGGCGTCGCCGGAGGTCTGGGGGGCGCCGTTCTCCGTGTGCGCGGGGACGTTCTCCATGAACAGTTGGAACGAGTAGATGTCGAAGCCGAGCTCCGGCGACATGATGTGGTGCCTGCCGGGGCCCCACTCCATGATGGGCGCCTCCTCCGCCGAGACGTGGAGGCGCTTCTGCTCGCGCCTGCGCTGCATCTCCAGCGCGACGCGCCCGAACGCCATCTGCTCCTCCAGGTAACGGAGGTAGAGGGGCCAGGGCTCCAGCTTGCCCAGTTCCTCGTCCGAGAGGTCGCTCACCTCGGGGGCCTTGTGGGGCGCAGTGAAGTGGACGAACGGCGTCGGCACCTGCCGGTAGGTGCCGGGGAACTGCTGCGCGGCGAGGAAGACGAGCGGCTCCGGGTGCGGGTTCTCGGTGCCGTGCCAGATGTTAGCCGGGACGTGGCAGAAATCGCCGCCCTTCACGTCGAACCGGACGTCCTCGATGAGCTCCTGGCCGCCGCCCTTCACGTAGTACTTCAGCGCGTCGCCGTGGGTGTGGTAGCGCTCCGAGCCGCCTGCGCGCCCCGAGGTGAAGACGTGCAGGTTGTGGACGTTGAAGCCGAGCTCCGGCCCCACGATCATGCGCTGGTTCGGCCCGGCGTTCGGCACGTCGGCCTCCTCGGCGGGGACGTGGATGCGCCCCAGCCGCCTGCGCTTGTCGAGCGCGAGCGCGGCGCGCCCGAAGTTCACCTGCTTCTCCATGTAGAGCGCGTACAATTCATCCGGCGTCAACTGCGCCAGCTCCTCCGGCACGATCCCTGCTGTTGTGGCCATCCGTTCCTCCGGTGCGTCTGTGTGGACGCCTGCGCGTGAGGCTAGGTGTCGTGAGGTGGGGTGTCAATGGGGAGTGCCCCCCGCCCGGGGATCAACATCGATGGGCAGGCTGGACCGGACCGGGCTGGTGGGGCGCCTGCGAAGGTTTCAGGGGGAAATGCTGTTCATTTCAGCTCACCCGGCCGGAATCACCTCTGGAAAGGGCCTTCCGGATGAGCTGTTCAACTGCTCAAAACCGCTCATCCGCGGCTCATTCCCTGCTCAGAACTGTTCATTTCAGCTCATTTCTGTTCACCCCGCCGGTGGGGGTTGGGCTGCCGTGTGGGTCCGTCGCTCCGCTCATGGGAACAGCGTACGCGGGCAGGGGATGATGGGGGAAGGGGCGGGTGTCACAGTTGAGGGCGAACAGCCTACTGCACCAGGGAGTCGAGGGCGCTCAGTCCACTGACATCGTAGAGGAAGGACTTCGCATCCTGGTCGAACGCCTGGACGCGAAGGATGAGGGCGCGTATCGCGCTAGGACTCCCGTGCCTGTACCAGTCAACGTATCCCGCATTGTGGATGGAGTTGATCAACTGCCGGTCTCGCATTTCACCCCAGCTTGCAGAGCTCCTCGATGGCCTCTCCGTCGAAGCCTTCGGCGCGCGGCCTGATGAGGTCTACGGTGCGGAGCTTGTAGGAGGCGGGGCGGGCCGCCTGCGGGGGCTCCGTGCCTTCCATGAGGTCTCTGGCTGCGCGGATCAGGGCCCGGCGCACGCGGATGATGGCGGAGTCGGACGAGCCGAGGTGCTCCTCCGTCCTGTCGACGATGCTCCCCATGCCCTCCTGTGCGGCGAGGTCCTGCGCCTGGAGCGACTCGATGCCGGTGAACGTCTCCGTCGCCTGGCGCTCCCGGTCTATCAGGTAGTCGTTGGCCATCGTCTGCACCGGCATGAAGGTTCCCGGAACGACGGCCCCGCTGAACGCCTCGCAGGCGTCACGCTCACTTTCCGTCAGGGGCGATTCCAGCGCCCAACTGACCGAGAAGACGGCGGTGGTGTAGTCGTCGACCGCAGACCAGATGAGTCCTCTGCCTAGGCGAGTCTCGCCGTCTGCCCGCACGCCGCCGAAGATGTTCGCGTGCGGGAGCAGCCAGTGCGTGATGCGCCAGTAGAAGCTGTCCTCTTCGGCGTCGCGCTGCGTCCCGATCATCACCCCGTAGTCGGTGTCGCGGAGGTAGAAACGGGGAGAGAGGTCACTGATGAAGTACTCGACCAGTCTCGAATCGAACTGGAGCCTGGAGCGCAGGCTGTCGAAGAACCCGTCCGTCCGTCGGAACGCCGGAACCGTGGTGTGCAGGTAGTTGGAATGGCAGGAATCGATGCCGCCCTCTAGCCCCTGCACCCAGTTCGCGAACTCGTACCGCTTGGTCACGTAGACGTGGCCCTCCGGCAGCCCGATCCACTCGATGCCCGGCAGTTCCGGTTGCAGCTCCGGCGGGCCGAGGTAGGCGAAGACGACCCCGTTCGTTTCGCGGCACGGGTAGCTCGTCGTTCGCACCTTGGAAGCGAAGTTGCTGCCCGCGGGTTCGCTGGGCATGTCGACGCACTGGCCGTCGATGTCGTATTTCCATCCGTGGTAGATGCAGCGCAGGCCGTCCTCCTCGTTGCGCCCGAAGAAGAGGCTCGCTCGCCTGTGAGGGCAAGCCTCGGCCAGCAAGCCCACGCGGCCATTCGTGTCGCGGAACGCCACGAGGCGCTCGCCCATGAGCCGCACTCGCACGGGAGGACAGTCGGGCCTCGGCAACTCGCTCGACAGCAGTACGGGGTGCCAGAAGCGTCGGAGCAGGTTGCCCATCGGCTGGCCCCTGCCGACGCGGGTCAGGAGTTCGTTGTCCTCGACGCTCAGCATGGGGAGATGATACCGAACTCACACCGTGCTGGCTCTACCGTTGAGCGAGTGCGTCTTCGATGTCCGTGAGGGCGAAGTCTTCGCCCTTGAACAGCAGGGACTCGCCGCTGGTCTCCGCCAGTGCGTAGGCGAAGCAGTCGCCGAAGTTGAGCCCCGCAGGGTGGTTGCCCTTGCCGAAGCGCCGCCATGCCTGCCGCGCGGCGTATGCGTGCTCGACAGTCACCGGGGCCAGTTCGATACTTGAGGCTTCTATGAGAACGTCAAGGGACTCTCCCCTTGCGGGCCCATCTCTACTCTCAATGACCATAGCCGCCTCCACAAAGCTGACGACCGACATCCGGCAGTGTGCAGCATCAGCTAACGCCTCTTCATACCGCACCGCATCGCTTTCGCGGAACAAGATGGCGACCACCGCCGACGTATCGACGATCACTTCGGCAGCCCCCGCTCATCGTAGAGCAGTTCGGCGTGGTCTATCGGGGGCCCGCTATCGGGGAACAGCGCTGCGTACCGCTCCGCCACGGCGCGAATCTTCCGGAGCCGCTCCTCGGCGCTGCGCTGGTGCCTCTCGCGCTCCAGCCGCTCCCGGAGCGCGACCGTTATCGCGCCGGTCATGGTGTCGTTGGTGAGTTGGGCCAACTCACCCGCCAGCCTGCAGGTCTCTTCGTTCTTGATGTTCAAGCTCATCGGAACGCCCTCAGGGTAGAAACCCCTGCCACGATTCTACCATGCGTGGGGCACTGATAATGCAAAGAATTTGGCTTGACAACTAACGATTTTATCGGTAGGTTGCCTACCATGAGCACAGAACACAACACCGCAAAGCAGATCATCGACCGGTTTGGAGGGCAGTCCGCGCTTGCGGGACTGCTGGGCAGGCGGCAGAGCACGGTGCAGCACTGGGCCCGGACGGGGAGGATCCCCGCGCAGTGGCACGGGACGCTGATGGACCTCGCCCACAGGCGCGGCATCGCTCTCGACCCGAGTGACTTCATCGAGTCGATCTCGAACGGCGTCGAGCCGGCGGACGGCAAGCTCGGTGTCTTGATGGTGGGGCTGGGGGCTGTGTCGTCAACCGTCATCGCGGGCGTCGAGCACATACGCCGCGGCACGGGTGAGCCCGTCGGATCGCTCACGCAGATGGCGACCATCCGGCTCGGCAGGCGCACGGACAGCCGCGCCCCGTTCATCAAGGAGTTCGTGCCGCTCGCAGAGCTGGACCAGTTGGTCTTCGGCGCGTGGGACCCGATCCCGGACAACGCGTACGAGGCTGCGCTCAGGGCTGGCGTGCTGGACAGGAACGACGAGATCGAACCCATTGCCGACTACCTCCGCTCCATCGAACCGATGCCGGCGGTCTTCGACCAGGACTACGCGAAGCGCATCGAGGGCACGAACGCCAAAACCACCGCGAGCAAGCTCGACGCCGTCGACGCCATCCGCCAGGACATGCGCCGGTTCAAGGAAGAGAACGGGTGCGACAGGCTAGTGATGATCTGGTGCGCCTCCACCGAGAAATTCATTACCGAGGAAGAGATACACGAGGACATCGAGAGCTTTGTGTCCGCGCTCCATGCGAACCACCCGAATATCGCGCCATCGATGATCTACGCCTACGCCGCGCTGCAGGAGGGCGTGCCGTACATCAACGGGGCGCCGAACCTCTCGACCGACATACCCGCGCTGGAGCGGCTTGCGCGGGAGAAGTCTGTGCCCATCTGCGGCAAGGACTTCAAGACCGGTCAGACGCTCGTGAAGACCGTCATCGGGCCGATGCTGAAGGCGCGGATGCTGGGGCTGAGCGGCTGGTTCTCCACCAACATCCTCGGCAACCGCGACGGCGAGGTGCTGGACGAGCCCGAGAACTTCCGCACCAAGGAGGAGTCCAAGCTCGGCGTTCTGGAGCACATCCTGCAGCCGGAGACGTACCCCAGCCTCTACGGCGACGCCTACCACAAGGTGCGCATCAACTACTACCCGCCGCGGGGCGACGCCAAGGAGGGCTGGGACAACGTCGACATCTTCGGATGGCTGCGGCATCCCATGCAGATGAAGATCGACTTCCTCTGCTCCGACTCCATCCTCGCCGCGCCCATCGTGCTGGACCTCATCCTGTTCATGGACCTGGCACGGCGCGCAGGGATGGGAGGCATCCAGGAGTGGCTCTCGTTCTACTTCAAGAGCCCGCAGCACGCGCGGAACCTCTACCCGGAGCACGACCTGTTCATCCAGCAGACGAAACTGAAGAACACGTTGCGCTGGATGATGGGCGAGGAGCAGATCACCCACCTCGGCCTGGAGTACTACCACCAGGACTAGAGATGGAGATTTCGACAGGCGACAGGGACCTCCGTGCCCTGTTCGTAGACATCGTTATCGCGAATGAGACTATCCGTGCTCTGACGGACCGGTTGGTGGAACTGGGACTGCCGGACTGCTATGTCGCCGCCGGGTGCCTCTGTCAGACCGTCTGGAACCACATCAGCGGGCTGCCCCTGTCCCACGGCATCACCGACTACGACATCTTCTATTGCGACCTCAGCGACCTCAGTTGGGAAGGGGAGGACCGGGTTATCCGGCGTTGCGCGGCGGCCTTCGCAGACCTGGATGCTGACGTGCAGGTCCGCAATCAGGCCCGTGTACACCTCTGGTATCCCGAGAAATTCGGCGTTCCCCAGGAGCCGTTGCTCAGTACCCGCGAGGGCATCGACGGCTTCCTCACTCGATGCTCTGCCCATGGACTGCGCAAGGCGGCAAGTGGCTACGACGTGTACGCCCCGTTCGGTTTCGACGACGTCTTCGCGATGGTCGTCCGCCCCAACTATGTGCATGACTTGCCGTTGCAGTACCAGGAGAAGGCCGACCGCTGGAAGCAGGCCTGGCCTCGTATCGCAATCATGCCATGGGCTCGCTCTGCCCGATTCGGAGGTAGCGGCGAGGAAGCCTTACAATAATCCCGTTATGTTGGGAATCGAATGACTGACAAGACCGAAACCTCGACCCCTCCCCAACTCGTCATCTTCGATTGTGACGGCGTGCTGGTCGACAGTGAGCCCATGACCTCTCGAGCTATGCAGCGCGTCCTCGCGCACTGTGGCCTGCAACTGGGGTTGGACGAGGTACAGGGGCGCTTTCACGGTATCTCCAATGGTCAGATCCACGATACGGTGCTGGCGCATTGGGGCGTGCGGTTGCCAGACGACGTCGTGAGCCTGTTCGAGGAGGCCGAGAGAGTCGCTGCCGAAGATGGATTGCCGGCCATCCCTGGTGTCGCTGACGCAGTGCGCGCGGTCGCCGCTTCGGGGACCGCCATCTGTGTGGGTTCGAACGGTTCTCCTGACGCGATAGCGCAGCGGCTGAGGCTCACCGGTCTCTACCATTGGTTCGAAGGGCGGATGTTCAGCGCCGCAATGGTGGCGCGCGGCAAGCCCCATCCGGATGTGTTCCTCCATGCCGCGGAGACGATGGGATTCGCTCCGCCGGAGTGCATGGTCATCGAGGACAGCGATGCAGGGGTTCAGGCAGCCTTGGCAGCCGGGATGAGGGTGCTGGCATACGAGGCGAGTCCGGCCAGTGACGTCGCCGACGCGAGGGGAGTTGTGCGGTTCACCGACATGGCCTTGCTGCCTGCACTGCTCGGGATCGACGGAATGGGACAGGCGCAATGAATCGAGGAGTCACCTGATGCCACCCCTGTACACCGCCGCGTTCTTTGACCTCGACAACACGCTCTGGGACCGCGACGCGGCCATCCGCGCGACCGGCCGCCTGCTGCACGAGACCTGGCCCGCCGTGCGCGACGCCACGACCGCAGAGGACGCTGCAGCGAAGTTCGCTGCATTCGACGAAAAAGGCCTGGCTGGGAGGGAGCGACTGATGGCGCGCACCCTTGCCGAGTGGCCGGGCATCGGGCTTTCGCACGATGAACTGGCCGTGTGGTATCTGAGGGAGTCGCGCTCCGTCACACCCCGGGACGATGACGTGCTTGCGCTGCTGCTCGACCTGAACGCCGCAGGCGTGCCGTGGGGAATCGTCACCAACGGGCCATCGTCGGGGCAGCACGCGACCATCAGGTCACGTGGACTGGAGGGACTGACCCGGTGCGTCACGGTCTCGGAGGAGGTGGGCCATCGCAAGCCTCACTCCGAAGTATTCCACGCGGCGCTGGATTGCCTGGGCGAATCGCCGGGCCGCGACGTACTCTTCGTCGGTGACGACGTGGCTGCGGACATGGTCGGCGCGAAGGGCGTGGGGCTCTCGACCGCGTGGGTGGTGAAAGGACAGTCGTGGCCGGACGGCATCGAACCGCCCGACCATCATGTTGCGCACGTCAGCGAGGTCAGGCCGCTCCTGTTGAGTGTGTGAGTGTGTTGGGAACGGCCTCGTCCATAGATTCTCTCGTGCTTCCGTACCAGTATCCTTGGGCCATGAAAATGGCAGAGCATCCGCGCACCCGGGCGAACCCTGCAACCCGAGGCCGTTCTGATTCATGAACACGCAAACCGACTCCTCTCCACATCGCGCTGGAATCGCCGAATGGACCGATCCCGCAGGCCTGCGTCATGCGGCAGCGGTTTCCGTGTGGGGGCGCTGGTTGATCCTGGCCGTCGCCCTGGTCCTGATGGCTTACCGGCCGGACTATACGCTTGCCATCCAGGTCTCCTATTCCCTCCTCGCTCTGCTTGCGATGTCCTACAACGCCTACGTCCACTTCCTGGTGCGGACCGGCAGGAACGTGCGGTGGCAGAGTCTGCTCGTTCTGAGTGCGATGGACGTGGTCCTCATCACGGGGGGCACTGCCGTTGGTGGAGAGCTGGGGACGTTATGCTTCCTGCTGTATTACCCGGCCCTGGGCATGTTCGCCGCCGTCTTCTCTTCTTTCAGGATCAGCTTTGCGTGGGTAACGATGACTGCCGTCCTTTACGGCGTCGTGGCCCTGACGACCGGAGAGGGGCTCGATGTAGCTGCGAAGGAAGAGAAGGTGCTGATCGCGAGGATCACCGCTATGTATGGAGTGGTGGTAGTGGTCACCCTGATCGCCGGGTTCGAACGTGTCAGGAGACTGGAAGCCGTTGAACGGGTGCGGGAGCAGGAGCGGGAACGCCAGCTCCAGATGGAACGGCTTCAGCTCTCGCAGATCATCCATGACACCATCGCCCAGTCCGCGTACGTGCTCAGGCTCGGCATCGAATCGGCGATAGCCGCCGAGGACCCGTCGAACCGGGAGCAGGTCGCGCGGCTCCGTGCGATGCATGAGTTGTCGAGGTCCACGATGTGGGAACTCAGGCACCCCATAGACATCGACCTTATATTCAGAGGCAGGGAACTCGGCACGGTGCTCGAGGCGCATGCGGCGACGTTCACCAACATCACCTCGATCCCCACCGAAGTGGTGTGCTCCGGCGAGGAACCTCCGCTCTCCACGGTGACCCGCGGGCTGCTCTTCGCCATCGCGCATAACGCACTGGCGAACGCGCTCCGGCACGCGTCGGCCAGCAAGGTCACCATCACGCTCGACTTCAAGGACAACGCCCTCCGCATGTCGATATCCGACGACGGCATCGGCCTGCCGTCCGATTACGCTGAGCACGGCCGTGGGTTCACGAGTATGGAAACGGACGCCGAGCAGATGGGAGGGACGCTCGAGGTGTCTTCAGGCCAGTCGGGGCGCGGTACGGCCGTAACCTGCGTGGTCCCGTACGAGGAGGATCCGGACGCTTCGTGAGGACACCGGCGGTACGCCCTACCGCACCGGGCGTCTGTACCAGCCTGCCCAGAACGCCTTGCGGCGGCGGAACAGCGCGGTGAAGAGTGGGTTTGTCCAGAGCAGCGTCTTCCACAGCGGCCACTTGTCGAAGCGCCGCGCCGACGCCTGCACACGTGGCTGCTCGATGAACCGAACCACGCCGCCCGCGCTCCTGGCGAGCCGCTCCATGCTCCTGTAGAAGTCCACGTCTTCGCCTATCCACGCCTGCTCGGCGTAGCCCCCGACCTGCTCGAAGACACTCCTGCGACAGAACTGCGTTGCGCCCTGTACCAGCCTCATCCGGCGTCCAAGCAGCCGCCACGCACTCAGGTAGAGCCGCATGGACCGCCGGCGGGGTTGGTACTCGACGTCTACGCCGCCGCCGATGCAGGACGGGTCGCTCATCGCGTCGTGGATGGCCTCGAGGAGGGCAGGGGACACGAGCGCGTCCGCGTCGACGAACACCAGCACGTCGCCCTGAGCGTGACGCGCTCCTGCGTTGCGCGCCCGCGCGATGCCCTGCACCGGCTCGTGCACGACTGCCGCGCCCGCGGTGCGAGCGATAGCGGCGGTATCGTCGGTGCTGTTGTTGTCGACTACGACCACCTCGACCTCGGCGTCGGAGTGGGTGTGCAGGTGCTCCGCAGCGACTTGGATCGCGTTCACTGTCGCCGGGAGGTAGTCCGCCTCGTTGAACGCGGGGACGATGATGGTGAGGTTCACTGGGTTGCGGCGCGCATCGCGTCGAGGTCGCCGTCCCAACCGATTCCGCGCATGGAACGGACCTCGTCGAGCGACGCAGATTCACCCGCCAACGTCCGCAGGGCGAAGCTAACCGCTTCTTCCCTCGTGGCGAGCCGGTACCGCCGCATCACCTCGGCGCATGCAGCGTCGTCGATGTCGATAGTGGTGCGTGCCATGTGGACATTTTCGAACAGACTCTGGGCTACATGGAAGCACCAGGTGTCACAATCCCTCTGCATACGCTGAATGGAACGTGTCCACGCCTGCGCGGAGGGTGCCGTCCGGGTCGCGGACGATGGCGACGGGGCTCGCGAAGCTGGCGAAGCCGCCCTGTACGTGGCCTTCCCCGATGACCTGGATGCGGTGGCCGCGCCGTTCGAGCTCCGCGACCACGTCGGCGGGAAGGTCCCGGTGGACGAGCGTGGCGGGTTGGGAACAGTCGGCGCGCGGGGCGTCGATCGCCTCCTGCGGGCCCATGCCGTAGTCGACCACCTTGGAGATGAGCTGCGTAACGCAGTTCGTTATGCGGCGTCCTCCGGTCGCGCCTACCGCCATGCGGACGCCGTTGCCGTCCAGCACGAGGGCAGGAGTCATGTTGTTGAGCGGGTACTTGCCCGGCATGATCGAGTTCACGCGCCCCGGCACGGGGTCGAACCACATCATGCCGTTGTTCATTACGATGCCGGTGCCCTTCGGCACGAACCCGGAGCCGAAGCCCGCCATGAGCGTGTTCGTGAGCGACACCGCGTTGCCTTCGCCATCGATGACGCACAGGTGCGTCGTGCCGGAGTCGAGCGCTGGTGCGCTCGCGGGCAGAGGTTCGCCGGGCACGCCGTCGTCGAACGCCCACGGGTCGCCCGGCTCGGCGGAGCCGAGGCGCTGCATGTCGATGAGGCCACGCCGCAGGTCGGAGTAGCCGTCGGAGACGAGTCCCTGCCACGGCGCGCTGACGAACGCAGGGTCGGCGAGGTAGGTGAAGCGGTCGGCGTAGGCGAGGCGGGCGCTGCAGATGTAAGCGTGGAGCGCGTCGGGCGAGTTGTGGCCCATCGATTGCACGTCGAAGCCGTCCAGCAGGCGCAACGTCATCGCTGAGGTGGTTCCGGCGCAAGCGAACGGTGGCACGCGTACGGTGCAATCGCCGTACGAGAACTCCAGGCCACCTTCCCAGACGAATGGGCGATACCCCGCGAGGTCCCGCTCGGAGAGGATGCCGCCGTTGTCGCGGATGCCGGACACGAGCGCGCCAGCGACGTCGCCGGCGTAGAACGCCTGCGGGCCGTCGCGCCCGACAGCCTCAAGCACGTCGGCGAGCTCCGGCTGGCGGAGGAACGCGGGAGTAGTCGCGTCGCCGGCAGGGAGCCGCCCATCGGGCATGAGGATGCGGCGCAACTCCTCGAACGCGAAGAGGCGGTGCAAGAGGAGCCCCCACGAGTAGATGTTCTCCCAGCCGGGCGAATGGCCGTCCCGCGCGAGCGACACCGCGGGCGCAAGCACCTCGCGCAGCGGCAGCCTGCCGAACAGCTGGTGCGTTTCGCACAGCCCCGCTACCGCGCCGGGAGTCGCGATGGACCGCGGTCCATCGAGGTTCTCGTTGTTGACGACGCCGGGCCAGCCGAAGTTGCCAACCGCGGCCTCGCCGGTGAGCTCGTACATGTCCGGGCGGGCGTCGAGCGGCCCGCGCATCGGGAAGCCCACGACGCCGCCCCTGCCGCCGACCTGGTAGACGAGATAGCCGCCTCCGCCGATGCCGCTCGACTCCGGCTCCACCACGCCGACGGCGAAGCACGCCGCGACCGCAGCGTCGACCGCGTTGCCGCCCATCTCGAGCATCTGCAGCCCTGCCCGCGTAGCGTGGACGTCCTTCGTCGCCACCATCCCTCGCGACGCGCGCGCCTCGCCCTTACTGATGGTCATCCGGGTTGGTGTGGCGTCGGTCATCGTGCGTCTCCGGTGGAGGGTGGCGGGAGTGTAGCACGGGGTAGCGCAGAGGAATGACCGGCTGATATGACCATGGTCATGACCATGGTATACTCGCTACAGACTGACCGCGAGGGCGTGAGATGGCAACAGGGACGAAGACCATCAAGGCATCCGAGTTCAAGGCGAAGTGCCTGCAACTCATGGACGAGGTCGCCGCCACCGGCGAGGAGATCGTCATCACGAAGAACGGGCGTCCGGTTTCGAAGCTCATGCCATACCGGGAGAAACCGAAGAGTTGGTTCGGCGTCGATCGTGACAAGATCGTGATACTCGGTGACATCGTTGAACCCATCGACGTGGAATGGGAGGCCGAGTCCGGCAGGAACTGGGACGACCTGCTTTGATGCTGCTGGATACGCACACGCTGCTCTGGGTGAGGCTTGGGGGCGGTCGACTGGGCCGGCAGGCGCGTAGAGCGATCGACCGCGCGGTGCAAGCGAGAGACGTGGCCGTGTCTGCCATCTCATTCTGGGAATTGGGGATGCTGCAGGAGAAGGGACGGCTCGCTGTCCTGCAGGACATCGCCTCTTGGCGCGAGGAGCTTCTTGAAGCCGGACTGGTTGAGATATCTGTCACCGGGATCATCGCCGCACGAGCCGGAGTTCTGCCAGATCTCCATGGCGACCCTGCCGACCGCATCATCATCGCTACTGCTCTTGAGGGGCACCGGCTTGTGACAAGCGATCGGCGCATCCTGGACTGGCCCGGCAATCTGAACCGCCTCGACGCTACTGCGTAGGCGGAGCCGCTCCAATCCCCTCTCACTCCCCCGCCGTATCGAGGCCGAAGTTGGCGCGCCAGGCCATCTCGATGCGCTTCATGTTCTGCACGGAGAGCGGGCCCTTGCCGGAGCAGGCGGCGTTCTCCTCGACCTGGCGGGCGTCCGAGAAGCCGCCGAGGACCGTCGACACCCCGTTGAGCGAGAGCACGAACCGGAGCGCGGCCTCGGCGAGGTTGTGGTCGTCCTCCTGCGTGTCGGGACTGAGCTTCCGCGAGAGGAACCTCAGCGCACGGGCGCAATGGAGCCCCTCCGCGTCGACCTCCGGGCTGCGCGACCCTCTGGCGAGGGGGTGCGCCGCGCCCCCTTCCGCCGCGTTGTCGGTCAGGAACCAGCCTGCCAGCGGGGAGTAGATCGCGGCGCCGACGCCGCGCGCTGCCGCATAGTTCAGGATGCCGTCCCAGTCGGCGTCGAAGCGCATCCCGTCGGGCTTGATGCCTGCCGACGGGTTGAGCAGGTTGACCGAGACGTTGATGAGGCTGAAGACGCCGGTGTCGATGAGCTGACGTGCAGCGTCGCCGTCGCCGCCCCGCGTGATGAAGCCGATGAAGCGCGCCTTGCCGCTCTTCTGAGCGCGCTGCAGGCCTTCCAGCGCGCCGCCGGGCCTGAGGTAGTCCTCGATCCAGAGCCGGGCGTAGGCGCGGCCTGAGAGTTCGGGACGCTCCATGAGCGGACCGTTGTGTATCTGGAGGAAGTCGACGTAGTCGACGCCGAGGCGTTCCAGGCTTTCGTCGAGCGAGCGGGTTACGTGACCGGCGATGTCGTCCAGGTTGTCGGCGCGCACCTCGATCTTCGTGGTGAGGTACGGCCGGAAGGCGAGCTCCTTCATCAGCCGTCCGAGGTTCGTCTCCGAGACGCCGTCGCCGTAGTCGGGCGACTGGTCGAAGTAGTTGATGCCCAACTCGATGGCGCGCGCGACGGCCTCGCGCTGCTGCTCGGGCGTGCCCCGCACCATCAGCCCGGCGTTGCCGCCTCCGCCGAACCCGATCTCAGAGACTTCGACGCCGGTGTTGCCAACCTCTCGGTATTCCAACGTTGCCCTCCTCTTACGCTTGCTCAGGGGCGGAGAGAGTGTACCGCACGGGCAGGCGTCCCACGATGTTCACCGAACGACCGGGAATGAGCGCCGCCTGCGCAACCGCGAGCGCTGATGTTCCGCAATGAGGCATGCCAGTCACTCGTGCGGACGGGCCGCCAGAGGAACGCCCGCGAAGAACCCTGTAACAATCTGCAACATTCCGCAACATGCCACCTCTGAGTCCCGCCCTGTGCGTTTGGTCTGAGTGAGACATTTCGGGACATTCTGCGCCACTGCCCTCCTGAACGGCCCCAACGGTTCGCGCCGGGCGCCCGGCCTCGCATCAGGAACCATAGTAGGGCGGGGCGGGGTGGGCGCGTAAGGGGCGCGTGTCAGTGGGCTCGTGGTTCGACAGGCTCCCCACGCGATACTGATTTCATAAACCGACGCCCCAGCGCAACCTCCGCCACGTCCGCTCCCCCTATAGGACTGTCCTCCGGGGTCGGAACCGCGTAGTGGATCGTAGCACGCCCCGGACGCACCACGATCTCCCTGATGAACGTCCGCAGGAACGCCTTCGTCTCCGCAAGCCCGCTCTCCAACAGCCACTCCCCCATCTCTCTCGCATACGCCGCCACCACCTCCGCATCCTGCACCCCCGCCAGCCGCGCGTCCAGCTCAATCCGAGCCTCATCCGCAGCACGCTCCAACCGCTCCTGGCTCTCCTGGTGGTGACGGATGCGCGGAAGGATGTCCTCCACCGTCATATCCGTCTTCTCCACCAGCTGCCACAGCCGGTCCATCCGCTGGCGAACCTCCCGCAGCTCAAGCTCCGCAGCCTCCAGCCGCTCACGCTCCCCCGCGATCACATTGTCCATCTCCTCGTTCACCATCCGCACGAGGTCGCGCATGTTGCTCTCGGTCAGGATGTGCTCGCGTATCTGCTCGATGATCAGGCGCTCGAACCGCTTCGCGCGCAGTCGCGGCGTCGCGCACGTCCCCTTCCCCCGGTTCAGCAGCGAGTGGCACACGTAGTAGGTGTACCGGCCCCCGTGCGCCTCCGACGCGCTCAGCGCCCTCCCGCACGCCTCGCACTTCAGCAGCCCGCTCAGCAGGTACGGGCTGGCGATGCGTCTCGGGTGCACGCTCTTGGGTGCGCGGGAGACCAGCATCCGCGCGACTCGCTTGAACTCCTGCTGGCTGACGATGGCCGGGAAGGCGTTCTCCACGCGCACCGGGGGCACGTTATCCTTCGCCCTCGTCCCCCACACCAGCGTGCCCGTGTACACCTCGTTGGAGAGCATCCGGTAGATCGTAGCCTTCAGCCACTTCGCCCCGAACGGGCTCGGCACGCCGTCGGCGTTGAGCGCCTTGGCGATGTCGAGGGTTGTGGAACCGTGCAGCGCCATGTCGAACATGCGACGCACCACCGCATCTGCGGGCGGGTTCAGCTCCAGCTTGGGCCGCTTCTTCACGCCGTCCTGGACGTGGACCTTCCGGTAGCCGTAGGGGGCGAGGGTGGGCATCCAGAAGCCGCGAGAGGCGGACTCCCGCATCCCCCGCAATACCTCCTGCGCGAGGTTCTCACTGTAGAACTCGTCGACGCTCTCGATGATGGCCTCCATCAGCTTGCCGGTGGGGGTGTCGTCTGAGTGCTCGGTGATGGAGACGACGCGGATGCCCTTCTTGCGGAGCATGGACTTGAAGGCGACGGCGTGCTCGCGCTTGCGGGTGAAGCGGGAGAACTTCCAGACGAGGATGACCTCGAAGGGTGAACTGGGCCTGCTGCCCTCGTCGATCATGCGGCGGAACTGGGGCCGGTCTGCGACGCGTCCGCTCTCGGCTTCGTCGACGTACTGGCGGACGATGATGAAGCCGTTGCGCTCTGCGTACTCCCGGAGCGCGCGGAGCTGGGCAGCGACGGAGAGGTCGACGTCCTGCCGGTCGCTGGAGACGCGTGCGTAGACGGCTGCGGCGGTCGGGGTCTGTCGTTCGGTCATGGGAGGCGCTCCTTTTGCACATTGCTGCTAGCCCGAGGGGGCGTGGAATCAATGGTCTGATTCCCCCGGAGCGCCGGTCAAGGGGCAAATGTCACTATCGGGAGGACACGGAGCCCTTGGCAGACACTGCCTTCTGTGGATGGCAACTCGGGCCGAGGAGCGAGTCATGCCCGAGGGCGGCGACCAGAACGAGACTGCGCGGTGCGCAGAGGGACTCCCCTGGAGAGGTGCAGTTCGGCGGTGTCCGGGGGCGCGAGGGTCCCTTCTCGGGTTACCCATGTAGTCCCAGGATCAGAGGTTGAACCACGCCCGCAGCTTTGCGATGCGTGACTTCGGGCGGGCCTTGCGCCGTGCAGCGCGACGCTTGCCTTCCTCGCGCAGCTGGGACGACGTCATCTCTTCTGGCGGGTTCTCCTGCTTGTCGACGCCGTACAGCGCTTCTGCCTGATTGCCCAGGCCCATGCGGCGCAACTGGTCGGCAGTCGTGGAGGAACTCGTAGGTGCTCCTGCTGTGATGGATGCGCTGTCAAGGCATCGAGTCAGTCCTTTCGGAGGAGAGCGGGATGATCTCTCCGGCAGGCGAGTCCGGGAGCTCGCCTGCGAATGCCCCGTGTCCTCCTGTCCGCGCAGTCCCTTCTGGCGCCAGCCGGCCCGCCCGGACATCCATGTATGCCGCTCTTCTTGTTGCCCGGACGCCGGCTTCCGACTCCTCCTCCTCCTTCACTCCTGAAACGGACTAGCGAAGATACTGTTTCGGATGGTGAATAGTCAAAGTCCAGACAGATGGTCACCTAATTATGCACTTGATACTTACCTATAGTTCACCCACAACGGTGCGGTTCTCGCTATAATGCGTGCCGCCAACTGTGCACGAGAGGCCCGCCCTGGCAAAACGCGCCGTCGCCGCCATCCTCCGGGAAGCTCGCAGCACCGGGCAGACCTCGACGCCGCATTCCGCCGTCCCCAGCGGGACCCTGGCGCAACGCGCATGAGCCGCCTGGACAAGCTTCTGCTGGGCGGAGCCGTGCTGGTACTGGTCGTCGTCTACTCGCTCATGATCTACTCGATGTAGTCGTTCCGAGCGGAACGTATTCGCGGCCCTGCAGGAACACCGCAACCCCCAGGCATTCCCACGGGCGAACTCCATGCGCGCTCCCCAAGGAGATGCCAACGCCCGAATCGGTCGCGGCGACCGCTCCCCCGAACACATGGCGTGATGGGGCGCGTAGGCAAGCAGGCGCACGGGAGGACATTGCCCTCCGTCTTGCCACATCCTGGCAATCAATATCTATCACTGTCCTGTTCGCGTCGGATACCCCTACTATTCACATACGACCGCGCGCGCATGCTAGAGTGTCGGCCGGGACGATGTTCGTCGGGAATCACACGACGGGTACACCAGCTTGACAGAGGTGTGCCCTCCCGCCGCCGCGACGCTCCCGGGGACACCCCCGGACCGTCCTCCCCTCATCCGGCGGGCACAGCCCAGGCCCGTGGCGGCAACGACCGCGACGCGGTCCATCCTTCGTCAGGAGTTGAGCTGATGCAGATCCAGGAACGACTCATCGTACCGGGCCTTGGCGTCGTGATCGTGCTGTCCGCCTTCATGCTCGGCGTGCCGCTGGTCTACAAGTTGATTCTGGGGCTTCTCGGGCTGGCGGCAGCCGGGACGTACTTCGCGCCCCGGCAGGTCCAGGTGGAGATACGGGTGGCGGTAGCCGCGCTGGGCCTGATCATCCTGCTCATCGTCATTTCCACGGCGTTCTGGCTGACCCTGCTGTCGTTCGGCGCGATCGCCGCCCTGCAGTTCCCGCATCGCCGCGAGTTGCAGTGGAACCCGGCCACCATCGCATGGCTGGGCACGGTGCTGAAAGCCGCCCAGGCGCGCCGGTCCGGCCGGGTTGACGGCGGCGCCGGTGCAGAGGCGGGAGCTGCAGCCGCAGCCAGAGACGGCGAGAGCGCGCAGGCCCCGGCGCCGCCGGGGGCCAGCGCCTTGCCGGGGTTCGTCCGCGTGAACGCGGCCGGCATCAGTGGCCTCGTCGCGGGCGTGCTGGTCCTGATGAGCGTCTTCTTGCCCTGGTTCGGCTTCCTCATCTCCGCCTCCGGCGAGACGGCGGGCGGCTTGAACTTCACCCTCAGAACGGCATCCGGGGAGTTCGAGCTGCCCGCGTTCGGCCTGTTCTTCTTCACTCTGATCGCCCTGGGTCTGTTGAGCATCGTCTCGATCGTGTTGCCCCGCGTCGTGGCGGCGATCATCGCTGGCGCAGGCCTGGCGGTCACTCTCACCTCGTACCTCTATGTCGTCGGACTGATCCAGAACGAGGCCGATGAGCTGAGCGACATCGGCGTCGGCGTGACCGCGGTTCCCGCTATTGGTGCGCTGTTAGCGGGACTGTGTTTCCTGGTCATGTTCGTGCTCCAGCTCATTCCCAAGGCCAACGCGTCCAGGGGCGCTGGCTGATGCGGTCATCCACATCCCCAAGGCAATACGGACACCAGGTGGACGGCAGGGAACACTAACGGTCAGGCCGGCCCCGGTACACGAAAAACGACTTGAGCGGGGAGATACCGCCGGAGCTGGGAACCTTTCCGACCTGGGTGACCTGCCCTTCTGCCCGTGAGTCCCCGGACGCTCTGCCCCTAGCAACGATAGGAGGTCACGATAATGACGCGTACAGGAACGACGAGACGGCTTGGCCTGCTGGGCATTGTCCTTGCGCTGGCACTGCCGGCACTCCTCATGGCCTGTGGCGACGATTTGCCGGACGCCGGCGGAGACCGGGCTACGCCCACGACCCGGACGGAGGCGGCCACTGCGGCCGCAACGCCGGGGGATGCGCCCACGGCCACCGCTGCGCCGCGAGCTACGGCGACGACAGCGCCGCTGATCACCATCGAGCGGGGCTCGGTTGAAGAGGACAGGGAAGCGCTGGTTGCCCTCTACAACGCCACGGACGGCGAAGGCTGGGATGACAGCGACAACTGGCTGAGCGACGCGCCTCTTGGCGACTGGCACGGCGTCGACACCGACGACAACGGCCGAGTCACAGTGCTGAACCTCCAGAACAACGGTTTGAGCGGGGAGATACCGCCGGAGCTGGGCAGCCTCGCCAACCTGGAAGTGCTGCACCTCTTCCGGGACTACGGGCTGAGCGGGGAGATACCGCCGGAGCTGGGCAGCCTCGCCAACCTGAAATGGCTGGTCCTCAGCCACACCGGTCTGACTGGGGAGGTTCCGCCGGAGCTGGGCAGCCTGGCCAACCTGGAATACCTGGGCCTCCACGAGAACCGGTTGAGCGGGGAGATACCGCCGGAGATCGGCAGCCTCGCCAACCTGGAAACGCTGCTCTTCCAAGAGAACCAGTTGAGCGGGGAAATACCGCCGGAGCTGGGCAGCCTCGCCAACCTGCTAGGGGTGAACCTCAACGGCAACCAGTTGAGCGGAGAGATACCGCCGGAGCTGGGCAGCCTCGCTAACCTGGAAGGGCTGGTCCTCCGCTGGAACCATCTGAGCGGGGAGATACCGCCGGAGTTGGGCAGCCTCGCCAACTTGAAAGGGCTGGGCCTCGACGGCAACGAGTTGAGCGGGGAGATACCGCCGGAGTTGGGCAACCTCGCCAACCTGAGAGAACTGGTGCTCCAAGAGAACCAGTTGAGCGGGGAGATACCGCCGGAGCTGGGCAACCTCGCCAACCTGAGAGAACTGATGCTCCAAGAGAACCAGTTGAGCGGGGAGATACCGCCGGAGCTGGGCAGCCTCGCCAACCTGCTAGGGCTGAAGCTGGCCGGCAACGGGTTGAGCGGGTGTGTGCCCAGCAGTTTGCAAGGCCAATTAGATATGTTCTATTCCGACCTGGGAGACCTGCCCTTCTGCCCGTGAGGCCCCGGACGCTCTGCGCCAAGCAACGATAGGAGGTCACGATAATGACGAGCACCGGAACCACCAGACGGCTGGCCCTGCTGAGCCTTGTCCTTGCCTTGGCGCTGCCGGCAGTCCTGATGGCCTGCGGCGGCGATGAGCCGGATGCCGGAGAGCGGGCCGAACCCACGCGCCAAGGGATTCTGGACAGCATCATCGGCCCGACTGCCGCCGATCCGGGGGACGCGCCTACGGCCACCTCCGCGCCGCGGCCTACTGCTACGACGGCCACCGCTGCACCGCAGGCCACGGCCACCAGAGCGCCACTGCTCACCTTTGAGCGGGGCTCGGTCGAGACGGACCGGGAAGCGCTGTTCGCCTTCTACAAAGCCACCAACGGTCCGAGGTGGAGCGACGATGACAACTGGCTGAGCGACGCGCCCCTTGACGAATGGGACGGCGTCACCACCGACCACAACGGTCGCGTAACCGAACTGGACCTCAGCGACAACGAGTTGAGCGGGGAGATACCGCCGGAGTTGGGCAGCCTCGGCAACCTGGAATACGCCAACCTCTGGGGCAACCAGTTGAGCGGGGAGCTGCCGCCGGAGCTGGGCAGCCTCGGCAACCTGGAATACCTGCATCTCACCCTCAACCGGTTGAGCGGGGAGCTGCCGCCGGAGCTGGGCAGCCTCGGCAACCTGGAATACCTGGATCTCAGCCACAACGAGTTGAGCGGGGAGATACCGGCGGTGCTGGGCAGCCTCGCCAACCTGGAAACGCTGGACCTCCAACGCAACCAGTTGAGCGGGGAGATACCGCTGGAGCTGGGCAGCCTCGCCAACCTGGAATCGCTGAACCTCCAACGCAACCAGTTGAGCGGGGAGATACCGGCGGAGCTGGGCAACCTCGCCAACCTGGAATCGCTGTTGCTCTACGAGAACGAGTTGAGCGGGGAGATACCGGCGGAGTTGGGCAGCCTCGCCAACCTGGAAAGGCTGATCCTCCACGAGAACGAGTTGAGCGGGGAGATACCGCCGGAGTTGGGCAACCTCGCCAACTTGCAGCAGTTGTGGCTCGTCGACAACAAGTTGAGCGGGGAGATACCACCGGAGCTGGGCAGCCTCGCCAACCTGGAAAGGCTGGGCCTCGCCGAGAACCAGCTGAGCGGGTGTGTGCCAAGCAGTTTGCAAGGCCAAGTGGGCGGTACCCACCTGGGAGGCCTGCCTTTCTGCCCGTGAGGCCCTGACGCTCTGCGCCAAGCAAAGATAGGAGGGTCACGACAATGACGAGCACTGGAACGACGAGACGACTGGCCCTGCTGGGCATTATCCTTGCGCTTGCGCTGCCGGCGCTCCTCATGGCCTGCGGAGGCGATGAGCCGGACGCCGGAGAGCAGGCCGAACCCACGCGCCAAGGGATTCTGGACGGCATCATCGGCCAGCCCACCACAATGCCGGGGAACGGCCCCACGGCCACCGCCGAGCCGCGGCCTACTGCCACGACAGCCCCTCCCGCGGCCTCCGGCTCCGCCAAAACGGACCGGGAAGCGCTGGTTGCCTTCTACAACGCAACAGACGGAGAAAACTGGAATTACGATAGAAACTGGCTGAGGAGAACCGCGCCCCTTGACGAGTGGTACGGGGTCGCCACCAACGACAACGGCCGAGTCACAGAGCTGGACCTCTTCGACAACTGGGTGAACGGGGAGATACCGCCGGAACTGGGCGGCCTCGCCAACCTGGTTAAGCTGAGGCTCTCCGGCAACCGGTTGAGCGGGGAGATACCGCCGGAACTGGGCAACCTCGCCAACTTGGGATCGCTGTCGCTCGGCGACAACCAGTTGAGCGGAGAGATACCGCCGGAACTGGGTAGCCCCGCCAACCTGGTTAAGCTGGACCTCGGCGACAACCAGTTGAGCGGAGAGATACCGCCAGAGCTGGGTAGCCTCGCCAACCTGGAATACCTGGAACTCGGCCTCAACGAGTTGAGTGGGGAGATACCGCCGGAGCTAGGCGGCCTCGCCAACCTGGAATGGCTGGGCCTCTCCTCCAACCGGTTGACCGGGGAGATACCGCCGGAGCTAGGCGGCCTCGCCAACCTGAAAAGGCTGTACCTCAGTAAGAACGACTTGAGTGGGGAGATACCGCCGGAGCTAGGCGGTCTCGCCAACCTGGAAGGGCTGAGATTCAGCGCTAACCAGTTGAGCGGGTGTGTGCCAAGCAGCTTGCAAGGCCAATTATTTGACATCTTTTCCGACCTTGGGGACCAGCCATTCTGCCCGTGAATCCCCCGGTCCTGCGCCAAGCAACGATAGGAGGCCACGATAATGACGCTTACAGGAACGCCAAAACGGCTTGCCCTGCTGGGCATTGTCCTTGCGCTGGCGCTGCCGGCACTCCTCATGGCCTGCGGCGACGATTTGCCGGACGCCGGAGAGCAGGCCGAACCCACGCGCCAAGGGATTCTGGACAGCATCATCGGCCAGACCGCCGCCGGTCCGGGGGACGCGCCCACGGCCACCGATGCGCCGCGAGCCCAGGAGGCTGCCACGCCAACGGCCACGCCTGCCCCGGTCGAGACGCTCTACCGTATCGCGTTCGACTCGGACCGTGATGGGAACTCGGAAATCTACGTCATGAACTCGGACGGCTCCGGTCAGACAAACCTGACCAATAACCCGGCGGAGGACCGCGGACCGCGCTGGTCGCCGGACGGAAGCCTCATCGCGTTCGTCTCGGACCGTGACGGGACCCCGGATATCTACGTAATGAACTCGGACGGCTCCGGTCAGACAAACCTGACCAATGGGGAGGGCGAGCATTATTCCCCGAAATGGTCGCCGGACGGAAGCCTCATCGCGTTCGTCTCGAAGCGTGACAGGGACAGGGTCAGGGAAATCAACGTAATGAACTCGGACGGCTCCGGTCAGACAAACCTGCGAAATATGAATTTCAATTGGGACCCGAGATGGTCGCCGGACGGATCCCAGATCGCGTACGGCTCGAACAGCAGCGGCTATGGTGAGATCCATGTGATGAACGCAGACGGCTCCGGCGGCGGACGGCTATCCAATTCAGGAAACGCTGGTGGCCATTTCTGGACGCAGGATGGGCGCGTAATCTTCGGAGCACGCAACGAGTGGGGGAAGGGAAGAATCTTCGCGGTGAACGTGGACGACGAACGCCCTGCACCGTACCTGCTGGTCGAAAGACGAAGGGCGACGGGGAATGAATGGCTTGAGGCCATTTCGCCGGACGGAAGCGAAATCGTGTTCTCCGTGGGTGGCGAAGGGACAGAGACGCTCTACAAGGCGAACGTGGACGGCCCCGGCTCGAGAGGGGCAACGTTTCTGGTCACAGGTAAAACTTCTTCTCTGGAGTGGTCGCCGGACGGATCCCGGATCGCGTTCCATGTTGATATTTATACGGATGTAATCATGGTGATGAACGCGGATGGGCTCGGCATTACTACACTGACCGATGACTCGGGGAATGACAGGAATCCAACGTGGTCGCCTTTAGAGCAGGAGTGAGACAAGAAAGGGGCCGCCCGCGACCCGGTTTCCAGCTTACCCTGCGAAAACCTCCGGGTAACGGCCCCGCTGTCCAGCCCTTGCCTTGACGCACCCGCACGGCCTGGCCGACCGCTGGCAGATGGCATCGTTGGGAGGGTGAGCCACGGCGCCGCCCACCTGGCCTCCAGCCAGCGATACCACCTGACGGCCCACGGCATTCGCGAGGCTGCCGGGATTCTCGGCCCACGGCTAAGGGTCACTCGCGAAAGATGTCGACCCAGGTGGACTTCTTGCCCTCCCCGGCGTCGTTGACCGACAGCCACCCGGTACCTGTACTGCTGGCCCTCGTCCACGTCGCCGTCGATGAAGGCCATCACGTCGCCCCTTACGTCGATGGTGGCGTACCTCGTCATCTGTCTTCCGTTCATGCTGCCGTTCTGGAGCTCACCCCGGTAGATCACGTAGCGGGCCACGGCGGAGCTCTCGGGTGCCTTTCAGGTCAGGGTGATGCTCTACGCGGAGGATATTCCATCCAAGTCCCGCGGCTTGCCGGGGACCGTCTGCTCCACCGCTCCCGTGGTCCCGCTGGTCCGCGACTCGTCGTAGCCTGCGTCGTCGGTGAAGGACACCCGCACCTTGACTGCGCCGCCCGCGTCGTCCGGCGTCAGCGTGTAGGCCGCACCCCGGCGATCGCGGTGTCTGGTGCCGTCCACCGCGAATGCGCCGGTCTCTGCCAATCGTTCAGCGGGAGCGCGCCCGTCTCTATTCGGCATCACAGGAATCGGTCGAAGAGCAGCCTTCCCGCCGTGATGATCACGTAGGGAACATAGACGACGGTCCCCAGCAGCGCCACCACATGTGCCCATGCGGGCCCCGGTCCCATTTGTGACTGCCATAGAAACCTGCAGTCGGATGCCGCTTCATGATCGATATCGGATCGTCAACGGCAAGGGTCGGCGTCTGGAGCATTACGAGGAGCGTGACGGCTACGAGTTGCTGAATCTGGTAACTACCGAGTTCGGCGGACCAGGGCGATCTAAGCAGGAAGGGCCAGCGGCGCATATGGGATTGGGAACCGACGAATTCTTCTCTCATGAGACTGCGGTGCTGTATGACCCCGGCACCGTCGGGCACTACTTCGAGCGGTTCGCACCTGGGACGCACTACTGACTTGTGCCGAGGCTGGACGCGGACGCCGCTGCGAGAGCACGCCGATACGAGACGATACGCAGCCTACAAATGCGCGTCGACATCGGCGGCATCCTCGCGGGGACCGCAGGGGTCGGGTGCTTGGCTGCGGCGCTGGGTGTCTCCCTGAGACGCTGAGGGCATGAGGGTGCTCGTCCCCAGCGCCGCTAGCCATACGAGGGATAGTAGGTAGAGGTTCCAGTAGGCGGGCACGAGCAACGCTGCCCCTGGGAGCACCCACCAAGCCGACCGGCCGGCATCCCACAGGCGACAGACGGCCAGCGTAGCCAACGCCAGATGCACAGCTCCCGCAACTGCGATTGCAACCCAAAACAGGACTCCGCCCAACGCCTCATCGCCCCCGAACCCGATGATGAACAGCGCCATGACAGTGTTAGTGACGGATTGAAAATGACCCACCAATGACGGAATGGAATTGACCCACCCCAGAGCAGAACATCCTCCCTGCAGACTGACGGGGAGGAGAACGTTGCTGAAAGGTGGGACGATGAAAGACCT